>Ga0181538_10002786_pt1 | contig 17680 bp, 28 predicted proteins | sample PEATcosm2014_Bin_40_FD_119773 | JGI IMG/M metagenome (GOLD analysis project Ga0181538, IMG submission 119773) | Peatland microbial communities from MTU Mesocosm Facility, Houghton, MI, USA - PEATcosm2014_Bin23_30_metaG | ecosystem: Environmental > Terrestrial > Soil > Wetlands > Peat | place...
GGCGCAGGCGATCACGTCGAAACAATCGAAGAACGTTTCATTGGTTGTTTCATTGGTTGAGCCGAAAAACGACCGGACTAAGCGCCAAAAAAGCCAATGAAATCATGGTGGGCCCGGGAGGACGGAAAGCCTACACCCAGAAAAGTGCAAGAAGTGCCTATTTCACGCTGGTTTACCATGTCGCCAATTATGTCGCCAATTCACTGTCGCCGATGCCTGTCGCCAGCTATATTCACGGCATGGCAAGAGCAAGAGCAAAGCACGGTGGCTACATTTTCCAGCGGCCCGGTTCGAAAAATTTGTGGATCAAGCTCCGCTCGCCCGGCGAGAAACGCAAAGAGCATTCGCTGCACACGGTTGATCGCCGGGAAGCGGAGATACTGGCCGGGCCACTGATAACCGCACACAAGGCCGCCCTACTGGCGGCACGGCCCCGTATGGAGCCGACGTGGCGGCACAAATTTGAGCCGGGCCGCAAGCATGTCGCGCCCGATGGCGGCGAAATCCTCGCAACCGACAAAGAGCTTTTCTACCTCGGTCACAACGGCACGATCATAAAGACGGAGCCGAACGGCGGACCCGCATTCCGGCTTGTCGGCGGCCCGCTGACAGTTCGCTCCCTCGCCGAAGCCTTCATAAAAGCCGACTTCGGCGACGGGCCGGGCGAGCGGCCGAAAGTGCCGACAAAGACCGCCGACGACAAACTCCTAGAGACGTATTTGGAACACCGCAACGTCACCGGCCACTTCGAGCGCGAGGCGCGCAACGTTTGGGCGCTCTACAAGAGGCTGACCGACAGCAAGCCACTCAAGGACGCGGACAGGGACGACGGCCGCAAACTGGTAGCGCACTTTGAAGGCGAGGGACTCAAAAGCGCGACGATTGAGAAAAAGATCGGCTGGCTAAATGCAATGGCGCACCTTGCCATCAGGGAAGGGCGATTGAAGTTCAACCCATTTTCCAGCGTCGTTCCCAAGCGCGATGATGAAGAAAAGCGCCTGCCACTCGCCGACCCTGATATGAAGGCGATCAAGCGCAACCTCGCCCGGCTCGATAAGGCCGATCAATTGCTAGTCCGCTTGCTGGCGTCAACCGGGATGCGGCTCAGCGAGGCATTCGAGATTGACGGCGAAGAAAAAGAGCGCGGCGTGCGCTATGTCATCGTCGGCAAAAAGACCGAACAATCATTGCGCCGCGTCCCGCTACCGGCCGCCGTGTTGCCGTATCTGCCGAAGTCCATCAAGGGGCCGCTTTTTGTGCGAACAAAGCACAAGGACCCGCCAGACGCGGCGTCAAAACGTCTCAATAGATTTCTTGATGACTGCGGCATTGCGGACCCGCGCAAGGTCGTCCATAGTCTGCGCCATAGAGCGCAAGATCGGTTGCGCGCGGCCAGTTGCCCCGAAGATGTACGTTGGGAAATTCTAGGCCATGAGAAGGAAACAGTGGCCGCTGGTTACGGCGAGGGCCATCCTGTACCGCTCCTCAAACGTTGGATTGACCGAATTTCATTTTAGGACTTGACGGCGGCTCGAACGGCAAAAACCTCACAAGTGGTTCTCCCATCGAGTCCGAACGTAGGTCTGGACGGGATCAATCGCTCCGGTTGCGTCGGACTCGAAACCTGATAAGGTGATCCTGTTGATTGGGCCTCCATGCGGAGGCCAGCCGGATGACCGGCACCGATCAATCTTCCCCCTCGTGTCTACCACATAGCCCGCGTCACGGCGGGCCGCGATTTCGTCGCCCGGTCCCGGATTACCTCTCTGTTGCCGGGCGGCGGATCGCGACAAACGAAAGGCGCGACGATGGCGCGGCTGTATCCAATCGTTCTCAGCACGGCGGAGTGCGCGGCGGCGCTCGGCGTCAGCCGGAAGATCATCCACGAAATGATCCGCCAAGGGCTACCCCAATTCAAGATTGGGACCAAGACCAAGATTTTTGTTTCGGACCTGACCGAGTTCTGCCGGGTCTACTTCAAGCAAAACAGGAGTCTCCAATGAGCGGTACTAAAGAAATCGACAAGCTCTATCTCGAACGCCTGGATCGCAACGAGCTATTGCTGCAAGCCGCAGAGCGCGCAGTGCTGCGCGGAGAAATGCGGCCGGAGGCGGTCGCCGATCTGCATGAACTTTACAAAGATAAGTGCCTCGTCCACGACAACGAAGTCACCCTGAATGGCCGGTCACTTGACGATGCAGTCGGCGAACTGATCCGCAAGCGCCCGCTCTGGCGTCCGCCAGTTGACGATCCGCGCATCAACGCCCGCAAAGAGTTGGAAAGCGAAGCCCTTGGTGGAAACGTCCAGGCTCATGGGGCTTTGTGGACGCAGTTTACGGAACAGTGGGGCAAGACAACCGGCGACCTGAAATATCGCCAGTGGTGTGCTGAGCACGCCGCTGCACCCGGCAAGAAGGCCAACGGCGCAGCGGACAAGGGCGACGATGTTCGCCCCGATGATCGCAATCCCTTCACGCGGCTGCGCACACCGGCTGGAACAATCGACCGCGCGGCCGAGCAAGAGATTGCCGAAATCACCCGGACCAAGGGGTTCGCTGAGACGAAGCGGCTGGCGACCGAGGCCGGAATGAATTTGTCGGGCTTCCCCCTGCGGAGAGCATCATGAGCAAACACGCCGTCCTACACCCAACGCAGCGCGACGCAATCGCTTGGCAAGAAGATGCGCCCGAGAAGGAGATTGGCAAAACTCCGGAGGGGCGTGTCGCTGTTGTTCGCAGAGACGGTGTGAGAGTCGCGCACGTCGGTCATGGTGCCGGTGCTTCTGTTGCCGAACGGCTGCTCGGCGCGGGAAGCCATGGCGTCGAACTCAAGAAGTATCACGAAGGAAAGAAAGCGTGGGTCGAGCGCCAGGGAAAGATGCGAGTGCGTGTTGCTCCGGTGTCTATGAAAAATTTCATGGCAGCAAAAGGCTCCGTTGGCGAGCCGCGAAAACCTGTAGCACACGCTCGACCGAGACGTGGGAGCTAATCATCGGGGCACTCGATACACGCCAAGATGCAGCATGGGGGAAATAAAATGAGCTTCAACATGAAATCCAAATTCGAGAAGGGCGATACCAGGATAGGGCCGGGATACGATGGCGTGCCGCGCCACTTCGCGCGGCCGGGGGAGCCGTCATTGATTGCTCACCCGCACGCGCAACCGAACGCGGCCGGTATGGTGGACCACACCAACGTACACGCTGACCTTGGGGTCGCTCCGAAGCCGAAGCACGCTTTTCAAACCGCTACACCGCTGCACAGTGGCGCGATGTCGCGTTTCGATGCAGACCCGGCGAGCGCAACGCAAGGTCCTCCTGCGGGCAAGGTCGTGAAGCGCGCCGAGATAAATCCCGGAGTCAGGTCGAGGAACCTCGATAGCCTAGCGAGCGAAAGTGCGGCCGTCGCACACGCGCGCGCCAAGGCCAATGGGCACGATGCGCTGCACGCTCTCGGTCAAGTTGTGCTCAATGAGGCCCGGCTCGGCTCGGGCGAGCATTCGAGCGGGCTGCGGATCGGCGCTCTGCCTGGATCGGTGCAGGAGGATTGAGCCATGGCAAACGACGCGCACGACGAACGAGGACGCTTCGCCGAAAAAGGAACGACCGGCAGCGCAGTCGGCGATCACCAACGCTCGCAGTCTAAGCCGGTCGGGCCAGGGCGTCAGCCAGTTCAATCGGCGAAGGCGGAGCGGATCGCCATGCGGAAGCAAGTGGACGAGCGTCACTATCCGACAGAGAGCAACGCCAGCGTCGCGAGCAAGACCGATCTGGCGCGACCGATGGGCAGCGTCACGGCGACGGGCGGACGGTTTAGTGCGAAGGGCACGACGCTCGATCCGAAACGCAACGATCATCTAAACGCAATGTTGCGGGCGTCGGCCTCACCGACACCGCGAACACAGCCGGGCGCAGGCCAGATGGTCGCCGCCGGTATCATCACCAAGCAGTAAGGAGAAAACGACAATGGCAGTTCAGTCAGGTCGCCCCGTTACAGTTGGCGCGAAGGGCGACGCGCCGAGCATCCTTGGACCGACGCCGCCGCCGACACGGCCTGCGCCGCCTGATGAAATCACCGACATGCGGCATCCGGCCAACACCCGCAGCGGGTATGGCATGAACGGATATTCGGGAGCCGCATCGCTTCCGCCGGGCCAACAGAAGCTCAGCCCCATGGCTGAAAATCTGAAAGCCTCTAGCGAGTCATCCGAGGGGCTTACCCTGGACCACATCATCCAGCATGGGACGGCGAGAGACAGCACGGTCGATCTGATGAGTCCTCAGACGCGGCCGTACAGCAGCGACCAGAAAGTGCCGACTACGTTTGGCCATCACAGGCCGAGCGCATCTGGAACGGTGCCTAGCGTCACCGGCCACAGTCCGATGGCGGATGAAGCTCGGCGACGTGCGGATCGAAGGATAGTCCAATGACAGAGCTTGTGATGTTCGACTCGAAAGCCCACTTCGTCATGCCGACCGACGAGCAGCTTGCCGCGCTCAGCGATCCTGAGAAACTCCGCTTCGAGTCCATCAAGATCGCGCACGAGGATTGCGCCGCAGTCGAGAAGGACTTGGCGGCGGCGACCAACAAAGTGCAAGACGATCTTGTCGCCATCAACGACATCGAAGCGCACCTGAAAACCTTTCGACAACCTACCTTCCTTGATTTGCACCGGCAGACTTTCGGCAAAGGGTCAGCCAGTCGGCATCCAGGAAGCAGATAACGAGAGGCCACCAACACAACAGGAGACGACCCAAATGAGAGTCCCGTACAGCACCACCAACACAGCACGCGATACGATGATTATCAAAGCAGCCGCTCGGATCGCGAAACAGGAACCGCCGCAAGAGTTGACGTTGGAGGCGGCGCAGAAAATTCTCCCACAAGGTTTCGATCTTGATGAGACTGAATGGAATGGCATCTTGTCGAACTTCACACCGGAGCCGGTCGAGTTCGACGGCGATCCCGCCGAACTGCGGCACGCGGCCGATGGTGGCGTGCTCGCGCACCAGCCGCGCATTGTCGTAGAACCTTCACCATCCGCAGTCGATGCACCGAAGGAAACGACGGTCGCCAATGCGCCAAGCCTCGATTTCAATGCGTCAGTCGGGCGGCTTCGAGAATTGCAGCGTCAACTCGCTGAACATCGAGGAGACGTTATGAAGCTCACCCGACTGCACCAAGAAAAGAAAGGCGTGCTCGCTCGCGCGATTGAAGCGTGGCAGTCGAACGCCGTGACCGGCGACGCCGAGACGCGGCGCATGGCCGCAGTGAGAGACCATTTGGTCGCCGCTCAGGCTGATCGAGCGAAACGCATGGAGGAAATTCCGGCCGAGTTGAGAGGCCGATATGGTCCGGCCGCAGCGTTTGTTAGGAAGCAACGCAGCGTGCCGCCGAACGTCGATCCCAACTCGCTTCGCAAGGGCCAATCGCGCGGCGCAGCGCCAGCGGCGATGCGAACGCTACCGGGAGTGAGGCCGTGAATGACAACACGCGCGCAACATATAACGCCGCGTTCCGCCGTCGCAGCCGAGCGACGCCGCGCCGCATATCGGCGTTACCTGATGTCGCCAGAAATGCTGCGCCAGTCGATGCAACACTTGCAACAATTGATGACGCGCCAAGCGCCACCGCGCCTGCCGTCACGCCCGCCAACAATAAATGGTCGCCCCGCTCTCAAGGGCGAAATTTTCTAGGTTGCCTCTATAGAGTTTTTGTTCAGGAGCACTTCCGATGAAGTTTTCGCGCGCGTCCCTCCTCGAACTGGTCATGCTGATCGAGCGCGACTACTCTTATGAGGACGCGGCGGCGAGAACCGATTGCGCGCGAAAAAGCATTTACAATTGGCTCGCCGAGTCACGCGCGCACGCCGACGCTGGCGAGGGTGCGGAGAGTCCGTACTTCATCGTTGAGCGTCAAGGGCACTTCCACGATTTGATGGCCGCCGCTCGCAAGGTCGATCCGCGAAAACTGCCGCCGATGCCGTTGGACGCGGAGGAGCAATTCGCCGAGAACGCCCGCATCGACGACGAAGCCGAAGAAATTATCGAGGACGCAATAATCGAGCGCGGCTTCAAGGTGTCCGCCGCCGAGATACGCCAAGATATAATCGAGTTGCGCGCATTTGCCCGCGAATGGGCCGCACGGCCGAAGCGCGCCGGAACCGCGCAAATTTGGGGCCGCCACGTCCCCGGCGACCCGCCCGAAAAAATCACAGGTCCGCGTCCGGAACCGCCGCCGAAGTCTATCGCTCAGCGCGAGCGCGAACACCCGAGGGCCGCACCGCAGGGATGGAGCGGACCGCCACTGCACAAGCCCGATCCGCCGGTATGGGCAAAGCCTGCACCGTCGATCAATGCAGCAACCATCGGTGCCGCCACAATGCCCCCAGAAGAAGGTCGGTTCTCAGTCTCCCGGCGAAACGGAACGTACCAAGAAATCAGTCGGCAGCAAGCCAGGGCAGGAACGGTGAGCTTCAACGAAACCGGAATTAAGCGGTGGTAGCCATGGGCCGCAGCAACCTCGCATCGCGTAACGCTCAACGACTCGACCGTGACAAGATCGAGTCCGCGCCGGGCTATGTGTCATCGGGCGAGAGCATGTTCAGCCGCCAAAGTGCGACGCCGGGCGGCAAAGGCAAGACAGAGACGCGGGGCGACCGCCGCGAGTGGTCGCGGCTCGACTGGCAGATTGAAAAAGAGATTAGCGAGCTTCGCCGTCACCAACAGCGAGCGACCGAAACAAAAGAGCCGGCGGAAATTGCCCGGCACCTAGAGCGTGTGGGCAAAACGAAAAAGTTTCTCGACCGGCTTCGCGCCGAACAGCGGCGGAGCGTGTGATGCCAGCGCGCAAAAAGTACGAAAGCCTAGAGGACTTCCGGGAGCGCAGCCGCCTCTACATGGAGGCTCGCGCCATCAAGCGAGGCCGACACCCGATCCGCCGCATGGGCCGTCCTTCGTTGCCGAAGGAACATTCGCCGGTCGCGCCGACGCGCTACCACTACAGAACCGAAGATTGGCAGCGGCGGCAGGATTTCCGCGAACAGGTCGGACTTTTTCCGGATCGGCTCCGAGGGATCGAGGATGACGAGGCGCTGGTCGAGGCGATGCGGAGGGAGCGGCGCGCCCATGGTTAACGCGCAGCGGGCCTCGCTGGCTCGTTATTTCGGCCGGGGCGCTACCGGAAGGCTCAAAACGACCCCGGCGCGATCCTGGGGCATCCTAGAGGCACACCTCCCGCCAGCATTATCAGGCGACTAATAATGAACCCAGGTTCATGGCATCACGTACACCCCGCCAGCGGCTCCCGTATAACTTTGATCTAAAACGAGAATTCGCCAAACATTACCGATTTGTAACGTGACTTTCTGGCTCCGGGCGCGCACAAGATGATCCCTGCATCAAGACGGACCCTTCACCGGCATTCCCCCTCTTGGGGATGCGGCGGGATCGGGGTCCACCAGACGGCCGCTCCCGGCCCGTTGGTCCCGCAGATGCGGCAGGCGACTTCGGTCCCTGCAATCCGGGAGCGCCCCTCATGGACGCTATCAACTACACCGACCCCGACATGCCGGGTGCGGTTGCGACCCCCGAGACCGCCGAGAGGCTCGTCTCGCTGGCGAAGGCCGCCGTCAAGGCGTTCGATGTCGCCGACCGACGCGCCATCGACGCGGAGGCCGACCGCCACGTCGCCCGCATCGCAGCGGCTCGCGCGATGCGCGCCGCCAACCGTGCCGGTGTGACGCAAACCGAAATCGGCGAGGCGGTCGGCAAAAGTCAGGCGTGGGTCTCGGCGATGATCGCCTGGGCCGACAGCGGAGTTGACAAGCCCTTCGCCGAGCCGAGCAAGGCCGCCCGCGCGCGCCGCCAAGTCGAGACTGATGACGGCGACGGCGGCGACGGCGACGACGGCGACGACGGCGAGGAGACAACCGGGTACGGCGACGACCGCGCCGAGCCGACAGCGGCTCAGAAAGTCAACGCGGCCATAGATAAATTCTGGCCGGACATGGAACCCGCCGAGCAACTCATCCTCTTTGAAAAAGTCAAGAAGCTGAAAGACGCGATGCTTCGAGGAACCAAAATAGGAGTAGCAGCATGAGCACCAAATTCAAGCGGATAAAAGTCAAGGCCGCCGTGCGCCGCTTCGAGCGCATGGACCGAACGCTCGACCGGATCGTCGCGAAGATGGATCACAACATCAAGCACGAGACATCCGAGCGACTCTACCAAGCGGCAACAAAGATTTTTGATTTGTGGCAGCAGGAACTCGCCGACGCGCCGGACGAACTGATAACCGCGCTCCGCGCTCGCGGACTTATCGAGCCGGTGTACATGGGGTCAAAGCAATGAGCACCTTTATAGACCAAGCGATTGAGCAAGCACTCGCCGCATGGAGTGCGAACCCGGACGATTGGGACGGCGACAATACTTTGTCGAACGGTGTCTACAGCATCCGCTATCGCGGCAGTGAAGGCTTCATCGGTATGTTCCGCTACCTGGGCGGCAACGGACACGCGGCATGGCAAGTCGTTGACCGGCAGGGCGTGACCAACGTCAGCACGTGGCATTGTCGCAGCGCCGAATATCATGAGCGCGAAAGTTTCGCCACCATGAAGGAAGCGAAGGACGCGGCGATCCGCGCCGCCATCGACCATTCACTGAACAACGGGGATGGGCTTTGGATCGGGGCCGAGTTTCGGGGAGCCGGGTCATGACCGAAATTGAACGCGACGTTTGGGACATAGACGAACCCAAAACGAAAGCGCAGGCCGAGGCCGACGCCGAGTCGGTGGACGCGGAGCCGGATGAAAATTTGCCGCTCAAGCCGCTCGACCAACTAATCGACACCTACAAGCCCGACAATCTCGCGCAGCTTTGCCAGAATTGGGTTTGGGTGACGGGCATGGAACGGTTCTTGAACCGGCTTAATCCCACGGTTCAGTGGAAGGCAAAGCAATTCGATACGCAGTTCAACTATCTCACCGACAAGGCTTCGGTCGCGAACGTCCTGTTCAAGAAGAAGCAGATTTTGCGCCGCTATAACTCACCGATCTTCCTGCCGGGCGGCGGCGAACTACACGGGCAACTCTACAACCTCTATCGCCCGTCGCTGATCGTACCGAAGGAGGGCGACACGTCGTTGTGGGACACACACATTGAATGGCTGCTCCCCAACGAGGCGGACCGCAACCGGCTTCTCGTTTGGATGGCATGGGTTTTACAGAACCCACACAAGCGACCTTGCGTTGCTCTGTTGCTCCTGGGGCGCATCACCGGCACCGGCAAATCCTTCGTTGCCCGTGTGTTCGAACAAATCATCGGCGAGACCAACACGCAGCGACCGAAGAATTCTTCGCTCAAGGGCGACTTCAATCCGTGGGCTGCGCTGTGCCGACTCGCCATCGTCGAGGAGCTTTGCCAAATCGGCAAGCGTGAAGTGACGCACGAACTGCGGGACATGATAACAGAGCCGACCATCGAAGTGAACCCGAAGGGCATCAACCCTTACAAAATTCAGAACCATATCGCCATGTTCGGTATCTCAAACGAACCGGACGCTTTGCCGATACAGCGCGGCGACAGACGTTGGGAGGTTGTCGAAACTCTTGTTACCCAGGAGCAGAAAGACCAAACCGTAGCTAACGGATGGTTTGCCGAAATCATGCCGAAGGTGGACGCTGAGGCGAAGGGCGGCATCGACAAAGACTTCTGCGCGGCGGTCGCGTGGAAGCTCTTACACGCCGACGCCAGCAGCTTCAAGCCCGGTGACGCATCGACGAGCGCGGCGAAAACCACGATGATCGAGCTAGGCGAGGATGATCTTCAAACGTGGCTCGCCGAAAATGAGAACAACGACCCGCTCACCCGGCAATTCGTCAACATCCAAGATGACATTATCGAACTGATCCCGCCGTCTATCAGACCCTACAAGCCGAACGCCTCAATACGAAAGCACCTGCGCGATCACAAAAACGGTGTTCCGCTCGGTCGGGATTTCCGCTTCGGCGACAAAGTGCAGAAGCTATGGGCCATCAACGAAGCCGGTATCGAAGCGAAGAAGGAACGCGCAGCGGGTAAGTCGCGCGTCGATGAGCTACTGATGAAGCGAGCGATCATTTCGGAAGTCGAAGCCGACCGTGCGCTGCGCAAAAAGAAGTTTGCTCGCCGTAGCGCCGCCGACGATTTCGGACATGACCCGGAGCCGCAATGAATAGCCACCTGGATGCTGCGCTCGCCTACGCGAAACGCGGATGGTACGTTTATCCGAGTCCAGCGAAGGCTGGACCGGCGCATGTGAAGTGGGGCACCGAGAGCACCACGGACGAGTCCACCATCAGACTATGGTGGCGGAAGTGGCCCACGGCGCTGATCTGTCTCGACTGCGGCAAAAGCGAAGTCGCGGCAATCGACCTTGACGTGAAGGGCGGCAAGAACGGACCCGACGTTCTCGACACCATGTCGATGCTCTATGGCCCGATCCCCGACACCATCAAACAGCGGACGCCGAGCGGCGGCACGCACTTGCTCTATAGCGGTTCGATCAAGACCACGGTGTCAGTCATCGGCGAAGGCGTTGACACCAGAGGGCGCGGCGGCATGATCGTGCTCGCGCCGAGCGCGGGCTACACGATGACCGGCGACGTGCTCGCCGAGCTTCCCGCGTGGATGGCCGAGCTTGCAGGCGTCGTGTACCAGCGACCCGCTCAGGGCGATGGTGAGTTCGAGCCGGTCTACACTGACGAGGAGTTCGAGTCGTTGCTCAACCTGATCCCGGTCGCGCGCTACGACGGCAATCATGATCTGTGGCTCGAACTGATGCTCGCGTGCTCGCACGCTTCGACCGTCGCCAACGGCAAGGCCGCCTTCATGGACTGGACGCTGCGCGATGGTCCGGGCAACCGCATCGGCTACGGCAGCGACGAGGCCCTGATCGACTCGCGGTGGGAATACAACGAAGCGCGCCGGGGCATGGTCGAGGGCGTCAAGGTCGGCACGTTCAACATGCACGTGATGGCGGCGGCACCGAACGCGGAAATCAAATCGCCGTACAGCGCCGCAGACGACTTCGCCGACTTCGTGGAGGAGCCGTGGACGCCGCCGAAGAAGCCAGCCGGTTATTCGAAGTATAAGGCGCGCGAGTTGCGGGAGGCGAGGTTTTGGAAGTCCGTGGCCGCCGTCGAGGACGTTGCGATTTCGGAAGCCCGACAGCAGCTTCACGCCGAGCTTGCGGCGGGGCCGACTGAGGCCAGGAGGCGGTCGATCCTCGCCGATCTGGCCCGGATGGATTTGTAGCTGTAGCGGACGAAGCGGTCGTTTCTATACCGCTCTATAATGACTTGCTCCGACCTGATGTGTTTTACCGCTACACCGCTACACTTTTATATTAAGATATTGAAAGATAAAGAGAAAAGAGTGTAGCACTAGCCATTTTTGGACCGCTACAGACCGCTACAGCCGCTACAGCCGCTACAGTGTAATTGCCGAAAACACACCTCAAACGGTGGTCCATTATCGCCTCGAAGTCGAGTCGAAGGCTGCGCAGACTCGTGTAAAACCACCATCCCGGCCCGGCACGGAGGGCCGCGTTGGCCGCTATGGTTAACAAATCCTTGCGCGCGCGTGACCCTCGACCGTTTACCCTAATTGTTTTCTCTAAAAAGAACTGACCGACCCCCATTCAGCTATTCGTTCACCACAATCCGAGTCGTGATAGTCCGTGATGGTGCAGTGCTTCGCGTTCATCGTCGATCACGGCCCGGCGGACTTTCAGATTAACCACAGCGACCCCTATCGTTGGCCCACATCCCGCTGCGGCGGGTTGACTCACCCTCAAAGCGCGTAATGCCGGTTATGGAACTCCCGCTGTGCATATTGCGGGGCAGGTCTGTGCCGGGGGCGGCAGCGATTTGGAAGGGTGTTTTATTAACGGTAACGCGCCGAGGTATCACCCCCTCGGCGACCCTTTTCGGCAAATCGGAGAGCCTCCGGTAAAGGAATGCTTAGCTACGGGGGCCGAGTCCGCGACCACCCCAATTCGGCTATACATTATACGGTCGCGCTTATGCGCGCACTCCGATTTTTCCAAAATAAAACGAACAAACTAAAACGAGGAGCATGAACATGGCAAAGCAACGTGACCCCGGCATTGAGGCGCTACGCAAAAACATCAAGGAGGCGAGCAAGCGCGCCGAGCATATGGGCAAGCTAGGCGTGCCAGTGCACTACGTTCGCACCCCGCGCCTCAAGCCTAACCCGCTACTTGATCCCAAGCCGCGCAAACCGAAGTCGTGAACGCCGACTTGCAAGAAGCGGTCTATGCGCTCCTACGCGCGGCCGGCGAGTTTTCGCGCGAGCAAGCGGCGCTCGACGCGATCACGATTTGACGACGGCCGAGCACGACCACCGCGATGAACCTGCTTCTACTTATAGGACTCCCGCACCTTATCGAGTTTGGTCCTGCCGTGTACAAAGTTGCCGCCGCCATCAATAACGACAACCTCGAACTCACTGACACATGGTTGAATGCGGGTATCGACGTACTTAGTGACGCTCATCCCTTTGTCGGCTGCATTGGTTTTTTTGTAGTCGAGCGCCTGCGCCCCTGACGGTGCGCGCACAATAACTCGCACGCCATCAAGCTCCCAGGCTTTCCGTTCAAGCTCCCACATCTTCATAGCCAGCCCTCCCAGGCGTATTCGTCCCGGCGAGGACTATAGCTTGATCCCGAGCAAAAAAGAAAGCTTTAGAAGTGCGCGCTTTGCGGTGAGTGTCGAGAAGGAAGCGGCATGCTCGTGCTGATCAATATGCACGGGAAGAACAGCGGCGTGCTGCGGTAGAGTAACGTCGCGGCACGTATCGCACGCGGCGTCGGAGCTTTAACCGGCCACGTGCGCTCCTCGTGCGGGTAGAAGAAAAATGCACCTTTTTCGTGCGGGGCCATCATCGTCTCCTTCTGCCCCCTTTTTTCCCGTGCCGATTATAACCCCTTCCCTAGCAATCCGACAATGCGCTTTGAGACGGCCCCCTAAAAAGGCCACCAAAGGGACGGCATCTTTTGGTTCATCCGCATGTAGGGAATCAGCAAAACTTCCAACTCCTTTGGTAGTGCTACAAGCCGCTTATCCGCTTCGTGAAGTTCTCGCTGCTGATCTTGGTACTCTTGAGTAGCCATCGGTTGTAGCCCACGAAACACATTCACGGTAACAAGGTCTTTGTAACGAGCTTCAAGATAGGCCAAAACCTCGTCCCCAAATAAAAACTTGGCGCGGTCATGCGCTGTGATGAAAAGTCTCAGCGTCTCGTTCGAGACTTCAAGCATCGGCACGTAGTCAAATATGGCCTTTCTAATCTGTTCATATGTCTCAAAACGACGCTCGAAAAGGTCCAAAATAACTCGCTGGTGCGCGGTTCGCCATTGGAAATATCCGATGGCCGCAACGCTGAGTGCAATAACAATGCCAATCGCGGCGAAGATGTTTTGAGTCATGGGAAAGTGCAATCAAGCCGATTCGCTCGCTTATGCTACGCCTGCCCCTAGCAGCGTGACAATGCGCCTCGAAATCTTGCGTTGCGCTTCGCGAAGGCCGGGTCCGCCCTCGACAACAACCGGAAACGCCATCCTGTCTTTTCCTCCAACATTGGCGTACATCGGATTGAGATTCAACTCATTGGGTGTGCCCCATGCGCACGTTCAGAACAATCGTCATAACCGTCATCACAACGGTCTTAGCAGGTATCCTGTTGGTTTATCTCCGTGACCACGTCATTTGGACAACAGCAACACCGACCCTCGATGTTCGGGCCGAAACAGTCACCGTTCCGAACCCAAACTCATTCATCGATAAGAATACTTATCCGAAACTTGATGAGTTTGTGAAAACCCAACTCGGGTTCAGCAGCGGCCTATCTCCAATCTTACAAAGGCTCAGCGACTCTCAGTCCGCTTCGATAATGTCTGTCATCATTGAGAACAGCAGCAAACTGCGTTCGCGCACGATTGAACTGCTAAGTGATGACGCCGCATTTTGGTATCTGGCCGATGGCTCTAAAACCTGCCCTCAGGCCGTCACTGGAACGAAATACATCATTCCTCAGCTTGACCCAGAGCACACATGTCGTGTGGTTGTACTCGGAAGCTATGGAAATCTCGTTGCGCTGCACGACGGCCAGCAGCTTGAAGTTTTCCAAGGATTATATCCTTATAACGAAGCAGAAGAAGAAAGAGATTGGATAGACACGCTGTGGACTATATACGATTGGCTCTCCGGGGGAGCATTAGTGTTGGTATTGGTTGTGATACTTCTAGTTCCAACATTGTTGTCGAACTTCCAACTTCTGGCGAAACTCATCCCAGCCCGACTAGCTCGACTACTGAATCGCTTTCTCGACTATTTGCATGAGCACAATCCAAGCAAGCTGGCTAAGTGACCATCCAACCAAAAAGCTGTTTGAGCGTCAATAAGGCATCAACTGTGTGTCAGCGAAACGGGTTCCAAAGCTCAACACCGAAAGCGTAGCGGAAGATTATCACGACCACGCCATACGTGAGCGTCAGCACAAAGAGGCCCGCGACCAACTGGAACAGCCCGAATAAACTCAGCAGGAAAAGCGTCGTCGATAGTTTGGGTTCTTTCCTTGGTCCGGGCATCGTGCTTGCCTCTAGGGCGAGCGACACAAGAGCTTTAGCAACGTCGCGGCATTGCCTTCGGGCGGAACGTACTCCCAATCGCTCGGCTTGCTGTCAAAGCCGCTGCGACCGTTGACGTGCATGGAAGTACTTAGCCTTCGTATCATTCGTTCGGAGCAATCCATTTCATAAAAAATCTGTGCGTGTGGTTCGATGGCACTGAGGTTCGCAGATTCCTCATAGGCTACGATTCCGGGGATTTGTTGGAAATCCATTTTGCCAATCCTGTGCCGACGAGGCGAGCGTCAACGCGAGTGCAAACGCGGCAATGATTCGCACGGCTTGGCCCCTCCAGACCAACGCAATCTTACGCCTACCCTGTCTCTCCGGGTCGGACCATCAACCGGAAAGCAAACAGGTTATCCTCACTGACGATGCTCTAGTGTCCATCCGGCCCGCCCATGCGACCTGAACTGATGTGAATGACTCAGCATGCCGTGCACCTTGTACTGCGGAGTTTTCCAATGCTCGGGAAACTTGAGGTCACCATTTTCAATCAGGAACTGGAAGATTTGAGCCGTTGCGACCGGCCCTTTCTTGCCGGTCAGATATTCTCTTGTCATTTGGATGACGCGCTCGGTCAGTTCTGATCGGCGCGGGCCAGATTTCCGCCGTGGTGCAGTTTCGGTTGCATGTGGGGGACTGTTTGCCTGTGCGTCAGAATCGAATCCGTTGGAGGCTGTCGCTTTGTTGGTCGCGCTGGCCTGACTGTCCATGTTTCTGACATCGTCAGGGACGCCAGCCGCCCGCGCGACGCGGCGCCAGATTGCGCGGAAGTCATGGGCTTTGTACGGATAGCCGGTCAGTTCCGAGACGATCACTGGGCCGTTCTGCGGCGGCGTGTCACCGTACTGCTGCCGCAACTCTTCCATGACCATCGGGGCCTTCCGCAGATCGGACTCGATTTTCTTTTTCCGCTTGCTGGTCGTGTGCCGCAGGATCAGGTTGCTGTCGATTTCCTCCCACCGCAGCCCACGAAGCCATTTGAGGCCATCAAAGCGCAGGTCCGAATCGCCCGGTTCGGTTTCCGGTATCCACTCGCCGATTACGTCCCGCTGATGCAGCATGAGGCCGAATTGCAAGGCTTGCGCCAAGGCCAGCGAGCGGAACCCCAAGCGATGAGCTTCTTTACGGATGGCGATGACCTGGGCAGCCGTGATCCGCGTTGTACGAGGCTGCCCCATCTTAAAGCGCATGTTGTGCAGAATCCCGGAGAGGCGCTGGCATGCGTCATTATCAAGTACGGTCGTGCCGTAGTTGACCAGCATGCGCAGCATTCCGACAAGCCCATGCGCCATTGTGATGCCGCGCTTGGTCCACTCCTGATACGCTAGTAACAGGTCTGGCGCCTTGACCTCGCTGAGAACTTTGCTGCCCAAGTCGGCCTCGATGATACGGAGCCTGGAATCGTAGCTCTGGCGCGTGCCGTATCGGAGCTTTTGATAGGACGAGTTCTCGTCGGTCCGATAGCGGTGTACCAAGCTCGCTACGCTTTCCTTGTCGGCGCCTTGCAGTTCTTCGCTCCGCTGAACTTGCCGCTCAAGTGACGCTTCGACCGGGGGCTGCGTGGAGGCGAATGACATCGTGGGTGCTGGTGTCGTATCGCCATGGCGACGTGCGGCCATGTCTCGCACGCCGCGAATGTCCAGCCATTCGTGCTTGATTAGTTCAAGCATCTTGTCAGCTTTGGCGACGCAACTGGATGAGTTTAGTTCGCGCGTAAGCGCGCTCATCCGCTCGGCATGCGTCATAAGGGCCGGGTCTTTCATGCGTGATCGCTTACCACAGTTTCGCGGCTTTTGGCTAGTCATCATTCATCATTGAGGTAATACCGGTACATGGGCTATCGCCCATCGTTTTCAGTTGGGCAAAAACCCACTACTGCCAAATGCAAATAGCAAAATCAATGGTTATTCGCGGTTGCCCAAGAAAACTACGCAGTGAATAACGTAGAACGTAGTTCTTGACATTCCGTTTGTGAAACTCCAAAATGCAAAAAGTCGGGGAGCGACCCCCGACTTTTCGTGAGCCTGCGGGGGATTGGAGCCCAGCGCAGGTCAGCATTCTCACCCCTCAATCTGGGGCAAATGTCTTCTAAAGTCAAGGTTTCTGGGCTCCTTTCAACCTCTGAACGTCGAGAAAGGACGTCCAAATGCCTACTTCCGGATTATACGGACCTTACGAACTTACGACTCAAAATATCGACGCCGTTGTGCGCGGCATCGGGCCCGGCGCGTATCTGCTCGGCCGCCTCAATGCCTCCGGTGACAGCTTCATTGCTGATTATGCGGGGCGCAGCGATGACGATCTCAATGACCGACTGAAGGATTGGGTTGGCGGGAAGTATCCGCAGTTCAAGTACGGATTCTACGACTCGCCGAAGGCGGCTTTCGAGAAAGAGTGCCACCTATTCCATGATTTCGGCGGAACTACTACGTTGGACAACGACATTCATCCGGCCCGCCCGAAGGGGACTGACTGGAAGTGTCCGCGCTGCAACGTATTCGACTAATTAAGCCCACGTCTCCGACCGTGTAAAAGGTCGCGAAGATCGCGTAACGCAACGAGGTAGCCGTAGTGCCAATAAGCGCGCTCACGGCTACCTTCATCAAGCTGCCGCTGCTGTTCGACTTCAGGGGCATGTTCTTTCAGCCATTCGGTTAGACCAGCAATCCGCTCCTCGATTGCTTGATCTACCGTTCGCTCCTCAGCACGCCGCAGCACTTTACTCATCACACAACAACCCCCGTCTCCCCCTGCGGTTTCTGCCAGAAAAGCGATGATTTTGCGTTAAAGGCCCGGTAGCCACTGTCGCCAATGACTGTCGCCACTGCCGCCAATATACCAGCTAAGTCATTGATTTTATTAGTTGGTGGGCCCGGGAGGACTCGAACCTCCAACCAAGCGGTTATGAGCCGCTGGCTCTGACCATTGAGCTACGGGCCCGCACCGATCGCAGAGCGCGAGCGGACGTGAGGCATGGCTATTCTACC
>Ga0181538_10002787_pt1 | contig 17670 bp, 16 predicted proteins | sample PEATcosm2014_Bin_40_FD_119773 | JGI IMG/M metagenome (GOLD analysis project Ga0181538, IMG submission 119773) | Peatland microbial communities from MTU Mesocosm Facility, Houghton, MI, USA - PEATcosm2014_Bin23_30_metaG | ecosystem: Environmental > Terrestrial > Soil > Wetlands > Peat | place...
ATTCCCAGTCTTCGACAAAACGCAGGGTCATCGCTTCACGCTCCGGCGCATCCAGGAACTTCATCCACTCATTGAATTCCGAAGCAGGCCCGACTGGATTACGATTCGGGGCGGGAAGGAAGTCGATGATGTCGGTCACGTCCAAGATTGGCACCTCGCGAGTGCGCTGGGCGAAGTGCCGGCACGCGGTATTGCGAGCAACTGTAAAGAGCCAGGCGCGGAACAACTTGTGATCTCTGACTTGCCCAGCCTTGCGGTAAACCGTGAACATCACTTCCTGCGCCAGATCCTCGGCATTGCCATTTTCGAAACCTCGCCTCCGGAAGAACGCAACGAGTTGTGGCGAAAATACCCGGAACACGGCGTTGAACGAGTCGTCGTCCGCTTGCCGAAGAAAGCGCTCCACAATCTCGGACTCTTGCAGATCCCTCATTGGTGATGTCCGTCCTTTCAGGCGAGCAGTTCTCTCATCGCTCGCTAATTCATACATTGCGGGATCTGCCCATCAGACCGCATCACGCGATTGGAAGTTTTTGGATCGGCCCTTCCGCAACAGGGCGGCATACCCCATTAGGGGTATCTGCGAATAACCGCCCAAGTGACATTCGCTGAATTCCGGATCGTCCAACCAATGTCAACCGTTGCAGCTCTTGGTAGATGAGATATGCGGCACCGACACAACTCAACCGCAAGAGGCGCAATGAGCGTTCTGGCGTTGCTGTTCTGTTTCACAACAGTCGCGAGTGCGGCCACAACAGGCTTGCCCGTGAGTTCAACGAGTATGTTGGCGCCGGCGTCGACTCCGGCAAAGACCATCTTCGGCCTCTCAATGTTCGTGCTGGGCGTCACCGCGCTCATATTCATCGTTGTCTGTGGTTTGCTGGTGTACTCGGTCGTAAGGTTCCGTGGCCGCGCTATCGACGCCGGTCGCGAACCGGCCCAGGTGTATGGGAGCACTCAAATCGAACTGGCCTGGACGGTTATTCCGGTTTTGATCGTTGCCGTGTTGTTTCTGGCGACTGCCCGGGTCATCCATGCGATCCAGGATGCTCCCAAGCCGGCTGCTGCTCTCGACGTTACGGTCATCGGCCATCAGTTCTGGTGGGAATTTCGATATCCTAAACTCGGCATCGTCACCGCGAACGAGCTCCACATTCCGGCGAGCGATCCAGCGCACCCCACACCCACATTCTTGAAGCTGCTGTCCGCGGACACCGACCACAGCTTCTGGGTGCCGGAGCTCGGCGGCAAGACCGACCTGATTCCGAACCGCGTGAACCAGATGTGGCTCGACACACCGCGCCCGGGAATCTATCTCGGTCAATGCGCCCAGTATTGCGGAACGCAGCACGCCAAGATGTTGTTGCGTGTCTACGTCGACGCACCCGCGGATTTTGCGGCTTGGGTCGCGGGCCAGCAACAAGCCGCCGTTCAGGAACCACAGGCAAGTGCCGGTAAGCGCGTCTTTGAAACCACCGCGTGCATCAACTGCCACGCGGTGGCCGGCACGCCTGCCAACGGGCGCTTCGGTCCCGATCTGACGCACCTCATGAGCCGCAGCACGCTCGCCTCCGGAGCGGCCGAAAATACATTCGCTAATCTACGGCTCTGGATCCAGAACCCGGACGCCATAAAACCTGGGTCTTTGATGCCTGCGATGAAACTAGGCGAGGCGGATCTGGACGCAGTTACTGCGTATCTGGAGACACTTCGCTAGCCGGGTACCTGGAAACCTTTATGTCGCCAAATGCGATTGCCATCGAAAACTCCCAAAGTGAACGCCACCCATGGACGGAGGTGTTGCACGAGTGGGTGACCACCGTGGATCACAAACGGCTCGGCATTCTCTATATCGGCTACGCCCTGTGCTTCCTCCTCATGGCCGGTTCCGAAGCGTTGATTATTCGGATACAGTTAATGCGCGCGCACAACGATTTTGTTTCGCCGCAGGTCTTCAACCGGATGTTCACGATGCACGGAACCACGATGATCTTCTTTGTGGTTATGCCGGTTCTCTTCGGGTTTGCGAATTACCTGGTGCCGTTGATGATCGGCGCGCGCGATATGGCGTTTCCCCGGCTGAACGCCTTCAGTTTCTGGCTCACTGCCCTCGGCGGGCTGCTGCTCTATTTCAGTTTCCTCGGCGGCAGCGGCCTGTACGGCGCCGGAAATGCACCCGACGTCGGCTGGTGGGCGTACGCACCTCTAGGTGCGAAGGCGTTCTCACCGGGCCACAGCACGGACTACTGGACTGTAGCACTGCTGGTTTCCGGCTTCGGAAGCGTTGGTACCGCTATCAATATCATTGCAACGGTCTTTTCTATGAGATGCCCGGGAATGCACCTGGGGCGGATGCCCCTGCTGGTCTGGCTGAACCTAGTTATGTCCGGCATGGTTCTGCTCGCGATAACTCCGTTGACCGCAGCGCAACTCATGTTGTTGGTGGACCGTTACCTCGGGGGACACTTCTTCGATACGCAGGCCGGCGGCTCCGCGACACTCTGGATGCACTTTTTCTGGATCTTCGGACACCCGGAAGTCTACGTCCTGGTTATTCCGGCCTTCGCGTTCATGTCAGAGATCATACCCGTGTTCTCCCGGAAGCCCATCTTCGGATATCCGGTAATGGTCGGTGCTACGGTGGCCATCGGCTTTGTGAGCATGAGCGTGTGGGCGCACCACATGTTCACCATCGGGATGAACTCGTATGCCAACAGCTTTTTCGCGATCACCACGATGGCGGTCGGCGTTCCAACGGGAATTAAGATCTTCAACTGGCTCGGGACGATGTGGGGCGGCCGAATCCAATTCAAAACGCCGATGCTGTTCGCGATAGGATTCCTCGGCCAGTTCTTAATCGCTGGTCTTACCGGTATCATCCAGGCCTGTGCACCCGTCGATTGGCAGCTAAGCCTCTCGTACTTCGTGGTGGCTCACTTTCATTACGTGATCGTAGGCGGGATTCTCTTCGCGATCTTCGCCGCGTTCTATTTCTGGTACCCGAAGTTCACCGGCCGGATGCTTAGTGAGCGCCTGGGCAAATGGAATTTCTGGCTTCTTTTCCTAGGCTTCCACATGACCTTCGATGTCATGCACGTCCCCGGAATTCTGGGCATGCCGAGACGGATCTACACCTACGAGCCTCGTCCAGGCTGGGAGACACTGAACCTGATCGTCACCATCGGGGCTTTCATTCAGGCGGTAGCGATTCTCGTGTTTGTGTACAACCTGGTCGTTTCGTACTGGAAGGGAGCGAAGGCTGGTAACGATCCATGGGACGCATGGACACTCGAATGGTCGGCAAGTTCTCCGCCCCCTGCTTACAACTTCGCTACGATTCCGGTCGTCGCCAGCCGCCGCCCGCTGTGGGATCTGAAGCATCCGGAAGATCCGGACAGCCGTTACGAGTAAGGAAATGCACAAATGAGCTCACTGACCATTCCAATCACTCAGGCTCCACAACGCTGGGTTCTACCCGATCGCGGCAAGGTCGCCATGGCCGGCCTCATCTTCGCGGAGTCAGCCATCTTCACGATCTTCGTCGTGGCGTATCTCTTCTATATAGGGAAGAGCGTTACCGGTCCAACTCCGCGCGACGTCCTGGAAACGCCGTTGCTTTACACCATTTGCCTCCTGTCCAGCAGCATGACCGTGCACTTCGCCAGCAAGTCTCTGGAGCGCGGCCGAACCGGGGCTTTTTTGGGTCTCTGGTCTCTGACCTTTATTCTTGGGGGACTGTTCTTGTTCGGTACGGCGCAAGAATGGCATCGGCTCATTTATGAACGCGGCCTGACGATTTCCACGAACTTATTTGGAACGACCTATTATTCGCTTGTTGGGCTGCACGCATTCCACGTCACCGCCGGACTGCTCATGCTGTTGATTGTCCTCATCTTCAGTCTGTCAGGCCGAGTGAGTCAGCGTGAGTCCGGCCGAATCGACGTCCTGGCCATGTACTGGCATTTCGTTGATGCCGTCTGGGTCGTGGTGTTCACCGTTGTTTATATCGTCGGGCGATGAGAAGAACATATGGCAACCCTTGAAACAATTGTAAGAACGGAGCAGATTTCACGGCCGCCCGGAGAGATCGCGTCACCCGCATCGACGGTATGGCCTCTCGTGCTGGCTTTTGGATTCACTCTGATTTTCGCCGGACTGCTCACAAACGTTTCGGTGAGCGTGCTCGGCGCCATCTTGACGGTTGCGGGCTGCGCCGGGTGGTTCCGCGAGGTCCTGCCCAACGAGCATGAAGTGGAACTTCCTGTCGCCGCAGACGAATTCGTACCGGTCACAACTCGCCGCACGGTCGATCGTCTGCCCGTGGCGCCGGATCAGGTCCGGGCCTGGCTGCCGTTGCATACGCACCCGATATCGGCCGGTCTGAAAGGCGGCCTGGCAGGCGGCGCGGCGATGGCGGTGCTGGCATGCCTATACGGCATCCTCAAGGTGGGGAGCATCTGGTATCCCATCAATCTTCTCGCTGCTTCCGTCTACGCACAGTCGCTAAAACTCGGGCCTTCGCAGTTGAACGCGTTTCACCTGGACAGTTTCGCCATCGCCTTAGGACTCCATGTACTCATTTCCACACTGGTCGGGCTGCTGTACGGAGCGATGCTTCCCATGTTCGCGCACAGGCCTATACTCCTTGGAGGATTGATCGGCCCCGTGCTCTGGTCAGGCCTCTTGTACTCCCTATTTTCTCTACTCAATCCCATGCTCGAGAGCCATCTCGACTGGCTTTGGTTCATTGCATCCCAGGTGGCATTCGGAATCGTCGCAGGACTGGCCGTGGTGCGTCAGCCGCGAGTTCAGACGCGAGAGAACATTGCCTTCGTCATCCGCGCCGGAGTCGAAGCGCCCGGAATCATTCCGGCACATAACGAGGAAGAGGAGCGGCCGTGAATCGACTCACTCCACTCTTGGCGCTCATAGCGGTGTTGCTCACCGGTTGTGGAACGCCGCACGGCCAACCTCAAGGCGGCGCAGGGGTGCTCGCTCCGAACGAAGTCCTGGAATTCGGCGCGCTCTACTCCGACAATTGCGCCGGCTGCCATGGCGAGAACGGCCGCGGAGGAGCGGCAATCGCGCTCGCCAATCCCGTTTATCTGGCTATCGCGGACGATCGCTCGATTCGCAACGTCATCGCGAACGGCGTTCGGGGAACGTCCATGCCCGCCTTCGCGGAGAGCGCGGGCGGACTGCTCACCAACCAGCAGATCGATGTGATCACCCAACAGATTCGCGCGCGATGGAGCAGGTCCGGAGTTCTCGATGGCGCCAATCCGCCTGGATACGCCGCGAAATCCGCCGGCGATACACAGCGCGGTCAAGCTGCTTACAAGATGTATTGCGAGTCGTGCCATGGCCACGATGGCGGCGGCGGTCCAAAGGGCAGTGCAATCACCAACGATTCTTTTTTGGCGCTGATGAGCGACCAGGGCCTGCGGACCATCGTCATCGCCGGCCGCCCTGAATTAGGCGCGCCCGATTGGCGCGGAAACGTTCGTGGTAAGCCGATGTCTGAGCAGGAAGTCACCGATGTTGTTGCCTGGCTCGCTTCGCACCGCGTTGAAGTCCCGGGCCAACCATATTCAGCCGCCAATGACCGACAGCACTAGGAGTCTGAACGATGCCAAACGATAACGCACTCACCCGCCGCGGGCTGCTCATGAAATTGGGCGTGTTCTTCAATGGCTGTGTCGCCGCCGCCTTCGCCCTGCCGATCATGGACTATCTGCTGTCCTCGATTACCCGCGGACGCAACAATGGCTACCTCGACTGGGTTTCGCTTGGCCCGGTCACTCAATTCCCGGAAGGCGAAACCAGGCTGGCCACTTTCCGAAATCCTCTGGTTATGCCGACCGACGGCAAGACCGCGGATACGCCGTGCTGGGTCCGACGCGTCGAGGGCGATAAATTCCAAGTCTTCGCCATCAACTGCGCGCACCTTGGCTGTCCGGTGCGCTGGTTCCCGCAGTCCGGGCTCTTTATGTGCCCGTGCCACGGCGGTGCATACTACCGCGATGGCTCGCGCGCCTCGGGCCCGCCGGAGCGCGGCCTTTTCGAATATCCATATAAGGTGGAGAACGGGCTGATCACTATTCAGGCCGGCGAAATGCCTACACCCGGCCCGAGCGCGGCTCTCCTGCGAAAGGAGCCGCCATGCGCCTGATCTCCCGCATTGGTGAATGGTTCGACCAGCGCCTGCAACTCGCCTCGCCCATCCGCGAGGCAGCGGAACATCCGGTGCCGCGCAACACCGCGAGCTGGTGGTACGTATTCGGCAGCGCAGCGCTGATCGTCTTTTGTCTCCAGCTCGTCACCGGCATTCTACTGGCTCTGACCTATGTGCCCTCGGCCGGCGAAGCGTGGAGCAGCCTCCAGGCCCTCAATCACGACATCACACTCGGATGGTTCATCCGCGCGCTGCACGGTTGGGGGTCCAACTTCATGGTGGCGCTTGTGCTCATCCACATGATGCAGGTCTTTCTATTCGGCGCCTACAAATTTCCGCGCGAGCTTACCTGGATCGTTGGGATATTCCTCCTGCTCATGACGCTTGGGATGGCGTTCAGTGGGCAGGTGCTGCGTTTCGACCAGGATGCCTACTGGGGATTGGGCATCGGCGCCTCGATCGCCAGCCGGGTTCCCATTGCCGGTCCCGCTGTCGTGAAACTGATGCTAGGCGGACCGATCATTGCCGGCGCCACACTGTCGCGATTCTTCGCCATGCACGTGTTTGTCATTCCAGCAATCTTGATCGGCTGCGTGGGTCTTCACGTGCTGATGGTTCTGAAGCTGGGAATCAACGAATGGCCGATGCCGGGACGCATCGTCAAGCGCGCCACGTACCTCAAAGAGTATCACGAACTGACCAAGAAGGATGGCGCTCCGTTCGTTCCCTACGCCGTCTGGAAGGACATGTTTTTCGCAGCATTCATTCTTCTGGCCGTGGCGGCCTGCGCGCTCTGGTTTGGTCCGTTCGGGCCCACTGGCCGGCCGGATCCGACAATCATCCAGACCGTACCAAAACCTGACTACTTCTTCCTGTGGCTGTATGCCTTGCTCTCGCTACTGCCGCCGTCACTAGAAACGCCATTTCTGCTCATCGGTCCCGTGGTCGTCATCCTCGGCCTGCTCCTGCTGCCGTTCCTATCCGGTGAGGGAGAAAAAAGCTGGAAGCGGCGACCCATCGCGGTCCTGACCGTGATGCTGATTGCCGTCACTCTCGGAACCTTTACACATCTCGCAACTTATGCGCCCTGGAGTCCGAAGATGAATGCCTGGAGCGGCGCTCCCGTTCCGGTACAATTCCTACACAGCACGACAGCGCTCGAGCGGCAAGGCGCGCTTGTCTTTCAAGTCAAACAGTGCCGCAACTGTCACTCCCTCGGAGAGAGCGGCGGGCAACGCGGTCCGACACTCGACGCTGTCGCGGTACAGCTGACCCAGGACCAGCTTATCCGGCAAGTAATCCAGGGCGGCGGCAACATGCCGGCGTACGGGAAGAATCTGAGCCCGGCGGAGACCACCGCGCTCATCGCGTTTCTCGAAACGCTGCATCCGGCCGGGCAGGCTCCCGCGCGCGATGCCTCACGCCATTTCGCTTTGGAGCAATAGAGACTACCATGGCAGCCGTCACGCCCACATTCGTTATCGTTTGCGTGGGAACGGTGTACCTGCACGGCTGGATTCAGCGACACGTGATTTCGGCATGGCGAGCCGGTAGCTTCTTTCTTGGTCTCCTCGCGATATGGGCAGCGATGCTCTCGCCCGTTGCTGCATGGGATAGCCATATGCTGACGGCCCACATGATTCAACACCTCCTGCTTATGACCATCGCTCCGCCTCTGATATGGCTGGGCGAACCGTTGATCGTGACGAATCCGCCGCGTTGGCTGCACGCAAGAGGTCTCGGACGGTTGCTGGGTCACCCCGCGTTTTGCTGGCTCGCTGCCGCCGCGGCCTTGGTCGCATGACATGTGCCGGCGGTATTTCGGCTTGGCATGCAATCGTCCAAGTGGCATTTCATCGAGCACGCCTCTTTCCTCACTGCCGGCCTCCTCTTCTGGTGGCCGGTCATTCAGCCCTGGCCGTCGGTCGCACATTGGCCGCGCTGGTCGATGCTTCTGTATCTTTTCTTCGCCACTCTCCCGTGCGACGCCCTTTCCGGCTTTCTCGTTTTCTCAGATCGAGTCGCGTACCCCATGTATCTCTGCACACCGCATAACGGCGGCCTCTCACCTCTCGCGGACCAACAGTGCGCCGCGGCATTGATGTGGACCTGCGTCACCGTTGTCTTCCTGGTGGCCGGGACCTTTCTTTCGACACAAATGCTCTCTCTCCGAAAGGAGGCAATTTCGATATGAACGACGCTGCAAGAACTTTGCGCATGGCCATCTCGTATTGGGGCTATGTTGCGTTGCTGCCTGGGATGATCATCGCCTCTGTAATTCTCGGCAGTGTCCGGCGGAAGGACTGAGAGCATGCGAGACTACCTGGAATTGACGAAGCCGAGAATCACGCTGCTCATCCTGATTTGCGCCGCAGTCGGCTACTGGTTTGGTTCTGGCGCTTCGTTTCACTTGGTGATTTTGGCTCACGCTTTGTTCGGCACGGCACTGCTGGCGTCAGGCACGTCGGCACTCAACCAATGGTACGAGGTGGACTCGGATGGAAAGATGCGCCGCACGCGCCATCGACCTCTTCCAGCCGGAAGGATCAAGCGCACAAACGGGCTCATCTTCGGCCTGTTGCTCTCGGCCGCCGGCTTTGCCGACCTTTGGTACGGAACGAATCGGCTGGCGGCCGCTCTTGGTCTCTTCACTCTTCTCAGTTATCTATTGCTCTACACCCCCCTCAAGCAACGGTCGACGGCATGCACCACCGTGGGCGCGATCCCAGGCGCTATGCCGCCCCTCATCGGGTACGCCGCCGCGGGCCATGGCATCGATGCCGGCGCGGTGGCACTGTTTCTCATTCTCTTCGTCTGGCAATTTCCTCACTTCGACGCCATCGCTTGGATATACCGCGATGACTATGCGCGCGGCGGCATCCGCATGCTGCCCGTCATAGATCGGGATGGTGAATTCACCGCCAGGCGTATTGTCGTCTGCTCGCTTCTGCTGATCCCGACCAGCCTATCGCCACTCTTCCTTGGAATGACGGGTGGGTGGTACGCTGCCGCGGCGATCGCCGGCGGACTTGGCATGCTCTACTTCGGCGCGCGAATGGGACAGGAGAGAACCATTCAGAGCGCAAACGCGCTGCTTCTCGCGACGGTCTTCTATCTACCTGCGTTACTCGGCGTGATGGTGCTGGATCGGACACCTTCGTTCTCGCTCGCATCATCCAACGTTTCGATAACAACAACATCTTCATATCGAGGAGTTGTCGATGGCCAGCAGTAAAGCCGTGGCTTGCTGAGTACGGAGCACCAACGCAGGCCGATACGGAATGGACTGACGGTATTATATTTGGCACGCCGGCGCGCTTTTGGGAATACGTCGGCGGAGCTGAAAATCATTTATCGACAGCCTTGGAAGCTGTGGTTTCAAGGTAAGCTGAAAAAGCGCATGGGCCTTTACATCGACGGGAGGACCGCACGGCGGGAATGAGACGACTCTGCTCGCTCTTTACATCCCGATGGCCCATTCGAAGGGCTACACGCACCCCAAGCTTTTCCAGTGGTACGGGACGCCTTACGGATCGTCCTCGGGTTCCCGGCAGAATAGTGCACCGCCAACCGCCGATGAGCTTGAAGTCGCCAAGCTTCAGGGTAAACGAATCACGCAAATCGCGGCGGCACTGAAGGCCGCACATAGAGACCAGACACAGGCTCACTCCGTTCCTCGTCCCTCTAAGCGGCCGGTTCTTCCCCGGCAGAGAACGACGGATTTCACGGGCCGACCTGGCCGGCCGCAAATCAGGACGACGTCCTCGCCCGTGTACTCGTATCTCAGTTTCAGGGGTTCAGTTCAGACTTGGGGGCGAGACGCCATGACCTAAACATGCTCTTCGGTCACCTATCCAAACCGGCACTCTCAGCGAACCTTCGGAAATGATGTCGAGCTTGGCTCGCCGGCGTCCCTGGACGGCGGTCACCCATCCCATGCTCGGGACTGCGGCTCTCTAGAAAGCAGCCCCTGCGCCGGTCAGAAGTACCCTGAGATCCGAACGTCTTGCAAGTTGCGAGCTCAGTTTCATGCTCTATGCACGCTCGAACCTGACCTCACTGATGTCGATGGAAACCATCAGCATTTCCTCAATCGGCCTGCGGTCAGGCCCGCGCGTGTAGGCGCGGCGCTTCGTCGGCAAATGAATTCCGTCCGCAACGACATATTCTGACGTGAGTTGGGCGGCGGGAAAACCACCTGCAATATTCACGCTATAGTCGTGGCGACGCAAATGCAGATCCGTGTCGAAGTAGAACTCCTGAATGAGACTGTGCGTCTCTATGGAGCCGGGAAATTGTGCCCGTAATACGTGCCACGTATCGGCGCCCTCTCGCCACGGTTCGACTTCCTCGACATGTACACCGTCCATGGCTAGAAGGAAGGGCGTAGTGAGATAGGTCCAGAGCGCTTCGCCGTTGAAATAGGCCCGATGAAGGGCATCCCAAGGAGTGCTCATCTGATGACCGGCGAACGAATCCCTGGGTCCGTGCCGTTCCGAAACCAACGTACCGTCCAGTTTTTCGATTGCAATTCTGTCCGGCGTGAACATCGTACGCTGATCAGGTTTCCCAAACGGACATACGGACGAGCGTTCTTCGTGCAGCCAGGCCGTCATACGGCGCGGGGTTTTGTCCTGTATCATTCCTTTCAGCGCAAAGAAGCCACCTCCGCTGACAATGGTCGCCTCGACCTTTTGATAGTCCCGCCAGCGATCGATGCCACCATGAGCATTAAGAATTCTGCTAAGTAATTCGTTCATTCGACCTCCTCGCTTCTACTTAATGACCCGGAAGTCACTCTGCGCGCGACTTCCTCTCCTTGCTCCTCCGGGTGTTTCCTGGTTGTACGGAGCTGCGCGGCCGAGCGTTGCCCTGATCGATTCTCCGGCGGCCCATGTTTCCCTGGGGCCGCAGCTTCCTAGCCGGCGCAATGCACTGGGATTCACGCGCTGTCAAAGCGCCGGCGAAATGCCTCACAAGATTACAGCAAAGCGAACCAGCAACACATCGGCGCGGCGTTGGTGTGCCGCCACCTCGGCAGTGAGCGGGTTCCAGATGTGCTGGTAACTGGGGATGATCCTGAGCGCCGGAGTGATCGCAAAATCGTAAAAGACTTCTAAACCCTTCTCGTTCTGGGTCCCGCTGCGACTTCCGATAAGCTGATTGATATCTAGTTTGAGGGCACTACTAATTCCGTTGTAATAAACCCCAGTTCCAAAACTGTCGTTTTTCCGAGAATTGAGAAGACCATTCCCAAACAGCGCCATGCTCCCATCGCGAGTAATTGTGTTGGTCTGCTGAGGGGCATAGCCGACCCGTCCAAATACTCCGATTCCACGAAGCGGTTGGCCGCTCCCGAGTTTGTGAGCGACCGCCTCGGAGTGATCCTTTACAAAGAGATACTGAGACACGTTTCCGATCGTAACCCAGCTATCGGAGCTGTACTTGATCGGCAGACCCTGAACTGAAGGACCGCCCAAGAGGGCACCGACGGCTTGTGAATTCGTACCGGGCGCCACCTGCCCGAATGGCGTTCTCAGATCGATTCTCGGTTTGTTGGTCCAATTGAACTGCGCCCAGGATTGGCCAGGCAAGCCGCCGAGTTTGTATGAGAAGATTGCGGTGCCATATAAGTTGACCCGATCGAAGGCTTTCGTGGCGATGTTATCTGCCTTGCTATTGGGATCGAACACGCCCCCGAAAACGACCAATTTCTGTGATGGCGTCCACACTCCACCCGCTGCCAGCGAGGTCGTATTATAGAAATTGAGCGCCATTGGATTCTTGTTGAAGTTAAGATTCGCGAAATCGTATTGGTAGCGGTTTCCGAATAAGGTCTGATCGCACATCGTGAGTACATTGATCCTGCCCAACAGCACGCTGAATTTTGGCGTCAGGGTTTGCAAAAGAAAGTATTCGGTGGGAAGTACATCATGCACGAAGAAGGGACCTGGGAAAGCAAGCCCGGTATATTGAGGAACGGTGGAGCCCACAGCGAAAGTGTTTTGCGGCGAGGAGCTTCCATATCGGGACTCCAAGGTGACGTGGAACAGGCCGCCCGACCAGAGCCCAGCGCGCCCCGTGTCGACATTGATTGAAAGCTGCGTGTTTTGGATGAACGCGCCGCCGGTTTTTAGACCGCCAGACGCCACATCCTGAAAGGCGCTTGTCAAATAGAGATCGATGAACACTCCGCGACGGGCTAGATCTGTGCGAGTTCCTCCCCAATCGCCACTGAGCTGAGTACGATGCCAGAAATCAGTTACGTCCGTTCCTGGCAGTCCGAATACCGGTCCGTTGTTGAAGTACGGCAACAGAGCAGTTGCCAGGTTTGCCAAAGAGGCTTTTTTCGTCGGCACTGGGGCCCAAACGTCCGCTTCACGAGTGTCTTTGGATGAATCATCACGATCCGCGGTACTGAGCGGATTGTCCTCTCCCGTAACCAAAGCAGCATCCTTCGTTTTCTCGGACGCGGCGGGGAGTTGCTCCGGCGGCACTTGGGCGCTAGTTGGCGTTGCGACGGCGATGGTCAGTCCTATAACAACGCAGAGCCCAACGATCGAGAGAGACCTGCTGAGGCGACGGTCGCGGGTCAATCGATACACACTCATGTGGTTTTCCTTGTGGCTCAATCGCGCGTTTGTCCTCAGCAGGCCACCGGGGCATAACTGTTCGGAGCGGAACTGGATTTGCTTTGTATCCAGCTCCGTCCGACGTTAGTGCCTGGTGGTGCCCGCTGCCTTTGCCAGGCGGTAGTGTTGTGACCTACGATCAGCCGGTAGACCACCCTGTCGCCCGAATTGGGTTATCAGGCAGCGAGCCATTCGGGCTTGCTCGAGCCCCGCGGGTCAAGCACGGTGCGGAACGAACCCGGAGTCTTGGACAAAACCACCTGGTCGGTCATGCCCTGATACGTTCCCAGCGGAGTTTCGGCGGTGAAGAGATCAGGAGCGACGTACGCGTGCTCGTCGGTTGAGCCGGCGGTCTGCCGCGCATAGTCCTTATCGAATATACCCATCGAGAGCAGCCACAGCACGGTTCTGGTCAGGGAGACCACGACGCGATAGCTTCCTCCTTCCGTGGCACGTCGTCGCAGCGCCTCAAGAACACCGATGGTGGCGAGCCAACCCACAACGTTGTCGCAAATCGGGAGAATCGGGGGCGACGAAGGCTGAGCCGGTGTTCCCTCGATGGCAAACACGCCCGACACTGCTGCCCCGATCTCGTCGAAGCCAACCCAATTTGACCAGGGACCCCGTTCTCCATGAAGGACCACCTTGGCGTGGATTAATCCCGGCCTCTTTTCGGTGAGTTCTTCCGCGGTGAGACCATATTTCTCCAGGTAACCCGGGCGGCGATTCGAGAAGAAAACGTCGGCATCCTTCAGGAGACGGTCGAACTTGGCGCGATCTTCTTTGGAGCCATCCAGTATAGTGGAGCGCATCCCAACCTGCACGTCCCACACAAAGCCCTCTACTTCCGTATCATTAGGCCTCCAGATGTTGAGGACGTCCGCACCATAGTAGGCGAGGTCCCTGCCGATGCCAGCTCCGGCAATCACGTGCCCCATTCCGAGCGCGCAAATGCCTTCCAAGGGGCTCTTTGCGCCGCGCTTGAAGGGCACCGGCTCACTGTCCCCGATTTTTTCAAGAGTGATCAGCGGCATTGTGGAGAGCACTTCGGTGTATTGGGACTCTCTGAGAAACTCCTCGTTGGTACGCACCATGCCGAAAACAAGGCCGGCCTCCTGCCCGGCCGACTCCAACTCCTCCGCGCGCCACTGCAAAATCGCATTGTTTACGGATTCGTTGCTGTCACTGGCCCGCAGAAAATTGAGCGCGCGCGTGTGTAGCCTGGGATAGACGTTGAGAGCCACCACGTGACGTCCATCGCGTGTTTTCCGGAAGAAGGGCAACTCCCAGAATGGGTTATCTCGATCGGCGTACATGGACGGACCACGTCCATTGATCGTTTCCCATTTCCCGTCGAAGAAACCAGAGAAACGCCGGAAAGCCTTCCGGACGTCGACATGAATGTCCTGTCCTTCGCCAGTTTGGGATCTCCAGAGAGCTGCCAGCGCTACGGTCTTGGCGGCCAGGCCGACCGCTGCCATTGCGCCGAACCTATGGGGGCTGGCAATGATCGGATCCTGACCGTAGAAGGTGAGTTTGCCGCCGCTATCTGCGGCTGTTAAACCGACATCTTTCAGCACTTCATTTACGCTGCCAGGCAGGTCGAATTGCGGAGAAGTTGCGGGATTACTGAGTTTCGAGCGGAGTGTTTCGGTTAGTGTTTCCCCCGATGTTTCAGTCATCGGATCGAGTGATGCAGTACTCATTTGATGTATCCTTTCGAGGTTCTGTTTTCGCAGGTGCGTCCGCGGCCGGTTTTGCGTCCCTGCGCTATGTCTCAATGGCCGGAAACTCCGCGTACGCAATGCCGGTGAGATTTCCTTCGCCAACCAGTAGCGTTTTCTTGCTTGACCCATCGAGTCTGGCACTATAGACCGAGCCGGCGAGATCGGTGATAAACATGCGACCGCCTTTCAGGTCTAAAGCGAGTCCAATGCCTTCCATCAAGTGGTTGACAAGGACCTCAGGCTCTTTGCGACTTCCAGGCCTCGGATCCATGGGCGCGCGGTTCACAGTGTTGCCCCGGGGCGGATCCCCTCGGGCTGTCCAATAGATCGTCCGGCTGGCAAGGTCGAGTTCGAGGTCGATGGGTTCGGGTAGGCCATCGTACAGGAGCTCAATGTCTTTGCGGTTTGCGGGAGTTTGTCCCTTGGGAGTTTCGAGACTGGCGCGAAAGATCCGTCCCTCTCCGGCTTTTTCAGGCCCCTTCTGGGTCCAATAAAACTTGCCACCCTCAGCGTCGACCGCAATGCCCACGCACCACTTCTTCGCGTCCTTGCCGGGGCGTGCGTCGCCCCCGCTGGTATCGACAAGCGTTTCGATGTTGGAACCATCCAAGTTCGCCCGCATGACCCGCATCCCCTCGCGGTCGCACCAGTAAAGCTTGCGGTTCTTCTCATCGAGTTGCAGTTGTTTGGGAGTGAACGTGCCGCCTGGACGAATAATGTTCGTGATGTTGCTTCCGTCAAAATCGGCGCGCTCGATGGAGCCGTCATTGACAACGGGGTTGTTGCCCATGTTGGTCCAGTAAATATGTCCGGCCGCGATATCAACCACCAGCCCGTCCGGAAATTTCCGGCCCTCGTTAATAATGGTTTTCAGATCGGAACCGTCGTGATTTGCGGAGAAGACGCGGCCGCCGCCGGCATCGAGAAAAAATAGCCGCCCGGAGCTGGTTGTCTTGGCCGCCCTTGCGTTGATCGGTGTGGAAGTTGTTGCACTCATTATGAAGAATCTCCTTACTGTTGTTCCAATGGGGTTCGAACGATAAAACTAGAGGCCGACTTTCGCGCGGTTGATAAGCAACCCTGTCAGAACTTCGTTCTCCTCTTCCGCAAGCTGCTCCACCGAACGATTGCCCGCCATTCGCATCACTCCGTCGGTCACCGTCTGCTTCAGCTCCGGAGTAACGTTCGGGGTGCCGAGAACGTTCATCAGACCTGCGAGAGGATCCATGAGGTGCTCCATATAATGGTTAATCCCGCCTGGGCCCCCGCCGAGGTGCCACTGCAGGCTCGGTCCCATCACGCCCCATCGCGGCCCAGGGCCATAACTCACTGCGGCGTCGGCGTCCTCGACGCTCAGTACACCTTGCTGAATGAGATAGAGGACCTCTTTGTACAGCGCTGCCTGCAGCCGGTTGGCTACATGACCGGGTAGCGCTTTGAACAGACGAATCGGCTTCTTTCCAATGGACGCATAAAACGCCATGGCCTTTTCGATCGTTGCGGGCGACGTCTTGGCTCCGCCGACTACTTCAACCAATGGAATGACGTGAGGCGGATTGAAAGGATGTCCGATCACGCACCGCTCGGGACGCTTGCACCCGGACTGGATGACGTCCATCGTGATGCCGGAAGAGCTCGACGCAAGGATTGAATCCGGAGGCGTAGCATCGTCCATCTCCGCGAAAAGCTTTGCCTTGAAGTCAGGACGTTCTGGTGCATTTTCCTGAACAAAGTCCGCTTTGGCGAGCGCGTGAGCCATTTTGGGCTCAAACGTCAACCGGTCGCGAGAGGCGCCCGAAGACATGCCATTCTTGTTGAGAGTTGTCCAGGCTTCGTCGACATACTTGCGAAGGTTCGTCTCCGCATTCGGCCCAGGATCGGTTGCCACCACGTTGAACCCACGGGACAGGTAATAAGCGGCCCAACTTGCGCCGATGACTCCTGTGCCGACAATCGCCACATTCTGAATCTGTCCGTTCTTTGCCACGATAATTCTCCTATTTCGAATTCTTCTTACAGGGCAGAGGCGGTCGCCCTTCTGGTGGTAGGGTCCGGATGAGCGCAAGGTGCTGATGGGTTTTACAGCCGCCCACGCGTCTGCCATCGCCCGATCAGCGGCTGCGGACCGCGATCGTCATTGGCCCCCGCCGCCCTCAGCGCCGCGTACGCCCACGGATACGCCGGCACGCCCCTGATGTTGGCGTATTCCGCGGTGCTGCCCGCCCGCGCATTGATGGCGAATCCCGGATAGAACGACCGCAGGCGCCGAGCGAGGCATCCTGATAGTTCCGCGAGGTGATGAGCTACAGATAGAGGCAGAGTCCAGGATCGACGGAAACGATGTGATCGTGCTCCTGGGAGACGCGCCTGCGGCCGAAACGGCGCTGCCGGAGTCGATCGTACGCTACGTCATGCGCACTCACGAGACCGTAATTCTCGATGATGCATCAAGGCCAAACACATTTTCCGCCGATCCCTACATGCCGCAGTATCGGGTCCGTTCCATTCTCTGTTTGCCACTGATCAATCAAGCGAAACTCACGGGTATTCTCTACCTTGAAAACAATCTAGCCGCGCGGGTGTTCACTCCCGACCGGATCACAGTGCTAAAGGTGCTTGTCTCGCAAGCGGCGATCTCGCTCGAGAATACGCGGCTCTATCACGATCTCGAAAACCGCGAAGCGAAAATCCGGCGCCTGGTGGATGCCAACATTTTAGGGATTGCGACGTGGGACGTGGATGGCGCCGTCCTGTCGGCCAATGAAGCTTTTCTGCGCATCGTACAGTACGATCACAAAGATGTTGCGGCGGGGCGCGTACGATGGAGGGACATGACACCTCCAGATCGGCGTGAGCGCGCGGAATTCGCTCTGGCGGAAGCAATCCAGACCGGGACCGCACAACCCTTCGAGTCAGAATTCTTTCGGAAAGATGGCACCCGGGTGCCCGTGCTGATTGGAGCCACCCTATTCCAACAAGGCGGCAACGAGGGAGTGGCCTTCGTCCTCGATTTGACGGAACAGAAGCGTGCCGAGGCTGAGATCAAGGCGCTAAAGGACCAGCTATACAGGGAGAACTTGGCGCTGCGAGACGAGGTGGATCGAACTTCGATGTTCGAGGAGATTGTTGGCACCTC
>Ga0181538_10002788_pt1 | contig 17669 bp, 17 predicted proteins | sample PEATcosm2014_Bin_40_FD_119773 | JGI IMG/M metagenome (GOLD analysis project Ga0181538, IMG submission 119773) | Peatland microbial communities from MTU Mesocosm Facility, Houghton, MI, USA - PEATcosm2014_Bin23_30_metaG | ecosystem: Environmental > Terrestrial > Soil > Wetlands > Peat | place...
AGCGCCTTCGATCTATGCCTCCAATCCAAGGTCTGGCATGACTTCGAGCAGGCAAGCTTTTTCGCTGCCGGGCTTCTTTTCTGGCGGCCTGTCGTCCAACCACGGCCAAGTATCGCAAGGTGGCATCGGTGGTTTGTTCCCCTATATTTGTTCCTCGCCACGATACCAAGCGATGCGCTCTCGGCATTTCTCACTTTTTGCGGTCGCGTAGTCTATCCCACATATGTATTTAGCCCTCAGCTCTTCAATAACTCAGCGTTGAGGGACCAGGAAGTCGCCGGCACCATGATGTGGGTTTGGGTGACCTTCGCCTATCTCATTCCAGCTGTCGTCATCACAATGCAAATACTCTCTCCCGCAGATACGCCCAGGCAAAAACTAGCGCGAGCCGCGTGGCCCAGACCTGCAGTCCGTTCGCAAAATGGTGGAGAGGCGGAGGAACTCTAAAACGTGGAGACCGAACCGGTCCTTTTGATTACCAGTCTGCCCACTGATAAATGATGTTGGGTCACGTTCCGCCCGTTTCCAATCTCCAGGGATGGCGATGTCCAGCTCCAGGAGAGCCTTCGCCAGCATCACTGCCAGGCGATCGTCAGCCACGAAACGATGTATCGCCGGGACGGGGCCAAATCGCGGCAGCACCAAGCCACTTCCGTGAGCCATCAACTGATCGGAGGAAGCCATCCGGGTGGGGCATTGAGTGGCCTGCGGGTGTTGGTGCGGGCGCTGGCATCGACTGCGGCGGCGCAGAGAATGGCTGCTTGCCTTAACTCCGGGCATCTCACGAACCTCCCCACAAGGGTCTGGTAACGGGCGTGGCGGCCTTGCCGAAGGCTTTCAAGTTCCGCCAGGACCGCACGCTTCGTCACCTCCTTGTTTGTTGGATTTCGGCTCATCCGGCTAACCTTTGGAGGCCGCAACAGTTTGATTAGGCTTGCGCGCGGCCGACTGTGTTATAATCCTTACGGCTAGCTCAATTAGGGCAAATGGTGAAATAGACTTCGACGACGCGAGTGCCGGGGCGCGCCGCGCAGATGCGTCCGCTGCCGCCGACGAGGAAAGGTTTTGATCTGGTATGAACGAGCGGCTGCGGCACGCCTCGGTGTGAAACGGTGAAAGTTGTACTTTCGAATGCAAGAATTGGAAATCTCAAGACTGCGGAACCAACATTAACTCTCGGGGAATCAACCCGAACCACTTCTCGCGCAGGCGACAATGGATGCCTCAAAACCGCCGATGAACAAGCTCTTGTTAGCCGCGTTGTTGATAGGGGCGGGCCACGCGTCAGCAGGTGCTCAGACCGCAAGCAGGGGTGGAATTCAAGGAACAGCTAGAGCTCCCCAGGGGAGAGCCTTTCCAACCGCAACGGTCACGGTCGCCCAACTGAGAACCAATGAAACGTACTCTGTGCGTTCAGCCGCAGACGGGACCTCCGTCGTGTTTCTGTATCCGCTAGACATGCGCAAGACCAGCGCACGACTTTGCCCGAATCCTGCTCCCTTTCTTCGCAGGCGTTAAGTTTTCTTAGATAATGTTGGGAAAAGCGCTATCCCTCGAGTTGATTCTTGATGTAACCGCTAATTCGTAATCTCGACACGGAAATGGCTCGAACCGGCTTCCGCCGAGCCGATTTCTACGCAGAATGACACGATGAAAATCGTCTAACCCGCAAGGAGGGTCCGATGAGTGCGCAACCGCCGGACCAGGATCTAGTAAGACTTTTTGAACAAATAGGCTTCGTCACCTGTTCCTCGCACATGACGGCCTTGCTGCGACGATCGCAACGGGCGGCGGAAGCCAGCGACATCACGGTTCTTTTGGAAGGTGAGACCGGGACTGGCAAGCAGGTCTTGGCGCGTGGCATCCACCAGTTAGACCAAAAACGCAACAGCTTCCCGTTTGTTACCGTACACTGCAGCACCATCAGTGACACCCTAGCGGAAAGCGAATTGTTTGGACACCATCGGGGAGCATTTTCGGGCGCGGTTGCCGACCGAAAAGGACTCTTTCAAACTGCCCAGCATGGAACGATGTTGCTGGACGACATCAATGATTTGCCATTTCATCTGCAACCCAAGCTGCTGGATGTTATTCAGCGCGGCATCGTCCGGCCGGTGGGATCAGATCGTGAGATGCGCATTGATGTGCGCATAATTGCTGCCTGCAACCAACCCCTGGAGCCCCTGGTTCGAGAGGGGCGCTTTCGTTCCGACCTCTTCCATCGGCTGAACGTAGTAAAGCTATCGTTGCCGCCATTGCGCGAGCGAGGCGACGATCTGAGGGACCTCATACTGACGTTCGCTGAGCGACATGGCACTCTCTACCGGCCGATCCTCGAAGTGGAGTCGCAATTGCTGATTCTTCTGCGATCCAAGCCGTTTCCGGGAAACGTTCGCGAATTGGAAAATGCGGTCCAGCGGATGCTTTTTCTCAAGTCTGAGGGTACATCGTTGGGCATGGCTGACTGGATAGCCCAGTCGGTTCCCGAAACCGAAGGGGTGAGTCTTGATCTGTTGGCCCAGGCAGCTAGCGCCATGTGGAAGGCGATTTCTCAGCAAGGTGTATCGTACGCGCAAGCGATGCAAGAAATTGAGAAGCGCGTGCTGGAAACTGCCATTAACGTGCAGGGATTTACGCGCCGAGAAACCGCTCAGAGATTAAAAACCAGCGAACGTACCCTTTATTACAAAATGAGATCCCACGGGATCAACCAGCCAGCGCCGTAGCCAGATTTCTCCAAAGATTTACTGCCACGTCGATGCCATCAAAGTCCGCCCAAACGGTGTTATCCTCCCTTTGCATCTCCCGAACTGCACCTGTTTCAAGAACGAGCTTTCCAGTGACCTCGATCGGTTCGGGGGGGACGGTCATCCTTCACACGCTAAATCTGGCAGATGGCCTGCAAAGTCTTGCAGACGCCTGTTGTTGCTTTGGGTGGGATGCAAAATTCGTACCCTGATACAACCGTTGATCGGATGAGTTCTAGTAATTTCGCGGCTTTATGGCCGGCCAGGCGCCGACGTGCTCTTCGCGCAAAACACTCCAGCAGAGTTTTCTCTCTTCTTCTCTCATCGCTGGGACTGCAAATTCCGGCAGTCGCTTGATATTGTCCGCGTCCAGAGCAGGCTATGGTGCGTGTTGTGTAATTCAATTCAATTGCTTTATTTATAGCGAGACACAAAGAACTTCGCCTCTTACTTGCGCCTATGTTCTGGAGCCTGCGCAACTGGCATTTCGCATGCTCTCGAGACGAAGTGTCGCAAGACCGCCAACCAATGTTCACTCAAAGAATTACTTTGGTTTGCATGGCTTCTTGCAGCCAGGTGAGCAACATTTGCGGCATGGCTTCAAAAGAGGAGGAAAGTTCCCACGCAAACCGGTGACAAAGTGCGATTCCGTGTTTCCGATGTGTTTCTGCCGAGTCCGGAGGGCGTGCTTGTGGCCCCATCGATCGAAGAGGTGCTAGAAGGAACGATTGTGGACTTTTCCGATTCGGGCCAGAGGGCCCGAGTTTTTGCACTTGTTGATGTCATCCGAAGGCAGACGGTGGTTGTACCCGTCGAGAAGTTGGAAGGGGCTCCTTCGAAGGGACCGGAGGAAACGGCGGATGCATAGCAGGCAGAGCCAATGCGCCGTCCGGGAAAAACCGCTTCAGAGCAAGAAAGGGAGATGATTCATGCCAGTTACCACAACTTATCCTGGTGTTTATATCCAGGAGCTTACCGGTCCAGTTCACACCATTGCAGCCGTCGCGACGTCGATCACGGCATTCGTGGGATACACTCCGCGCGGCATCGACAACCGCGCACAGGAGATTTTCAGCTTCTCTGACTTCCAGAGACTCTACGGAGGGCTTGCATCCAACAGCGAACTCAGCTACGCCGTGTCACAGTTCTTTCAGAACGGCGGATCGCAGGCGTATGTGGTTCGAACGCCGGCAACGTCCTTGGGCGCGGCTGGAGCCAACGTGGTTTTTGACGGGATGCAGTTCACGGCTTTGAGCAGCGGAACGTGGGCCAACGAGCAACTGCTGATCGATACGGACATCATCGGAGTCAATCTCACGGCAGATCCCCTGGCTTTCAATCTCACCATTACCGACCTGGCGGACCAAACCAGCGAATACTTTGCCAACGTCACGCTGACCCAGAGCAATAACAATTTCATCGTCACCGTGGTGAACGATGCCGACAATGGCTCTCAGTTGGTCAATGTTTCTTTTCCGGGAGCGATTCCAACAACTGCGGTCACGGTTAGCGGCGTCTTGGGCGCGGCGATTACAACGTCTGCGGTGAATACGGCCATTGGCGGTAGCAGCACGGCGACGACAGCGACCCAAGACTTCAGCCTGGTGATGAGCACAAGTTCTCCGGCCACACCACCGACACCGCTGCCGCTGACCATCAAAATCATTCCCAAAGCGGGAGCGATCCCCCAGACAATGACCGGCCTGGCCTCACAGGTGCAACAATCGATCAATGCCGCCCTGGCGGTACAAATGCCGGGAGCTTCCGTGCAGTGTACCGTAGCGCCCAATGGCGCCGGCCAGGCGCTGCGCGTGAATGCGTTGCTGCCGCAGAATCCGGACGCAGTGGTAACCTTCAGCAAGCCGGCCAGCGGAGGCGATGCTTCGGCAGCGCTGGGGCTGGCAACCGCTCAGGAAAACGTCGCTCATTACGCCTTGGGTACAGGCGACTCCTTTGCATCCCAAACCAGTTCCGGAAAGGGATCGAACGGCACCGGGCTTCCGCAAACGGCAGACATCCTCGGAAGTCAGGCGGCATTTACCGGCATCTACGCGTTGCAGAAAGTGGATCTGATCAACTTGTTGAGCATTCCGGATGCGACGCGGGCGCTGCCGAGCAGTCCTACGTCGCTCGATCCGACGATCAATACCTCTGCGATTTACAGCGCGGCGATCGCACTCTGTGACCAGATGCGGGCTTTTCTGCTGGTGGACTCGCCGCCCAATGTGTTCACGGTGACGGCCGCGGTGGACTGGATTTCCAGCCAACTCGGCGTGGTCGACCCCAACGGGGCGGCCTTCTTCCCCCGGTTGCGTTTGCCTGACCCGCTGAATAACTACAACCTGCGCACCTTCGCTCCCTCGGGGATTGTGGCCGGGGTTTACGCCACCACCGACGGAGTCCGTGGAGTTTGGAAGGCCCCGGCGGGGATCGAGGCTGTGCTGAATGGGGTCCAGAGTATGACTTACAAGTTAAGCGACGCGGAAAATGGAGTGCTCAATCCTCTGCGGCTGAATTGTTTCCGCACCTTTCCTAACTACGGCCCGGTGCTTTGGGGAGCACGCACGCTTGTGGGCGCCGATGCCATGGCCAACCAGTGGAAGTATGTTCCCATCCGGCGCATGGCGCTCTTTTTGGAACAAAGCCTCTATCAGGGGACTCAGTGGGTGGTTTTTGAACCAAACGATGAGCCGTTGTGGGCGTCGATTCGTCTCAACGTGGGTTCGTTCATGCAGACCTATTTCCTCAAAGGCGCATTTCAAGGACAGACACCCGACCAGGCATATTTCGTGAAATGCGACAGCGAAACCACAACGCAAACTGATATCGACAACGGCGTGGTCAACATCCTGGTTGGCTTTGCTCCGTTGTATCCGGCGGAGTTTGTGGTGATTCAGATCGAGCAACTCGCCGGACAATCTCAGTCCGCCTGAACTTCAATGAAAGGATGATCTATGGCAGAGTTTACGGTAAACGCAACTCGCTTTGACCCGTATAAGAACTTCAAATTCCGACTCAAGTGGGACGGCCAGTATGTGGCCGGCATCAGCAAGGTGTCCGGGCTGAAGCGCACCACGCAGGTGGTGAAACACCGCGACGGAGGAGATCCCAGCACCACGCGCAAATCGCCGGGACAAACGGACTTTGACGCCATCACGCTGGAGCGCGGAGTGACGCATGACACCGCGTTCGAGGCCTGGGCGGCTAAGGTTTGGCAGTTGAGCGCTAGCCTTGGTTCGGAAGTCTCGCTGGCGGACTTCCGCAAGAACGTCATTCTCGATTTCTATAACGAGGCCGGCCAACTGGCCATCAGCTACAAAATTTACAACGCGTGGGTATCCGAGTATCAGGCGCTCCCGGACCTGGACGCCAATGCCAATGCCGTCGCCATCCAGCACATCAAGCTGGAACACGAAGGATGGGAACGGGACGTTTCCGTCACTGAGCCGACGGAACCGTCTTTCAATTCGACGCACGCATGAAGTTGTGCTTCCGGCAGCGAAACCAATCAGCCGCGAACGAAAACGATTCTACGGGAATGGACGAGCGAACATGCGGGCACTTACCGGTGAGCTGCTATTGACTGCATGGGATGAAGGCAAAGACCAGCATGCCTTGGTTCAGGGCCTCATCCTGCTATCAATGGCGTTGCCGAAGAGCGATCGGGAAAAACTGGGGGGATTGAGCCTGGCAGAACGCAACCTGCTGCTGCTGCATTTACACGATCTCACGTTCGGTCCGGTTCTCCAAGGGTTCAGCGTTTGTTTACACTGCTCGGCGCAACTGGAGTTCACGGTCCCCGTAGCCGGGCTGATCGGGCACGTGCAAAGCCAACTCTGCGAAGGCCCGGTGAGCTGGGAACATGACGGAAGGCAGTACCAACTGCGTCCGGTCACCAGCGGCGATCTGCTCGCCATCCTTGACGCGCCTGGCGCGAGGGAAGCTGAAAACCAATTGTTGCAGAGGTGCTTAACCGTTTTCGGCGAATCAACCAGCCGTGAAGAACTAACACGGAGTACAGAAGCTTCAGGCGCCACCCCACCGGAAGCCTTTTCTGCAGCTCTTCAAAACTTCGAGCAACTCCACGCAGCCGCGGAGCTGAGTTGCGCCGTGCACTGCGCTGCCTGTTCTCATCGCGAAACGCTTGAACTGGACATCGCACAGTTTATCTGGATTAAGGTCCGCAGCGCAGCTAAGCGGTTGTTGGCAGAGGTTCATGAACTGGCATGGGCCTACGGCTGGAGCGAAGAGGCCATCCTTCGCATGAGCCCACACCGCCGTAATGCCTATATGGAGATTCTGGGCGGATGAGCAGCCTGCTGCAAAGAATGGTGCAAGGTATACGCGCTCCCCAGCAGCGGATTGAGCCTCTGCTGCCACCGCGCTACGCCGGGCATGAACGGGGAGGTCTAGGATCGCAGGCACACCAGCGAGACGGGATGAAACCATTCCGGGAAGAGAACCAGCCTTCATTGGCCGAGTCACATTCCGCAAAATCGCCCGGTCCTTTCGAGTTTCGCTCCCCGGTCAATCGCCGCGATGTTCCTGAGAAGCAAGGGGCGGCGATGGGAGAAGATTCTACTTCTGAACCTGCCGCCGTTCGAGGACGCACATCATCCCCGGAGCCGTCCTCTCACCGGTCTTCTTCTGCCGGAGTCCCAGTTACAGCTCAAGCAGAGCGGCAGGATCACGGCTCATACAAAACAGAGGCTGCGTCTTTGACGACGCCACAACCGCCAAAAAGCGCACGGCCTTCAGCAGCATCCGCTTCAGCAAATCTCAGCGGAATGCCGCGGCAGACATCGCCGGTTCTCGAACGTACAAGTGGCAGCAATTTGCGCGATTCGAAAAAGCCTGGAACGGAACAGATGGCGGTGACACGGCGGGCCCAGGCAGAGCCGCTGACACTGCGCCGGCCGGAGGATCAGCCGACCATGCGGCACTCCGATCGAGTTCCGTTCGCCGCTCGGGCCGGTGCGGAGACCACGACCACACAGGTCACGATCTCGATCGGTCGCGTCGAGATTCGCGCAGGGCAGCCTGCAGCACGGCCGCGGCGGCCGGCATTCCGTCCTCGGGTTTCGCTGAGCGACTTTCTCAACCGACGAGAGCCGGAGCGCCTATGAGCGATTACCTTGCCATCGCTGGCGTGAGTGCAACCCTGCGCTCGTTGTTGACCACGGCGCTCACCAATGGAGGGCCAAGCACGCTGTTGGGGTCTTCCGCTACGGCCATCACTTCGCTTTCGCCCGACCTCATCAAGACCGGGGCGGACGAGCAGCCGCAGCTCAATATCTTCATGTATTACGCGAGCATCAACCCGTATCTGCGAAATCTCGATTTGCCATCGCTCAACGCGCAGGGAGGGAAAACCAGCAATCCGCCGCTGCCGCTGAATCTCCATTATCTGATCACCGCGTACGGAGGGAACCAATTCGATCCTGAGATTCTGCTAGGCTGGGCAATGCAGGTGTTCCACGAAACCCCGGTGGTTCCCCGGGCGACCATTCAGGCTGCGCTTACGGCCCTGGGGCAGACGGGCACGGAAAACAAATTGATCTCCGGCAGCACGCTTCCCAATCAGGTAGAGCACATCCGCATTACGCCGGAGGCGTTGACAACGGAGGAAATCTACCGGCTTTGGGCAGCTTTCCAGACCAGCTATCGTCCCACAACCTCCTACCAGGTCTCGGTCGTCGTGATCCAGGATACGCAGGCCTTTACTTCAAATCTCCCGGTGCAGCGGCGCACGGTTACAGCTCTGCCGTCGCAAATACCTGTGATCAATTCGGTCTCGCCCACCAATGCCACTGCCGGGCAGGTGCTCACGCTAAGCGGCAGCAACTTCCTGGGCGATTCGCCCGCCAACACCCTTGTTGCGTTCGATTCAAATGCCGGCGTTGCCCCCAATATAGTTCAGGCGAATCTCGTTCGGGTCACACTGCCCTCATCGCTCGAGGCCGGCGCACACGCGGTGCGCGTGCAGCGCACGATTACTTATCCCGGCTCAAGCACGCCGCATCCGGGTTTTAGCTCAGATCCGGAGTTGTTCCAACTTATTCCTGCGATCCAAGGTACGTCCCCGTTCACCGCGACTGCCGGCCAGCCATTCACGGTGACAGTTTCGCCGGCCGTGGGCAGCACCCAGGAGGCGATACTCTACATTGGCGATAATGCGATTCCCATCGACGAGCAGCCAACCACCGGCGCTGCCAGCTCGAACACTTTGACTTTTCCCATCCCGGCGACGGTTGCCACTGGGCTCTTTCCTCTGCGCATTGAAATTGACGGAGCGCAAAGCGCGCTGACGCTCAACGCCGGCAATCAATTCACTCCCCAGGTGCAGGTGAACGCATGAGTACGCTTGATCCAGCAGGAGTGATGACCAAGCCGCTTCCGGATCGGCCGGTTGAGTCGTTAAGCGAAGCTTTGGAGCGAGTACACCGAGCGCTGATGACCGCGATTCAGGCCCCGGAAGAGAAGGCGGCGGCCGCTGAAAACTGCGCCGCATGGCTCTCCAGTGAGCCCTGTTTTGCCCTGCGGCGTCTGCAGACGATATTTGGACTCAGTTCCTTCGAGCGGGACCTGCTGGTGCTGTGCGCGGGCGCAGGACTGGAAAAGCGATTTCTCTCGGCTTGTGCTGCCGCGCACGAGGATCGCAGCGCGGTTTGGCCGACGTTCGGGCTGGCCTTGTGTGTTCTGCAGGAGCCGCATTGGAGCGCCATCAGCCGTGCCCGGCCTCTGCGTTATTGGCACTTGATCGAGGTCGAGGCCGGTTCGCTGCTGCACGCTCCGCTGCGCATCAACGAGCGCGTTCTGCAGTTCCTGATTGGGGTCCCGGCTGTAGAAGAGCGCCTCGAGGCCTTGGTGCGGCCATTGCAGCCGGAACCATCGGCCTACGCCGCGGACCCGTGGAGCAATCTCACAGACGCGATTCAGCCGGCTATAAGCCACTGGAACCGAGTCCCGGCCATGCGCGATCCGATTTTGCTGGTCGGACAGCACGGATCAGTGCGGCGCTCGGCCTTTCTGGAAATCTGCCGGCAAAGCCATCTGCGCCCTTGCGCCATTCATGCTGCCGACATTCCCACGCCGGCGGCGGAACGGGAACAGTTTTGCCGTCTATGGACGCGCGAATCGGTGTTGAGTAGCGCGGCACTGTGCATTCAGACGGATGATACCGAAAGCTACCGCAATCTGCTCCCCATGTTGCGTCAACTGGAAACGCCGGTGGCGGTGGAGGTGCAGCCCGGTTCGCCGGCGGAGCGCCTCGAAGGTCTGCGAATTTACCTGGCCCCCATGTCGGCTCCCGAACGAAAAAAGATCTGGAACGAATACCTGGGACTGGCGGCAGAACGGATGAACGGCCATCTCGACCGCATTGTAGACCATTTCCAGTTTGATAAGCCCGGGATTCAGATTTCGGCGTTGGCGGCACGGGAAGAGATTGCGGCAAACGAAGGCCGGGATGCGGACCAGATCCTGTGGAAAGTCTGCCGCCGGCATGCGCGGCGCTCGCTCGAGAAAATCGCGCAGCGGCTTGAACCTCGAGGCACATGGGACGACCTGGTGTTGCCCGAACAGCAGATCCAGACTCTCCGGCAGATCGTGGTGCACGTGCGCCAGAAGGCCACGGTCAACGAGGACTGGGGATTCGCCCTCAAGTATGCGCGCGGACTGGGACTCAGCGTATTGTTCAGCGGCGCCAGCGGCACGGGCAAAACCATGGCGGCTGAAATCATGGCCGTGGAACTGGATCTCGATCTCTATCGCATCGATCTGGCATCCGTAATCAGCAAATACATAGGAGAGACGGAGAAGAACCTACGCACTGTGTTTGACGCGGCGGAGGAAAGCAGCGCCATTCTTCTCTTCGATGAAGCGGATGCTCTTTTTGGCAAGCGCAGCGAGGTGCGCGACAGTCACGACCGCTACGCAAACCTGGAGGTGAGTTATCTGCTGCAGCGGGTTGAGTCTTATCGCGGGATCGCCATCCTCACTACGAATATGCAGCACGCGCTGGATTCTGCGTTCATGAGACGCTTTCGCTTTATCGTGCAATTTCCGTTTCCGGACGCAGATTCCCGCGCCCGCATCTGGGAGCGCATTTTCCCCGCGACCGCTCCCCTGGATTCCGTCAAGTGCGAGCGCCTGGCGCAGCTCAACATCTCAGGCGGCGTGATTCGCAATATCGCCGTGCACGCGGCTTTTATGGCGGCGGAAAAGCAGCAGGCAATCGGCATGAGACATCTGTTCGCTGCCGCCCAAATCGAATATGCCAAAATGGCCAAACCGCTTACCGGGGCAGAGACGCGAGGTTGGATATGAGGCACAACACTGCTGCAGCGCCGCGCCGTTCGCAAGAGCCTTTGGCAACGGACTCACAAGATGCGACGCCCGGCCACGCGCCCAGGCAGAATGCAAAATCCGCAATCGACGTGCATTTCAATATCCGGCGCCTCACGATCGAGGGATACTCCAGCGCCGGGCAAGAGCGCTTTACGCGTTCGTTGCGGGCGCACTTGAGTGCATTGGCGCAGGACGCCCATCAGCACCAGTGGTCTAGCGCAAATGGATTGGCGATGGACCGCCTGGATGCCGGCGGGCTTGCGCCCGGCGCAACCCCCGAAACAGCGGCGCGGCAGATTGCGACACGGATCTTCGCCGGGCTCGCGCAAGCTGGAGTTTTAAGGAAATAGAACACACTGAAACAACCTGGGTAGCAGGACTATGCCAATCTCGCCACTGTTGCAAAAGGGAGCGATCCTGACCTTTGATCCCAATACGGGAATCCCTCTGGGCAGGATCATCCTGCAATACAATCCCGAAACGCTAACTCGAACTCTTAAACCGCAGAGCGTAGGGGACGAGCCGGACCGCACGGAGATCCTTCGCCTGAAGGGTCCGCCGATCGAAACTATCAAATGCGATGTGGAGATCGACGCCACGGACCAGCTCGCCGCCTCGGATCCCACAGCCATCAGTTATGGCATCCAGCCCCAGCTCGCCGCGCTGGAACTGTTGGTTTATCCCTCGAGTACGGTGTTGATCACGAATGAGGTTTTGTCATTGCTGGGGACGATTGAAATTCTTCCCATGGAGACGGCGCTTACGGTTTTTGCCTGGAGCCAGAGCCGCATCACCCCGGTGCGGATCACGGATCTCTCCATAACGGAAGAAGCCTTCGACCCGGAGCTGAATCCTATTCGCGCCAAGGTATCGCTGGGCATGCGGGTCCTGAGCATCAATGATGTTGGTTTCCTCACGCCGGCGGGGTCGCTTTACATGATTTACCAAACCACGAAGGAATCACTGGCGCAGTTGAGCTAAGGAGAGATTTATGGACCAGGCATTGGCGTCGCTGATCACGTCGGCCGCCGGAACCGGGGCAACCACAAATCCGAATAGCCGCTACTATGGCGTGCGGATCGACAGCACCACGCTGGCTGATGGAACGCCGGTCAACTACCTTGCGCGGCGCATCATTCCCCAGCCTGATACTTACTCTTCCACGCAGAGCTATATGATTGTCGAGGGCGACCGTTTGGATAACTTAGCGGCGAAGTTTCTCGGCGACCCAGCCTTGTACTGGATGATCTGTGACGCGAACGGCGCAACCGATCCTGACGAACTCACCGCGCAGGTAGGGGCCACCATCCTGATCCCCGTGGCTTCAAACATTCCCTCGGGAGCGCGTAATGGCTAGCCCGCTTTATCTCTCGCTGCTCGCCGGGCCGGTAGTGGCGCTGCCTGTGCCCAAGCCGTTGATTGATGCGTTCGTCTCAGCGGAGGTGACCGAATCTGCCACCGGCCCAAGCGGCTTCCAGCTTACTTTTACGCTGGGCGATAACTCAATCCTGCAAACTCTGTTCCTGCTCGCAGCGGGAGCGCCGATTCCCATTTTGCGTGTGATTCTGGTCGTCACCTTTGGCGGCCTACCGCAGGTGATTATGGACGGCATCATCGAACACCACGAAGTAGTTCCTGATGCCATGTCGGGTTCATCCAAACTGGTAATTACCGGACACGATCTCTCGAGTCTGATGGGTCTGATCGATTTTTCCGGACTTCCTTATCCGGCCATGAGTCCCGACCTTCGGGTTATGACCATCCTGGCGAAATACGCGGCATTTGGAATCATCCCGGAGGTCATTCCCGTTCCCACCCTGGACATCTCTGTGCCCGTCGAGCAGATCCCGTCGCAAAAGGAGACGGACCTCTTATACATCCAGCAACTGGCGAAGGAAGCCGGTTATGTTTTCTACGTCACGCCCGGACCCTTGCCGGGAACCAACCAAGCGTACTGGGGACCGCAGATCAGGGTTGGGATTCCCCAACCGTGTTTGAACGTGAACATGGATTCGTGGACGAACGTTGAGAGTCTGAATTTTCGTTATCAGCCGCAGAATTCTGTACTGCCCATCGTCTTTATCCAAGAGCCCATCACGAAAATGACTTTACCGATAGTGATACCGCCCGTGGCTCCATTCAATCCGCCGCTGGGTATAGCCGTCCCCATTCCCCAGAAAATCGTGCAGATGAAGGCGACGGCACAACTGAACCCCGCGCAAGCGCTGATGCAAGGAATGGCCCGGGCGGTAGAAACAGCGGACGTCGTGACCGGGGACGGGACTCTGGATGTGGTGCGTTACGGCCAGGTCCTGCGGGCGCGAAGCCTGGTGGGAGTGCGCGGCGCGGGTATTGCTTTTGACGGCATGCACTATGTGGAGAGCGCAACCCACAAGTTGAAGCCCGGCGAATACAAGCAGAGTTTTGTTCTCAAGCGCAACGCGCTGATTTCGAACCTGCCCGTCGTGCCGGCTCTGCCGTATTAGGCCCTGGAGCGGGCGGCTACGTTCTCCCCAAGAGCCCGGTAGTTTGGTAATCGGGCGAGCGGGTCATTTGAAAACCACACGAGGGTAGCAGTGGCCAAATATTACGGCAAATATCGGGGCACGGTGATTGACAACGTCGATCCGTTGCAGATTGGGCGCCTGATGGTGCAGGTTCCGGACGTCTCCAATGTGATCCCGTCCACCTGGGCCATGCCCTGCGTGCCGTTTGGAGGGATTCAGTCCGGTTTCTACGCGGTGCCGGACATCGGGGCCGGAGTGTGGATTGAGTTCGAACACGGAGATTCAGATTATCCAGTGTGGGTGGGCACTTATTGGGGATCAGCCGCTGAAGTTCCCGCGCTGGCTCTGGCTGCGCCGCCCGGTGTTCCTCAGGTAGTGATCCAGACCACGGGGCAGAACACGCTCTTGATCAGCGATGTTCCCGGTCCCACAGGTGGAATTCTGCTCAAGGCAACCACGGGAGCAATGATTTCGATCTCGGATACCGGAATCATCATCAGCAATGGCCAAGGCGCGACCATTGCCATGACCGGTCCCGCGGTCACCATCAACGAAGGCGCCCTGGAGGTGATTTGATCGATGCCCGGCTTTCTGATTCAACAAGGGGCCACTGTCATTTGCATACATGGCGGGCAAGCCATGCCGTTGGTTCCCAATCCTGCCGTCACGCTGGAGGGAATGCCGAGCTGCCTTCTGCCCGATCCCTGGAGCGTGGCCGGATGTCCTGGGATTCCGCCTACTATTCCTCCGTGCGTCATGGCGTCATGGGTTGTAGGTACGGTTCGCGTCACATCCTACGGACAACCGCTCTTGGTGCAAAGCAGCCAAGCAATCTGCACGCCAACGGGAACGCCGTTGCTTCCGATTGTCACTCAGGCGCGAGTAAACGCGACCTGATGGAACGGAATTACGTATGAATTTGGCATTTCCTTACAACTTCGACTCGACCGGGCACACAGCGCAGACCGATCTGCTGACGCACATCAGCGACATGATCGCGCAGATCCTGTTTACCTCGCCGGGCGAGCGCGTGAACCGGCCCACTTTCGGCAGCGGAACCGCGCAACTGGTATTCGCTCCCAACAGCGTGATCCTCGCCGGCGCGCAACAGCAGGCGATTCAGGCCGGCCTCCAGCAGTGGCTCTCAGACCTGATCCGAGTGCAATCGGTTTCAGTCGTGGCCGACGGCGAGACTCTACAAATCACCGTGGTGTATCTGGTGATCCAGACGCAACAGCAGCAGACGCAGCAGTTCGTCTACGGCGGAGCGATGTCATGATCTATTTCTGCTCACAGAAGAACCGGCGCGCCCTGGTGCTGCAGAGCGCCAAGCTCAATGGAATTGATTACCTTGAAGTCGTTGGCAGCTCGCCGTGCGGCACACAGCTTGCGCTCTCCTTCTTGAAGGACGCGCGCTCCCTTGCTCTCACGCCCGCCAACATCACCGTTGCGGGAGGAGTTGCGGTTCAGGTCGCCGCGATCACGCCGGCCAGCGCCGCCTCGCCCTTCGTCGTTCAGGTCAATCTGAATCAGACCGGAGATTTTTCTCCTTACAATCTTAAGCTGGTGGCGGGAAGTGGGATTAGCGACCCGCCTGATGGCATTGATCCACAACTCTCTTGCGTCACGTTTTCTTTCAAAGCCGGATGTCCATCTCCTGCGGACTGCGCGCCTGACAATTGCTGCTCGACTCCTCCCCAGCCTGCGCCGGACATCAACTATCTTGCCAAGGATTATGATGGCTTCCGCCAGGTCATGCTGGATCGCATGTCTGCACTGGCGCCCATGTGGACGGAGACGCATGCCGCCGATCTGGGCATCGCACTGGTGGAAACACTGGCGTATGCTGCAGACCATCTCAGCTATCAACAGGATGCGGTTAGCACGGAGGCTTACATCGGCACAGCCCGCAGCCGCATCTCAATGCGCCGCCATGTTCGCCTGGTTAATTATCAGATCGGCGAGGGCAGCAATGCGCGGGCCTGGGTCCAGGTGGGAACTGCAGCCGATAACCTGCAGATACCGGCCGGGACCCAGTTCTACGTTCGTGTTCCAGGACTTCCTCCCGTGGCGAAAGCAGGCGATCCGGTCGCGCAGCAACTCGCTCAAACCACCAACCCCATTTTCGCCAGCATGCAGACGGCTACTCTCTTTACCGAACAAAAAAGCATGAACTTCTACACCTGGGGAGACACCAACTGCTGCCTGGCTCCGGGAGCGACCGCAGCCACGTTGGCCGGCAGTCTGACGACGCTACAAGCAGGCGATGTGCTGCTCTTCGAGGAGGTGAAGGGTGCAAACACCGGGGAGGCGGGCGATGCCAATCCCGCCAACCGCTGGGCCGTACTTCTGACCAGCGTAAGCACCAAGGATTACAAGTCGCGGCCCCTCGTCGATCCTCTCAACGGGCAGGCCATTACCCAGATTGCATGGTCCGCCGCCGACGCGCTTCCCTTTCCGCTGTGCCTTTCTTCGACCGCAGATGCGGAACATGGCTCGGGACCGGTTTCTAACGTGAGCGTTGCCCGCGGAAATATCCTCCCCGCGGACCATGGCGTGTGGGTTAGCTCGGAAGCGCTGGGGACAGTACCCGCCGCGCCGCCAACACCCATCACCAGCAGCACCTGCACGTGCGGGACCCAGGCGCCGGTGACTACGCCGATTCCGCGATTCTATCCGGAGCTTGCTCAGTCGCCGCTCACTTTCAGCATCCCGTTCACAGGAATTCCTTCAGCCAGCGGCTTTCTGGCAGCGGACCCGGCAGATGCCAAGCCGCAGATTTCGGTGAGCAGTAATGATGGGATTACCTGGTCTCCGGCGACTGATCTGCTCTCCTTCGATGATACCGCGCGTGGATTTGTCCCGGAACTCGAGAATAACGGCGCGATCTTTCTTCGTTTTGGCGACGGCCAATACGGCGCCGCACCGGATGCCGGGGTCGCATTCTCGGCGACCTATCGCGTGGGGAACGGCAGCGTCGGCAACGTTGGGCAGGAAGCCCTGGCGCACATTGTGGTGCCGTCGAGTTTTCTTCCTCCGCTCTCAAACATCACCGGCGTACGCAATCCTCTGGCGGCCAACGGCGGCGTCGATCCCGAGGACATGCAACACATTCTTCAGTACGCTCCGTTCAGTTATGAACAGCAATTGCGTTGCGTGACTGAGGCAGACTATGGCCAGGCGACCAGCCAGGTCAGCGGAGTCCAGGCTGCTCGTGGCACCCTGCGCTGGACCGGCAGTTGGTATACCGCCTTTGTCTCCGTCGAGCCCACGGCCACGCTGACTCCTCAATTGATCACCGACACCACGGCCCGCGTGAATCCCCTGCGCATGATGGGTACTGATCTGGCCGTAGAGGGTGCTGTGATCGTGGGCTTGCGAATCACCATGCAGATTTGCGTCGATCCGGAACATTTCCAAGGCGATGTTTATGACGCGCTGATGCGGGTCTTCGTCACCGGAAACCAGTGCAACGGACAGAGCGGTTTGCTGAACCCGGCCAACTTTACCTTCGGCCAGACGGTGTACGCGAGCCCATTGATCGCCGCCGCGCAGGCAGTCGAAGGCGTTTTGTCCGCCACCCTGGTGACTTTTGCGCGAATCGACAACCCTTCGGTAGACGGCGTAGCCCAGGGCTATCTCACCGTGGGACGGCTTGAAATTCCGCGCTGCGACAACGATCCCAATCACCTGAACTTCGGAATGTTTGTGCTTCAGATGGACGGTGGCAAATGAGTGACACGACAAACGACGGCTGCGTGATTCCTGAGCAGCAGCTTTGCGGCTGCTGCGCTGGGATTGCGGCCGAGACTCCGCAACTCATCACGAACCGTCCCGCGCTCTCCTCGATTGCGTATCGTGCCGGCACATACTCCAGCTTCAACGCCAGCCTGCTGGCGGCGCTTTCCGATCCCGATTCCCCGGTACTGGCCCTGCTGCGTACGCGCGACCCGTCGGATTTTTCCATCGCCCTGCTCGATGCCTGGGCCGTTGTGCTGGACATCCTTACCTTTTATCAGGAGCGCCTTGCAAACGAGGCGTTCCTGCGCACGGCAGTGGATCAAAG
>Ga0181538_10002789_pt1 | contig 17666 bp, 39 predicted proteins | sample PEATcosm2014_Bin_40_FD_119773 | JGI IMG/M metagenome (GOLD analysis project Ga0181538, IMG submission 119773) | Peatland microbial communities from MTU Mesocosm Facility, Houghton, MI, USA - PEATcosm2014_Bin23_30_metaG | ecosystem: Environmental > Terrestrial > Soil > Wetlands > Peat | place...
ATAGCTGCCTCCGGCGGAGGAGGCGGGGGCGGTCTCACGCAGATTGCACAGCAAGTTGTTTCCGGCCCGTCAACTACCACGATCACATTCTCTGCGATCCCCGGCACCTATTCATCCCTGATCTTGACCGGGTGGGGGCAAACCAATCATGCGGCGGCGAACGATATTATCAATTGCACATTCAACGGCGATTCGGGAACGAATTACAACTGGTCCAACATTCAGGGTGGAAGCACGGTTAGCCCCTCCCAAGGCGGCGCGAATAATGGAGTCACGGCAGCTTTCTTAGGGAACCTGAATGGTTCCTCTTCGGGAGCGATTCCCGGACAATTTGAAGCCCATATCTCCGGGTATGCCTCAACCGCTTTTGATAAATCATACACGTCTAAAAACGTGCTCACTATCACTGGTGGACCCTATGTACAACTCACTGGCGGCAATTGGCTTTCAACGGCTCCGATCACTTCGATTACTTGCGTCTCGGCAACCGGAGCGGCTTTCGTAGCGGGCACAACTTTCACACTGTATGGATTGCAATAGGAGAAAATTTCATGTCGGAACCTGCCGGAACTGGCCAGCCGGGTGTAAGTGCCAGCGTCAAGACCCCACGCCTGAAGGCGGGGGCTTGCAATTCCAAGTTTCGTTTCCTGAGAACGCCCTTTCGGGAACGGACTGCAATGGGCTTCTTGACGGAAGCCCAATCTTGCTCAGGACTGAAAACTATGCTACCACAAACCGAATCGAAATGCAAGTCTGTTCCGCCATTGGCGGAACCTGCGCTTTCCTCCCCAGCCCGTGGAACCAGATGCCGCCAACCTGCCTTGAGGTGTCGTCGCAGACGTTGTTCACGCCGCGATTGCAGACCGGGCAGATTGGGATTATCCCGGCGCAGAACTCTTGCTTAAACTGCTGGTGATGATGGCAGCGACGCGTTCCGGGCACTGAAGACTCTATGCCGCACAAGTATTCAGTGCGGCGCAGACTGGTTGCCGTTCGAGAAGCTAACGGAGTTTCACGGTTCGACTAAGACGCAGACTGAGATGCTGTATCAGCAAGAGGCTGGGGTTCAGATTCTACAGCCAGAGCAATCCGCTTCTTCGCAATCTCCACATACTCAGGAGACAGCTCAACTCCCACAAAGTTCCGACCATTCTTGATCGCCATCTTTCCGGTCGTGCCGCTTCCCATCATTGGATCGAGCACGGTGTCACCGGGATTCGACCAGCTTAGAATGTGGTCCTCAGCAAGTTTCTCAGGAAAGATCGCTGGGTGCTCTTTGGCGAACTGATCGGATGCGCTGACGGTTCCCGCCGCGTAGGTCCAGATGTTGCCGCGAATCTTCATGTCTGCGATCTTCTCGTCCTTGTGTGCTGGCTCCAGAACGCCTTTGGCATCCTGACGGAACGTGCGCTTACTTGCCGACTTCCCAGCGTGCTTGGAAGGCTCCTTGATCGGATTGAAGGTCTTCGACCGTCCTTTGGACAGGACGAACATGTACTCGAACTTCTGCTCGTAGCGGTTGTGCGTGAGCGGTGGTTTCTCCGAAGCGTAGATCATGGTATCATGGAGATTGAAGCCGATGTCTTTGAAGAATAAGGCTTGCCGGAAGCTGTTGCCGGACTCTGAACCGTCTTTGGTCTGATCTCCAACGACCCAGACGACGACTCCACCGGGTTTTGTGATGCGGTAGAGTTCCCGCGCAATGGTCTCAAAATCAAAGGAATAGCCGTTGTAGGTGCGTAGGCCGTCGTATGGCGGCGAGGTCACAGTCAGGTCAACGCTGTCTGCGGAAAATTCTTTCAGCTTTTCGGCTGAATCTCCTACGATGAGGTTGGAATTCGTCATGCTATCCTAGTTAGTATTCTGCACGTGCGATGGCTTAGTTTTACGCCATGCGTTTCACAGAACCCGTTCTCTCGTAGGAATTTCTTAGCTTCTTCCTTGGTCATTGTCTGCCAGCTTTCTTGAGCGCGGCGGGCGCACTCAACGCGTCTAATATGTCTGCCGGTTCAGTGCAGTTCTCTGTCGTCAAGTCTTTGCGAACAAACCATTCCCAGTCCTCTGACTTATCGGGGATGCCGTTGCCAATCGACCCATTCCACGAAGTCGCATGGACGTAGAACATAAAGTAATGATTGCCATAACGGTTATGCTTGCGCCATCCGAGTAACGTCACAGGTCCAAGCCGTACAGGATCACTTTCAGTTCCACACTCTTCTGCGAACTCGCGGGCCGCACACTCCTCGATTGTCTCGTCGTATTCAAGCCGTCCGCCTGGAGTCGAAAGCAGTCCCTCCGCACTGACTTGTTTCCGCTTCCCGAGAAGTATATGGCCTTCGGCATTCGTTACAAGCACAGATACTCCAACCGCATACATCGGCTTGGCCGGTTGTGGTGCGGGCGCATTCTCGGCATAAGGATAACGACCGCACGGGCTATATTCTACCGGCCTAACGTGTTTCCATACGTTGTTAAAGCGCCTAACTTGACCGCCACAAGCCACGCATACGGGTGCGGTTGTATGTTCGACAAGCCGCCAAAATAAGCACCAACTCTCACGTAAATGTGGGTGGTGAAGATGAACGTCGCAGACGTTGTTCACGACGCGATTGCAGACCGGGCAGATTGGGATTATCCCGGCGCAGAACTCTTGCTTAAACTGCTGGTGATGATGGCAGCGACGCGTTCAGGGCACTGAAGACTCTATGCCGCACAAGTATTCAGTGCCCGAAACTACTGCTAAAACTTCCCGGCAGTATTCTTCTCTCAGCGGCATTGCCGCCTCCTGTTATTGCGGTTGCGTTGCCGAGTCGATTGGTTCCGGGGCCGGAGTTGGAGCCGGGGCAGCCGGTGCCTTGGAGACGTCGTTCGCAGCAGCTACTGCTTTCGCTGCCGCAGCATCCGCCTTGGCTTTCTCTTCGCGGGCTTTCAGTTCATCCGGGGTCGCAAGCAACACGCCCTTGAAGAACACGATGGGAATGATGGCGTTGTCGGTGCGCGTAATCGCCACGGTTTCCCTTCCGCCGTTGTCAATCAGCTGGATGTTTTCGGGCTTCAGCGTCAGCTGCATCCCGTTCTCAAAATCAACAGTTACTTTCATGGTAGTCCAATCCTTTCGGGTTTGTTTTGGCCTTGCGAGTTTCAACATGCTGCTGTACCTTCGAAGCGGGAGCGCATCGCTCCATCCACCACATTATACGGCACGCCGTCCGCCTTTGCAAGCTTTACTTCGTTCTGGAAGCGCTCTGCTTCCTCGTCCATGAACTCGTCCCAGTGGCGCTTGGCGAGGATATCCTCTGACTTCATGTACCACGCCTGCTTCGCGCTCACCCATCCGTGATCGGCCTGACCCAGCACCAGCAGGTTGTCCCAGTTGAAGTTGCGCCGGTCATTGTCCTTATGGTGAACTTCCTCGTCCTTCTTAAGCTCTCGCCCCAGCAGCGCAGCTGCGACAATGCGGTGGATGTATTTGTGGCGAAGCGGCCCGGCGGTGACGCGCGGGTACTTCTTCGTCGTCTTGCACGTGGTTCCCGTTTTGTGAACGCCTGCCATTATAGTAACAACTCAAAATGCAAGCTGGCCTTCGTGATTCCGCCCATCAGTGCACTCATAAACTCCCTCCACGTTCGTGTTGATTTTGACCAGCTGCCTGCTCAGATGAAGCATGGGCAGGTTGTCTTCGATGGCGTGACGCCATCCCTTTTCCTTAATCTCGCCGGAGCGCTTGATGATTTCGTCGAGCGTTCCGAACCGGCGGAGCAGGGCAACCGCACCCTTCGGCCCCAGACCATGAGCACCGGGTACATTATCACTCGTGTCGCCGACCATTGCAAGGTAATCTACAACCTCACCGGGGCTTATTCCGTAGACTTCGCGCACCCCGTCCGCGTTCAGCAGCCGGTTGGTGTTCGTGTTGAGCAGCGTCACTCTTCCGTCCTCGGTGACTAGCTGCGCCATGTCCTTATCGCCGGACACAATCGTGACAGGGCCGTCGATGTGAGCAGCCAGCGTCCCGATGATATCGTCGGCTTCGAAGCCGTCCTTCTCAATGATGGGAATAAACTCCGCGTGGAGTAGCGCGCGGAATCCCGGCAGCTGCCGCAGGTACTCTTCCGGCGGTGACAGGCGCGTTGCTTTGTAGAGCGGGTAAAGCTTCACGCGGAAGTTCTCAGCCTGACTGTCGCAGCAAGCAGCGAGGTAATCAGGATGCCATTCCTTGAGCAACCGGGCAATCATCGTCCGGTAGAGGTTGACCGCCGCGTTCGGAACTCCCTCCTTGTTGTAGGTGGGGCGCTCCTTCGACGCGTGGTACGCACGATACTGGAAGGACGAGTTGTCGAGCAGGAACGCGCGCTTCATTTACCCTCGGTGCCTTGAGCTTGAGCCTTCCCTTCAAGCTCGTAGAGTTGAACGCTCATCGGCGGGCTCACAATCATAACAGTTACGTCGATGCCGTGGGCGCGAAAGTATTCTTCGTACGCCGGGGTTGATTCACGCAGCCGGGCGAACAGTTCCTCCGCCAGAGGCTGGGCGAACTGGAAAATCATCAGGTACTTTTTCCCGTTCACCATCTCAACGGCTGGTCTTGGCACCATCGCTTCCAGCTGCTTTGCGTCCTCTGGAATGTTCGTCAGCCCTTCGGGTAATGACATGTCGGTTCCTCTCTCCTACAAGTAGTTCCACTGGCAATTTCTCGAAAGCTTTGTATACAAACGAAGCTTCATCGAACGTCTCCGTCACCGTGAAGTGTCCCGCGCTCCTTACGACCGAAAAGCTTCTGGAGGTTCTCGCGGGCGCAATCCTCCATTTTGAACTCACCGAGCGCGTGGAGCAGTTCAGGAATGTACCAGAGCGTGTCACCAACCTCGGCCACAATCTTCCGGCGCTTCTCCGGGCTGTCACCGTCGCGCAGCAGCTTCTTTACCTTCCCGGCAACCTCGCCCGCTTCACCGGCCAAGCCCAGCGCGCAGTAGACCACGCCAGCAAGGGAGTCGGGAACCTGATGCGGATACACCGCCGTCGCGTGTGCGGTCGCTTGGTATTCTTCGAAGGTCAGCGGTTCCGGCTTGACTATGTGGATTTGTCCGAACTCACTCATGCGAATACGTCTCCTCCCCCTCCGGGGCCTTCGACGCGGCTGAAGATTGCCTGCGCCTTAATAAGTTCCATGAACAGGATTGACTCCGCCAGCCCTTCACAGTTTCCCATGAAAGCCATAGTGCCGTTCGTGTCACAAGTGAGCACGAGAACCGTCGCCTTGTCCTCGATACCGTCGAGGCACTTCTTAAGAATCTCCTTAGCGGATGGGCCGGAGTTTTCTTCGACCGGCGGTTCAACCAGCGGCTGCCGCGTGCGAATGTCGACGGGGTCGTTCATTTGTAGATTGGCTCCCCCAGCACATCCTTCGCGCGCGCCCAGAACTCCATGTGGTCACCTTCAGCAACCCGGATAAGGCCGCCTGCGTCAGTCGGCATAATCTCCAGCACGGTGACCATGCCCCACTTCTTAGTTTTGCGTTCGAACGGAACTGCGGGTAGCTCTTTGTTGGCCATGCCTGTATTATACCACGCTTCAATCCCAGTTGATAGGCATAATCTTAACCGGCGACACTTTCACCGGCTCCGCGCCGACCTTCTTAACCTTACCATTGCAGCGCCGGTTGTTCAGCCACTGGCGCATGGGCAGTCCGCACTTCTTGCAGTACAGCTGGCGGTCGTAGCCCATCGTAACCTCGTGCGTAAAGCGGAGTCGTTTCGCGGTCGCCGTGCAGTAGAGGCAGTGAAGGTCAGCCTCATGAGGAATGTGCTTCAAGATGATGCGCTCGGCGATGCGCCAGAGCACTGGCACGTCGAGCAGCCAGCGTAGGAAATCCTGCTGGTTAGACGCCCATTGACGGACTCGCACTGATGATACCTCCGTTGTTCATGCACTCATGCTTCAGCCCGTCGCGTTCGTCGGCGAAGTAAGTCTTTCCGCAGTTCAAGCACTGAAAACCGGGAACGTACCACACCGGCTCCAGCAGCCAGTTGCTTCCGCACCTGTGACCCTTTACGGTTCCGGGGATGCCCTTAAACTCGCGTGTGAACGCTAAGACATTCCTTCGCATAGGCAGTGACGCCACGCAGCCGTTCGCGGTGTTGAAATGAAAGTAGAGGATTGGCGCATCTGTCCAATTCTTCATGCTGAACAGTGTACCGTGTTCCGGGGCCGGAAGTCAAGTCATACCTTGAAGCCCCACTTCCGGGCGACGCCTTCCAAGTGCTCGTAGTCATGCTTGAGCCAGCGCATCCGGTAGTGATGGTATCGGCGGCCAATCCTGCCTTGCTCGACCTGCTTTTCCAGCGCGGTCAGGCGCTCTTGAATGTCCGTTATCAGAAAGCGAACGAGCAACTCGCCGGGTCGGTGCTCCGCAATCGGGTGCCATTGGTCGTTCATTCGGGTATTCCCTTCAGAAGGTCGTCAACGTTGAAGTCAAGCGCGGTGTCAAGTTTTGTTGAAGGAATACTTGACGACTGAAACTGCTTACCTCCGTCGCCTGTTGGCTTCGCTGCATTCGGGTCATAGGGCTTGCTTGGATTTCCGAAACCGCCGTCCTCTTTATTGGTCTTGATGTCGTGGCACGGTTTACAAACCCCCATAAGATTAGTGAGGGATATAAACAGCTCCCATACGCCTTTGTGTGGTATGATGTGGTCGGCGATGGTGCTGGCATTCCTGTGGCAAATCATGCAGATGGGGTCACGCGCCAAGACAACGCGCCGAATCCCATGCGGGCCACGCCAGCATTGCCGGTCATACCACTTCTGGAACGGATTCTGTGACCGGCGGCTGGGCCGACTAATCTGAGGGCTTGTGGAATCCACCGACGCCTCGCTTCAGCACCGGGTAACCAGTGGCAACCGCTGCACTCAACTTCATAATATTACCGCAGGGGTTGCCCTTAACGTCGTGGCTGCACTTCAGCTTCGACGTGTGGTGCGCTGGCTCTGTCACTTCGGCCACGTGCTTGCAGGCCGGGCATTCGTATACATGAACCGCCATCTTCATAACCCCTTCTTACCATCGTCGGTGCGACCACGCCAACGGGTGATTTGATTCGCAGCGTAGCCGGAGAAGCTGGCGCTGAGGAACAAGGAGGCTCCGCTAAGGTCAGGCAGAGTGCCGTTCTTGATAACGAGGTACGTCACCCAGCCAAGCACTGAAACGACTGAGGTACCGGCAAGGACGCGGCTTGCGCTCCCGGAGCCGTCCGGCTCAGAGAACGTTGACTTCAAAAACGCCAGAAGCTTTTGCAGTAATGCTTTCATAGTTTACTCCGTCATTTCGAACGCGATGCGCGGCTGGGGAATCCACCAGTCGGTCTTGACCACGAACTTTCCTTTTTCGTTCTTGTAAAGTACAACGACACCTATGACCCTCTCGCCGTCCTTCGCAGCAGCGTAATGGTCGAACGTGCTGGCGGCAGTGTCGTACTCTTTGTCCGGGTGCGTGTGAACCGTGCCGAGGAAGTCGAAGCCTTCGCGGGCCGACTCCACCATCTGCCGGTGAAGCTCCTCGTCGTCATAATCCACCGTGGCGTTATCCGACACCGGGTTTGTCTTCATTGCCGCGAACTTCGTAATACGGAAACCGTCCACGGTCGCGTTGCCCCAGAGGGCTTCACAGTGCTCGTTTGGAAACGACTTCTTCGCTCTGCGAATAAAGCCGTTCCAGTCTCGCCCACGTGCAATGACGCGAATCATTTACTCCCCCAAGGTGTGAATGCTCAGCCACAAGCCGACCAGCGTACCGGTGACCGAGCCGAGCAAGTACGCTGGATAACCGAAACTCCACTTCCTCGACTCGACGTCGTCGAAGGAGATGTTCCTCGATTTAAACCACTGCGTGACGAACACAACTTCTATCACGCCCGTCCACGTGTAAGACTTCATTACGTACGCGCGCGTGGCGGCAACTACAAGAACCGCATTCAGGAAGTCAAGAGCGGCAATCTTAAGAAATAGGCTTACCCTGTTCATGCCACTTCTCTTCCTCACCCTTCAGGGTGTGAACCTCGCGCTCAATCGTGCGCTCGTGCCACATGATGTAGACGGCCAGCAGGCATCCGAGGATTGACGCGATACTGCCCGCGTGCTCGACGATGTGCCAGAAGTGCTCCATCATAGTTGGACGGCTTTGCGCGCCATTGTCTGCGCCTCAATCGCAAGCAGGTCGCCGGTGTTGGCGGTGACCACGGACGGCACGGAAACCTTCACGCTCTTTATGCTTGAGATTGGAATGAGCGTCGCGCCATCAGCGTCGAAAATGATAACGCCCATAGTGTTGATTGCGCCGAGCATCTGCATGACGGCTACCTTCTCTTCGCCGGGCGCGTAGCGAGCAGGCATTTCCTGATCTTCCGCCGGACGACCGTCAAGATACTCGATGTGTATCTTCAGAGATTGCATAAACCCAACTCCCCGGCCCGCCCTTATGAGAAAGGGGGCTGGCTCACAGCACCTCTACCCTGAGCGGGCGCGTGCTCCTTACACCAGAACTGTGAGCCAGTTGGCTGGGCCACTATATCAGTAAAGTGTGACGGGTTTACTGCCACACGCCCGTAGCCATCTGGACGCACAACCGCTGCGCGCGAGCTCCGACCTGAGTATACCAAGCTGATGCCTTCATGTCAAGCGCCGCCTGCGCGTAGTTCCCGGCTTGGGTGTCAGCAAGGTCGTGGTGGAACTCCATAACACCGCCCACGCCCATGTTGAATGCCATGTTCTGAAAGACGCCGAAGCGAACCGGGTCGCTTTGCTGAAGCTTGGCCAGCCAAGGAATGTCTGCGAGGAGCCGGGCGGTAATACGCGCGACGTCGTCTTTGAGAACCGACGCTGCATCGTCCGGGGTGAAGTTCGACAGGTCGTAATCGGGCAGCGGGTTGGCGTCAAGATTATGCCCGGTGCCGATGGTGTTAAAACCTCGCGAGTCTGGGTAAACAGTTAAGCGAGTGCCTTCATCGCGTCGAAGCTGAGAGAAGATGTCTGTGATTGCCATTATAGAGCTCCGTGGTAATGCAGCAGCAGCAATAGGCCCGCAATCGACACGAGCAGCGTCAACGCCTGCAGCACGTTGCCGACGACGCCAGTTACGGTTCTTATTTTCTCCAGCGTCATAGGCCCTCTACTGTCTGGGAAGTGTTACGACTTCCGCCAGACAATAGCAGAGCGAATGCTGATGCCCATAGCGATAAAGCAGATTGGGAACATGCCCCGGAGGCATGAGGGGAAGACTCATTTCCACACCCAGCCGGTCACCACGAAGATTATGTCGAGCGGATGCCAGAAGTTGCTGCCAAGCCCAACGTGCAGCATGCTCAATTCTGAGTACCGCGCCTTGAATCGTTTTCTGTATTCTGCAAGCATCAGAACATCCCCAGTTGGTCGGTTTCACTCTCTGTCGCCGGTCGGTTACTTTCCGCCGTGTCACCGTTCGGTGACAACCACTCAAGACTTAGGGCAAGGGCCACTGTATCCCCAAGGTTGCCCTCCCACTTAAACTTCTCACCGCACGGACACGCGATGTGACTGTCGACAGCTACAAGCTGCTTACCGGGGCAGTGGTTCCACTGCGACAGGTAGTGGCGCTTGGCGGACTCGACGTCTATTCCGAAGTCGGACATCAGTTCATTTTCTGGAGAGCAGCTGCCTGCTCCGCTTCCATCATCGTCTTGACCCGGACGGAAATCTTCATGGCCAGATTTGTAATCTGGTCTTCTGTGAAGTTAACCACGATAGATTCCTTCATCTTCAGACGCTCCTGCTCTACCGAAGCGACCCGGCGGAGCATGTCAGTCGCCTTCGTGAGCTCGTCGCTGAGTGCCTTGTTCTCGGCGGCGACGGCCTTGTTCAGTTCCTTGTACGCCATGATGCGCGCGTACTGCCAGAAGTTCAGGAAGGCAAGTAGCGCTATAATGATTCCGAGAACGGCTCCAGTGAGCATGTTAGGTAATCCTCCAGTGGAATCTTGATGGGTGTCACCGGCAGCACGCGGGCAATCACCTTCACAATCAGATAGTCCTGATCGTACCATTGACTGTCCGGCGCTGGCAACTCAAAAATCACGCGCGGGCCTTGGACGACGAAGAAGCCATGCCTGTCCGCCCAATGCCACATGTGGTATTTTAAGTACTCGATAATAGTGCTGGGGCCGCCGACCACGTCGTTGAGGCACTCGACGGTCACCAGCCCCTGCATGAATGCTTTTTCTCGTCTCATAGTGCCGGAGAAACCCTCTCTTGCATTTTCTGGTTGACAAGGAACAGCGTTGTGATAAGACCCGACCACTGAAGTTCGAAGGCGTCCGCAGGAATCTCGTTAGCAAGAATCCGCATCGCTTCAGCAGCCTTTTTCGCGTCAATAGCTGAAGGGTACTTGTAGGTCTTGTTCTTCTGAATCTTCGGCAGCAATCGGTTCTTGAGATACGCTCCAAGCACCGCACGCATAGCGCGGGCAGCCTCCGGCTTGCTGTCGGCCACATCATCCTCGTCGAGGGGCGTGCCTTCAGTCTCTTCAGTGTTTTCGTCCGGGGCCGGTTTCTTCTTCAGCTTGTCCTCAAGCTCGCGCAGCATGACACTGATTGGCCTGGTAGTCGGGCCGTCCGGCCCGAACGGTTTATTCTCGCTGGCCCAGCGGCCATAACAAACTGCGAAGGCAATGTCGTTGTACTCCGGGGTTATGAGAATGCTATGGCAGCCAACAGCACCGGCTGCTGTCTTTCCCTGCACCAGTTCGTCAAACGCCATCAGGATTTTGCGCGGGCTGGTGATACGGTTCTTAGTGATTTCCTTCTCGAACTCCTCTATATCACCCTTATACTTGGAAGCTTCCGCAGCGCGCAAAATAAGCTCATGGCGCTCGTTCGGCTCCATGCCCTTCACCTCAAGCTGGAAGCAACGGTCGCGCACGCCGGGGTTGAGTTTGTCCGGGTCAGTGGTTGCAAGAATCCAGACGGTCGGTGACGAAGGAACCTCAAGCTCCTTGAGCAGGATATCCTGCGAGTCGCCGGTCAGCTTGTGGCATTCGTCAAGGATTATAACGTGGTAAGTTCCCAGCATCGGATACGCCCCGGCGCTGTCTGCAAGCACGCGCATGTTTTCAATCTTGCGGTAGTTGGCGGCGTTCACTTCCTGAACGTCTGGCGACCCTTCGAAGAAGGGGCCTTGAATGTACCGGGCGATGATGTGCGCCAGTGTCGTTTTGCCGCAGCCATACGGCCCTTTGAGGAGGATGCCGCGCGGAATCTCGCCCTTGTCAATCTTCGATTTGATAATGCGAACTGGTTCTTCCAGTCCGATTACGGAGTCGAACTCTTTAGGGCGGAGCGTGAGGGTGAGTGTCGTCTGTTCAGTTATCGGCATTGCTTCTCCTTCAGATGGTGGTAGAGCATGTTCAATCCGAGGACGAAGACGCCGCCCGGAATAAAGACGCATGCAATCACAAAAAGCCAGTTTACACCGCGCGGAACAGGCGGAACCATCTCGGCGTTAAGCGCCAGCGTGTCATCATAGTCCTGCCGCCCAAGCTCGCGGTACGCCTTCAAGTACGCTCGACGCTTTGGAGATATAGCCATTTTCAAAAACCCATACTTGGCTGGTCGGTAAACTCTGGCACCACGCGCGATATCAGGACTCCGGTGGAGTCGGTTCCGAAGTTATGTCTGACGCCTTCCTTGGCGCGGGCTTCCTCGATGCGCCCGGACGCGAGGGTGTAATAATCGAAGTCCTGCTCAATACCTACGAAGTTTCGGCCCTCAATCACGCAGGCCACGCCGGTGCTGCCGGAGCCCATCGTGTTGTCCATTACTGTGTCACCGGGGCGAGAATAGTTCTGAAGGAACCAAGCCATAAGCGGTACTGGCTTTTGGGAAGGATGGAGGAGGCGGTCGCCACCCTTGCTCATCCTGACCACATCGGTTTCGCCGGTCAGAATGCTCTGTGGGTATTTGTAGAAATATTCCCGGCGAGCTCCATCATCATGCGCCAACGGTGAAACCTTGCTGGGTGTCTTGGTTCCGCGGAACTGTGGCTCGTCGTCGTTCTTCGTCATCACCGGGTAGTAGTTCGGAGACTCCTGACCGAACACCAGAACAAGCTCGTGGCGCTGCATCGGCCTGACCTTCGCAATCTGAAAGCCGACCGGATGCACCTTGTCCCAGACCCAGTGGTGCCGGAACCAATCAGGCTTTGAAGCAGCAAGCACGTGGGCGAAGATACCGGACGCCGTCAGCACGATTGCGCCGCGCGGCTTAACCAGTCGGGCGTAGGCCGCCCATAGTTCAGGAAACGGAATAACAGCGTCCCACGCGTGGGCGGTGACGCCGTAGGGAAGGTCGCAGAGCACCATGTCGATACTCTGCGCCGGGAGCTCCGCCATGACTTCAAGGCACTCGCCGAGATACAGGTCAGTCTTTAGCATACGCGAGGTTGCTTTTTCAATTCAGATTCTTCATGGCGTCTCTGATCTTCAGCCTTCTCCTCGTCTGTTTTTCTTACGGGGGGTTTATACACTTCGCGCGCTGAGAAAAACGCCGGCTGCGACGCGTTGCTCCTTATACGGCGCTCCGCTACTTCACAATAGTCTTTTTCTATGTCAATACCTATAGCGGGATGCCCGGCGTTCATTGCCGCCAATAGGGTCGTGCCGCTTCCCATGTACGGGTCACATATAAGAGCTCCCTTGGAAACAAAGTTAAGAATTACCCACTCCATAAGAGCCAGCGGCTTCATGGTAGGATGAACACGTTCTTTACCCCTCTCGGTATCCCGAAGCATGCCCATCCAAAACAGTCGGAACATGCGTGCGGGGCCTTGCTCCTTTACCCATGCAAGTTCACAGTCCGCGAACTGATTTGTTATTTCACCGTTGTGTTTACCTACTTGTCGCTTGTCCCACACAAGCCATTGAGAGGAGAGAGGAAGCTTGTTGGCGTAGTGGTTAGCACCGAATAGAATTACATTAGGGTAGTCAAGCCACGGCGTTGGGTCAAAGGGCTTGGTGTCACCGTGAATAGGTTTGAACTTGCCGGATGCACTGGCATTGCCAAGGGCACTATAGTCGCCATCATTACCAATACCATACGGCGGGTCGCTCACAATAATAGCGTCGGGTGGCACCACCTCATCACGCAGCTTTATGCAGTCACCGTGGTACAGCGTCACGCTTCCACTTTTGAAAAAAGGTTCCATGTCAACCAGTATACTCTTTAGACGTGGCTCTTGTCAACAGGCCCTTTTTCTACGCCGTAGCGAGCGCCGCTTCAAACGTTGGCTGGTCTGTACATCCGCCTTTGGCGTGCTTCCAGCGTAAATCAATGTTTGGTGCGCTGCCCGGTTCTCCTAAGCCAATTCGGTTAAGCAGGGCAAGGCACAGGGGTCTATTCGTAGAGGTGTAGTCTGTCCCGCCCTTCGTTGGGGTTACGTATACCGGCCACTGACAATACTTGTTGACGTGTTTTTCGTTTATGGTTGCGAGCTTAAGTCCCTCTGGAAGATAGGAAATAACCGCCGCAGGTATGGTCAGAATAAACTGGGGTGCGTAGCGTTGCTGGCTATCTTCGGAAGACTCTATGGGCTGGAAGGCAACGGGAAGCTTTCTACCAACCATAACAAGGTCTTCGTCTAGTTTGAAAACTGTACGCGCTGGAGACGTAATTCTTACAAAGCCGCCGCAAGCCTGCATTCTATCAGCGAACTTTTCCCAACCCGGCAACTCACAAAAGGTTGTATAATCAACTTTACACGGCGCGCTCCTATTGTCGTGGCGCTTGTCGTCACCCTGCAAGGTGCGCGGCCTATACGCTGAGCGCTTTGTTGCCCGCATTTTCCTGAGCTTTTCACGCTTCAGAAGTGCATCGGCTGCTTTGGCAGTTGATGGTTTGCCAACCAAAGGAAGCGTATCAGCATCGTGCTCTATCGCCGTCACGAATGTGCTCAGAATCTTTTTGTACTCTCCGCCGGTAGCGAAGAGGACTGTGACGGCACTGAAGCTTAACTCTTTCACAACACCCTTTCCATATTTCGGATGTGATACTGCCTGTCCTATAATCATTTTTCTTTCCTCCTATTACCCATAATCGCTTCCGAGTGTCGGGCTGTCAATACGTCTTTGGTAACGTTACTAAAAGTCGTTATCGACGTCGCCGGGGATGACCGGATGGTTGGCGCAGAAAATAGCCAGCTCCTCTATCGAAATGACGCCGGAATGGTACTGCGCCCGCGCCCAGCGACGGCTGCCGAACCGTGGAGGCACTTTCTGCGGGTCAAACGGCCCCACGTTGGCCGGGGCCTCCGGGTTTGGGGTCACAGGCCGCCGGACGAACGTAAGGCCCGTCCAGCGCGCGCTGACGCCGACGATTGCCGCAGCAAAAAGCCACAGCAACCACCAAGGCGGGTCAATCCCGGCCCGGTAGCTGGCGTAGCCTACGATTATGGACAGCGCCAGCCCAAGGGATGCGAACTGCAGAATCTTACGCTTGAGGGTCACCGGAACCTCCAAGCTGAGCAGCCAGCAACTTTGCTGCCTGTGTTCCGGGGCCGTCGTCCGAGAGGATTTCCTCCGTCTGGTCGACCGGAGCCGGGGCTTCGATGAAGTCGGTAACCGACGCTACGCCGATGAGACGCTGCAAGGAGTCAGCAACGGAGCGGTAAAAGGCAGCGAGACGAAGCATGCTCTGCCGCTTCGCTTTGTCCTTCTCATCGCTCGCGCCCTTGCCGGGCATCTTGTCGTCGATTTCCTCTGCCTTCCGCGTGTACTGGTCGCGCAGGCGCTTCAGAGGAAGAAGGATGTCTCCGTCGTCCTCGATTACGGCGGTCTCCTGTGCGACCGCTTTCCAAGCTGTTAGCTGCTTACCGGCCATAGGCTCCTCCCCGGTTGACATACCGCGTTTCACTGGTTGAAATCGTGAGCAGCCCGGCGTTCACCTTCCGAGAGTGCTCCTTGCGGCGACGGTCGGCGCGAGACTTCGCTTTCCGGCGGCCCATAACGTTGCGAAGAGCAAGTCGCGTGGCCTTCTGCGCGAGCTCCTGCATCGTGGATTCCGGCACACCAAGGTACTCAATCTCCTCGGTCTTGCAGGTTGCCTTGAGCGTCTCGGCGGCTTGCTCCATCAGCTGCTTGAAGAGCCGGAGCGCTTCGCTCTTGATTGCCTGCTGGCGAAGGTTCATGTGCGGCTTGCGTCTGCCGTGACCCTTCGGAACCGAATAGAGTCCGTGACGGTTGACGGCAAGACAGCCGCTGGTTTCCTTCTTCTCGTTCACCCAGTTGTAGTTCAGCCGGTCGCGTTCGAGAGGAACCAGAGCCTTCAACTCGTCAAGCGAGTATTCGATTGACGGATTGTCGAACACCATTCCGAAGAGCGGGTTGTTACCCGCGTGCCCGCACTTCGAACGACGCTGGGCAATCTTCAGGCGTTCAGCAAGGTCATGCCGGTCGAAATCCTTCTCTTGGTTCTTGCGGATGATGGCGACGGCGTTTTCCATCGTCATCGGCGTCTGCTCGGCGGGTGCTGCTTGCTTTGTTTCTTCGTCTGCCATAGTTCTTCGATTATATCACAAGTTGGGCCGGGCGTGCCAGCGTTTAGTGGATGAGAACCGGCTTTCCGTTCAGCTCCGTCAGGCGGCGTTTGATGGTCGCGCCGTGCTCCGCTGTTCCGAAGTCAGCGTTGTCGCTTTCGTCGATTGATTCCTGCTCCAGCAGCATCGCCTGAATCATCGCCTTTACGACGCGGGCGCGGGCGCTGAAAACAACGTGGCGCTTGCCGTGGAAGGGTTCGATGGTATAGAGGTTACTCAGCAGCACACCGAAGTGGTCTGAGTACACGTCGTCAACCGCGTGCTCCATCGCCACAACCGGGTCGTTGGGGTCGCCGGGTGCAATCGCCCGAATAACTACGGCCATCAAGTCCTCGGCCAAGGTGTCCAGAAAGTCGTCTGGCCGACCGGCGGTCGCCGGGTAATCACGGAGAAGTTGTAGAATCTTCTCTTTCACTGTACGCCTCCAAGAATAAAGTCAAGCTCGTGTGGGTTGCTCCGCGTGGTAAGCACCGGAGGTACATCTAAAATCTCGAAGAGGTTTGTGCCCGACGTCACGCCGAGATTGTGCGCGACGTTCCGAATCCATGTCGGGCTGGTCGCGTACTTCTTCGCCAGCTGCTTCAGGGTGTCGTTGACGGTGTAGAACCTCGATTGTCCGGCGGCGATGCGGTCAATCTGGTCTTCCAACGCGGCCCAGCCAGCCTTGTCATTCTTGAAGATAACGTAGCCGCTTTTGTTCAGACCAATCTGGCCCGGATACCGGACTCCGCGTGATGCGCGAATGTCTCCGGGGTTGTGATAGCGGGTGGGGATTGCTCCCTTCACCCCGAAGCCCTCGGCCTTGGCAATCGCGCGCGCAAGCTTCTGCGTCGGCGTCAGTGACCACGCATGCAGCGTGGCGCAAAGCATAAGGAAAAGCAGGGCAAGCTTTCTCATAGGCTCTCCAATCGTTCGGCGTCATTCAGCCGCTCCCAAACCGGCTGGTTCATGTAGTCGGCAGCGTCCACAACAGGCTCCGGCTTCATAACGTCAAGAAGCGGATGGCTGCCGGATGTGAAAAGGTGTGCGGAGCCGGGGTTGCATCCGGTGCAGTACCGGGCGTTGTAATCACCCGGCGCGATGTAAACACCATGCTCGCACTTGGTGATGGGGCCTTCAACCGTTCCCTCACCAACCGCCTCGGCAAGTTCCTGCTCCAGCTCTTCCGTCATCATAGCTCTTCGACCATCCCTTCCTCGTAGACAAGTACGACCTTCTTCACTTTGCGGATTTTGCCGCGCTCCGGGTCACGCGCGAAGTCGGCATTCTGGTGGTCGATTTCTGAAACCGTGGCGATGGCGAAGTCGCGGTAGGCTTCAGCGAAGGCGTCGTTCTCCATCGCTTGGTCGACCATCCATTCGGAACCGAACGGTAGAATCTCGACGCCGGGCTGGATGACGCTGGTGGAGTCGAGCGCCCCGGCCCGGACGATGCAACGCTCGGCGCGCACCCATTCGGGCGCAGGCGGATTCTTCTTCGCAAGCTTCCGCTCGTGGGCGCTGCCGCCCCGGTCATTCGTTCGGAGAACCTGCTTCTCCGTATAGAGGTGACCGTCAGGGAGCCGCGCAATCAGTGTGCGTGTTGCTTTCATTTCATCCTCCGGCATTCTTCATCGTGTGCTTGGAGCCGTTCACGAACCAGCTCCGGGGTTATCTCCGTGGTTTTCAGGGCGAGGGTCGAGCCCGACGTGGCGTTGAAGAGAACCAAGTCATAAAGCTGACCCTCACATTCCTGAATCCCTACCCACTTACCGCCGCCTTCTTCCACGCAGGCTTTCGCGCTGGCAACTTGGTCTTGCCGATACTGGGCGAAGGCCATTCTGATGTCGGCAATCTTCGCTGACATTCGTGCGCAAGGTTTTTTCAAAACTTCTCCTTCTTAGCAGCTTTGATGGTGCGTCCGCAATTGACTTTCACTGCTTCATTGTTCTGCTCGACAAGCTTCTGCTGTCCAAAGTCATCAATGATGCCGGGAGTATTCAGAAAGTGTCCCAACTCATGAATTACAGTGAGCACTTGCAGCTCGCTTGTGCCGCCTTCATAGCCGCTAACAGAGA
>Ga0181538_10002790_pt1 | contig 17660 bp, 16 predicted proteins | sample PEATcosm2014_Bin_40_FD_119773 | JGI IMG/M metagenome (GOLD analysis project Ga0181538, IMG submission 119773) | Peatland microbial communities from MTU Mesocosm Facility, Houghton, MI, USA - PEATcosm2014_Bin23_30_metaG | ecosystem: Environmental > Terrestrial > Soil > Wetlands > Peat | place...
ATGGCTGCCGGAACACCGAGTAAACCCCAAGTGCACCGGACAAAAATCCTTGGCCCCCTGACGACCACCGATGCGTTTCAGCAGGACTTCAACCAGACGCTCCCGCTGTCTGCCAAGGGCCAAGTCCGCCTGGATAATGTCAACGGCCGGGTCGAAATCGCTGGTTGGGACGGAAACGACGTGGTCATCAAGGCCCTCAAACACGGCAAAACCCAGGAGAGTGTTGAAGCCACTAAAATCAACGTCGCTGCGTCGCCGGATGAAATTGCCATCCACACGGAGCAGCCGTCCAGTGAGACCGGCTTTTCGGCAATTTGGTCCTGGTTCAAGAATGGCGGAAATAACAATGCGACCGTGGATTATGCCATCCAGGTCCCGCGGCACGCCCGGCTGGCCAACATCTCCAGTGTCAATGGCCGGGTCGTGATTGACGACGTCAACGGCGACATTGAAGCATCCACCGTCAATGGCGCAATGCAGATCCAAGGCGCGGCCGGCAGTCTGAAATTGTCCACCGTCAACGGCCGGATGGCCACGGAACTGGTTTTGCTTGGCCGCGGCCAATCGGTTTCGCTCAGTGGGGTCAACGGCCAAATTGATGTTACCTTGCCGGCCGATGCCGATGCGGACGTCTCGGCCAGCACCGTCAATGGCCATATCACCAGCGAATTTCCTTCCCTGATCGTGAAGAAGGATTTCCCGATCGGCCAGCACCTTAAAGGCACGTTGGGCCATGGCGGTGCGAACGTCAACGTGCACACCGTTAATGGGGGCATCAGTATTCAACGGGGCACGCCTGCCACTTCCCCGTCACCCTCTGCCAATCCAAATTCCGCAGCGGAAAAGGCCGCGACGGCTGCGGCTCAGGCATGGTTGTCGCTCATTGACGAGGGCCAATATTCCGGGTGCTGGAATGAGGCCGAAGCTTATTTTCAAAAGGTCGTTACCGAGACGAATTGGGAGACTTCCATGGAAACGTTTCGCAAGCCCTTGGGCAACCTTCTGTCCCGCAATGTAAAATCGGCTCAGTTTATGACGGAAATGCCCGGAGCCCCGGACGGTCAATATGTCGTCATGCAATTCGACTCGTCGTTCACGGAAAAGAAGTCCACGATTGAGACCGTTACTTTCAAATTGGAGAATGACGGGAAATGGAAAGCCTCAGGCTATTTCATCAAATGATTTGTTCAACCGAATCCGTCAACCAAGGACAAACATGAATCATACGACCCTGCTGGTGTTAATCTTTTTGGTGATCATCCCCCTGGCAATCTGGGATGGCGTCTGGAAGCTGATCGCCCTGTGGAAAAGCGCGCGCAATGGCCAACTGGCGTGGTATATCTGCCTCGCCATCTTCAACACCATCGGCATTCTGCCCATCCTCTATATCCTGTTCTTTCAAAAAACCGGGACGCCGATACCGACAAAATCGTCGTAGTTTGGAAACGAAATTCACTTCCCGGCTGGCAAGGGACGCAGCCGTACCAGCGTTGCGCCCCAACCACCAAACTGCGGATGATCGAGCGTGAAGGATATCACTGCCGGATGTTTGGAAAGAATCGCGTGCACCGTGCGCCGCAGATTGCCGATGCCTTTACCGTGAATGATTCGCACTTGCAAGATGCTCCGTTCCTGGCACGCGGCCAGATAACCCGGGACCAGGCTCTTTACCTCGCGCGGATTGAACGTGTGCAAATCCAGCACGCCGTCAATTGGCAGTTCAACCGGCTCGTCATCCATGAATCGCAACTCCTGTTTTGCCCATGCCCCTCGTCGGCATGACGTTATGAGTTCGTCCTGTGATTTGTCCGACAACGGCCGGCCTGCCGCGGGCCAGCCTCAAGGATGAGGCGTGAAGCCCGTTCGTGTCAGGACCGCCTGACCCTGCGGTGACAGGACAAATTGGATGAAGTCGAGCGCCTCCGGCGATTCATGCCCCTTGCTGGTGTAAAGGTGAAGGACACGCGCGTAAGGATAGTCACCTTTGTTCACGGCAGCCGCATTAGGTTCAATTCCGTGGATGGACACGGGTTTGACACCGGCGCTATTTTCCAGCTTGAGGCTGGAATAACCGATCCCGTTCGCGTCCTTGGCCACCGCTTCGACGATTGCCTCATAATTCGTAAGCAGATTGGGAGTGTCGGCGTAAGGTTTGTCTTCCATTGCCAGTTCCCTGAAGCCCAGATACGTCCCGGAAACAGGATCGCGGATGAACAAATGAATCGGCATGTCAGATCCGCCCACTTCCTTCCAATTTTGTATTACTCCGGTAAAAATGTCCCGCACCTGCTCACGCGTCAGGTTGCCAATGGGGTTGGCGGCATTCACGACCACTGCCACGCTGTAGGCGCCGATGACGTGATCGTTGTACTCCACGTTGCGATTCTGGGCCATTTCCAACTCGTCCTTCAAAGGCAATCGCGAAGCCTCGGCAATGTCGCAAAGCCCGCTCATCAACGCTCCAAACCCATACCCGGTTGCCTTGCTTTCAATGTCAAAAGTGATGGCAGGGTGGCTCGTTTTGTATTCAGCGATGAGCTGAGGCGCCAATTCCTCCCCGATCGTGTTCGAGCCTCGCATGGTGATTTTCCCGGACGGCGCGGTCCCCGGTGCCGGCTTGCTCCCCGGACAACCCGCAACCAATATTCCGATCAAAATTAAACTGGCGCTCCTCAAAAAGCCTCTCGTTGTCAGTTTAGACCGTTTGTCGTGCAACTCTGTGTTCATGGCATGCCTTTTCGTTTAACGGGGAAATGTCGGCATCCAACCTCATGGGCCCGGGCAAATTTATCAAGAAAAAAAATCGGCCTGGTTGCTTGCCCTCTCAACCTTGGCCGGGATAAGACCAAACCGGACTCGCTTTGAACTGGAGCCCCCGGTTACAAACCCAACTCCGAACCCGCCATCGCGTGCAGGCGCGCCTGTCCCTGTTTGGTCAGGCTCGTGAAGATCATCGAAACGTGATAGCCGGTGTGTTTGTTGCCGGAGCAGGCGACGACAACCCCGGCGCATTGGAGCCGACTGTTGTCGCGCGGCGATTGCAGCGCCACGGTCATTTCTGTCCAGGGATTAAACGGTCCGGGACTGCGAAATTCAATGCCGTTCCGGTGAATTACGACGGATTCGGTGGATAAATTCAGACGGGTCTGCCGGGATTCAACGGTGATGTCCTGCCGCACGGCGTCGCCGGTATCAATTTTTCTCGCGCTCATAGAATTATGTCAAATTAACACGTCACCGCCGGCAGTCAAATAAGTGTCAATCATGCAATGGATTAGGGGATTTACCATTCAATCACCGCCGCGCCCCACGTCAGCCCCGCGCCGAACACAATCAGCAGGACCAGGTCGCCGCGCTGGATTTTTCCCGCGGCCACCGCCTCGTCCAGCGCAATGGCCACCGACGCCGCCGAGGTGTTGCCGTAGCGCTCCAGGTTCACGAACATCTGCCCCGGTTTGGTGCCGAGCCGTTCGCCCACGGCGTCAATGATCCGGCGGTTGGCCTGATGCGGGATGATGCATTTGATTTGCGAAATATCGAGTTCGCATCGCCGCAGGGCTTCCCGTGCCGCTTTGTACATCGCCTGCACCGCGCTTTTAAAGGTTTCCTTGCCGTTCATCCGCAGGTAATGCAGGCGCGCGTTGACTGAATCAATTGTTGGCGGGCAACGGCTGCCGCCACCGGGCATGAACAACAAATTGGCACTTCCACCGTCGGCACCCATCACCGCCGTCAGCAAACCGTGCGAACTGGGGCGGTTTTGCAGCACTGCCGCGCCCGCGCCGTCGCCGAACAATACGCAGGTGTTGCGGTCCTTCCAGTCCACAATCGTGGAAAGCTTTTCCGCGCCGATGACGAGCACGGTGTCGTACGTGTGCGACATGATGAATTGCTGTGCCACTTCGAGTCCGTAAATGAAACCGGAACAGGCGGCTTCGATGTCGAACGCCGCGGCCCGTTTCGCGCCAATCTTGTGCTGTACCAGGCAGGCCGTCGCCGGGAACGGCATGTCCGGGGTGATGGTGGCAACGATGACCAGGTCAATTTGTCCGGCGGTGACGCCCGCCATTTTCATGGCGCGTTCGGCGGCCTTGGCCGCCAGGTCGGACGTGAATTCGTCCTTTGCCGCCAGCCGCCGTTCCTTGATGCCAGTGCGTGTGGTGATCCATTCGTCAGTCGTGTCCACCATTTTTTCCAGATCGATGTTGGACAGGATTTTGGCCGGCACATAGGAGCCGACCCCGGTGATGGAGCATGAGCGTCCTTGAAAATTATACAGGGCGCGCGGATTTTTGAACTTTTTTGCGGGCGATGGGCTCATGCGTGAACGGGGGCGGGTACATCAACGGCGTCCAGCCGCTCGTTGGCGCGGGCGATTTCGCGCGCGATGATTTCGTTGACGCGGTGCTGCACGGTTTCGGCAGTCACGCGCAACGCGCTGGCGATGGCGCGTTCGCGGGACGAACCGTGCGCCTTGAACACGATGCCATTGAAGCCGAGCAGTGGCGCGCCGCCATGCACTTCCGGATCCATCCGCCGGCGGATGGCGTGAAAGGCGTTTTGCGTGAGATACGCGCCGATCTGCCGCTTGGGGTTGCGCATCAACTCGCGCTTGAGCATCGAAAACATCGCGACCGCGAGGCTTTCGCACGTCTTCAAAACAATGTTGCCGACGAAACCGTCGCAAACCACGACGTCCACGCGGTCCTTGAACAAATCGTTTCCCTCGATGTTGCCGATGAAATGGACATTGAGCCGCTGGCAAAGCTTGAAGGCTTCGAGGGTCAGTTCATTGCCTTTGGAATCCTCCGTGCCAATGCTGAGAATGCCGACACGCGGTCTTTTGCGTCCAAGCACTTCGCGCGAGTAGATGCTGCCCATCACGGCGAAATGCGCGAGGTGAACCGGCTTGCACTCGACATTCGCACCGGCGTCGAGCAACACGAACTCGTTGTCTTGCCGCGGAATGACGGTCGCGATACAGCCGCGGTCCACACCGGGCAGACGGCCGATCTTGAACGTTGCCGCCGCAAACAGTCCGCCGGTGTTGCCGAGGGAAACAATCGCGTCAGCCTTGCCCTCTTTTACCAGTTCAGCGGCGCGCGCGACGGAAGAATCCCTTTTTTTGCGCACTGCATTGGCGGGTTTGTCGTCCATCGTCACCACTTCGCTGGCGTGAACGACGCGCACGCGATGGTCGCGAAAACCGCGATGAGGCAGGGCGGCATGGATGGCGGCTTGATCACCGACCAGGTAGAGAGTGCTGATTTTCTTGTTGGCCTGAAGCGCCAGCTTGGCGCCTTCGATGACCACCCCACACCCATAGTCACCACCCATGACATCCACAGCAATTCGCATAGATGAATGAACGCGGGGAATTGCTTCCCCGTCCCGCCGGAATCAGGCGCCCGCGGTGACGGTCAATACTTGCCGGCCCTTGTAATAACCGCACGCCGGGCAAACCCGGTGCGAGATATACGGCGCGGCGCATTGGGGACACGTGCTCAATTGCGGCAGGGTCATTACGCTGTTGTAAGCACGGCGCATGCGCTGCCGGCTCCGGGAGGGTTTACGTTTGGGAACGCCCATAAATTTTCAATAAATCACAGTTTCAATTTGTTCAATTCCGCCCACGGCGACGAAGCAATCTCCCCCCGGGGAATGCGGCCGGGTTTGGCTTTGCCCGTGGAGGTTTTCTCCAATCCGCGGCAGTCCGGCTTGCACAACGGATGCCTCGGAAACTCAAGGAGAATATCCTCCCGCAGATACGGCGTCAAGTCCACGCAATCGTTGTCCACGGTCACCCGGTCCTCGCCCGCGAACGGCAAATGACAGGCCCAATCTGCCAGATTCAGTTCATGCCGGAAGGGTTCGAGGCAGCGAACGCACTCGCACTCCAATGTCAGACGCAGCGAGCCGGTCACCAGGATGCCATCGGGCAACTTCTCGACGTTCAAGTCGTAACGCAGCGGCTGCCCGGGGTGAATCATCGGATCGTGCACGTCCAAATCCAGTTCCCTAACAGACAACTCGCCCTCCAAATGAATTTCGTGCGCCTCCAGGTGGTGAAGATTGACGGTCAACATAAACTTCCAGTCTTTGGTTTGGGGTCTCGGGCCGGAAAACAACTCATTGCCTTTGACCGGAACTAAAAATTAAAAGCTCAAATTTTTTTCCGGGGTTTCAGCTTTTTCCGCAGGGCCACCCGCACATGCGGCGGCACAAACGCGCTGACGTCGCCGCCGAGCCGCGCGATTTCCTTCACCATGCGCGAGCTCAAAAACGTGTAGGTGTCCTTGGGCATCATGAAAATCGTTTCCACATTTTCATTCAGCTTGCGGTTCATCAACGCGAGCTGGAATTCAAACTCAAAATCCGACACCGCGCGCAGGCCGCGGAGTACGGCCTGGGCCTTGCGGCGGACGACGTATTCGACCAGCAAGCCCTCGAAAATGTCCGCTTCCACGTGTGGCAGATGCCGCACCGCCTGCTTCACCAGCGCCGCGCGCTCGGCGAGCGTGAACAACGCGTGTTTGCCGTCGTTTCCGGCGACCGCCACAATGACGCGGTCGAACAACCGGGCCGCGCGTTGGATCACGTCCAGATGCCCGTTCGTGAGCGGGTCAAAACTGCCCGGATAAATCACCGTGCGCATGTGAGCATTCTACCATGCGCCCGGTCAATGACGAGGAAGAAAAGTGTCCGTTGGTTGCAGGATTTTCACGATGAGCCTCACCAACGAGGCAAAACGGGCAGTCTCCTGATTTGACCGGAGCGCGGATTGTCCTCAATCCGCAGCATCTGGAGCGGTCACATGCACTGCGAGTTGGGACAACTCGCGCTCCTGCCCCAAGTTTGAAATTCAAATTCAGGACACAACCAAAAAACGGCGAAGCAACAGGTTTGGCCTTCCTGCGGAACACAGGCAAATTAACCATTGAAAAATCCAAACATCTGCCAACGCGCCGCCCGAATTGTCCGGCTGCACCAGTACGCCAATCGGGAAAAACTGCTCATCAAACGAACATCAAGTCATGACCTCGAGCGGTACAGATGCGGTTTGTTTATTGCTCGTTATTCAGGTTGGAATTTCTTAGTTATGTTTTATCCGTCCCATGAAATCAATGTTTAGGCAACACTCCTGAAGGCATGCGCCTGCAACAAAAAACCCTTCAGACGGCTCCGTCCGGTGACGTAACTCAACTAACCCTTCCAGTTGGGTCAGGCGATTACCGGGCGGTTTTAGGTGTTTGCCTGTTTCTTGCAGGTGCTGTTTGGGTAGTGTTCGGCCAGACACTGCATCACGGGTTTGTGAATTACGATGACGCAGTTTACATAGCCGACAACCCGGCAGTTCTCGGCGGCCTGAGCCTGAAAGGCATCGGGTGGGCGTTTACCCACAACGTGAACGTCAATTGGACCCCGCTGACGGTGATCTCTCACATGCTGGACTGCCAGTTTTACGGCTTACATGCCGGTGGCCACCATCTGACCAATCTCTTGCTCCATGCTGCCTCTGCAATTCTCCTCTTTCTGGTTTTGAGACAGATGACGGGCGCCCTTTGGCGCAGCGCGTTCGTCGCCGCGGTATTTGCGGTTCATCCGCTGCACGTGGAGTCGGTGGCATGGATCGCGGAGCGGAGGGACGTGCTCAGCGGTTTGTTTTTCATGCTGACGCTGGGGGCTTATGCCGGCTATGTCCGTCATCCACCGCTTCTCGGTCGCTACCTGATGGCGGTGTTGATGCTGGCGCTGGCGCTGATGTCCAAGCCAATGGTGGTCACGCTCCCGTTTGTGCTGCTCTTGTTGGACTACTGGCCGCTGAAACGGTTCACCCAATCGGACGGGTGGTTGATTCCATGGCGTCTGATCGCCGAAAAACTTCCGCTGCTGGCGCTATCTGGCGCTGCCTGCGTGGCCACGTTTTTTGTGCAGAAAGAGGCAATCGCATCGTTGCCTTTCTCTGTGCGAATCGGCAACGCCTTGATTTCCTGCGTTGCCTATTTGAGACAGATGATCTATCCGGTTGGATTGGCCGTTTACTATCCCCATCCGGAAAACAGCCTGGCACTCTGGAAAATCTTCGCGGCCTTTGTCCTGTTGCTGGTCATCTCCATCGCCGCCATTGCTGTCCGACGGAAACAGCCCTGGTTTTTGATCGGTTGGTTGTGGTATTTGGGGATGTTGGTTCCGGTAATCGGATTGATTCAGTCGGGGATGCGAGCGCGGGCGGATCGCTACACGTATCTGCCACAGATCGGCCTGTATATTCTTCTGACCTGGACGGTGGTTGAGTTGACCGCCTCATGGCGAGGTCGCCGTTGGGTGCTTGGCGGTGGCGCGATGGCTGTTCTGGCGGTCTTGATCGCTTGTGCCCGGACTCAAACCGCATATTGGCGCGATAGCGAATCACTGTGGACTCACGCGCTTGCCTGCGCCCCGGACAACACTATCGCCCATAACAATCTTGGCGATGCCTTTTATCAACAGGGACGGCTGGACGAGGCCATCGCACAATTCCAAAAGACACTGGCCATCAATCCCAACAATGCCGAAGCCAACTACGACCTTGGCAATGCCTATTTTCAACAGGGCCGGATGGACGAAGCCATCGCGCAATTCCAAAAGACACTGGCAATCAACTCCAGCGATATGGATGTCCACTACAGCTTTGCCGATGTCCACAACAATCTTGGCAATGTTTTTCTCCGACAGGGACGGATGGACGAAGCCGTTGCGCAATTCCAAATGGCGTTGGCGATCAAGCCTGAAGACGCAAACACCCATTACAACCTTGGTAATGCCTTTCGCCAGAAAGGAGGCGCGAATGAAGCCATCGCGCAATTCCAAAAGGCGCTGGCGATCAAGCCGCAATTTGCCGAAGCCCGCTACAATCTTGGCAATGCCTTTCTCCAACAGGGACGCGTGGATGAAGCCATTACGCATTTCCAAATGGCACTGGAAATCAAACCCGACTACGTGGAAGCCTGGAATAACATGGCTTGGGTGCTGGCCACTTGCCCACAAGCTTCGCTGCGAAACGGGATTAAGGCAGTGGAGTTGGCCGAACGGGCGAATCAGCTTTCCGGAGGGGAAAATCCGGTTGTTCTCTGCACACTGGCGGCGGCGTATGCGGAGGCGGGAAGATTCCCGGAAGCGGTTGAGACAGCGCAACGTGCCTCGCACTTGGCTGGGGCGCAATCCAACACCGCGCTGGCCGAGGCGCTTCAAGCGCAACTGAAGCTCTATCAGGCAGGCCTCCCATTCCATGGCACGGAACAAGCGCCTTAAGCGCATAAACGGATCCTCGCTATTGACACTTAACACGTCTTTAGCCAATTGGCCTTGCCCCAATTTGGTGGATTGCTGGCGAGTGCGTGCGACTCAAAAGGCAAAAAACGCCCCGCAGTTTCCTGCGAGGCGTTTTTGATTTTATGGGGTAGGGACGGCTCGCCGAGCCGTCCGTTGACCGGACGCGTGGACCACGCGTCCCTACCACATCCTTCACGAACCAACGCTCACCAGTTCCTCGCCGTTTTCCACATTCACAATTTTGAACTGTTCGGCGTGCATGCCGGTATCGGCGCGGAACGACAGTTTGCCGAAGTAACGTTTTTCCATCTCGATGAGATGCTTTTCGTCCTCAGTGCGGAGCCGGTCCAGCACGGTCGGATGCACCACGATGCGGAGTTGAAAATCCGATTCGTCGCGGTCGCGCTTTTTCAGGATTTCCTGGAGCTTGCGCTGGATTTCCACGCTCATGGTCACGACGCTCTTGACCTTGCCGCGGCCCTTGCAATAGGGGCAGTCGTCATAGACCGCCGAGCGCACGCTCTCGGTGTGGCGCTGTCGCGTCATTTCCATGAGGCCGAGCTGTGAAATCGGCAGAATGTGCGTCTTGGCCTTGTCCCGGCGCAAGCCCTCCTTCATCCGTTGATACACGGACTGCTGGTCCCGCCGGGATTTCATGTCAATGAAGTCGAGCACGATGAGGCCGCCCATGTTGCGGAGGCGCAATTGCCGGCAGATTTCCTCGGCCGCCTCCTGGTTCACCTTCAAAATGGTGGATTCCTGGTCGCGATTGCCCTTGTGCCGGCCCGTGTTCACATCAATCGCCACCAGCGCCTCGGTTTCGTCAATGACGATATACCCTCCGCTCTTGAGATGCACCTGGCGCGAGAAGGTGCTCTCCAGTTGCTTGGTGATGTTGAACCGGTCAAAAATCGGCTGCGCGTCGATGTAAAATTTGATCTTTTTGGCCGCATACTTGGCCTTGATTTTCAACATCATGTCGCGCATCCGGTCATGGGCCTTCTGGTTGTCCACGACGATGCGTTCGACGTCCTCGGTCAAAAAGTCGCGGACGGTGCGTTCGATCAGGTCCGGTTCCTGGAACACGCAGGTGGCCATCGGCTGGCTTTTGATGCGGTCCTCGATGCCGTTCCATTCTTCAAGCAGCAACGCCAGGTCCCGCACGAAGTAGCGTTTCTGCTGGCCTTCCCCGGCGGTGCGCATGATGACGCCCATGCCGTCCGGAATCGGCAGTTCACGCAGGATTTTTTTGAGCCGCTTGCGCTCCTCCTGGTTTTCAATTTTGCGAGAGATGCCGGACTGGTCCGAATTCGGCAGCAGGACGAGATATCGCCCGGGGAGCACGAGGTTGGTGGTGACGCGCGGGCCCTTGGTCCCAATCGGGCCTTTGGTGACTTGCACGATGATTTCGCTGCCGGGCGGATACAAACGGGGAATGTCCCTCTGCGTGATTTTCGGCCGGGCCGGCCGGCGGTCCCGCCCGGCGGGACGTTCGACAATTTCCACGCCGCTGTCGAACTGGTTCGGCACGATGTCCCAGTAATGCAGGAACGCATTTTTTTCGAAACCGATGTCCACGAACGCCGCCTTGAGACCGTCTTCCAGGTTGCGGACCTTGCCCTTGAAGATGCTGCCGACGAGGCGTTCCTCGGTGGTGCGTTCGATGTTGAATTCCTCCAGCTTGCCGTCCTCGATCACCGCCACGCGCGTTTCGAGCGTCTCGGCATTGATGACAATCTCCTTGTGGATTTTTTTCTCCGGGCGGATGAGGCGCTGGACCCTTTTGACAAGGTTGGTTGCCGCGACCTTGATGGTGTCCAGAATGCCTTTCGGCGACTCTTTGATGGCCACCGGCTCAAACGGCTTTTCCTCCTCCACCTGGGCCGGCGTGTCGAGATGCGGTTCGCGGAATTCCTTCTTGGTCGCGCCGGGATCCGGCGTTTCCTTTTCCGGCATTCCCTGCGGTGGCAGGCCGGCCGCGACATTTTCGGCGCGTTCGATTTCGTGGGCGTGCCGCTTTTCAAAAAGCCGGTCCGCACCGCCCTGTTCGCTCACGGCGTCGGCGCGCGCCTGGCTGGCTTCCCGGTCGGACTTCGGCGGGGCCTGGCCAAAGCCGCCCTTGGGGCGGAAATGCATTCCGCGGCGCCGCCGTGAAAAGTTTTTATTGCTCATATCAGTATCCTCTTCGATGAATGTAAACGTTTTGCATCAGACCCGCGGCGATCAACGAGCAGAGCACTGAAGACCCGCCGTAAGAAAGCAGCGGCAGTGGCACACCCGTCACGGGCATGATGCGAATGTTCATGCCGATGTTGATGAACACGTGGCTGAAGATGAGCGTCACGACGCCCACCGCCACGAGTTTGCCCAAGCGATCGCGCGCCTGGCCGGCGATTCTCAATCCGGTGAAGAGAACCCCCGCATACAGCGCGAGGACAATCACGCTGCCGACAAATCCTTCCTCCTCGGCAATCACGGAGAAAATGAAGTCGTTGTGCGCCACCGCGCGCGGCAGATAACCGAGGGCGTTTTGCGTCCCCTGCCGCCAGCCTTTGCCCATCAACCCACCGGAGCCGACGGAAATCAACGACTGCCGGACGTTGTATTCATCGTCCAACTGTTGTTGATGCAGGCGTTGCAACTCCGCCGGAGTGGCGTGCGGCGGAGCGAAATCCGTGTAATCCCGTCCAAAATAAACCAGCAGCCGGTCGCGTTGATACGGCTGCATCGAAATCTGCCACCAGCCCGGCGGCAAAACAACCGCATCCACCAGAAACAGCGCGGCCAGCAAACCCACCGCGCCGGTCAGTTTCAGCAGATATCTTTTCGGCGTGCCGGCAACAAACATCATCACCAAACCGGTTGGCAATAGTACGAGCGCCGAACCCAGGTCCGGTTCCTTCAGAACCAGCATGAACGGCAGCAGCAGCAGGCCGATGCCTTTCCAAAAATTCCACCGCTGGCGCAATTCATCCGCCGGCCGACTCAGGAAATGCGCCGCGGCCAGGATGAAGGCGAGTTTGGCAAATTCAGACGGTTGAAATTGAAACGGCCCGAAATCAATCCAACGCCGCGCACCGTAACGCATCGAGCCGACGTGCGGAATCAGCACGATGACCAGAAAGAAAATTGCCGCCCAGTAGGCCACGAACGACCAGCGCGCCAGCGTGTGATAATCCAGCAGGCACATCGCTGCGCCCGCGCCGATGCCCAGCGCACACCAGACGAGCTGTCGCACCCAGCTTTGGTCATACCACGGCTGTGACGCCATCGCCGGGTTGGCCATCGTGGCGCTGTACACGAACAGCGTGCCGATGAACATCAGCCCGGTCAGCGCGGCCAGTTGCAACCGGTCCAGCTTGCCGGGGCGTTCGTTGAGTGGTTCGTTGACCATTTTAATTTGCCTGTTCGCCGCGCTGCAGCGCAGACAAGACGGGTGCGTTTGACGTTTCGCTCTTCAATATCGCTTCGTAAATGTCGTGCGCGATCGGCGCGCAGGTTGGGCCGCCATAAGTGCCGCTTTCGACCATGACGACCACTGCGTAGTGCGGGTGTTCATAGGGCGCGAACGAGGCAAACCAGGTGGTGCGGTCAATCTCCTGGTTGTGCTCGTTCATCACCTGTGCTGTGCCGGTCTTGCCGCAAACGCGCATTTCAGGTCCCACGACCGCCGCATGACCGGTGCCTTCGGGATCTTCGGTTTCCGCCAGCATCGCTTCGCGCAAAATGTTCAAACTGCGCCCGCTGACACCGATGTTGCCGCGTACGAGGCCGGACGGAAAATTCGTCACCGCCTCGCCGGACACCGGGTCCTGCGGTTCGATGCGTTCCACCAGTCGCGGCCAAAGCACCCTGCCGCCATTTGCGATGGCCGCGAAAGCCACAGCCATTTGCATCGGCGTCACGGCGATTTCGCCCTGCCCGATACACAGGTTGGCCGTATCGCCGTCATGCCAGCCCGAATGCACCCGTGCGGGCGTGGGCAAAATGCCGGGTGTCTCCTGGCGGGTGGGCAAATCGGTGCGTTCGCCGAAATGGAATTTTTCCGCCATCCGGACGATGTTATCAATGCCCGCCCGCAGACCTTCGGTGATAAAATAGGTATTGCAGGAAAAGATGATGGCGCGCCGGAAATTGTATTGGCCCGGCGGTGCCAAGTCCCCGATGTGCCGCCGGCCGACATAAACGTAACCTGGATTGTCAACGAGAGCGTCCGGTTCCAAACCGGCTTCGAGGGCGGCGAGGCCGATGATGGGTTTAAAAATTGAGCCGGGCGCGTAATTCTCCTGCGTCGCGCGGTTGATTTGCGGGCGCAATTTGGGATCGTTCAAACGCGCGGTTTCCTTTTGAAATTCATCCGGCGTCAAACCACCCACAAAATAGTTCGGGTCAATGGCCGGCGACGAAACCATGGCCAGCACGTCGCCCGTGCGCACGTCCATCACGACAATGGCGGCGCGGGCGGCGGCGCCTTGATGTTCCACAAGCGAACGTTCCGCCGCCTGCTGGATGTCGAGGTCAATCGTCAACACCATATTGTGCCCCGGCTCGGGCTGGGTCCACACATCTTCGGTCTGGCGGTAGCCGAGATTGTTCACGAGCACGGCCTCGGCCCCGGCGCGCCCGCGCAACAGCGTGTCGAAACCGGATTCAATGCCTACGACACCGCGATAATCCGGCAGCCGGTACGAAAAATATGCGTCCTCGCCTTCAGCCGAACTGTCGTCCCGCTGCACGTAACCGAGCAGATGCGCCGCCGTTGTCCCCAGCGGATAAGTGCGGACGGATTGTAACTCCAGATCCGCGCCGAGGCCGCCGGGATAATTTTCCTCGAACCGGGCGATTTGCGCGGCGTTGAGGTTGGGCAGCACCGTGTACGGCAGTGCGAGCCGCGTTTCGTAATCGCGTTCAAACTTCGCCGCGTCGAGCGTCAGCGGTTGGCCCAACTGCCGTCCAAGTTGCGCCACAACGCTGCCGGCCACGCTGCAACGCCCCTGTTCGCGCAGTTGTTCCAGTTGCCTGGTGGTAAACGTGTATGATTTTCGTTCAGCCTTGGTCAGCGGGCGTCCAAGTTGTTTCTCCTGCGCAGCGATGAACAGCGCGCGGGCGTTGGTGGCGCGGGCATATTCGGCGTCGGAAGCGGCTCTGAATTGTTTCCGCAAATCGTCGAGGTATAGGCTCAGGTTGTAGCGGGGACGGTTCTCGGCCAGCACCCGGCCGTGGCGGTCAACAATTTTCCCGCGCGCAGCCGGGATGCGCACGGTGCGATACGATTGCGTCTCCAGATGGCTTTGGTATTCGCGCGCCGAGACAATCTGCACCCACCATAAGCCCGCCAGCAGGATGCCCAGGCCGGCAGCCAGCACGACCGCCACGAGCCGGAGCTGCGGATCGTTCTCTTTGAGTTCGTCAAAAATCAGCATGGCAGACAGTCCACAGTCCACAGTCCGTAGTCCACAGCCATGTCGTTGCCGGCGCAGCGGCGTTCCGACTGTGGACTATGGACTGGAAACTGTGGACTCATATTTTTCTATCGCGCCGGATTTCGCGGTCGGGACGGAAACTGGTTTCGGTACGCGGCTGATACCCGAGCGCGTGGTTGCACCAATCGAACAGCACAAAGATGACCGGCGTCGCCACCGCACCACCGGCGGTCATCACCAGCCATTGCCAGAGCGAACCCCAGCCGAGCAGCGGTTGCTGGCCGATGGTCAACAACACCAAAATCGACAGCGCGGGCGCGACGGCGCTGGCGATGGCGCCCAGGACCAGTTGCGCGAACGGCAATTCGCGCAGAATCAATTCGCGTTGCAGCCAGATCACAAAACCGACGGCAAACAAAGGCAGGATGCTCACGCCCGGCGGATTGGCGGACAACGCGTCGAACCACAAGCCGCCAAACACGGCCAGCAGCGACACGGTCACGATGTCCGCGTTCAACGCCGCATACACCATCAGCGCCGGCAGCAGGTCCACCTGCGCGCTGAGCCACTGACGGAGTCCGCCCAGGGTCGCCTCGCCGAACACCGCGAGAAATGCGGCGGCCAGAATCAGGATGGTTTGTAACAAATTCATCTCAGGAAACATTCAACTTCGAACGCCGAACACTCAACGGAGCCGGCGCACTCCGCAAAATCATTGGGAGTTGGATGTTGGATGTTGAATGTTCGATGTTTAATCATTTTTCATGGAAACAGCACCCAGACTTGTTCCAGCGAGCCAACATTGACCGCGAGCTTCACCCGCGCCTCGGTGTAAAGGCCGAATTCAACCGGACGCACGTCCACGATCTGGCCGATGGGAATGCCCTTCGGGAAAACACCACCGAGGCCGCTGGTGGTGACGTTCTGGCCGGCCTGCAAATTCGCGTTGCCGGAAAGATAACTGAGTTCGACGAACGAATTGTCCAGCGGACCGCCCGGGCTGATGACCCCCATGTCGCGCGCCGGATTTTCGACGATGGCCGACACCTTGCAATTCGGGTCGCCGATCAAAACCACCTGAGCGTGCGTGTAGCTGACGGTCGAAACGCGTCCCACCAGGCCGGCGGCGGTCAGCACGGGCAGATTTTCACGGACGCCGTCGCGGCTGCCGAGGTCAATTTGCACGGTGTGCCACCAATTGGCAGGGTCGCGCATGACCACGTTGGCGAGCTTGAGGTTCCACGGCGTCCGCCGCTGCCAGCCGAAAAGCGCGCGAAGCTGCTCGTTTTCCCGTCCCATGGCGGCGGCTTGCGAGGCTTGAGCGCGAAGCTGCTCGTTGTCATGGCGAAGAGTTTCCAACTGGCGGAGCAATTCGCGTCGCGGCAGGACCGCGTCGGCGGCGGTGATCGGCAGTTGCTGCGCGGTGCCGGCCAGCCCGAACAGCGGCAAGAACCAGCTGCCGACGGCGAGTTTCAAAGGGGAAGTGGCGCGCGGCGGCAGGCTGAGGAGCAACAGTGTTGCCAGCGTCACTGCCCCGAGCGCTATGTAATGTTTTTGGTTTAACATGCCTGCCCCGAAATTTCTCGGGCGCAGGTGAACGGGGCGGGAAATCAGTATTTCGCGTTGGTCGCGATACGCCGGACAAACTCAATCTCCTGCAGGACGCGGCCGGTGCCTTCGGCCACGGCGCTCATGGGGTCGTCCGCCACGTGGACCGGCAGGCCGGTTTCCTCGGCCACCAGCCGGTCTATGCCGCGCAACAGCGAGCCGCCGCCGGCCATGACCAGGCCCCGATCCACAAGATCGGCGGCCAGTTCGGGCGGACAGCGTTCCAAGGTTATGCGGACTGACTCCAAAATGCTCGAAAGCGGTTCCTGCAGGGCTTCGCGAATTTCCTCGGAGCGGATGGTCAGCGTTTTCGGCAGGCCGGAACCCAGGTCACGGCCTTTGACATCCATGGTCAATTCCTGCTCCAGGGGGAACGCGGAGCCGATGCGTATCTTAATTTCTTCCGCAGTGCGTTCACCTATCATCAAGTTGTAGGCGCGTTTCATGTGTGCGGTGATCGTTTCGTCGAATTCGTCTCCGCCCACCCTCAGGCTGCGGCTGAAGACGATGCCGGCGAGGGAGATGATGGCGATTTCGCACGTCCCCCCGCCGATGTCCACGATCATGTTGCCCGCCGGTTCATGCACCGGCAGGCCGACGCCGATGGCCGAGGCCATCGGTTGGTCAATCAGAATTACGTCCCGTGCCCCGGCGTGTATCGCGGAATCTTTGACCGCGCGCTTTTCCACTTCGGTAATGCCCGAAGGCACTGCGACCACGACGCGTGGCGCAATTAACTTGCGATGTTGAACTTTTTGAATGAAGTGGCGGAGCATGGCCTCGGTGATTTCGAAGTCGGCAATCACGCCGTCCTTCATCGGGCGGATGGCCACGATGTTGCCGGGCGTGCGGCCGAGCATGCGTTTGGCTTCTTCACCGACTGCCAGCACGTTGGTTGTGCCGGCCTGAATTGCGACGACGGAGGGTTCGCGGAGCACGATGCCGCGGTCTCGCACATAGACGAGAGAGTTGGCCGTGCCCAGGTCAATCCCAATATCGTTAGAAAACAGGCTTTTTAGTTGCGCAAACATGAATTTGCCTAACGCCGTACAGTTAACCGGTTAAGCCCGAAAAGGTCAAGCGGCGAATAAATGGGGCGCAAGGCGAAGTTCCAAGCCGCATCACAAAATGGCGGTTTCATCCAGCTTTCGCCGTTGCCCCCACGGTGCGGCAGTCTTCACTTATCGCCTTGCTGTGCGGGAAGATCTGACTGGCTTGCCGAGTCGAAGCTCGAAGCGCGTCGTTGAATGGCAGCTCCAGCCCGCCTTCGTCCTGCGCACTGTGGCGCGGCAGTCTTCGCTCTCAGCCTCCGCTTCG
>Ga0181538_10002792_pt1 | contig 17651 bp, 11 predicted proteins | sample PEATcosm2014_Bin_40_FD_119773 | JGI IMG/M metagenome (GOLD analysis project Ga0181538, IMG submission 119773) | Peatland microbial communities from MTU Mesocosm Facility, Houghton, MI, USA - PEATcosm2014_Bin23_30_metaG | ecosystem: Environmental > Terrestrial > Soil > Wetlands > Peat | place...
ATCCGCCGGTAGACGCTTTCCGCGCGCTGCCTTGCATTCGTGGCGACTTCGTCCTCGCTCGACCCGGTCACGATCTCAACCCTTCGTAAGTTTCCATGCAGCAACCGTGCTGGTTGCTGCTGCCATGCTAAGGGTAACACCGAACGTAGCAATCTTGTAGCAATCGAACGCCTCGAACGGATCCGCGGTAAGCGCCGCGCTCGCGGCGCACCCCGTCGTCGCGACAATCGTGACCCCGGCTATAACTGCCGTCGAGACTGCCGACGTCGCCGCGGCGACGAGTTTCTTGGCGTTACTCGTCACCCAATGCCATGCTTCCGCGAAAGGATTGCCCCCGGCTTTGCCCCGGTGACCATAGCATCCCTCTGGGCAGCCTGCTGAGGCCGCTTTGGCTCCCAGACCCATCCATCCTTCCCCTCCGCCTTCTTCGAACGCTGATGCAGCGCTCAATGGCGGGTATGAGACAAATTCTGCCTCGATTTGCAGGTTGACGGGTGGCGGCAAGATAGCGCCGGGCGCCTCGTATTCTCCGGCGGGTCCTCCGGCGCCGGCCCCAGTCTCGGCCGCTTCGTAGTTGTAGGTGGTCGTGCTGGTGTATTCGCCACTCGGATCGGATTCGTTGACTGGGTCGTCGTCGGTGTAGGCGTAGGCGTTGCCTGAGCCGCCGGGCTGGGGGTCGGTTTGGAGGAACCGGCCGAGCTCGGGGATGTAGGTTCTGGCGCCCATGCTGATGATGCCGGTCGGCAGTTCGGTGGCGAGCGCATCGGCCCCCAGCCAGGAGTATTTCGCGGCGATGCTTGTTCGTGGCACGCCGTACTCGCTGGTTTCGTTGGCGGGCGTGACTTTTGATTCGGTTTCGCTGATGGCGGCGGTGCCGATGATGTCGCCGTGGAGGTCAGCGAGCTGGAGTATGGGTTCTTTGCCGCTGGTCTGAATTGCTGCGAGTGCTCCGTTAATGCCGACGATGTTGCGTGTCCAGCCGCCTGAGCTTGTCGCGGTCCATGCAGGAGCGTCTCCGGGCCCGTCGTAGTGGGAGGTGATGGTTGATTCGGTCGTGCCGGTTGAGATAGTTTCCAAGGGGCGCCCGTCGGGGTCGCGGTTGTAGCTGATTTTCTCGCCGTTTTGTTCTTGAGCGGCTAGTGCATTGTCGACGTAGTAGCTGCTCGTCAGTGTGGACCCACCGGCGTCAACGGCGGGGAGGCTGGTGATGTTGCCAAAGGATTCGTAGGTGATGCCGCTTTCGTCGAGGCGATCGGCGGTGTCGTAGTCGTAGCTCTGGCTTGTGCCGCCTTCGGTCGCACATTTGCCTTCGCTGCCGGGTTCGCGAGTGGTTAGGCTTGTGCGGTTGTCGTCTTCGTCGTAGGCGTAAAGGCGGCTCGCGCAGCCTTTACCCGCTGGCGTTTCTTGAACTTCGGTGAGCCGCCCCATCTGGTCGTAGAAGTAGGACGCGCTCGAAAGGCTGCTTGTCTGCGATAGCCATTCGCCGCGGACGGACGGAGCAACTTTGTCGGTGTACCACGTGCAGCCAGTGGTGCAGTGGGTTGTCTTGACGTATTCGAGGGCGACCGGCTGGCCCACCGCGTTGTAGGTGTAGTTGGCGTTCATACCGTTTGGATAGCCCTCGGTGATGATGTTGCCTTCGACATCGTGGGTCGCACTGAACGTGGCTGGCGCGGAGTCTTTTAGCGACGTGAGGAAGCCAGTGTTTGCTTCGTAGCCGAGCGTTTGGCTGCCCTTGCTGTCGGATACTTTGATTAGGCGGTCTTCCTTTTCTTTTTCGTATTCGTACGTGGTGGTCTTTTCGCCTGCGTCGGTATAAGCAGTAAGCTGCCCGAGCATGTTGTATTCGCTGGTGATGCTCGTTTTGCCTTCGTTGGTGCTTTGCTTTTTTAGCGCTCCGGTTTCGCTGTTGTATTCGTCGGTTACGGTCGGGACTGCCTTGTCGATGGTGGACGCGATCGCGCTTGTGACTGGTCTTCCTGCCGCATCATAGGTGAGCGTTGTGGTGCGTTCCTTCTTTTCGCTGCCGGTCCCGACCGTGTCTGTGGTGGTGAGCGGCTCGTCCCATATGTTGTAGGTGTAGCTCGAGATAGCGAGCTTCGGAAGGCCGCTTTCGGGCTGCGCAGCTGGCTGCTCTTGGCACGGCAGGCCAGCCCATTCCGAGTGTTTGCCGCAGTTCGGATAAGTCGAGTTGGCGGCGGTACTGTAGTAGATGGTCTGGGTGGTGTGTGTGCTGGCGTTTCCCTGCGTTGGGTTTGGGGCTAGCCACTTCTCGATGCGGTCGTTGCCGGAGTCTGTGACAAGCACGCCGTTTTGCCCGTCGGTAGCGATGCCTACGGCGCCGGTGAGTTTGACTTGGCCCGGGCCGCTCCCTTCGCTTCCGGAGCTGCCTACATATTCGTCTTTGGCGTTGAACTGCAGGATGCGCTCGCGGGTGCTGTCGGCGACCCAGACGTTGCCGCGCGAGTCGACAGTTACCGCAACCGGGTACGACAGCGCTCGTTCGCTTTTTGCGTGCCCGATCTTCTTTTCGATTTCGCCTTTTTCGTTGTACTCTTCGACTTCTCGCGCGACTACGTTGACTAGCCAGAGGTTTCCGTGACTGTCGAAGGTGAGCGACTCCGGCCGCGCGCCACGGGGCAAAGTGATGGCCTTTTGATATTCCCCTTTTTCGTTGTACGCCTGCAGGGCCATGCCGCTACCCACCCACACGTTGCCGTGGGAGTCCACAGCGACGGTTTCCGGCCTCCAGTTGACGCCGGCTTTGCAGGAGCTCGTGCACGTCTGGAGTTCTTCTTTGCCGTTGGTGACGCCGTACCCGAATACCTCGATCGGAGTGCCTTTTTCGCTGAACTCCGCGACTCGGTCGTTCGCGCCGTCGGCGACCCATACGTCGCCGTTTGCGCCTACGGCAAGGCTCGTAGGTTCGCTGAGCTGGCCTAGTTTGGGGCCGGCTTCGCCGAATGCCTGGAGGAATTCGTTGTTTTCGTTGAACTCCTCGACGCGGTCATTGGCTTCGTCTATGACCCAGCGGTTGCCTTTTGAGTCGATCGCGATGTCCGCGGGGTGCTTGAACTGGCCGTGCCCGGCTCCTTCGGTTCCGAACTGGCTGATGAAGGTCCCCTGGTCGCCGAGTGAGCCTACGGGTGTTTGGGTTTCGCTGACCGCGCCGGTGCTGCGTTCATAGGTGGTCGTGGATGTGAGGGTCTCGTTGCCTGTGCTGGTTTCTACGGAGGTGGGCTCGTGTAGCTGCCAGCCGAGGTTTTCCTGGCCGTTGTAGTTGGTCGTTACGGTCCGCTGTTCCTTTTCTTCGCCCGTGGCGAGTTTGGCGGCTTCGATGGTCTTGGTGACGAGGTTGTACGGGTGTCCTTTTTCTGGTGCGTTTTCTTCGTAGAGGTACTGGGTGTGCTTGCGGGCCTGTACTTCGGTGTTCGTCGCGAGCTTGACCGTGTGCTGCGGGCCGAGGGTGCTGGTGACCTGGGTGCCTTCGGTGTTGTAGGTCGTTTCGCTTTGCAGCTGCTTGGCGGTTTCAGCCGATTTGCTTCCTTCTTTGAGAGCGGCGACGCGGTTGTCAGCGCTCAGCGTGCGTTCGACGTTGCTGTTCGCTTCGTTGTATTCGGCCGTGGATATGCCCCCGCTGGGAGTCGCGATGTTGACGACATGGTTGACACTGTCGAGGTAGTAGATGGTCGCGTGCTTGTATTCGCTAGCGGGCCAGCCTTGGGGTTCGCTTGCGGGGAAGATCGCGGTGCCTTCGCCCGGGTCGTCTTTCTGCGCCCATTCTGCGGTTTCTTTGGAGCCGAGCGCGTGGGGCGCTCCCGTCCCGGACGCGGGCACCTGATACTCGATGGTCGTGACCGAGGTTGTGCCCGGGTTCGGCGGCGGCTGTACGGGCTCTTCGGTGATGGCGTTTGGTGCCCAGACGTCGACTCGGTTGTTCCCTTCGTCGGCGATGTAGATGGCGCCGGTGGTTGGGCTGACGGAAATGCCCGTCGGGTACTCGAGGTCTTCTTTCCCGGAGCCGAATGCCCCGAAGCTTTCGACGTATTTCCCTTCGGGCGTGTATGCCTGGATGTGCGAGTCGCCCAAGGAGGTGACGTAGAGGTCGCCGTTGAACGGGTCGGCAGCGATCGCCCAGGGGTAGCTGAGCTTTTCGGTTTCGCTGCCGGTGTTGCCGAATTCCCGTAGCCATGTTTTGCTGGTGGTGTCTAGCTCCTCGACGCGCTGGTTTTCGATGTCCGTGACATACAGGTTGAGGAAGGGGTCCGCGACGCCGAAGGGCCCTTCGAACTTGCCGAGGGTTTTTCCGCATTCGCCGTAGGCTTTGCGGAACGTGCCCGAGGCAGAGAACTCATCGACGCGGCAGTTGTTCGTGTCCGCGACCCACACATTGCCGTTGCCGTCGACCGCGACGCCGTGTGGGTCCCAAAGGTCACCTTCGCCGGTGCCGTAGCTTCCGAAGGCGGTTATGAAGGTGCCGGTCGATGAGAGCTCCTGGATGCGGTCTTGCGCGGAGTCAGCCACGTAGATGTCGCCGCTCGGGTTGATCGCTAGCCCTTCGGGGTTGCTGAACTCCCCCCGTTCCGAGCCAACGAGGCCCGCTTTGCAGGAGCTGGTACAGGTCTCGAATTCGTTTTTCCCGTCGCTGACGCCCCAGCCGATCGCCTCGATGAACGACCCCGAGGGCGAGAACTCCTGGAGCCGGTGGTTGACCGCGTCAGCGACCCAAACGTTGCCGTTGGGGGCGACGGCGGTCGAGGTTGGCTCGTCGAACTGGCCTGCCCCGCTGCCGCTAGACCCAAACGAAGGTGAGTAGGCGGGGGCGCCGAGGACGACGTTGCTGCTCACCGCCGTTTCCACGGTGACCGAGCCGAAGGCGTTTGTGGCGGTGACCATCGCGCTGAGCCCATGTCCGAGGTCGGCCATGACCGGCGTGTAGGTCTGGTTGGTCGCCCCGGCGATCGGGGAACAATTCTCTTTCACTCCCGACGTGCAGCGCTCCCACTGGTATCCGTAGACGACAGAAGTGGTGCTCCACGTGCCGGTGCCAGCACTGACCGCGGTACCCACGACTGGAGTGGTGCTCGATAGTTTCGGGACGACGCTGTTTGTAAGCGCTTCGCCTTTCCACAGGGCTGTTTCCGCATTGAAGCGACTAGCGGACAGCAACCGGCCCGTGCTCGAGTCCGAAGCGCTCGCGCCATAGTGCAGCAGCCACGGCTCCTGCCCAGGCGAGCTGACCGCCGTGACGTGGCCTTCAGAGTCATAGCCGTACGTGGTTTCTAGCCGGGTTGATCCCGGGATACGTGGATCCCACTCAGCGCGCAGGCGCCCTTTCGCGTCGTAGGCGTACTGTGCGACGACGATCGGCGCTGACATTTCGCCTTTGCTGGGTTCCCACGCGATGAAGGAGACCTTTGACAGTCGCCCTGGGTATTCGCCCCATTCGCTCTTGGCTTCCCCCGAGGCCGTTTTGCTCGTCGCATACGTGAACGTCAACGCGCGACAGCCCTGCACGAGTTTCGCGGTGCACGCGCCTTCAGAGGGTTCCGGCGCCAGCACCTCGGTGGGCTCGGTGATGCCTTCTTTGGTCGTAAACGAGTAGGTGACCTTGTTCAGGCCGCCGGCGGCGGTCGCCTCATCCACCTTGCTCGGCAGGAACGCCGCTCCGCTCGATGGCTGGGTGAACCGAGTCGAGTCGCCCTGCCCGTCGGTGATTTCGTATTCCGCCGGGCTGGTCGACGGCTCGGTCAAAGTGTCGGTCTGGTAGCCACCGGGAGAGGTATAGCCGCTTTCCGCTTTCGCGAAGACGACCTGCTCTCCCTGGGCCGTGTTGAGCGCGACGCTACCATTCGCGAGCACGCTCAAGCTCTGCCACTGCCCACCTGCCGCGGAGTCGGGCAGGCTCAACAGCCACTGCGGGCCGAGCGGCCCCGTCGAGCCCTGCGTGAGGTTACGCGAGTCATACGCGCGGCTTACCGACAGGTTCGCTAGGCCACCAGAGAGCGACACATCGGTCGCGCTCAGCTTGAAGTCGCCCGTCTGGAGATTCACGGCACCCGGTCCGACAGGCTCATACGCCGCTTCGTTGACCGTGACATAGAACGACTGTTCGGATTCGTTGCCAGCCCAGTCCTTCGCGACGACCGTGATCTTGTGCGAGCCAGCACCGTAGGCTTGCCCGCTCATCGTCCAACTGCCGCTCAGCGCGTAGCAACCTTCCGCCGGCGGACCTTTTGGCTGCGGGCAGGAGGTGGTCACCGTATCCGCGAGCTTGCCGTCGACCTTGACTTCCAGAGACTTGACGCCTGACTGCGGGCTCGCTTTCGACCCGTCCACGGCGCTAAAGCCGAGCGTGTAGTTGCCGTCTCCGATGATGTGATTCGCGGCCTGCCCCAGCGTGCCAGTCAGTTCCCCGATTTCCGGCGGGACCTGGTCCAGATACAACTCGACATACCGACTCGAGACGTAGTTTTCGTAGTTCCCGACCAGATCCTGAACAACGGGATCCACCGAAAGCGGCCCAGTTTTTTTTATGCCGCTTAGGTTGATCGTTTCCGTCGCGCTGCGAGGACAAGTAGTCTGCGCCGCCTGGATCGTGCAATTGATGACCTGTTTGAGATACGGTCCTTCAGGATTACCAGCCGGTATCTGCACTTCAAATACATGCAGACCTGTGCCTTCGTCTTCGGCTTCGATCGACCAGTTCGTCGGGCCGGTTTTGAGCCACTGTCCTTCATAGCCCGGATGGTTGAGGACGACCCTGTTCGGAGCGGTCGGATCACGGTAGATGACCTCGGCCTCTTTCATATCGGTGAAGCTGGTGACGGTGCTGTGCGGCGATGCGTCGATTATGTTGTTGACGAAGAAGTATTTGCCCTGATTTTCTATCTCATTGCACAGCGGCTGTTTTCCTTCTTGTTCTTCTTTGTCTGATCCGTTGGCCTCCTGCGCGCAGAACGCGATCGTTTGGTGGACATAGTTGTTGGGGGTGTTCAGCGGACCTTCGGTCGTGTATTCTTTGTTGTTTGGTTCGATGGTGTACGCCGGTTTGGGGCCGTTGCTTTCGGCGATCTCCCCCTGAATGTCCGACTGGCCACCATTGCCGTGGCCGACCGTGTAGAGGTTGACGCGCGTGATCCCAGCCGACCCGGGCAGCCCCAGCGGTCCTGGCGGATAGATGTAGAGCGAGCCGTAGGAACCGTAGGCCTCCCCTTCGTTGGCGTACACCTCGAGTTCGGACCCTGTTTCTGAGAGGCCATACCCTGACGAAAGGTAGTGTTGCCAGCCGGCCCAGCTGCCAGCCCCGTCGTTTTCACCGTAGTAGGTTAGGTAGAGAGCTGGATCGAGGAGTACCGGAAAGGCCACGTTCCCGCTCAGATCGACATGCGTCGTCAGCACGTCCCCGCTGATCGAATACGACGTAGCCAGGGACACGCCGTTCGCGGCCTCGGCCGACGCAGGAGGCACCTGGATCACAGTGCGGTCTTCCTCGCGTACTTCCACACCACCAGGAACACTCCGACTGGCACGCAGCGTGGCGCCCGGAGGCAGGTCGAACTTCAGCCCCTGTGCTGGCGAGCTGTCCTGCGAGCGCAGCTGCCAGGACATCTCCGCGCCATTCGGCAAGGGTTCCTCGATTAGGTCAGTATCTGACGATGCGTTCGCGAATACCACGCTATTTCCGACCACAGCGGGTGTTTCGGCGGTCTCGGCGGACACCGGCGTCACGCTCAGCCCCGACGGGAACGAGATCCCGCTCTGCGCGCGCTTGGAGATCGCCAGCGGCACAAGCGGGTTCACAGGGACGTAGCCTTCGCCGTCATCGCGCAACGCCAGCGACACGGGGAGCGGATGCCCGGGCTCGCTTTCTGTGCGCAACGGCGTCGTCGAGCTCACGAGCACGTGCTGCCCGCCCCTGAGCCTCTCAACGGCGGCACTCGCACCGACGTACCGTTCGATCTTGGCGCCTTCCACCGGGCCAGGGGGAGCCCAGGAAAGCTGATTGAGGTAGAAGTCGCGCACCGCCAGCGAGATCGCGGACCCGCGACGAAGATGCCGAAACGCCGTACGCGACGCTGCATCCGCGCTCACCTGGCCAGCCGTCGACGCTACGGACCGGGGAAAGGGTGGGGTAAGCGGCATGGGAGGCACCGGCACTGCCGTCAGGGGAGCCGCGGGCAGCGTGCCGAGGCGTTGAGAAGCTCCCGAGGCTTCCGAGCCGGCCACGGACCAGGACAGCAGCCCTCCGCAGCAGAGCACAGCACACACCATCACACGGCGCAGCCCAAACCTCATGTCTTGCCCCCAAGTCCGAGCACGCCCCGTAGGCATGGCCCGGTTAGCGGAATAGTTGTGTCTGACCGTATTGGAGGCCGGCGGCCACGTCTATCCCCAAAAGGGGCAGTATGTCGCTAAAAAGTGGGGATCTTTTTGGGGAGTGAAAACTAGGTACCACATAAGAGCGCGACTATCTAGGTACGGGCCTCAAAGCCTTGTCGATAGGGACTTGCCGCGCAGCTGGCGCTTGCTTTTGACGTCGAGCTTCTGGCAGATGCTGATCGTGTGAGACCGGGCCGTTTCGGGCGCGATCTGAAAGGCGCGGGCTATTTGGACGTACGACCGGCCCCGGCTGAGCAGCTCAAATACCTGCGCCTCGCGCTCTGTGAGAACATCGGCCACAACCGGACCACCTCCGGAGGCCTCGTCATCGGCACGGTAGAACGTAGCCTGACCCTGTGCCGCAGAATGAATAGCCGCGAGAAGTTCCGCTGGCGATGCGGCGCGCGCCAGGCACGTAACGCCCACCGCCAGCAGCGACGTTCGGAGGACCTGCGACGGGCGATGCGCGAGCACCACCGCACCGATCGCCGGCTTACGCGATTCCAATCCAACGAGAAACGCATGGTCGACCGCCTCATCGAAGATCACGACTCGCGGCTGGTGCCGTGCGACTGCCCGCTCAAGCGCCACCCCTGCGAGATCGCTGGCGAGGACTTGCACGCGGCGATCCTTCTGAAGCTCTGCCATCAGCCCGCACCCCATCAGCCCGTCGAAATGCGCCACTACAACCGTAACCGCGCTGTCGTCAGACACCTTCCTACTACACGCCCTGCGGCTGGTGGGGCGCCATCCTGCCGATCACAAAGACGTTGAGCGGCTCCTGCCACGCCCTACACCCAGATCGCTCGCTAAAGTGCGGGATGAGAAAGCAGTAGATCACGCCGACGGCGTCAAGCATCTCTTGTGCGGCCTGGAAATGAGCGAGCGCCTTGTAGTAGCGGCCGGGGTCTAGGTGCGTGTCGAGTTGGGATGGCGAGGCTCTCAAGCGCCTTGACAAGCTCTCGCGTGACGCCTTTGCGCAGATAGCTCACAAGACTTGCCGCGATCATCACGTCGCCAGGGCTCGCCATGTTCAGCTCCGGGCCCTTGGTTCCCGGGGGATGCGGGGCCGCGGTTGAACGGGGAGCGGTAGATCGCCGAGGAGCTGCTGCACGGTCGCGTCGAGTCCGCGGCAGAGTCTGAGTACGGTTGTGAGCTTCGGGTCGCGGAGCTCTTCTCTCAAGCCCTGGATCGTGGACATCGCTAGGTCCGACTCTTGAGCAAGGCGCTCGACCGTCAGCCCTCGCGCCTTGCGTAGCTCATCGACCCTCGCCATCAGGAGGGCTGTGATCATCTGCTGCTCGACGCGCGCGGCAGTTCTCGCGCCGTTTGCTGCCGGCTCCCGCTTCAACGGGAGCTTCCTTTTGCGTAGCTGCCGGCGGGCTCCGGCGTGCGTGAAGCCGATTGCTCCGCTAGCCCTTTGACGGAGCACCCTCGGAGATACCCGACATAGATCTCCCGCACCCGCTCGCCGGTCATGCGGTGCCCCCTCCGGAGGCTTCTCTCGGGCAGGGTCGATCCTTGCGCCGGCGTTGCTGGTGCTGGTGGTTGGGCCACGGCGTTCCTCACCTTTGGCCGGGGGTCTCGTGGGCGCGGCGGTATCCCAGCCGGGCGGAGATCTCGTCGGCGGTCGTGAGCAGGTGCGGGCCGAGCGCACTGACGAGCTGCTCGAGTGAGATTGTCGAGCTGTGTGCCTCGAGGTCGACTGCGGCGCAGATTTCGCCTGCCTGGTTGCGCACGGGCGCGGCGACCATCAGGAGCTCGGCGGCGAGCTCCTGGTCACTGACGGCGTAGCCGGCGGCCGGGATCCTGCGGAGCTCCTCCAATAGCGCCCGTTTGCTTTTGATCGTGTTGGGGCCGCGCTTGGTCAGCTTCAGCTCGTAGATCACCTCGACGCGCTCTGGCCCCAGGGGAATGGTCGAGAGCAGCAGCTTGCCCATCGCCGTGCAATACGCGGGAAGCCGGGAGCCCGTGTGCAGCTCGATCGCGATCCCGGTTTGCCGAGGGCGGAAGCTCGGCAGGCGATCGACGTAGAGGACATCCGTGCCGTCAAGGACGCCGAGGCTCGTCGTGTATGAGGTGCGTTGGCGCAGCTCCTCCAGGTAGGGGTGCGCGTGCTCGCGCAGCCCTGTCGAGTTCAACGCGGACATCCCCAGGTCCGTGACCCGCAGCCCGAGGCGGTACTTGCGCTCGGCGACCTGCTCGAGATACCCGAGCGCCACCAGCGTGACCACATAGCGGTGCGTCGTGGAGCGGCTCATGCCGAGCTCATCGGCGATCTCGGAGATCCCGAGCACGGGGCGCCCGGGTGTAAAGCAGCCGAGGATCGCAAGGCCGCGCTCCAAGGACTGCGAGTAGCGCGGCGTGCGCAGGCTAGGGATCGACCAGGCCGGCTCACCCGCTGGCGAGACAGGGCTGGGACGGACTCTCGGGCTCATCGGCGCTGCTCGATCGCCTCGTACTGCCAACGGTCAAGGCGCATTACTAGGAGCTGCCAGCCTGGTAGTGGTTTCTGCGCTCCTGCGGCACCGGTAGCCCGCCGATCAGCTTGTTGGGCGAGACCCCGAGACCGTCGCAGAAGATCAAGATCAGCCAGAGCGCCGGCTCCAGGCACCCAGCCTCGGCCTTGCTGATCGTCTCACGCGGCACCCGGCACGCTTCGGCGAGCCCGTCCGGGGTTAGGCCCGCGGCGAGCCGCAGCCGCTGCAGCTTCTCGCCGAACGCGCGCATCAACGACATCCGCTCACTCGCGGCCCGCGCGCGACTGCCGCCGCCCGCATCGCCAGCACGCGTTCGTCTCCCTGGCGGGCTCACGGCGCATCGCGGCCCGTCTGACCCACCGGGCTTTCGCCGGACTGCAGCGCGCGCTCGGCCCGCTGCGCGCGCGTGAGCACCCGGTCGAGCCTGACCTGCATGAGCCGGTTCTGCTCGCGCGCCCGGGAGAGCTCGTATTCGGCGAGCGCGCGTGCCGCTTCGATCACAGTGATCTCCTCACGCACGAGAGGGCGGCTGAGGTCGAACTCGCGCGCGAACTCGGCGAGCATGTCGCTCTGGGACTCGCTGTCCAGCGCCAGCACGTACGGGTGATCCCCCGGCGCGCTACGCGTACAGAGCCCCGGCCACCAGACCCTCACGCCAGCAGCCGGCAGCGCGAGGCGACGCCCGAGCACCCCCTCCAGGCGCCGCAGTAGATACTCCCCGGGCAGATAGTAGATCCGCGGTCCGCCACCCACGACCGCGCGAACCCCCCCGGGGGCGAGCACCGGCTCGTTGAGCTCCGCCAGGCGCGTGAGAGCGACCACCGGCTGTGAGCGATCACCCGACAGCAGGTACGCCTCCAGCTCACGCAACGCCTGCTGGCTGCGCACGACGATCACCTCGCCATCGCCGGCGCCTACCGCCCCCGCCCCCGGCCTGCCCGCTCGCGCGCGCTGTCCGGGCCGCATCCAACGACGCCCTCGAGCAGCCGCCCGGGCTCGGCGTCTGCGCTCAACCCGCATGAGTACCACCACCAGCAGGCGTCAGGCGCTCCCCTGCCGCACGGGCGGCCAGCGTACGGCGATAGCGCCGCGAGCGCGGCTCTTGCTCGAGCAGCCCGATGGCCAGCCACGTACCGATATAGCGGTGAGCCGTGCTCGGCGAGAACCCGAGCTCCCTTGCGACGTCCGTCAGCTCGCGCTCGCCGCCATCCCCCGGAAACGCAGCAAGCACCAGCAACGCACGAAGAGCAGAGCGCGAACACCGCGCATCGCCCTCGATCGACAACAAGACGCTACGCATCGTGTCAAGCGCGCTCAACTCGGGCAGCACGCTCGCCACGCTCGCACGGCCGGACGCCTCATCTAGGACCTGCGCAACCTGCGCATCGGTCAACGTGATCGTCACGTCACCAGTAGCGCTCACCGTGACCCCCCGCTACCGACCCAAAACGTCCGCCGACCCGCGATCCACGCCTCCCCCCGCCCGCTCATTGCGCCAGCCTGTAACGTCGCGTGTCGGGATCCTGCTCAACCAGCCCAACGGCCACGAGCGTCGAGACATACCGGTGCGCTGTGCTCGGATTCATACCCAACACCCGCGCAAGCTCCGCGTTCGCCACATAGCCACCGTCCTTCGGGAAAGACACCAGCATCAACAACCCAGCCAGCAGCGAATGCGACAGCCGCGGGTCCTCCAACTGCTCACAGCCATCCGCAAGCACCGCCCGAACATCACCAAGCCCCGAGAAAAGCACCGACACCCCGCCACCATCACAAGCAGCACGAACCACCTCCGCAACCTGCGCAGCCGACAGCTCAATCGACACCGGACCCCCACTCGACCCACGCTCGCCAGCCGCCGCTGGACGCCGCACAGGAAACCCAGCCTCGACCGCCACCGGCAGGACAGTCATACAGGCCACCACTTTCCGGCGAATGCGCATCTGGGCGACGGGCGTGACCCGCCACCGCAGAGGAGCGCCTGGCGGTTCAGGGCGGTTCCCTCATGCGCAACACGGGCTTGGCTCAACCTCTCACTGCCGGCCTCGTCAGTGTGCTCGCGGTGCAGGCGCATCGCTAGGACGCGTCGGTCGGGTAGTCGAGACCGCGCAGCTCGATCGTGCCGCCGGGGTAGGCCCAGTAGACAACCCGCGGGCTGCGGGTAGCAGGGGACCGGCGCAGGTTGCACCACCAAGCTTTCTCGCCGTCCTTGCCCGTGAGCTGTGGCGCGTCGGGCGATGGCCGCAGCGGCCCGGCGGCTAGCCCCGCGAGCCCCACATCAAAACGTGAGATCGCCAAGGCGCAGACCCATGCGACGCGGTCGAGCGGGACCCGGCCCGCCCCGCCTCTCACGTCACTCAGGAACCGCGGTGTCATCCGGTACTCCCTCAGCGGGTATCGCGTCTGCTTGCGAGCGGGCAGGTACCCCGCCCACTGAGCAGCGATGAGCCGCCGCATCTCCTCCGAGAGCTGGCGACTCTGAGGTCCAGGGCGCCACCGGAGCCGCAGCCGACGGCCCTCGGACTTCTCGCCATCGGGCTCGCCGATGACCTGTGCTTCATAGCGAGCGCGAAGCACACCCAGTTCCCGCATTCGCGACCGAGTGAGCCGCTCGACCTCGCGCTCCAACGCAACGACTCTCTCCTCCGGCGAGAGGCTTGGTGGCCTGGCGACACTGGGCGTAAAGATCCGCCCGAGCCAGTCAAGGATCTCCTTTCCATACTCGCCAGACTCGTCGTACAGCAACGGATGGCCCCACGGATCATCAGTCACTCCTGGCCGATAAACGCGCAACGCGCCACCGTACACATGCGTTTTGGGCGGAAGCAACGTCGAGAGGTGCGTCGCCAGGAGGCTCTTGAGGAAAATAATCGGCACGTTAGTGCCAACGATTTCTCGCACGAGCCCCGGCGGCACCGCCGGCATCATCTCCAACCGACGAGCAGTCAAGACCACGATCCAAAAGTCGCGCTTGCGGTGCATGATCGCTCTAGCGAGCGTGCCAACATCATCGAGCGTCTCAGGCACCGTACAGTCCGCTCGCGCCAACTCACTCCAATCGATCGCCTCATTACGGGAGCGACGAGGAAGCTCGGGCGCCATGACTTCCAACTAGGCCCCCTGCCCCTGCAACCATACGATCGCTCGCGCAGCACTCCCCCCAGCACTGCCTACCGGATAGAACGCCGCCTGCGCGACGATCCCATCGACTGGGCTGGCAGGCCACTCGCCGGAAGACGGGGTGTTACTGGTCGTCTTTGGGCCGCAGCGCCTTGTCGCAGTTTTGATTCTTTGCGCTCGCATTTAGCTCGCTTGGTTGCGGTAATCCTCGGCATATTCCAGCAGTCCCACGCACGACTCATGGGCTCCGAACGCGACGAACGCTATTCGCCACCATTCGCCCTGTCAATATCTAGGGCTATAGGTAAGGCTATCCGGTAGGGCTACCCTCTTTTGCCCTACCCGCGCGGCGGATAAAGCACAACCCCCGGTTTGACAATTATCTACGCATTCGCTGTAGACCACGTCAAGGGCCGCGCGAGAGAAGCGCGGCTCGGCATCCTGGACTCGTCTAGTACCCTGGGCCGGCATCAAGCCGCGGTGCACTACTCATCCAGCAACGGCGACGTGAGCGCTGCGACACAGCGCGCGGGTAGGTCGCAGAGCGCCTCAAGCGGGGTTCCGGGTCCAGCGATTTCGACGGCAATCCTTTTAGTCCTGTTGGCATATTCTCGACATATCTCGCCAGCGCGGGCCAAGCCCTCCGAGTTGACGATCATGTAGATCACATCTTCCCACTCTGCGCGCGGCTTCGTCCTGTCTAGCAACGCGGCTATTCGTTGTTCTTCCTCCACGGCAAGCAGGATCGGCAATCCAAGACGACCTTCCTTGAGTATTCGCCAAGGCGTGCCACCCGTGACCGGATCCTGTCTTCTCACATTCAGAACATCCTCGCAGATCTGCACAGCTATCCCCAGACTCTCGCCTGCCACGCGAAGGGCATTCTCAACTGCCTGGCTAGCGCCAGCCCGCCGAGCACCTATGCGTGCAGCGAGCGAGAACCCTGCCCCGCTCCCCAAACGCGCCCACTCCATGTATCTATGCAGTGGATACCCCATCTGGGACCGATCACGCGCAAGCAAAGCAACCGCCTCGCCGCTCGCTTCGATTGCGTCAGCGAGCATTTCCCCGAACACGGCACCGTGTCCTGCCAACGCGCTGACCGCCCGTGACAGGACGTAGTCGCCGATCGTCACCGCCAGAGCATTGTTCGCCTTGGCCTCATCGCCTCCTCCCACCGTCACCTTACCTAGCGTCGTCGTAAATACCTGCAGGAGCTCGACAGCCAAGGCGGCATCCACCGACCGATCGCTCGCCGCTAGGCCGCAGGCGGCTTCGGTTGCAAACAGCATGAGCGCCCCGAGCGGACCGATCCCCGAGCACACCTCGCGGAGGGGCAGCTCCGAGCATAGAATGAACTCGGTGCGAAGCTCGTCGCGAACTCGATTATCGAGCGCGTGCAGAAGCTCCCCGAACCCTAGCCGCGAGGCGAGCTCACCGGCTGGCGTGGCGCTCATCGTCGGGTAGTCGATCTCGGCGGTGATCATCGACCGCGCGGCAGAGAAAAACGGAGTCGGTTCGCTAAATACGTGAGCAGGAAGGGACTGCTCAGAATGTCGCCGCTTCAGCAGCTGGTGTCCGAGGCGAGCGATCATTGCGCTGTCCTGGCCCAGCCGTGGGTTAGAGCGCGCGAACGAGCGCCCGACCGCAACTGACCTTTTCCCGCAACTGATGGCGCGATGAAGGGCGAGCGCCGAGGCGTGAGCACTACGCATCGCTTGGTCTATGCCCTCGCCGGTGATCGGGTCGCACGTGCGCGCGGCGTCGCCGATGAAGATGATCCCTCCAGCCTCACAGCGATCAGCCGAGAAATTAATGCCCAGCGGGGCCCCACGCGCTGGGCTTATGGGCTCTAGGAACCCGAACTCAGAGTCGCGATGGTGCCGGAGCGAAGCTAGGAATGAGTCCAGTAGATCGGTGATGGACCGCGGTTTCATCATGCCCCGGCCGGTCACGTATCCGATGCCGATGTTCGCTACGTGCTCAGAGATGGGAAACACCCATCCGTAGCCAACAAGCGAACCTGGGATTGGAATGTAGATGTCGAATACGCGCTCAAGCGGCTCTTGGGTTATCGCGTATCTGCGCACCGCGTACGAGGACGCTACCGGCGAGGTGGAGGGAATGCGCATTTGGCGGCGTAGACGCGATGTTGCCCCGTCAGCGGCGATGAGATGGCGTGCCATGACACGCGCTTGTAGACCATCGTGGCGAACCTCCACGCCGACCACGCTGCCGTCACTGAGAAGCGGCCCGGTCACAGTGGCCTGCAAGAAGCGCGCGCCAGCGGCCCTCGCGAAGCCAACGAGGGCATCGTCGAGCGTCCGCCGCGGAAGACACCCGCTGTCTTGGAGACCAGGGGAAGCACACCACGAGCTTCGCTTGGTTTCCCGCGGATGCCAGTCCACGACCAAGCGGGTATCTTCGATCCGATGCACACCGGTGAGGACACTGTCTAGACCAATCTGTCGCAGAAAAGACACTGCTGAGGACGTCAGCCCGTCGCCACATGCCTTCTCTCGGGGGAATGACTGCTTGTCGATGAGCACAACGTCGTGACCTTTAGACGCCAGCGTCAACGCAGCGACTGCGCCGCCGGGGCCACCACCAACGACAACGATCTCGGCCTCATCTAGGACAGGAATTGAGGTCTCATTCCCGCGAGTCGTCTAGTACCTTAATCTCCGTGTTTGCGATCTCGCGCAGTCTGCAAGCCGCTGGCAGCCAGCGCACTGCATCCCTGGTCATTTCGATCCAACGCCTCGCCTCGGCACCGGCGCGCCCGATCGCGTCAGAATCGAGAATTGTGCCGATGACGACCTCGTCAGGTGCTTCGTCCTGCAGGAGTTCCACGAGTGCGGGACATTCTTCTATTGCGTAGATCACAGGTAGCGTGTAGTTGCCGTTCTTTAGGTCATTACCGTGCGGCTTTCCCATGCCTTGTTGATCTCCCATGAGATCTAGAACATCGTCGACGATTTGATAGGCCACTCCGAGGGTTTCGCCGTACAGCGCCAGCGCACCCATTGCGGCATGGTCCGCTCCGCCGAGAAGGCCTCCGAGGCTCGCTGTCAGCCAGAACAAACCAGCTGTCTTACCCTTGATCGCCTCGAAGTATTCCGCAGGAGTTCGACCCAGATCGTGTAGAGCACGCAACTCTTTCATCTGGCCGTCACACATCTGTGTAGCAGTTTCCGAAGCGAGTACGACGGCCTCATCTCCGCAGCGTGCGAACAGGTTCAACGCGCGACCAAAGAATACACCGCCAGCGCCTGCGGCCATGGGAGCCCCGAAGGACGCCGGCAAGCTTGCGATGCCTCGCCGCAGATCGCCGGCGTCAACCACATCGTCGTGCGCCAGACTCGCGAGGTGAAGGGTTTCCACCGCCTGTACAGCGGTAGCGGTGCGAGGGTCGGGCTCGCCACGCCCACCTCGGGCAGCGATCGCGGCGGCCAGCAGCACCTTCGAGCGGGTCTGTTTACTCGGACTCCTTATGGCGTACTCCCATAGCGCCGCAAGGCTATCGGTCCGTGGTCCGGGCTCCAAGCCGGGCTGCTCTTCTGCTTTCATTGTTGCGTCTCCCAGATTATTGAGCTGCGGGTTGCTATATAGCCAAGCAGTCCGACGGCGAGTGTCGCGAGAGCGACTGCGGCAGCGAGTGTGCGTAGG
>Ga0181538_10002798_pt1 | contig 17634 bp, 12 predicted proteins | sample PEATcosm2014_Bin_40_FD_119773 | JGI IMG/M metagenome (GOLD analysis project Ga0181538, IMG submission 119773) | Peatland microbial communities from MTU Mesocosm Facility, Houghton, MI, USA - PEATcosm2014_Bin23_30_metaG | ecosystem: Environmental > Terrestrial > Soil > Wetlands > Peat | place...
CAGGAAGGCGGCAGCAGCCGACAGCCCGCCGCGAGCCTGGGCGCGCCAGGACGACCGTTCGAGTTCCGCGGCGACGGCTTCGTCCGGGCCCTCCGTCGCCTGCGCACGGTGCCAGGCCCTGCGGTCAGGGTCGGCGACCGGGTCGGCGGTCGCCGCCAGCGCGGCGTGCACCTCGCGGCGGTCGTCGCGCGACGCCGACTGGTAGGCCGCTGAGCGGGCCAGCGGATGCCGGAAGCGTACCCGCGTTCCCAGCTGCACCAGTCCCGTCCACACCAAGGGTTCTGCGGCCCGGGGCGCGATGCCCAGCCGTGCGGCGGTCCGCCAGAGCAGTGCCGGGTCGCCGGATGGCTCGGCCGCCATCAGCACTACGAGCCGTCGGGCCTGGGGCGGCAACACCTCGAACTGCCGCAGGAAACCGTCCTCCACCCGGCTGGCTGGCGACAGCGCGGTCGGCAATCCGAACCCGCCTGCCAGCTGTTCGGGCGTCAGCCCCCGCGGGAGCTCGAGCAGTGCCAGCGGGTTACCTCGCGTCTCGGCGATGACGAGGTCCTTGACCTGTGCATCCAGCGGTCCGGTCAGCACCGACTCCAGCAGCGACCGGCTGTCGTCTTCGTCCAGGCCGCCGACCACGAGCTCCGGCAGTCCCGCCAGTTCAGGACCTAGGTACCGGGCCGCGAACACCAGTCCGACCGGGTCGGCAGCCAGCCGGCGCGCGACAAGCCCGAGGACCCGCGCCGAGGCCTCGTCCAGCCACTGCTGGTCGTCCACCACGCACAGCAGAGGCTGACGGTCGGCCGCCTCTGATAGCAGGCCGAGAACCGCCAGGGCGATGAGAAAGGTGTCAGGGACCGGTCCGGTGCTGATGCCGAACGCGATGCGCAACGCGTCACGCTGCGGTGCGGGGAGCGCGGGCAGCCGGTCGAGCAGGGGCGTGCACAGTTGATGCAGGCCGGCGAAGGCCAGCTCCATCTCTGACTGCACGCCAGCCGCGCGCGTCAGCCGGCATCCCGGCGCGTGCTCGACCAGGTAGTCGAGCAGCGCCGTTTTCCCTGTCCCTGGTTCGCCGTGCAGCACCAGGACCCGGCTCTCGCCCGACCGCATGGCATGGGCGAGCCGGTCGAGTATGCGGCGTTCGCTGAGCCGGCCGGTCAGCCTCGCCTCGCCGCTCCGCAACCGTAGCTGGTCCCCGGCTATCGTGATCGACGCCGCCATAATGAGCTCATGACCAGGTGCAGCTGGCCACGTGAGCTGATGCCCAGCTTGGTGAACACCTTCCGCAGGTGATACTGCACCGTCCGCGCGCTGATGAACAGCCGGGCGGCGATCTCGGGGTTCGACAGCCCTTGCTGGGCCAGCCCGGCGATCTCAGCTTCCTGAGCGCTCAGTTCGGCTCGTGTGCGGGCGGTTCGCTCGCCTATGGACTCGCCGGCCGCCCGCAGCCCGCGTCTGGCCCGCTCGGCGAATCCCCGCATGCCCATGTTTTCGAGCATGCCGAGGGCCGTCCGCAGCTGCGATCGCGCATCCCCCGCCTGTTGCTCAGCCAGCAGCCACTCTCCATAGAGGAGGTGGGCGCGGGCGAGCTCAGCCCGGACCCGGGTGCGGCCAAGGCGCTCGATCGTCTCGCGGTACCGGCGGTCGGCCACGTCCCCCACGCTGAGCAGGGCCGCCGAACGCGCCTGGATCCCGAGGGCCCAGTCAGTGCCGCTGGCGCTGGTCATCTCGGCGAGCCGACGGTAAGCACCAGCCGCCGCCGCGGGCATCCCGGCCCGCGCGGCGGCCTCGATCTCCTCGGCCAGAGCCCAGTTCGTGAAGCCGGGCTCGACCGGGATCCCGTTGATGGCCTGGGCCGCGACCAGTGCCTCGCGGTACCGGCCGAGACCGTTGTTCAGCACCGCGCCCGACCACTGCGCCGCAGAGATCCCGAACCCGTCACCGTTCCGGGATGCCTCTGCTGCCGCGGCTTCGATCTGCGCCGACGCCTCCGGGTCGGTGCCACGCAGCGCGGCGAGATGCCGCACACCAAACAACCTGCCGGTACCGCCCATCGCCTCCCGGGCGGCTTCCAACTGCTGGATGAGCTCTTCGGCCGCGGCCAGGTCTCCCGTGCAGAAGAGCATGCTCAGCCGCGGGGCGAGGGCGAGCGGGAGGTCGCCGACTGCTCCAGACTCGCGGGCCAGGCGGGCACACCGGTCGGCGATCAGGTCGCAGCGAGCGTCGTCCCACAGGTAAGCCGCGACGCCGTGCGCCAGCGATAGCCAGCGCACACCGCGCTCGCCGGGCAATGCGACTTCGATGGCCTGCAGGGCTTCGCGTACGAGCGGAATTCCCGCCGCGTATCCCTGGCCGAACAGTATCGCGAGGCCGTCAAGCAGCAGATCGGCCGCACCCGGCGTGCCCGGGGCCGACGGCGCCGAGCGAGCCGCTCGTGCCACTTCCTGGACGCTCGCGCCCGGACTGGCGAAGCGCCCGGCGTAGCAGGCGGCAAGCAGCGCCTCCAGGTAAGCCGCCCGGCAGAGGCTGGCATCCACGGCGGCCAGGCCCTCAGCGGCCCGCAGCAGCTGGAGCGGGGCTGCGCCGGCCCGGTTCGCGGCGAACGCGGCCTGGCTCCGGACCAGCTGGGCGCGGGCCCGCTCGGGTCCGGTGAGCTGTCCCGATTCCGCCACGGCCAGCAGGTCAAGCGCAGTGCCAGGCGCGCCGGCCTGGATCTTGGCTTGGGCGGCGGCCAGTGCTCGCCCGGCCAGCCTGGCATTGTCGCCCGTCAGCTGCGCGGCCCGCTGGAGGAACGCGGCCGCCACCGCCGGTTCCCCGCGCGCCTGAGCCTGTGTGGCTGAGCGCTCAAGTTCCCCGGCGATGTCCTCGTCGGAACCGGCAGCGCTCTGGCCTCGGTGCCAGGCGCGCTCGGCGGAGTGGAGCAGCGGGTCCGTGGCCTCCGCCAGGACGTGATGTGCCTCTCGCCTGTCCTGGGCCGATGCCGACCAGTAGGCTGCCGAGCGCAGCAGCGGATCGGTGAACCGGACCCGCGCGCCGAATTCGAGCAGGCCAGCCTCGACCGCGGGCCCGGCGGCCGCGGTGCCGATCCCGGACCGTCCGGCGGCCAGCCAGATCACCACCGGATCCCCGGTTGGCTCGCAGGCCGCGAGCAGCACCAGGCGCCGGGACTCGGCCGGGAGATGCCGGCACTGGTGCTGGAAGCTCGCCTCAAGAGAGGCTGCTCCGTCTATCCACGGGGGCATCGCACCTGAGAACCCGAATCCGCCCGCCAGCTCGGCGGGGCTCAGCCCCTCTACCGATTCGAGCAGCACTCGCGGGTTCCCGCCCGCCTCAGCGATGATCTGGTCCCGGATCCGGGCATCCAGAGGCCCGGTCGGCACTGACTCCAGCAGCGCGCGCGCATCGGCCTCGCGCAAGCCCTGCAGGCCGAGCGAAGGCAGCCGCGTCAAGTCACCGTCCAGGCTGCGGGTGGCGAAGACCATGCCCACCGGTCCGGCCGGCAGGCGCCGCGCGACGAACGTGAAAAGCTGTGCCGAGGCGCGGTCAAGCCAGTAGGCGTCATCGATCAGGCACACCAGCGGACGTTCCGCCGCCTGGGACAGCAAGCCCAGGATGGCCAGGCCGATCAGGAACCGGTCCGGCGGCGGTCCCTGGCGAATGCCGAAAGTGATCTGCAGCGCCTCGCGCTGGGGCGCCGGGAGAGCCTCCATCCGGCCCAGCATCGGCTGGCACACGTGGTGCAGCGCACCGAACGCGAGATCCTGCTCGGACTGGACGCCCGCGCTTCTCAGCACCTGGCCATCCGGCACCCGCCGGGCGAGGTGCTCAAGCAGGACGGTCTTGCCGATGCCCGGTTCGCCGTGAATGACCAGGGTCCGGCGCTCCCCCGCGCGCACGTCGTCGGCGAGCCGGTCGAGCACACCGCACTCCGCGCGGCGGCCTCTCAGTTTCGCCACGGGCAGGGCCTGCGCGTCACCGACCGGCGGGTCGGCGCCCAAAGTGCGGCGGGAAGCGGCCCGAAGGGCACGCGCCGGCCACGGACCGGCTCAGACCGCAGGACGCGCGCTCCCGCCCGCTGGGCCCGGTGAACGACCTCCGCGCCCAGTCGCGACTTGCCGATCCCGGCCGGACCCTCGATCAGCAGGACGCCGCCCCGGCCGGCTCCGACCGCGGACACCCGTTTGTCGATCGCCGCGATCTCCGCCTGCCCACCGCGGACGGTCGTCGTGTTCATCGGTCGACCTCGGGCCCTGCGGTCGGAAAAGTGTGCGCCATGGCTACCTCTCACCCATCGTGCCGGTGCCTGCCCCAGCACCGTGCAAGCTGCGACCTGCGCGCCCGCGGTGCCACGGCGGTCGCGCTCGTTATTCTGCCCGCGAGCCCCACGGTATGTCGTCGATGCCTGCGGCCATCTTGACTACCGGCTGGCAGGGGGGCACGGTTGCCCAGCCCGAAGGCCGGCCGGCACGATTAGGCAAAGCTGATTGTCAGTTGAGCCGAATGTGCTGCCTGGGGGTCGAGGGGGCAGGGGGTGCCGGGGATGCGATGCGGGTCCGGCCCCGGATCCGTCCGCCACGCGGCGGCTGACCGAGCGCGCCGACACGTGGGCACCGGCTGGGCGGGAGGCCTGCTCGCGCGCGGCCGTGCGCTGCTCGCCCCGCCGGACGAGGCGGCCAGTCGGCCTCGTGACCGGCCAGTCGGCCTCGTGACCGGCCAGTCGGCCTCGTGACCGGCCAGTCGGCCTCGTGACCGGCCAGTCGGACTGTGCGGTTGGCGGATTTCAGCGGACTCAGGCGGCGGGACAGTGGATGCGAAGCGATCGCCGCGTCCCCGAGGCCGTGGCGGCAGGAAACCGAAGGGAAAACCTGATGGCAACGATCACTACCCGTGATGGCACCAGCATCTACTACAAGGACTGGGGCACCGGGCAGCCGGTGGTCTTCAGTCACGGCTGGCCGCTGAACGCCGACGCCTGGGATGACCAGCTATTCTTCGTTTCCTCGCACGGCTACCGGGCGATCGCGCACGACCGGCGCGGTCACGGCCGCTCCAGCCAGCCGTGGGACGGCAACGACATGGACACCTACGCCGACGACCTGGCGGACCTGATCGAAACGCTGGACCTGCACGACGCGGTGCTGGTCGGGCATTCCACCGGCGGCGGCGAGGTCGCCCGGTACATCGGCCGGCACGGCACCTCCCGGGTGGCCAAGGCGGTGCTGGTGGCCGCCGTACCGCCGCTGATGCTCAAGACCGAGGCCAACCCCGGCGGGACGCCGATCGAGGCCTTCGACGCTATCCGCGAGGGCCTGCTGAAGGACCGGTCGAAGTTCTACCAGGATCTTTCCGCGCCGTTCTACGGCGCCAACCGGCCCGGTGCCGATATCTCGCAGGCCCTGCGGGATTGGTTCTGGGTGCTGAGCATGCAGGTCGGGTTCAAGGGCGCCTACGACTGCGTCAAGGCGTTCTCCGAGACCGACATGACCGAGGACCTGAAGAAGATCGACGTGCCGGTCCTGATCGTCCAGGGTGACGACGACCAGATCGTGCCGCTGGACGACTCCGGGCGGCTGTCCGCCCAGATCATCAAGGACGCGACCCTGAAGATCTACCCCGGCGCCCCACACGGCCTGGCCAACACCACCGCCTACCAGGACACGCTCAACAACGACCTGCTGGCCTTCCTGCGGACCTGAGCGGTCGCACATGAACGCCATCAGCACCGGTGGCCTGGCGCGTGAGCGCCAGGCCACCGGCACCACACCCGCCCTCCGCCTGCACGGTCACCCGCTGGAGCACAACATGGCCCAGGCCGTCACGGCCCACTGGCCGTCACGCTCTATGACCGGTTCCTGCGCGCGGGCCGCGCGCCCAGCTGAACAGACGGCCACGGAGCCCGCTAACGCCGATTTTCGCGGCGGGCAGCTCGCTTAGTGAAAATCGGCGCTAACGGCCCGCCGGGCAGCGCCCGGTCGAGCTCGCCGCGCGAGCCGATGCCGAGCTTGGTGAACACCTTCTTCAGGTGGTACTGGACGGTGCGCGCGCTGATGAACAGCCGGGCGCCGATCTCCGGGTTGGACAGCCCGTCGCGGGCGAGCCGCGCGATCTGGGCTTCCTGAGCGGTCAGCGTGACGTGGGTGGCAACGGTTTGCTTGCGGACGCGCCCGCCGGCGGCCCGCAGCCCGTGCCGGGCCCGTCCGGCGAACCCTTCCATCCCCATCACCTCGAGCATGCCGAGGGCCGTCTGTAGCTGCGATTGCGCGCCAGCCTGCCGCCCGTTCCGGCGCAGCCATTCCCCGAAGAGCAGATGGGCACGGGCCAGGTCGGTGCGCATACGCGTACGGCCGAGCCGATCAATCGACTCACGGTAAAGACCTTCCGCTGCTTCGCCCTCGCTCAGCAGCGCTCGCGACCGTGCCTGGATCCCGAGCGCCCAGTCGGTGCCGCTGGCGCCGGTCATCCCGGCGAGCCGGCGATAGGCGTCACGCGCCGTTTCGCATCTCCCGTTTCCTGCCGCAGCCTCGATGAGCTCGACCACAGCCCAGTGCGAGAAGCCGAGTTCGAAGGGTTGAGCACTCGCCCGCTGGGCCGCGGCCAGTGCCTCGGGGTAGCGGCCGAGGCCGTTGTGGAGCAGGGCGCTGGCCCATTCGGCGGCGGAGACCGCGAATCCCTCCCCCCGCGACGACGCGTCCCGCAGCGTGGTCTCGATGAGCGCCATCGCCTCGGCCCGGTCGCCGCGGAGCGCGGCCAGGTGCATGGCAGCATAGGGTGCGAGATTGGTCCCGGTTGCCTCGGCAGCGGCCTGGATCTCCTCGATCAGGGCCGCCACGGCAGTCAGGTCGCCGGCAAAGAAGAACATCTGCAGGCCGGCGATGAGGGCGAGCGGCACCTCGGTGAGCGCACCCGCTGCACGGGTGAGCCGGATATACCGGTCAGCCACGCTGGCACACTGCTCGTCATCCCAGATGTGGCCGGCCAGGCCGTAGGCAAGCGACAGCCAGCGCAGCTCGGACGGCGCGGGCGCGTAACTGTCCATGGCCGTCAGCGCTTGGCGGATGAGCGGCAGGGCCGGCGCGTACCCCTGGGTCCAGAGCGCCGCCATGCTGTCGAGCAGGAGATCCGCCGCCCGCGTCGGTTGCACCGCCGGTGCGGCGGCGACCGCGCGGGCGACGTCCCGGAGACCGCTGCCGGGATTGGCCAGACGGCCGGTGAAGCCGGCGGCCAGCATCGCGTCAAGATACGTCGCCCGGCTCAGGGCCGGGTCGATGGGCTGGAGCCGCCGCGCGGCCTCCAGCAGCAGCCGTAGCGCCTCGCTGCCCCGGTTCGCGGCGAATGCGGCCTGCGCCCGCACCAGATTGACCCGCGCGCGGTCCAGCTCGCCGAGCGGGCCAGCTTCCGCGATGGCGAGCAGGTCCAGCGCCGCGTCGGACGCGCCCGCCTGGACCTTCGCCTGGGCGGCAGCCACTGTCCGGCCGGCCCGCGCCGCCGGGTCAGACGTCAGTGCCGCCGCGCGCTCCAGGAGCGCCGCCGCCGCGGACACCCCGCCACGGCCCTGAGCTCGTTCGGCCGAGCTCTCCAGCTCCAGGGCTACGTCCTCGTCGGGACCTTCGGCGGCCTGGGCCCGGTGCCAGGCGCGCCAGTCCGGGTCCGTCACCGGGTCAGTGGCCTGCGCGAGTGCGTGATGCACCTGGAGTCGGTCGGGGGCCGACGCCGCCTGGTAGGCGGCCGAGCGAACGAGCGGATGCCGGAACCGCATCCGCTCGCCGAAGTCGATCAATCCCGCCTCGGCGGCCGGCCTGGCCGCCGCGGCACCTATGCCGAGCCGCCCCGCTGCCCCCCACACCAGCACCGGATCCCCGGACGGGTCGGCCGCGGCGAGCAGCACCAGGGTCCGGGCATCGGCCGGGAGGGCCCCGAACCGCCGCCGGAAGCTCTCCTCGGCACTTCCCGGCAACGCTACCGCGCCGGGCAGCGCGAACCCGCCCGCCAGTTCCGCCGCCGTCAGGCCGCGCGGCAGCCCCAGCAGCGCCAGCGGATTGCCGTGCGCCTCGGCGATGATCTGCTCGCGCACCCGCTCATCGAGCGGCGCGGTCAGCGCTGAGCCGAGCAGTGCCCGCGCGTCGGCGTCAGGCAAGCCCCCGACCGTCAGCTCGGGCAGGGCCGCCAGCTCAGTGGTCCGGACCCGGGCCGCGAACACCAGGCCGACCGACTCCGTCCCCAGACGACGCGCCACGAACGCGAGGATCTGGGCCGATGCCTGGTCCAGCCACTGGGCGTCATCGACCACGCAGATCAGCGGGCGCGCCGCCGCGACCTCCGTGAACAGGCTCAAAATGGCCAAGCCGACCAGGAACCGGTCCGGGGCCGGTCCCGGGCTGAGGCCGAACGTGGTCCGCAGCGCCTGATGCTGTGGCACCGGGAGGGCCTCGAGGCGGTCCAGGGCTGGCGCGCAAAGCTGATGCAATCGGCCGAAGGCCGTTTCGGTATCCGACTGGTCGCCCGCGGTGCCGAGCACCCGGCAGTCCGCTGCCTTTTCCGTCAGGTACTGCAGCAGGGCCGTCTTGCCGGCGCCAGCCTCGCCCTGCACCACCAGCACCCGGCTCTCACCGGCACGGACGGCCTGCAGCATCCGGTCGAGGGCGGCGCATTCGGCCCGGCGGCCCAGCAGCCGCACCGCGGCCCTCCGCCCGGGAAGATCATCCGGAAACGCCACAAGCTGACCATAATCCCTGCTCAAGCTGGTGCGCCAGCCGGCTTCTTCGGGATGCTTCTCGGCCTCGACGCCGTGGACCAGCACCACGCTCGGGTCCGCGTTCTCCATCGAGGGGATGGGACGCCTCCGGGCTTTCCACACACACGGCTACGGCAGCGGCACGATTCCCTGCGCGCCGCGCGGGAACTTCGCGAGGGTCTCCCCGGGAATGTTCAGGTGCGCCGAAACGACAACGAAGGAGGTTATCCACATTTCCACAGCACCGCTTATCCACATTTATGCAGGAGGCTGAGCAGCGCTTTTACTCAAATCCTCCACAGACTTATGCACAGGTTATTTTCCTGGCAGACTGAGGCCGCAGGTGACGAAGGTGAGCAAGGTGAGCGTGAGCCAAAGGAGGAAGGCTGTGATATCGCGTTACACCCCCTCCCGCGAGGGTGGGCAGGAGTGACCCTTACACGCTCCGCCTGCTAGCCAGGGCGGTCCCGGCCAGGTGTTCGCAGCACGCGGCCGGGACCTTACGTCGGACCAACCTTAGGAGGAACGCCGACATGTTCACTATGGTAGTTGCCACCCTGCGCACGCGCAGGTTTGTCGCGGCGGCCGCGCTGATGGCCGCGCCGCTCGTCCCGGGCGCCGCCGCGGCCACCGTGGCCACCGTGGCCACTGCGGCCGCCCCGGCGGCGCAGGCCTCGGTGTCCCACTCCGCCGTCATCAGCGGCCACGGCGGGAGCCGCGCGGGCAACGCGGCTCTGAACTGGGCCGAACGCCACGCGAAAGGCTGCTGGTACTACTACGGCGGGTCCAGCTGCTCCCCGGGCTATGACTGCTCGGGCCTGGTGATGGAGGCCTTCGGTCACGGCGCCGGGATCTGGCTGCCGCATTCGACCTACGCGATGCTCGACAACGCGCACCTGCACCGGATCCCGCTGTCGCAGGCCCGGCGCGGCGACCTGATGTTCTACGGTTCCGGCCACGTGGAAATCGACACGATCTGGTATCACCAGACGTTCGGGGCGCATGATTGGGGCCAGCCTGTCGGCTGGATCACCTGGGGGCCGTGGTGGTATCCCACGGCCGCGTACCGGGTCTGGTGACCCTGCGCAGAGCGTGCGTGGGCGGCCCACGCGCGCTCTGCGCGGCCGCTGATCAGCCATCGGCAGCCGACTGGAGTTCGGCGGTAACCGTGGGATTGCTGCCTGGGCGCGGTACTGCGCGACGGCCGCCTCGCAGACGGCGCGCACCGGCCAGCCCAGGGACCGGGCGGCGGCTTCCGCCTCGGCCAGCTCCGCCGTGGCCGTTCCGTAACCCGCGATGCCATCTGTGGTGTCGGCCACCTTGACCGTAACGATCTGACTGCGGCCCGGCGGTCCCACTTCCACCTCCACCGACGTCCGGGAGGCGGTCAGCCGGTTCATCCGGGACCAGCGGACGCCGAGCGTCCCGGTGTGGGCGAACATCGCGGCGGCCACGGCACGACGCACCGGTTCAGCGCACAGGGCGGTGAGGACCTGCCCCGGGCGGCCGTGCCGGCCCACGATCTGGGTACACCAGCAGTCCCAGGCGCCGGCTGCCCGCACCGCCTGAAGAACCGAGGGCCACAGCCGGGGGTCGAGGTCATCGACTGTGCTCTCGACGACGGTCACGTCGCCCTCGCGCAGGTCCCGCTCCGCGCCGGACGCCGCCCCAATGACCACCCGGGTGATGTTGGGCCGGTCCGGGGTGTCCCGGCCACCGCCGCCGGTGCCCACCGCGCGCACCGCCATGGCCGGAAAGCCGCCCGGTGTGGCCGCCGCCGCGAGCAGGGCCGCACCGGTCGGGGTGGTGCGCTCGCCCGCCAGTTCGCCGCCGGCCAGGTCCAGGCCGGCCGCGGCGGCGATACGGAGGACGGCGGGAGCCGGCACCGGAAGGCGGCCGTGTCGGCTGGTAACGAATCCGCTTCCGGCGGCCAGGGCCGAGCAGCAAACCACCGCGCCCGGCCGCAGCAGTCCGAGATCCTGCAGCGCGGCCGCCGATCCCACCACGTCGGCCAGTGAGTCGAACGCACCCACCTCGTGGAAGTGCACGTCTTCGGGCGGCTCGCCGTGCACCGCCCCCTCCGCCTCGGCCAGCAGCCGGAAAACCCGTGCCGCGAGATCCTTCCCGGCCGGGTGGAGGTCACTGGCGCCGACGTGCCCGAGCACCTCGGCGAGGTGCCGTGGGCGGTCGGTCACCGTCGGCGTGGTGATTACGGCCCGTAGGCACGCGAGGCCGCCCCGGCGGGCGGCCTCGGTCCGCAGCCCGAGACCGGGCACGCCCAGTGAGGCAATGGCTCCGCGCACCCGCTCCAGGTCGGCGCCCGCATCGAGCAGCGCGGCAAGCAGCATGTCGCCGGCAACGCCCGCGGTCGCGTCGATGTAAGCGGCCCCCGGCCGGTCCGTCACCGGTGCACCGCGCGGATGATCTTGGCGGCGTGCACGGCCGCCCCGAACCCGTTGTCGATGTTGACGACGACCAGGCCCGGGCTGCATGAGGCGAGCATGCTGGCCGCCGCGGCCAGGCCGCCCGCCGCGACGCCGTAGCCGACACTGGTCGGCACGCCGATCACCGGCGCTCTGATCAGCCCGGCGACCACACTCGGCAGGGCACCGTCCATCCCGGCCACGACCACCACGCACTCGGCGGCGCGCAGGTCGTCTACCCGGGCCAGCAGCCGCCCGAGCCCGGCCACGCCCACGTCGGCGAGGACATCCGCGCGGACGCCCAGCACGGCGAGCGTCGCCGCACATTCCCGGGCCACTTTCAGGTCCGTGGTGCCGGCCGTCACGACCAGCACGTTGCCGCGCGCGGGCGGCAGAGCCCCCACGGCGACCGTTCCGGCGACTTGATCGGCGTGCACGGCGTCGCCAGGGAAACGGGTGGCCGCCCCGTCCAGCACGCCGGCGGGGCAGCGCGTCGCCAGGGCCGGGGCCTCCAGATCGCGGGCCCGCAACTCGGCCAGGAGCGCGAAGATCTGCTCGGGCGTCTTGCCTTCGCCGAAAATCACTTCCGGGACGCCGGTTCGCCGCCGACGATCTACGTCCAGCAGCGCGAACTCGCCCAGCGGGACGCCCGCCGCCCCGGCCTCCGTTCCGGGCGGGAGGCCGGGCACCGCCCCGTTCGGCATCCTCGGCGCTCCATTGGGCATCCCGGCCACTTTGTTCGGTGTGCCGGGTGCTCCGGGCATACCGGGACCCTCAGCCGGCACGACTGACCGGTGTGATGTCGAGGTTCAGCGAACCGGACCGCAACGGCTGCTCGTCGATCTCCGCGCGCCGATATCCAGCCGCCCGGACGCAGGCCAGCACCGCCGCACGCTCGCCCGGGTCCGCCGCCCGCGGCAGCTCCGCCCGGCCCAGCTGCACTCGGCCGAGATCACCGAAATGCCGTACCCGCAGTTCGCGGTAGCCGCGCTGCTTCAGGCTTAGTTCGGCCCGGTCTACCTGGGACAGCGCCTCGGCGCTGACCGGGGTGCCGTAAGGCAGCCGCGATGCCAGGCAGGGCGACGCGGGCTTATCCGCACTCGGAACCCCCAGGTGCTGCGCCAGCGCCCGCACCTGGTCCTTCCCGACGGACGCCTCCAGCAGGGGATGCCGGACACCGTGCTCGGCCGCCGCGCGCAGCCCGGGCCGCCAGTCACCCGTGTCGTCGGCGTTAGCTCCGGACAGCACGGCGGCGAATCCGCGCCGCCGGGCCAGCTCGGCCAGCCGCTCGTACAGCTCCGATTTGCAGTAGTAGCAGCGGAAGCGGTCGTTGCGCCGGTAGTCGTCGCGCTCCAGTTCGGCTGTGCTGATCGGCTCGTGCCGGACACCTACGGCCCGGGCCACCGACCGGGCGCCGTCCAGCTCGCCGGACGCGAGGGCCGGCGAGACGGCGGTGACCGCGAGGGCTTGTTCCCCCAGCGCCCGGGCGGCCAGCGCGGCGACCAGAGAGGAGTCCACCCCGCCGGAGAAGGCAATCAGGGCGCTGCCCAATCCGGCCAGGCGCTCGGTCAGCTGGCCGGCCAGCACGTCAAGCTCGTTAGGCACGCCGTTCCTTTCTTATGGGCACCCGGGACTGGTCACCATCCAGGTCACCCCGCACGTCGGGCGCATGGCGCGCCATGGCCCACTGCCGGTTTACCCATCGCCAGGCGGCCAATCCTGTTTGCCGCCGATCGCCCGCGATACCGCAGCTGATCGTATGATTCGGACTGTACGCTTCGGCGCGGTTGCGCCGACTTGGCCACCGCGATCCGCTGTACCCTCAGATTCACCACCTGGCAATTCGGGAGGTCTCGTGCCCATCGAACAGGCAGAGTTCGCCCGCACCGGCCACCGGAGCAGCCGGGTGATCTTCGGAGGGGCGGCTCTCGCGCAGGTCTCCCAGCGGGTCGCGGACGAGACCCTGGACCTCCTGCTCGCCCACGGGGTGAACCATCTGGACGTGGCTTCGTCCTACGGTGCGGCGGAGGTGCGCATCCGGCCGTGGCTGAAGCGCGAATCGGGCCGGTTCTTCCTGGCCACCAAGGGCGACGAGCGCACCGCGGCCGGGGCCCGCGAGGAACTGCACCGGTCGCTGGACCGGATGGGCGTCGACCACGTCGACCTCTGGCAACTGCACGCCTTGGCCGATCCGATCGAGTGGGACACCGCCCTGAGCCCTGGCGGGGCGCTGGAGGCCGCCCTTGAAGCCCGGGACCAAGGCCTCATCCGCTGGATCGGGGTGACCGGTCACGGCAGCCAGATCGCCGCGACGCATCGCCGCAGCCTCGAGCGGTTCGACTTCGACTCGGTGCTGCTCCCGTACAACTTCGTCACCATGCAGAACCCGTACTACGCCGACAACTTCGACGCCTTGTACGAGACCTGCCGCGAGCGGCGGGTCGCGGTGCAGACGATCAAGTCGATCGCGCTGCGCCCGTGGGCGGGCCGACCGCACACCCGGGCGACCTGGTACGAGCCGCTTGAGCAGCAGGACGATATCGACCTGGCGGTATGGTGGGCGATGGGCCGCCCCGGGGTGTTCCTCGACAGCGTGGGGGACGTGGACCTGCTCCCGAAAGTGCTCGACGCGGCCAGTCGGTTCGCCGAGGCGCCGGACGACGCGGCGATGAGAGCGCTGGCCGATCGGACGGCGGCGGTACCACTGTTCGTCTGACCGGGGTCGCGCTGCTCACGCTGTCCGCATGGGGGGACTGGTGGGCCCGGGCCTGCCTGATCTAGCCGAAGGTGAACGAGTAGGCCTGAGCGCCCGGATCGAGGAAGGTGATCTCGGCGGTGCGGTCGGTTATGGGGCCGGGCTGCCGGATGAGCTGGTGCAGCCGCTGCTGCGTCAACGTTCCGTGGCCCTGGTCGTCAACGTCGACCCCGTGCGCCGCACCGGGCGGCTGTCCGTCGATGAGCACGCGGAACCGTACCGGCGTGCCCGCAACGATGGGCCCCATGACCAGGTGCAGGTCGCGGGCGTGGAAGCGGCACGCGATCCACCCGCCGGCCTGGTTCAGCGTGACGGCCTGTTCCTCCACTGTCCAGTCCCCGGACAGGGCCCAGTGATTGAGTCTCAGCTCCGCCGGGGCATCATAGGCGTGACGCTTTCCCGGTACCGCGCCGCCTGGTGACGCGAAGTTCTCGGTGCGCTCGTAGCCGGTGTAGTTCTCTGGTGATCTCAGGGCGGCCCAGTCGGCGGGTGCTTCCGCATCGCGGGCATCGACGGATACCAGCTCATGACCTGGATCGGCGGATCCGTTCTCGGCCAGCAGTTGCTGGATCACCATTTCCGATTGCTGGTATTCGCCCTCGCCGAAGTGGTGGTGCCGGATGCGGCCCTGCGCGTCGGCGAAGTACAGGGCCGGCCAGTAGTGGTTGGCGAAGGCGCTCCATACCGCATAGTCGTTGTCGATCGCGACCGGGTAATCGACTCGCATGTCCTGCACAGCGTGGCGGACATTGCCGGGATTGTGCTCGAACCCGAATTCGGGGGTGTGAACCCCGACCACGATCAGCCCGTGGCCGCCGTATCGGCCGGCCCAGGCGCGGACGTAGGGAAGCTGGCGTAGCCAGTTGATGCAGGTGTAGGTCCAGAAATTGACGAGAACGACCTTCCCGCGCAACTCGGCGGCTGTCAGTGGTGGCGAATTGAGCCATCCGGTCGCACCGTCGAAGGAAGGCAGCCTGCTCTCGACGGGCAGCCGGGTCGAGGACGTGTGCAGTCCGGCGGGCACCGGCCAATGTGCTGTCATCAGAGTTGCGGCGTGGAGACCCCGGACTTCAGGCTGGGGAGGAAACGCCGCTCCCCCCTCTCGCGTGTCGCGCTTATCTGTCCGGGATAGGTCAGACAAGCTTGGTTGTTGTGAGGACGGCGTATAAGTGCCGGGCGTACCCGGCGCCGGAGCAGGCCCGCGTGCTGAACCGCACGTTCGGCTGTGTCCGCGTGGTGTGGAACCGGACCCTGGCCTGGCGGCACGTCCGGTATGATGGCGCGCGGGTGAAAACGAACTTCACCCAGGCCAATGCCTACCTGACCGCGATGAAGGCCACCGGGGACCTGGCCTGGCTGAACGAGGTGTCCTCGGTCCCGCTGCAGCAGGCGATCCGGCACCAGCAGGTCGCCTACACCAACTTCTTCGCACAGCGGGCCCGCTACCCGAGGTTCAAGTCCCGCACCGGCCGCCAGTCCGCCGAGTTCACTCGGTCCGGGTTCCGGTACCGGGGCGGCGCGCTGTTCCTGGCCAAGATGGGCACGCCACTGAAGTTCGTGTGGTCGTGGCCGGGCATTGACCCGGCGGCGATCAACCCGACCACGGTGACGGTCTCCCGGGACCCGTGCGGGCGCTGGTACGTCTCCTTCGCCGTGGACGTACCCGAACCGGAGCAGTTTCCCGCCACGGGCGCCGTCGCCGGGATCGACCTGGGCATCAAGGACTTCGCGGTCACCTCCAGCGGGCAGAAGATCCCCAACCCGCGCAAGCTGGCCCGCCGGGCACAGGCCCTGGCCCGGTATCAGCGCAGGCTCGCCCGCTGCCAGAAAGGCTCCGCGAACCGGGTCAAAGCCAGGGCCAAGGTCGCCCGCGCGCACCGCAAGGTCCGCGCGTCCCGCACCGATTTCCTGCACCGCACCTCGGCCCGGCTGGTCCGCGACCATGACACGATCGTGATCGAAGACCTGGCCGTTCACAACATGGTCCGCAACCGGTCGCTGGCCAAGGCCATCTCCGACTGCGGGTGGGGCACCTTCCGCCAGATGATCGAGTACAAGACGGCCAGGGCGGGACGCCACCTGATCGTGATCGGCCGCTGGTACCCGTCCAGCAAGACGTGCTCGGCATGCGGGCACCCGCTTGCCTCGCTGAGCCTGAACACCCGGACCTGGCAATGCCCGTCCTGCCGCACCCGCCACGACCGGGACATCAACGCGGCAAAGAACATACTGGCGGCAGGTCTTGCCGTAGGCGCCGGAACCGGCGCCAATGCCTGCGGAGCTGACGTCAGACACTCCGGGCCCTCCCGGGTGCGGTCGGCCGTGAAACAGGAACCCCAGCCTGCGAAGGCTGGAATCCCCGTCCTTCAGGGCGGGAGTAGTCAAGACAGATCCTTAGCAGTTGTCTGGCTGGCCCGGAGGCCGTCGTATCCGCCCATGATCCTGTCCCTTTCTGCCGTGCGGCTGTTCAGTCGCCGGGTTAGTTCAGGTATCCAGGATCGTTTTCGGGCCGGGCGGCCGCGCCCGGGCAAGTCCCTGGTCGTTACGCCTGGCCCGCCAGGACGACGTGGCGCGCAGCGCGGCGGCCCGGGTGGCGCGCAGCGCGGCGGCCCGAGTGGCCCGCAGTTGAGCCACTCGGGACCCCGCCGAACCAGGGTGCAGGCAAACGTCTGAACGGTGGCCTAGCGCAGAGAGCGGAACGCGGCGCGGAGCTCGGCGCTGAACAGCGCCGGCTCCTGCCAGGCGGCGAAGTGGCAGCCCCGGTCGACCTCGTTGAAGTAGATGAGGTTGGGGTAGGCCTTCTCGGCCCAGCTGCGCGGGGCCTTGTAGATCTCCTTGGGGAAGACGCTCACGGCGGCCGGGATGTTGACGTTGTGGACGCCGAAGAAGTCGTAGGTGTTCTCCCAATACAGCCGGGCCGAGGAAATCCCGGTGTTCGTCAGCCAGTAGAACGTGACGTTGTTCAGGACTTCGTCCCGGGTCAGGTTGCCGACGGGGTGCCCGGCGACGGCGTCCGCGATGTCGGCGTAGCTGGCCGCGTCGTGGTTGAGCATCCAGCCGGCCAGGCCGACGGGGGAGTCCGCGATCCCGTAGAGCGTCTGCGGCTGGGTGATCATTTCTATCCCGTAGCCGATGCCCTTGGTGTAGAAGAAGTTCAGCTGCTCGTACGTGCGGCTTTCCTCGGCGGACAGGCCCGATGGCGGCGGGCCGCCGGCCCCCAGGACGTTACGCGCGAGCGCCGTTGAGACATCGGCCGGGACAACGCCGGCCATGTTGGTGTGCATGCCGATCAGTTCCGGGGGGGCCTGGGCGGCCATCACGTCGGTGATGATCGCGCCCCAGTCGCCGCCTTGCGCCACGAACCGGGTGTAGCCCAGGCGCCTCATCAGCTCGGTCCAGGCCCGCGCGATGCGGTCCGGGCCCCAGCCGGTCTGCCGCGGCTTGGCGGAGTACCCGTAGCCCGGCATCGACGGGATGACCACGTCGAAGGCGTCCGCCGCGCTCGCGCCGTGGGCGGTGGGATTGGTGAGCAGGTCGATGACCGCCAGCAGTTCGATGACCGAGCCGGGCCACCCGTGGGTGATGATGACCGGCAGCGCGTCCGGGTGTTCCGAGCGGACGTGGATGAAGTGGATGTCCAGCCCGTCGATCTCGGTGATGAAGTGCGGCAGGGCGTTCAGTTTCGCCTCGCACCCGCGCCAGTCGTATTCGGTCGCCCAGTAGCGGGCGAGTTC
>Ga0181538_10002804_pt1 | contig 17604 bp, 23 predicted proteins | sample PEATcosm2014_Bin_40_FD_119773 | JGI IMG/M metagenome (GOLD analysis project Ga0181538, IMG submission 119773) | Peatland microbial communities from MTU Mesocosm Facility, Houghton, MI, USA - PEATcosm2014_Bin23_30_metaG | ecosystem: Environmental > Terrestrial > Soil > Wetlands > Peat | place...
ATAAAAAAAAGAGAGCAAGCTCTGTGAAACTTGCTCTCCGTCGGACATGAGTGCTTGTGAGGAACCAAGTCCGACAACTTGTGGTAGATTTGAAAATAGATCACAGTTCCTCACGAGATCATTCCAAATGCAATCAAAGTGCCAAGTGAAAATCCAATGAAATCTGAGTGCTAAAACTTAGGACTATATAACTTTTAGTTGGTCGGTGACAATTAAGAGCCATTTTTAAGCTTTTCGCGCTCATTATTACAGATAGCTCGGTACTTCGTTTTCATTGGCTCGGGGATTACTTCTAGCGTGTTCCTGATGAGTTCATATTTACGCTCTCTTACTAATCTTCTAAACCAACGTTCAAGCGTTTCAGCTTCTTGCCAAGAAAGAGCCTCATCTTTGATAATCACGGTCATAGACTATGTCCATTTTGTTTAAATTACACTTCGACCGAAAACAAACACTATTTCGCAGTCCGCGCCAGCGTTGTAGTTGTTCCCGTTCCCGTTCCCTGTGGATATCCATATATCCCCCACATAGCCTCTGCGATGGTTATAAAACTTATTAGAGGGTTTTCAACAAAGGTCGGAAGTTCTTATATGGAGTTGTGGATAACTTTTTGTCCAATGCAAAACGCATTACTTATTATGCATGATGTGAATAAGAAAAACGCTGCCGAGGGAATGTCATTCATGTGGGGAACTATTTAAGCTAGGAAAAGGGCACGCTCAGCTTGTCTACGTCTGATAAGTCCTTGAATGACATTGCCTCGGCACTTATCCCATAAGAGAATCGCGTTAGCAGCTCCTTCAAAGTCTCGAACATTAATCTTTTCTAATAGGGTCGATTCTTTAAGATGCCCAGCCCCTTCATTGAAGGTGAAACAGACGAGAGCGGAAAACTGATTCGACGAAAGCGGAACTGTGACCAGGTGCGAAACGAGGCTTTCTGTAACTTCAAGATCCTGAGTGAGCCATTTATCAGCGAGCTCCTCAGTGCAAGTGGTATGAGGACCGACGCCGCTGATATGCCCATATCCGCATGTCCAGACGTTTCCTGAGTCGAGATAGGCCCTGAGCTTAAGTCCCTCGAACTCTTTCAGTAGCGCCAATCCTAGAGGATTTATAGAAGCCATGGCGTTGGGCTTCCATTGATGACGAGCAGGACGGTGAAAACTATTGCCAATAGTACGAATAATGCGAGCCAGGTCCATTGTGCTGCGTTAAACCTCACCGATTAACTATATCCGTGCGGATATCGCTTGTGACATGCTCAATTTCCGACCTGCTCGTGTCATAGCACCATTGGCTAAATGCCTGTATATCGGGTTGGGATGTCGCCCAATAGTTTACGAGTTCGGAGGGAAGCTTCTGAATGTGCGTTCCATCTGGCTCGATACAATCACCGAGTCCTAATCCGTTCAAAATGCAAATTTCCATAGGAGGCGGGACGCTATTCCTACAACTAGCTAGGAGTAACGCGGGGATTAGAAAGAGCCTTCTGCCAAGCTTGAGCTGCCGCAAAACGCTCGTCATCGGTCGTAGCTGCCGACGAAAGAGCCGCGGCATCGGAAATTGCACTAAGGGTCTGGTTATTTGCACGCTGGCAATACCAAAGAGTGACGCTCGCAGCGACGGTTTCAATAAAACTAGTAAGTGAAGGAATCGCCGCGAGCGCCGAGAGAATTGTGGCAACACTCATTGTCCGCCAATGCCAGGATCTTTCACGCCAAGACCCGTAATGACTTTCACAAGGCCCGCGACCGTCCCGCTTGCGCCCGGTACAAACATACTCACAACTTCAGCAGTCGCCAAAACCGCGACCGCAACTGACTGCCAATTCAAGGTTAACCATGCAACCATTTTATTCTCCTTTTTAAAGAAATAGTGAATTCACAATATAAAATTATCTTTACAAGCTATAGAAAGTCTACTTATTCTTTAACAAAGTTAAGAAAAGGAGAAGAAATGAAAGAAAAAATGGAAGAAGAAGTCTTATTCCCTCAGACCAAAGAAGCACTAGACGCTTTCGTAGCTGAAGTCATCAAGCAGGGCAATCTCCCGGACAATGAACATACCTATGAAGCGATCGCAACTAAGATTCTGCATACGAATCAGGAACGCGATAGTGCACCGTACTCCTATTTCATCAGATCAGTCAGAAAGCAGATTGCCAATAAGATAGCTTATGACGCTTGTATAGCATTCGCAGAAGCGAGGAAAGCCGAAGAAGAGGCTCAGAAAGCGAAGTTAGAGCTCGTACCCCAGGAGTCTAGCACTGTTGAGCCAGCACCCCTTCAAAACGCCTGAGTTCAAAGCTCTTTTTAGGAAATGGAATGAAATCCTAAAAAAAGACGGCTTTCAAGATGCTGAAGACTTCAGCCTTCCAGATCCTCCGCTGAAATGCTGGAACAATGAAAAATGGCTCACTGAGCAAGCCTGCGCTAGAGGGTTGGACAATAGTACCTATTATGAAATGGCGTGTCACATTCTTCATACTTTTCGGTTTAAGAGCGAAAGAGAGCGCATGATTTGGTCTCTTCACTGTGAAGGAAAGCCCGTGCGTATAATCGAAAAGGAGCTCCGTTTCTGGCTCTGGAAGGGAAATAAATCTAGGATCCATGAAATCATCATGCGAATTGAAATAGAATCGGGCATGAAATGACGGACAGCGTAAGAATTATTGTCAGAACTCCCATGCCCGAGGATCTTAATTTCATTTTAGCGACCTGGCTCAAGGGCAACTATTTCGGAAACTCTAACTCGAAAAAGATCGCGCCAGAAAAGTATTATCAAGAAGAAGCAGAACGCATCACCGGACTCCTCGCCCTCCCAGGAATAGACGTTTCAATTGCCTGCGACGAATCCAAACCCGAATGGATCGCAGGATTCAGCGTAACACATAGCGGTACGATACATTGGATATATATTAGAAAGTACTTTAGAAAACAAGGGATTGCGAAGTTACTGCTAAAAGACAAAGACATTAAATCGTTTTCAGCAATCACGAAAATCGGTAAAGCGATTGCGGAAAAAAAGGGCCTAAATTTCAGGCCATACTAGAGGAGAACACATGACAGAACCGTTTAAGACTGTTGCGGATGTAAAAGGGCAAGCGAAACGAAAGACCTTGGCCGAACTCTTTAATGAGCCGTGCACTATCGCCATTGATCGAACACTCATGCATCAGGGCTTCCAGATCCCCGGCGGCAGCACCGAAAGCTCCCTTTCGGGTCATAGGCCCGGCACGCGCGGGCTCGAACTCGTCTATCACCCCGGTTATGGCTTGATCGGCTTTCTCAAAGGCAAATACTTCCTAAGCCCATCTGCTAACGTAATCGTGGCGCATGAGGTCTAAGGCACAATATTAACAAATGCTTAACTATTAAAATATTGCATGGCAGCATTAATAGGAAGACCGAAGGGATCGCCTAATAAGTCCAGTGCGAGGGTGGACTTAACTTGTGAGATCAGGGGTTATAGTTCGATTGACGCAATGATCGATGCCGCTGAGATCGCTTTAGCGAGATTCATAGAAGACACAGAAAAAGAAAACACAGGAAGAATCAGCCCGATGGAAAGTAATGCCTGCGAATATCTGAAGCTTTATGTGAAGATCGCTTCTGATATCGCTAATTTCATTCACCCTAAACGCAAGGCAATAGAACACACTCAGCTTGATGTAACGAAAGACATGAGCCCAGAACAAAGGCTGACTGCCATGAAACATGCAGTGGCAATGCTGGAGCTCCAAGTAAAGAAGCCCGATGGATCAGGAACTCCTTGATGCTCTTACAATTGAAGCCATTCGGATCACGGCTAAGCCAAAGTTCTGCCTTGAAGAATTCCTTTTCAAAGAACAGCTTGCATTAGCGAGAGATCCTGCAAAGTTTGCTACTGCCGTTTGTTCCGTAAGAGCCGGTAAAACAATAACCTGCGCCGCAGACATGATCGATACATGTCTGACGAAGCCTGGAACGGTTTCGCTTTATATCACACTCGCGAGAAGCTCTGCTAAGCGGATCATTTGGCCTGAGATTCACAAGATCAACAGAGATTTCCAGTTAGGAGGTATTCCGAATGAGTCAGACCTTAGCTTTCGGTTTCCGAATGGTAGTATTATTTATTGCTCTGGCGCTAGCGATAGTACTGAGATCGAGAAGTTTCGAGGTCTTTCTAACGTGGCTCTTGCGTATATCGATGAAAGCCAAGCGTTTCGCTCTCACATCAAAGAACTGGTCGAAGAAATTCTTATCAAGCGCCTCTATGACACGAATGGAAGGCTACGGCTTATTGGCACTCCTGGGCCTATCCCTTCTGGCTATTTTCATGATGCTTCTGTTTCGCCACAGTGGTCTCATCATGCCTGGACACTTCACAGTAATCCATGGATAGAAAAGAAATCAGGCTGCACAGTTGCGCAGCTTATTGCTCAGGATTGCGCTAGGAAAGGGGTAGGGCTTGATGATCCTTCAATTCAGCGTGAATGTTTTGGCAGATGGGTACTCGATTCGCATAGCCTCTTACTCGAATACAAAGTGGATAAAAACGACTACTCCGCACTCCCTCGAGCTGACTATACCTACATACTCGGTATGGACTTCGGATATGAAGACGCAGACTCTTTCTCAGTCCTGGGTTGGGCTCATGGGTCTCCAAACACTTATCTGGTCGAAGAATTGATTTCCCATAAGCAAACCTATGAGCAAATGGCTCAGAACTTCGAGAGTCTTTATAAAAAGTATCCGTTCGTTAAAGTGGTTGCGGATCCTGGAGGCGGTGGTAAAAAACTCATTGAGTCATTGAAAGCTCGCTATCTAGTGCCCATGGAAGTGGCAGACAAACAAGGAAAGATCGCAAATTATGGACTACTCAACAATGCTCTGCGCACTGGTAAATTTTATGCGAAGAGAGATAGCAGATTCGCCCAGGATTGTAATCTTCTTGAAAGAGACAAAGACAAATCCACGCCAGATAAAACAATTGTCAAAGGACATTCTGATGCAATCGACTCCACTTTATACGCATTTAAAGAAAGTCCTGCTTATGGATATGTCCCGCCCATCGAAAGGCCCAAAACAGGGTCTCAAGAATGGGCAAAAGAACAAGAAGAAAAGATGCGAGAAATATTGTTCAAACAAATCAGCGAAGAGCAAGAAGCGGCAAAAAGCTGGGAAACAGGGATAGAGAGATATTACGAATGAAAACAGCCTTACTTAGCGCACTCTATCTTGATCGACCTGGTGATATGCAAAGAACGACAAAGTGGCTTGAGTTTCATAAGCCTTTGTTTCCGAATGTGGACATCTGGTTTGTGGATAATGCGTCCGAGTGTGGAATGGTGAGCTACATTGAACAAGCGCATAAAGTGAACGTGATTAGATTCGCTCAGCATCTCCCAAAAGGCGAAGGATTCTTAGACTATCCTTATTGTTGGCGTGCACTCTGGTTCGTCAGGTATTTGGTCGAGAATGGATACGAGAAGATTATCAATCTCGACACGGATTGTTACATCGCGAGTAAGAGATTGTTAGACCATATCCATGCTGGGACCCAAGGATGGGAAGCTTTTTGGATTCCGAAGTATCGCTTCCCGTCTTCGGAATGCCATATTATCAATCCTCATGGGATTCAAGATTTTATGCATTACACAAATGAGTCATGGAAGTCTAAAGTTGGTCAGCTCATGGAAGACGCGCTTCCGTTCACCTATGTGAATCGGTGGTTTAAGATAGATCGGTTTGGAGAGGATAAGACTCCTCAAACGCCAGATATGGACGGCTATTTCCAAGCGAAGCCGGATCAAGACATTCTGTTTGACATGGAAGGACTCGCCGCAAAGCGTCGATGAACTTATCCGCTGTCATGCTGGCCACAGATTGCTCCCATTGTGGAAAGACGCGATGATCACCCTCACGAAAGCCGGAGAAGTAGGTTTGATAATAACGGTTGGGGACGTTCAGGTCTGGCTCAATAGCGATGAACCGATAACTTTGACCGCCGTGTCTTATGGGGGCAATGTGAATCGGATCGACGAGAGTATAGCCTGCGATAATGTGTGCATCAGTCGAACCGGCCACGTGCACAAGCCCTCCATCCATCCCCACAAGGCACGCGCTTCCTGCGATTACCGCTGCCGCCTCTAACATTGTTGTCTTATTCACGAGATTAATTCCCTTGGAATAATCAATCGGAATGATCTTAGCTTTAATGGCAAGTTTGTTGTAGCCTGCTTCTGATATTTCCTTACCCAAGAATACGGGTATGTAGCCTAGTCTCAAAACATAGCCTATAACCGCGTTAATAGTTTCTACGGGCATTTGTTTGACTGGTTCTGATGCCGTCGTGACTATGCAGACGTATTTCTCAGGCAGGAAGAACTTACCTATTTTGATCTCATTGGGCCTGATCTGAAGGTAATTTTTATCTTTCAATCGGTATATATGCCGATCCGCAAGCATATGAAAGCCGTAGTCAACTGGATGAGTTCTCATGCAGCTATGGTCCGTACGCCATGCGGTTGTTCTTCCATGAAAATCAGCTCTCCATTTGGACTTGAGACTGTATGGATTGACGATTGATCCCCGCAGGAGCACATGCTTCGCATACTCAAGCATATAATCTGGAACATAAGTATGGAATGTTACATGGGAATGATGCTTGATGCAGTGATCGACAGCGACGAGTTGTCCGACTAGATCGCCCATGCCTCCGTCTGCGAGGAGTAAATTCATTCCGATTTTGATTTCCATTTCTATTTTTTGTCACAGAAACGATCAAAAATCACATCGTTTTGAGCAAACCGGACAAAAGAGCATTTGAAAGTGGAACTTCCTTATCTCAAAAGAAAGAATGCTGGCGGTGGTAGTGAGCCAATCGAGCGACAAGCTGATGAGACTCATCCAGGCGCACTTTTAAGCATGGTTTGGGATGAGCTGGAAGATGCTTATCATCGAGGCGATCACCAAGGTTTTATGTCCGCAATCCGAGCATTTACGCTCATGACCAAAGACTCCGAGGAATAATTAAATATGCCCCTTGTCAAAGGAAAGTCTCACAAGGCTTTTGTCCATAATTTGAAAGCCGAGCTTCATGCCGGTAAACCCAAAGATCAGGCTTTAGCCATTGCTTACAGCGAGAAGCGCCAGGCTGAGCACAAGATGGCAGAAGGCGGAGAAGTCCATGATGAATCTGAAGACTTGATGCCGCATGTGATCTCGGAATTGTTTGAAGCCATTGAAACCAAGAATAAGCAAATGGGCATGGATGCTTTGAAAGCGATCATTCTTCATGTGCTCGATGAAGATCAAAACCAAGAGGAAATGGAATCATGATGACTGCAAGTCAAATGTCCGCGGCGATTAGGGCCAAAAAGAAAGCCATGGAAGAAGAGAAGAGCGGAGCCGTGAAGCTCTCGGGCATTCCTGAAGATGCAACCGATATCGACATTCTGAAGCAGCATGAAGCTACAGACGCCATGAACGAGAACATGCCGAAAGATCATGATGAAGAACCAGAGCTCGGAGCTGAACGCGCAGCAGAAATGCGTCAGGATATGCCCGAACTCGTAGCACCGGATCCTAAGCAGATCAATCAGCCGGAAGATGGCGAGCGCGAGATGCGTAATGCCAAGATCCGCAAGATGATGGCTAGGATGATGAAATAATGGATCTGAAAGAGATTAAGAAAATCACGTCTTTTGCTCAGAAGCATGGCGTAAAGATGCTTTCGTTCGGAGATTTCAAGATTGAATTCCATGAAGACACTCCGATTCAAATGAAAGCCCCTAAGCTTGTCAGGGTTCAGGAAGAGGCTCAAGTTCCGAAAACTCCGCAGGATCCTTCTCTCCAAGAGATCAATGACTATATCTACGGCAATCAGGTGACTGGGTGAAACGCTACAGGACCAAGATTTTGTGCCGTGGTTGTAAAGGCGAGCAAGATATGTCGTTTGATGCGCGTTCTAAGTTTGAGCCGATTAGATCAGAAATTGAATGCACTCTTTGCGGAAGTACACTTGAGGTCTGGGTCAAGCAAGGAATGCTAAAAAGGCAGCTCCTGACTAAATGCAATCTTCTTAAGCATACTCAAAAACTCTTAGACATCTTAGATGCGAAGGTGGTCAGTGCCTAAAATCACTCCGAAAGACGATAAGAAGCCTAACCGAGAAGGTCAAAAAGAGCGAAAGACCATCGTTGCTCAAACCACGGACAAAACTAAGCTTCCGATCCAGAGCTATCAATGGCAATACGCTCAGAATGACCATGATTTAGCGTTTCAGCTCATTTCGACGGGTAATTATCTTCAGAAAACTCAGCAATATAGGGTCAAAGGCGCATCTATCTTTAGCCGAATCTATTCAGGCAAGGGGCTCATGAACTATGCGCTTAACTCTAAGATCCTAGATACGTCCAATCAGTTGCCCGTTCGGCGGCCGACCATGAATGTAACTCAATCCTGCATTGACACACTTGTCTCTAGAATCACGCAAGCCAAGCCAAAACCTACATTTTTAACTGAAGAAGGCTCATACAAAGAACAAAGCCTAGCCAAGCAATACAATGCTTTTATTGCAGGCGAGTTTTATAGAAACAGAGCCTATGAAAAAGGCACAATGTGTCTAAGAGATTCTTGCGTGTTTGCCGATGGATTTCTCAAGGTTATCGAAAAGAACAATAAAGTTGCTTATGAACGAACTCTTGCGACAGAACTTTTCGCCGATAAAGACGATTCTTGGTATGGTGATCCTAGAACTTTAATTCAGTTCAAGCTTTCGGACAGGGCCACAGTCGCTAATACTTGGCCGGATGCTAAGCTTCAGATCGCAAAGGCGAGCAAAGCTTATGTTGATGGATCTGGGGAAAGCTCTGAGACCATTTCCGATCAGATCATTCTAGTTGAAGGATGGCACTTACCGTCTGGCGAAGGCGCTGGAGATGGCAGGCACGCTATTGTGTGTTCTGATGGCGTGATCTTTGACGACAAGGAATGGGATAAAGAAACATTCCCGTTTGTAAGAATGCCTTTCAATCCGCATTCTGTCGGATGGTTCAGCCAGGGCCTAGTTGAGCAGCTTATGGGCACGCAACTCGGGATCGACACATTGTTAAGAACAATTAGCGAAGCAATTAACATTGTTGGCGTTCCTATGGTTTTCATAGACGAATTATCTAAAATCGTAGAAGCGCATCTTAACAATCGGATTGGGAATATCGTTAAATACCGGGGCACGATGCCGAGCTTTCAGACGCCTCCTTGCATTGCGCCCGAGATGTACGAACATTTGATGCGGCTGATTGGCTTTGCTTATCAGATTGCGGGAATCTCCCAGCTTGCGTCTGGTGGGGTGAAGCCTCCTGGCTTGAATTCAGGAGAAGCTCAGCGCGTATTTCTAGACAATCAAGATGACCGCTTCGCAAGTCTAGAGCAGCGTTACAATGACTTCTATATCGACCTGGCTTACCAAACGATGGATAAGGCCCAAGAAATCTGTGAGCGCGAAGGAAGCTATTCAACCGTCTATCCTAGCGAAGATGGAACAAGATTGATCGAATTACCAAAGGCCGGCGTTCTAAAAGATACCTACGTTATCCAGTGCTACAACGAATCTTCTCTCCCGCGGGATCCTGCTGGAAGATATGCGCAGCTCGCCGAGCGCCTCGCTTCAGGGATTATCACGCTAGAAGAGTTCCGAGCACTTGATAACTTTCCTGACCTGAAAGAAAGCGACAAGCTCGGTCTTGCCCTAAGAAACCGCATACTCAAGATGCTGAGTGATATCGTCGAAGATGGGAAGAAGCCAGCTCCAGATGTCTTTATGCTCGATCCTACGGATTTGGCTACAACTTTGGCCGTTCAATACATCAATGTTTATTCAAATGCGAAGCTAGAAGAAAAGAAGATGGATCTTCTTAGAAACTTCGTCGTTCAGATCCAGACTTTGAAACAACAAGCTGTTCCTCCGCCTGTCGTAGCTCCAACTGTGCCTGTTCCACAGGGACCTAATGCAGCTCCTGCGCCCGCACAAGCTCCTGTTCCACAAAGTGTCGTATCTGCTCAATAACCAAGAAGAAACAAACCCCAAGAAAGGGATGATTCATGCCTACTATTTCGCCTCAAGCCCGCGTTAAAATTGGAAATAATCAAGAAGTTACTGCTCCAGCTCGCCAAGTGATTCATGCTTCAACGGGCATGACTGCGCCCAAGACTTCTGAGCAAACCGGACAAAATAGCATTCCTGTAGAGACAGTAGCGCCAGCAGTGACGCTTTCTCCACAATTGACCGCTTTGTCCCGAAAACAGCAGAAGCTCCAGGCAGAGATTGAAGCGTTTAAGGCGCAGAGGGAACAATTCGAGAAAGAAAAGGCAGACTACATTCCGAAAAGCTCTTTTAAGACTAAGATGCAGCAAAATGCTGGCGAAGCCTTAAAGGATCTGGGTTCGGACTATGAGGAGATCACCCGTCTGCTTTTAGAGCAGCAAAACGGAGCTGATCCGATCAAAGAGCTCAAATCTGAGCTCCAGCAACTCAAAACCTCTCAAGAAGAATCAGTCAATAAACAATACGAGGCTACTCTTAAGCAATACAAGGCAGAGGTAACATCTCTTGTTGCTCAGGATCCGAAAGCCTTCCATCTGATCAATAAAAAGAATCAGCAGGAAGCGGTTGTCCAGCATATCGTCGATACTTGGAAGGAAAATCCTGACAATGTTTTAACGGTAGCTCAAGCAGCAAAAGAGATTGAAGAATTTTTAAGAGATGAAGCCAAACAAGCCGCATTGGATCTTAAGGAACTTGAGACTCCAGCAGAAGAAACTCAGCCGGCAAAGAAGACACTCCCGCCTCCACAGAGACAAGCTCCAAAAACACTAACACAATCGATCGAAACAACTCCGCAGAGGAACTTCGGTCAATTTCAACACCTAAGCCCCAGAGATCGAATCGCACAAGCGATCGCTCGCGCTTCTAAGTAAAGACATTTGTCCTTATTTCTAAGCCTGGATGCTTGGAAAAAAGGAAATAAAATGTCGTTTACAACGCCACAATACTCCAACAGTACTGATAACGTTCAAGTGCTGAAGGAACTTTATACTGATGATAGCTGGGTAATGAAGGATCTCGTGTTTGCGGGTAATCCCGCACTCGCGCTTTTGCCTAAAGACGAATCTGCCGACGGAATGGGGGGCAAAAGTTTCCCGGTCCCGTTGCTCTACGGTCCTCCGGCTGGACGTTCCGCGACTTTCGCTACGGCTCAGAGCAATCAAACTGCTCCTAGCCTCGGCGAGTTTTTCGTAACGACCATCTCGAACTACCAGCTTGTTACAATCGATAACCGTTTCATGGAAGCGACACGCACAAACGTGTCGGCGTTCATGGATGGCGCGACGATGAACGTGAATTCCGGTATCACGAATATCACGAATGACTTGGCTCACGATTTGTTCAACGACGGCTCAGGCTCTCGTGGAACTTATGGGTTGGGCAATGGTTCGATCACCTCTGGTGTCATCACTTTGGATTCGGCTGCTTCGGCGGTTCAGTTTGAAGTGGGCATGAGCTTGGTCAGCTATTCGGTGAGCGGCACTACTGCTACACAGTCAACTACTGGGGCGATTGGCTATGTGATCGCGGTTGACTATGATCTTGGGACTGTGACTGTCGCCGCTACTCAGGGCGGGGCGGCTGCTACTCCTACTAACTGGAGCGTTAGCTTCCCTTACCTTGCTGTGCAAGGTGACGTGAACTTTGCTTCGCAGGGGCTGAGCTCGAGTCTGATGCTGAAGCTTGCTGGATTTGGAGCTTGGATTCCTGCTGCTGCGCCGGGATCTGGTGACTCTTTTTTCGGACAAAATCGTTCTAGCTCTGTCACTCGTTTGGCTGGGAACCGTTTCAACGGAGCCAGTGAAACGATTGAAGAAGCTCTGATTGATGCTGCGGCTCTCGTTGCTCAAAACCGTTCTTCGGCTGGGTATCCGGATTACTGCTTCATGAACTTCACGTCATATGCCGCGCTGATCAAAACGCTCGGCTCTCGCGTGCAGTATGTGGACGTTAAGCATGATGAAATTGATATCTCCTTCGAGGGGATTCAGGTAATCACTGCTTATGGCAAGGTGACGGTCCTCCCGGATCGTAACGTCCCTGCTCAAACTGCGTTCTTGATCTGCATGAAGACCTGGAAGCTCAGGACTTTGGGACGCGCTCCTAAAATCCTGATCTACGGATCTTATGACTCGAATCAGGGACTGCGCGTCGGGACGGCAGATGCCGTTGAAATCCGTATCGGATATTACGGAAATCTGACTTGCAATGGTCCAGTAGCTAATTGCTATATCAGTTTAGCTCAGTAAGTTGTCTCCTAGGCTCATGGATGAGCCACCTCGTAAGGATCTCGGCCTTAAAACGACTGAGATCCTTACTTTTTTGCTGTCTCTTAGCTCAGCGGTAGAGCGTCGCCCTGTTAATGCGAATGTCCTTGGTTCGATCCCAAGAGAGACAGCCAATTAAAACCGGACATAAAAGCATTCTAGTAAAGGATCATCCTTTTCAAGCCCCTGGAGTATAACGCTAACTCCCTGGGTTTATACGCGGCGTTAAAGGATGTTTCATGTCGACAACTTTCATCAATCGGGGCCATTTCTATGCGCCTCACGTTAAGCCTGTTCTCATTGATTGCCATTTTCAGGTAAGCCATACCGATTCGTCCGGTCTTGGTATTGTGGCTGGAAGTTTGAAAGGCCAGGGAGTTTCGGCGGTCTATATGGAGACCAACGAAAGCTCGCCTGCTGGTTCTCCTAGTCCTCAAGCGGGCTATATTGTCGTTAAACTTGCGGACAATTATCAAACACTTTATGGTTTTGAATCGGCTTTCCGATCTCCTCTAACTGGAACTCCTATCTTAGTCGCCAGTGCGGGCGTCACGGCTGCGGATAGCTATGTCATTACCACGGTAGGTACAACGACCTATGCAGGATGGGTAAGCCTTGGGATGCCTCCTGGCATTACTCCAGCGGTTGGCGTGGCATTCACGGCAACAGTTACGGGTACGGCGTCAGGAACGGGCGCGGTGCAGCTTATTGCGGCGACTGGATCGACTTGTAACCATATCGAGATTCTAGGCGATCCGATGACGACTCTCAATCCGGTCCCGGTGGGCGGAAGTCCAAACGTAGGCGGTTGGATTACGCTTGCGTGCTTCGGATCGACTGGCTCGTCTGGAGTCAATGCAATCCAAGCTCCTGCTGATCTGACTTGGGTCTATCTCCAGTTCTATCTCAGTCAGTCAAGCGTCGTTGTTTTAGGCGAGTAATGAATTGAGGGGCTGGGATTCGTCCTAGCCCCATTTTTTCAAAGGGAGTACATGTCAGCACCCTCTGCTCCTGTTGCAAGCACTGTCATTCTTCAAACGGCAAATGGAAATAATCTTATTTCCTGGCCCATCATTTCAGGGGCCACGTCTTATCTAGTCCAAAGATCGAGAGATGGCGTGAAGTTCTGCGCACTTGCTACGGCAACTGTTAACAATTATTTAGATTCTACCGGGCTGATCGGAGTTCTCTATTATTATCAAGTAGCTGCCTCTAACATCTCAGGGACGTCTGCTTATACCGCGTCAGCACCTGCTAGCATTGTCCCGTGTTTACCAGGACAGATCAATCTCGGATATCTCAGATATCAAGCTCAGCTTAAATCTGATCAGTTAAATGCAAATTTCCTGACGATGGATGAATGGAACATCAACATAAATAAGAGCATGTTTGAGCTCTTCGATGTTCTCGTAACAAAATATGGGGATGACTTCTTTCTGGCTTCTCCTTACACGTTTTCCACGACGGGCGCGAAAAATTACGGTCTTCCTGATGGCTCATCAACCTATGCTGTGAATAATGTTACGCCTCCTGCGGTTTATAAGCTTTTAGGCATTGATTGCGGTGTGGCCGTTGGGAACAACGCCTGGGTGACGTTACCAAGATATAACTGGATTGATAGAAACAGGTTCATCTATCCGCAACTGCAAGCAAATGCATTAGGAGTTTTTAATCTTTCTTATCGTCAGATGGGCAATCAGATTTACTTCATTCCTAATCCGACAGCAGGTCAATTCATTCAAATTTGGTACATTCCGATCATGACCATGCTTCTTCAAGATACGGACATGCTAAGTTTCTCTATTTCAGGATGGGATGAATATGTAGTCACGGATGCAGCGATTAAGGCAGCCACCAAAGAAGAAAGCTACGATCTTGTGAACTCGCTAAAACAAGACAAAGCCGCGCTTCTTGAGCGGATCTCCACGACTGCCGCGAATCGAGATGCTGGACAGTCGAATGCCATGAGCGATGTGAGAAGTAATACGGGCTTTTATGATGGCGGAGGATTCGGTGGTACTGGTCACGGAATGGGAGGATGGTAGCCATGTTCTTAATTCCAGGTCTTTCCTTTAACAATAAGTTTGAAAGCGATTGATAATGTCTTCTGGTCAATTTGTTCGACTCAACACTGGAAATCAAATTCTAGACAGAATTCAGGGCAATATTGCCAGTGCATTTAATAGCACTGGAAACTCTGGAGTCGTTACCGTAAAATCTAACAATTTTGTAGTGCCAGCCGATGCTCAATTTGTGATGATACCCACAGCTAGCATTATGAATGGCGCTGTTGTATTGATCGGACTTCCAGACGCGACCAAAAATGCTGGCGTATCGTTCTATTGGAAAAAAACAGATTCCAGTTCAAACACGGTTACTTTTTATACGACTACAAATTCCGCATCTGGAAATCCTCAAACAATTGAAAATGCTTCTACTTACAGCACGAGCTCTGCGCTCGCATCAGGATTTATTTTCTGCGATGGAATCGCTTGGTGGATCGGATAATGTATCAAACAGTAGGAATACCCTTCGGACAGGGAGAAAATACTAAGTTTGATTCAAAGGCATTAAGTGCTCCGAAGCTAACGCTTCTTCAGGATTGCATTTTCACTCAACAGAATCAGATCAGAAAACGCAATGGATTTGACAAGATGACTACTGATGTCGTCGGAGGAGCAACGCTTTCGTCTGTGACAATGGTCCGATCTTATAAGAATGAGCTTATCTGCTCCGGGATCTCGAATTCAACTGGAAATAGACTATTTAGTTATTCTGATTCTCTCAATGCTTGGATTGATAAAGGAAAATATCTTTCTATTGCGGTTTCCAAGCAAATTGTAGCTACACCAGGCTATTTAGCCCAGGCAGAAACGCCCAGTTTTCCGGCTACGCTTTATAATGCCAGCTCCGCGACAAACCAGCTTCAGACTCTTTATGTCTGGGATGCTGGGACAGTTTTAGGAACTGGAAATTATGAAGTGACATTGTCTTTATTTGACAGCGCGAATGTCACTGCGTTTGCTACGAATGTAGCAATAACTAGTTCAAATGCGATAGTAGGATATTCAAAAGCTGTTCTTCTTGGAAGTAGCCAATTAGCAATTTTTTACATTGCCACTGTTTCGGGTGTTCCTTATTTATTCTGTAGGACCATTACTGTAACAGAATCTGGCGGCGTGGTTATTGGAGCAGAAAATAGTATCAGTAAGTGCTCCAGCGATGTAACACAGTTTCCGTATTGCTATGACGTTGTTACCACGTCATCGGGTGCTTTCGCAGCGGTAGGATCTCATGCGCTCGGACAGATCGGATTTTATGCAATAAACACCTCTGGAGCTGTTACTTCCTCTGCTCTTGGCAATTCGGAATCAGGAAGTATTTCTCCGATCTCAATAACTCTGGATAACTCGGGAACTAATGCTTGGATATACTGGGTCTCTGGCTCAAGCACTCTCAATTATGCAGTGTCAAATGCCACCACTCTTGCCGTGGTTCTTGCTGCAACAGCCGCGCAGACAGGACTTTCAGACATTATTCAGGTAACATCACTAGTGAATTCATCAACTAGTCAGACTGTTTATTTGTCATCCTATACTCTTCCGGCGGGATCTCTTACTATCGGGGTGATTTATCCCGTGATTTCTCAACAGACAAATACAAGTGCCGGGTCAACTGGATCTGTTACGACATTGATCAATGGATTTGATATCTATAGTAAGCCATTTTCTATCGGAAACAGAAATTACATGGCTATAGTGAATCTTTCTCAGGGTCTTTCATCTGGATTCATTATTGATCTTGCTGATACCACAGCAGTTGCTAAGTTTCTTCAGACTGCGGCGGAGGGTCTTTATAAATCACTAGGAAATCTGGGCGGATCAAGCTATGTTGCGACAGCGGCACTTGCCATTAGATATCCAGGATTTTTGCCCATTGCTTATTCATCTCCAAATCTGATTAATAGTGTATGCTTAGCCGCCGGTTCTCTCGTCGAGTTAGTGCCAGTAGTACAAACAAGCATTACAAATCTGGCTGCATTTCCAAACCAATTTATTTCTGGTGCTCAATTTGGTGTATCTCTTATCTCGTTTGATTTTGAAAATATCAATGCTTATCAAAGCCTGATTCAGCAAGATACGGTGGTTTTGAATGGAGGTATCGTAGAACAATATGATGGCGGATACATTTCGGAGCTAGGTTATAATGTTGATCCTGATGGCATTTCAGTTTTGGTTAACGGAAGCACTGGAAATATTGGAGCAGGGACATTTGTTTATTATGTTACCTATTCATGGAATGATTTAAATGGGAATCTTCATCAATCTGCTCCGTCTAATCCGATAACGGTTGTGACCACTGGAAGTTCAAATACCGTTATCATTGGATTTTCTGGGCTTACTTTGACACAGAAACAAAATGTAGTTGTCCAAATTTGGAGAACTCAGAACGCAGGTCAGATCGCACATCTAATTTACACGATTCCAAATCCAAATGGATGGAGTGATTCATTTGTCGATTCAAATTCAGATGCATTCATCGCAACCCAGCCTCAACTTTATACGCAAGGCGCGGCAATTCTTCCAAATATAGCTCCTCCTGCCTCTATGGTCATGTGGACGAACAATAACCGTATCTGGGCTGTTGATTCCGAGAATCCAGAAACTACAATCGAATATTGCAAGACAGCATCGAATGGAACTGGAATATCATTCAGCACTGGAAATCTCGAAATCCAGATTGATTCCCTTGGTGGGGCAATTACAGGTGGAAGTCGTATGGATCAAGAAACAGTGGTTTTAAAAGGATCCGCCATAGGTTATTTTATCGGAGACGGAGCTAATGATGCCGGATCCGGTGCAACTATCACAACTTTCCAGTTTATTCCTTCGGATACCGGATGTGTAAATAGCAACTCCGTGTTGTTGACTCCCGATGGAGTCGTTTTTAAGAGTCCGAAAGGGATTTACTGCGTAACGCGCGGTCTTCAGGTGGTCTATTATGGTCCTGAGCAAGAGGCTTACAATTCACAAACTGTAAATTCAGTTAGTTTCAATCAGAATAAGAATCAGATTCTTTATCTAACCTCGTCGGGATTGTCATTTCTCTATGACTATTTTTTCAAACAGTGGTCAGTATTCACGAACTTTCAAGGTGTTTCGTCTGATACTTTTAATGGGTTATTTGTTTATGCTAGAGCAGATGGAACCATATTTCTTGAAAACACGGTTAGCTTTCTTGATAAT
>Ga0181538_10002805_pt1 | contig 17601 bp, 16 predicted proteins | sample PEATcosm2014_Bin_40_FD_119773 | JGI IMG/M metagenome (GOLD analysis project Ga0181538, IMG submission 119773) | Peatland microbial communities from MTU Mesocosm Facility, Houghton, MI, USA - PEATcosm2014_Bin23_30_metaG | ecosystem: Environmental > Terrestrial > Soil > Wetlands > Peat | place...
AACCAGAGCACACTGGCGTCTTTGAAAAAAGTGCGGGAAGAAATCGGCTTGCTGGCGCAAACCGTGGAAACCCGCAGCGTGAATCTGGATAATCTTTGCGAGGAGACGACCGCCCTTTGTATGGCCACGCAGAAGAAATGCGAAGCGGCGGCGGAACGGCTGGCCAAGCTGACTCAGGAAATCGGCCAGCAGGTGGACACCAAGGCCATTGTTGAAAGCATCCGCCAATCGGTTGACGCCGGTGTGCGGGCCGATGTGATAACGCCATTCATGGAACGGACGGAGGAATTAAGCGCAGACGTGCTGCCGACATTGGAAAAAATCAGGAACGCGAACGAGGAAGCCGGGCGGGTATGGCCGGGCCGCATCTGGAAAATGGCGCTGACTTGCGGACTGGTTTTGGGGCTGGCCGTGGCGATTGTCGGGACCAGCGCGGCGTATTTCAAAATCAAAAGTCATTACGAGCGGACGCTGGCCGAACAAATCGCGTCAGCCGAAAAGACACTGGCGCAGAATCAGACCGCGTTCCGGGAACTCGCCGTGGCGAATGTGCCGATCAGAGTCGTACGGGTATCCGCCGCTAACACTTTGCCGAGCGGTTACGCGGTGGTTATCGAAGGCGTTTACACCACCGAAGAACGAACGAACCAAAACGGCAAGGAGGGAGTAATTTACTTTTCCAGCCAGCGTAAGGAGAGCGAACTGGAAAGCATCCAGCGGGAAGTTCAGGACGCTTATCAGAAAATGAAGGGGGGCGGCAAGTGACGAGCCGGTATGAAAAAGTTCCTCGAACATTTATTCCTGACGGAGAAGCCGAGGAATCGGCCTTCAATGAAGGCTGGCAGGGGGTGCTCAACCGCCCACCGCCGCCGAAACACTCTTAACGAATCCGTACTGGCGACTCATCCCGGCATTATGTTCAATGGCGCGTGACCCATAATCTTACAGACCATACATCTTGCGCTCTGCAAGTGAAAACAGGTCTGTGGGTGTAATGCCGACTGGACAGTATTGCTGGTTGCCGTCGCCGTGCGGTAACATGCACAGATGCACAACAATCGAAGTGCTTTGGCTCTTTCCATAGGCGACGAGAATCACATTTGCGAAAATCTGAATCCCCTCTGCTCGGGCGGAATTGTAAACGGCTGGCAAATACATTAGGCGGTTCATGAATTCTGCGTATCCTCCGGGGGGTATCTGTGAAAAATAGGCGCACGCCTCGTCAGGAGCGCATGGAATCGTTGTGACTTCCAACCTAACTTTTTGTGAAGTATCACGAAACGAGAAAGAGTGCATTTCTCCATCGCCGACGGTCAAAGCGGCCTTCTCTGCCACGATCTTTACAGTCTGTCGGAAAACCGTAGCAACTTTTTGTAAAGCGGCTTGCGTTTGGCTTTCTCCTCGCAATTGGGGTTCAAGCTTTTGAAGGTGCCGATCAAATGCGCGCGTAATGCTGGCCTTGAGTATCTCTATCGGGTCTTGAGGCGGTGGCGGCGGAGCCGGTGCCTGTTGCTGCTTGGGAAGCGGCGATACCTGCGGCGGCTGAATGCCACCGCCAAATAAGCGTTTCAAGAAACCCATATATTTGATTCATTTATTTTCATTTCGGTTCTCAAAGCGTAAATTACCCGATTTAAGGCCACCCATGACTGCTTTCATTAGACAGTCTCCGCACACTCGAATATCCTTTTTCCCCTTTGGAGTATCAAGTGTGAGTGGTGCTAAGTCTTCTTCTAGTTTTCCACAGCTATCGCATTCTTCTTTCATATTCGTTTGATTACGTTGTGTTTCGTGTTTACAATTTATTAGTCGTCATTTCCACAACTGCCACCACTTCCTCTGATTTGTTACGCAAACATCCTTGGATGGGGTAGTTCTTCCTTCGGATATGGTGCTCCTGATAGAGGGCGATGGAGGCGAGGCAGAAGAACCAGCTTCGCTGGCTTTCAACAATTGAACGATATTGGCATGGCCTGCTTGGGAGGCTATCATTAGGGGGGTGAACTGACCAAGAGCCGTAACATTTATGTTCGCGCCCGCTGCCAGCAGGAGCTTTACTGTTTCGGTATGACCCAATAAACAGGCTTGAAACAGCGGCGTAGCGCCCTTCTTATCAGCGGTGTTGACGTTCGCGCCGGCTGCCAACAGCAGCTTTACAGTTTCGATATGGCCTTGTTGGGAGGCCATATAAAGAGGCGTCGAGCCCCGGTCCTCGGCGGCATTGACGTTCGCACCGGCCGCCAGCAAGAGCTTAACCACTTCACGCATGTCCTTTAGCCCGTACGAAGATAACATCAGCGATGTAACACCATTCTTATCGGCGGCGTTGGCGTCCGCGCCGCCCTCCAGCAAGAACTTGACCGTTCCGGCGTGGTCCTTTGCCGAGGCGGCCATCAGTGCCGTAGCGCCGTTGCGGTTGGCGGCATTGACGTTTGCGCCTTTTTTCAGGAGTGCTTGAACTACTCCGGTACTACCCGCCTTTGCTGCATCAACCAAAAGTTCTTGATCAACTCCGTCGAGTATTCCCTTTGCTTCCGCCAGAAGTTGCACCACAGGCTCATTAGCGCCTGGTGGCGGCGTGATCCCCCCTGTTGCTCTCGGAGGTGACACAGCGTTCGATGCCTGACCAGAAATTAGGCCAAGTTGAATCTTCCTGAGATGAATATATTTCCAGAGTAAATCTCCAGAAAGGTTCTCCTTAGACATCCACTCCTTACCACGGTCATTGAATTTCATGTCTTTGGGGCCGATGAAATTTAGAGCCGTTGCCTCGGTGATATTTAGAAAACCTCTGCTGTATCCGACATACTCTCTGATAAAGCGGTCAATATCCGCAACGCTTGGAAAATTGAAAAAACCTTGGAGCCGAAAAGCCTTTAGCTCACCGGCCTTTTCCATAAAATAAATTTTGACAAAACTTTCCGTGTAAACAATGCCCGAAAGCTCCCACGCTACAAAAAAATGCCCGTTGCACGCATCAGCCAAGTCGCAGACTTCTTCGGGCAGGAGCGAGACGAAATCGCGTTCTGTCGGGAACTTGGACTTAAGAGTTTCCTTTAACGCGGACATGTCTGCAATCACTTGGAGCGTGCTTGTTCGAGGAGAAGCTGGTTTGGGGCGCGGCGGCGTTGCCACTTCTGCATCCTTTGCATAAACCTTTCCCAGTTCTGGGAGCTTTACACTGGATAGTTCTACTCTCGCCCAATCCGATTCACCACCAACCAGAACGTACCGAGAATCAATAGTCCCTGCATTGACAAGGCGAATACTAGCCGCCGAGGCTCCTTCAATGAACGGGTTGCTCCCGCATATTTTTTTGAACGCATCATTGGACGAATACCGCCTTTTGATCTCCGTGAGTACAGAGGGATTATCGGTTTCCACCAGGATACCATAGAACGATGGATTGATGGTCAGGAGATCTCCGCAGTAAAGTCGCGTCCCTACTCCTAACTCCTTTTCTCGAATCGCGCTCCAGAATGTAAACCACGCTGTGCCCCCATAGCTAGAACCGTCAATTTTGTTGGTGTCGAAAGTAAGGCAAATATTCATGTGAAGATTGAGTCAATATGGAAACTCCGGGATAGAAGTTTTCGTTCCGTTCGCCCATTGAATTTCCTTGCCCGTTATCGTCCCCTCCATCGAGGTGCCATCGGAACAATAAACGCACGGCGCTTTAAACTTTGTGGCGTCGGTGAATGCAAATCCTACTTGTGCCAAAAAGGATGAAAAATTGCGAGTGCCCTCGCCAACATAACCGAATGTTGTTCGAGTATGGGGGCCAGCGGTTTGTGTAGTCCCGTCCGTAAATACAAGGACGATCTTAGACATCTGCGGTCCACTAACGCAAATTACTTTGTCAAGTTTTTTCATATTTGGATAAAATACAGAGTCTTGTTTGCTCGTGATAGGCGTAGCCAGTTCAAGTCAGTTTAAAGCTCTCGATAATCCTGTTGAAAACTGGCTCTACAGAAGGCCAGTCATTGGGAGGAGCCTCACATGTAAACTGAAATGTTGAAAATGTTCCAAAACGGGTGATGTTCATTTCTTTGATCCTGCCCGAATTGCCATTGTAGCTATAGAGCAGTCGCACCGCCGAGCCCTCCGCCAGTCGAAGCTCGTTGGAAGTCTCAAATTGGAATCCAGAAAATGAACGGCCTGCTTCTCTTTTCGTTTTTTCAATGAACTCTTGTGGGGTCTTGGGGAGGTTAGATAGCTGTCCACCGCCACCAATAACACTTACTTTCATCCATCCTCCACCGCCGTCAGCAGTTACTGGCCCCTGCTTGGCGTTCACCATAATACCCGCTCTGCCTGAACTCGTCTGTGGGCCAGCAATGCCCACCGCAACCTGCCACTCGCCAGCTTGAACATTCTCGTGAACGATCTGCCAATTTGACGGGTAATCCAAAACGAAATCCCATTGGCGACTCTTGTAAGATTTTGGCGGGACGGCAACAGCCGGGGCCGGGTTTGCTTGACTTGTTGGCGCTGTGGGAGATACCTGGCCAGGTGAAACTGATTTTGGTGGCGTCGCTGATGTTCCCGGCGGCGGGGCAGCAGGCGATGGGCGAGCGGCGGTCGGCACAACCGCAGTCCCGCGTCGCGCCTGAGTTTGGTTTGCTGAACTCTGTATTTTGCCACCGCCAAACAATCGTTTCAAAAAGCTCATAGTTTTTCCCCTTTACGGGCTGTCACACTCTCGTTATCTGTGCTCACGGACTGCTTGCTCCCACGGAACGGCTTCCGCGTCAACGCCTGCTGCTGCTATAACTTCTCTTGCGCCAGACTCAGTAAATGCCAAGTTCAGACCACTTAGAGTCGGGACAAATTTGAGTGATTTGGGGTCAAAATATACGAAGTTGTCACCGAATTTCATTCTAACGACATAGTTTTGGCTCATAAGTTTTTAATTCTTGGTGCTAAAGACAAAGTGGGAAAGTATGTTTCAAAAAACGGCGTATCTCAAAAAACAATCTTTCCCTCCGTGATGAGATAAACTGTTCCTGTGGCTTTTGTAGTCATCATTGCAGTCCAAATCGTGTCTGGGCCGTGGCTGGGTAGAACCCCAAAGATAACCGTCGCATCTCCCTTTTGCATGTATATTCCAATGAAGTCCTCTTTGATTTTGCGCCAGCCAGCTTGGGTCACTCGCGCTAAAAAATCGTGAGCACCGCTCGCCTTGCGGATAATGTCCTTTATCTCGTCAACAAGGTTTATTGGCTGCTGCGGCGCGGTTGGTGCAGAGGGTGGTGCTGCGACCGTCTCGTGCTGTGCTTTCGTTTGGCTTGGACGAGTTTGTGTTTTGCCGCCGCCAAACAATTGTTTAAAAAAACTCATAGTTATCCTTTCTTGCGATGACTCGCGCACGCAACCGCTGCTGTCCAATACGCAAAGAGGCGTGACCTACTCACGCCCCTCAACAGGCACTGGTATGCCTTCAACGGAACGCTTTCGGGCACGCCCGATGTGGGCGTGCCTCGAACCGTGTCCGTTGCCTGAAATTACCAGTTTCGTTGAGGACAGCAGCCGAAGCCGCAAATCTGTTGTCAAATCGTTTAAATCACATACATTTTTTTCTGGACATTCCGATGCAACCATGAGTCACGGTTGAATGCAAGCGGCCATTTTTGACAAATTTTCGGCACGGGTTCCCCCTACGGCTGCATCCGCAGCCAAAAGAACAGCAAATGCAGTCCAGGCCGAAACGGCTTTGACTATACGCTTGAAAACGGTGCTCGCTAACGGCGAACTGGGCCTAATCGCCCGGTGACGCTCGCAGGCCCATGTCCGTCATGCCGCTTGCGGAAGGCCGGGGCAAGCGTCTTGCCAGCCACGCCCCTGTTTTGCTTCATTGGAAAGTCAGTCGCTCCGTGCCGTCGCCCCGACACGCGCCCGGTGACGATGGAACGAATTTCGGTCAGCCTGTTGTCTCTGGCGCGTGCCCGGTCTAGTCACCGAGCGAACAGGAGTTGCCAAAATCCGGCACCAGCGGCAGCCGCCGCATGGGCGGAAAGCAGAACCGCATGGCACCCCCGCCGCGACACCAAAACGCTTTTTCCAATTCACCCTCTAAAAAGCGTTCTCGTGTCGCGGCCCCTGGCCGGACTGTTTGCAATTCTTCACGCGCGCGCCCTCTTTCCCCCGCGCTCCGTTCCGAATTGCAAACAGACCGGCCCTGAATCAGGCGGCGCATCCGCGCCACCCAATTCCTTTGACTAAGAATCTCAGAATTGCCGAATACAAGGGAAGGCCATCAACGGCACAGGCGCAGACGCGCCATATTTCAACTGAGTTCTTAACGCGGGGCTGATTTTGGCGCGAAACGCTCCATCCATTGTACAGCCCGTCTGCGCCTGTCAAGGTCGTGCCCCCGTCTCCCGCTGCCTCCACCTTGACAGTGCTCGCCGGGCTGGGGGACTTTGCTCTTAGGATTTCGCGCCGGGAATTCTGCCAAAAACAGGAGAGAAATCGTAGAAGGGCGAATGACGACGGCAAGGAATTGACCATTTCAACACATGCCGCAGTAACGCGGGATTGCATCAGAACAAGCGACGGTTGCAGGCCGCATGTGATCCTTGACGGCAAGTTACATTGGCCAGGCGCTGGTTGTCGGGGATCGTGTCCGAAGCAAAGCGCGACGTATGCTGGCCAAAATGTGCTGAGTCCAGGACCGCGAACCGGGCCTTGGGGTTTTCCTTTCTTGCATTTAGGGTGTCGTTCTCTGTGCAATTGGAGGCGGGGAGCGCAGCTTTCGGCGAGCCAATTGCAGGCGGGGCCGTCGGGTTCGAGTTAGGTTGCCTCTGTGGTCTAGCGCCGCACGGCGCGGGCGATTGCTTGCCCCGCCACGACCTCCAATCAATCGCTCTTTTTGCGTTGCGTCCGGGTGTTTACGCTCGCAGAATCGGCGTTGTGACCGTTGGCCGCCTGCAACGCGGGCCAAAGGTGGCTAACGGCGGCAAAAGCCGGATTTGAGCTACATTCTGGCTACACACTTCGTAAGTGCCTCACTATCAATGGAGCGGGTGAAGGGAATCGAACCCTCGTGCTGATGCCGCCTCCGCTCGCACGGTGCGAGGAAACACCGCCCCGTTCCGCCACGGGAAACCTGCCAACTCAGCGAAAATCAAGGGAGCAACAGATCAGCCAGTATTTCATCGGCTTTCCTCACCAAACCGATTCGTGGAAATATCTTGGCCACGGTGAGCGAATGCTCTTCTGCCGACATGGCGGACATGGCATCTTCCACAAAAATCTGATTGAACCCATATTCAAAAGCAAACCGCGCCGTGCTCTCAACCCCGATGTTGGTGGCGATGCCGCACAGGACAATGGTCGCAATGCCGCGCCTTCTCAATTCCAACTCGAGTTCCGTTCCGTAAAAAGCGCCCCACTGGTGTTTGGTGATCACGAAATCACCCGGTTCCGGACCCATTTCAGGAACAATGTCCGTCCAGTCTGGCGGCGGGGTTTGCGCCGGCCAAGGCATGTCCACGAGGGGACGCAGCACGTCTTTGTCGTCTGGAGAAAAGGCCACGCGCACCAAGAACACCGGCATCCCGTTTTTTCGGAACGCGGCGGCAAGAGCAGCCCCCTTTTTCACGACACTGCCCGTTGCGTGGGGAGCGGTTTGCCGTCCGACGACGCCTTTCTGGAGATCAATGACGACCAGCGCCGTCCTTGCTTTGTCAATCAATGCGCTTTTCATGCCCGGCATCCTGCCGCTTTGCCTGGCAGCCCGCAATAAGATGTAAAATAGGTTCGCTGTTTCGACGCGCGTCTGGATCTTCATGCGGAGACTTGATTGGAACGTGGCAACCCGGCAACATCCTTTCGTCAATGCCCTCCGAGCAATCTGAACCAACTCCCTCAGTCGCCGGTGCTCCGCCAGAGGTGGCCGGGTGGCCTCGGGTTTCGGGGAGTGTGTCATGGCGGGACACCTTCGCCGCCCTCAAGCATCGCAATTTCCGGCTGTTTTTCATCGGCCAACTCGTGTCGCTCATCGGCACATGGATGCAGACCACGGCCCAGGGCTGGCTGGTGTATCAGTTGACTGGCTCCAAGGTTCTGCTCGGCACCGTGGCCGCCGTCGGCACGTTGCCCTTGTTGTTGCTCTCCCTTTGGGGCGGCTCGGTGGCTGACCGGCATTCCAAACGGACCATTGTCCTCTATACCCAGACCGGAATGATGCTGACGGCGTTCGTCTTTGCGATTTTGGTGGGAAGCGGCCATATCCAGACGTGGCAGATCCTCCTGTTGGCGGCACTCGGGGGTGTGGCCATGGCCTTCGACATGCCCGCCCGGCAGGCGTTCATGGTGGAGATGACCAGCCGTGAAGACTTGATGAATGCGGTGTCGCTCAACAGTTCCATCGTCAATGGCGCACGGGTGGTCGGCCCAGCCGTGGCGGGTTTCCTCATGGCCTCTGTCGGCATCACCTGGTGTTTCATCTTGAATGGCGTCAGTTTCATCGCGGTCATCGCCGGATTGTTGATGATGCGGCTGCCTCAGTTTGTGCCGCCGAAAGAACCGCACTCAACCGGACGGCATATTCTGGAAGGCTTCAAGTATGTGGCCGGTCATCGCCGAGTGCGGATTCTACTTTTGCTGTTCGGCGTGGTGGGCCTGTTTGGCTGGTCCTACTCGGTGCTGCTGCCCGCCTACGCGACGGATATTCTGCACGTCGGCGAGCGCAGCTATGGCGTCATGCTCAGTGCGAACGGCTTTGGGGCCCTGGTGGGCGCCCTCACCGTGGCGACCTGGGGCAGCCGGGTCCGGCCCCGGCTGTTGATTTTCGGCGGCCTGTGGCTTTTCGCGGCCATGCTGGCGTTATTGGCCATCGTGCGCTGGTATCCGCTGGTGCTCCTGTGTTTGGCAGTGGGTGGTTGGGGAATGCTGCTCTATTTCTCAACCACGAACACACTCATTCAAAGCAGTGTGTCGCACGCCATGCGCGGGCGGGTCATGGGCATCTGGGCATTGGTGTTCGGCGGCATGATGCCCCTGGGTGGCATCGAGTCGGGGTTCCTGTCGCACGCCGTGGGTGTGCCATGGACAATCAGTGTGGGGGCCATCATTTGCGCCGGGGCCGGCCTGGTAACGTGGTGGACCGTGCGGCGCAATCCCCCGGCTCCGAATTAAAGTCCCGACTCCAAGCGCAATTCGTAACAACTGCTCATGGATCACCTCGCGGCGAGTTGACTGCTTCCTGGGGCGAGGCTCGGCGGGTCAAATACCTGAACGGCGGACTGAAACTGAAAAGCGGATCGAGTGAGGACCGCAAAGCGCACCAACCTGGGCAGACCGGTGCCATTGACGGTTCCGGCCACATGCACCATCTTCGTCAGCCCAAAGATCGCGAGCGCGATGACGCAGAAAGTTGCCAGACGCAGCCGCCAATCGAACCGGCTTAATAAGAGAAACCAAACAAACTCCAGCAGCACGGCCAGCAAAACCGTCACGCTCATGTTACCAGCATTTGAAATTATGATCCAGATCGCGCTGCAGGAGGAGAATGACGATGCCGACAAGAGCGAGGCCGCCGATGGCATCCAAAGCCGATGATTAACAGCCTTTCCAGTCATAGCATTTTTTGCCGTTCAGCCGATTCAACACGGATCAAAACAATTTCAGATCTTGTGCCGACACGCATCGGCGCGCCCCAAGTCCCCGTGCCGTTGCTCGTCAGAACCAGCAGTTTGCCGAGCCGGTTCAGTCCGCGGTTAAATCGCCCGTGAACGCGCGCCGCCACCCACGTCCACGGCCAGAGTTGCCCGCCGTGCGTATGGCCGGACAGTTGCAATGATACGCCTTCCTCTTCGGGAATCGCGAGGTTTAACGGTTGATGTGCCAGCAAAATACTGGCGCGATTTCGATCCAGTTTGGCACCCTGCAACAGCGTGCGGAAAAGCTGCGGGTCATGTATTCCTGCGTTATGCACGCCGACGAGCTGCAATCCGTTGATTTCCACCTTTTCGTTATTCAGAACCCGGATGCCGGCGCGCGTCACGGCATCGAGATATTTGGCCCGGTCGGTGAATTCCTCATGATTGCCCGTGACAAAATAAACTCCCGCCGGGGCAGAAAAGCCTTTCCACGGTTCCAGGAGCGCATCCAGGTCCGCCTTCGACCCGTCAAACAGATCGCCACTGATGAGCACGACGTCTGGATGTATTTGTTGAAGTTTGGCGACGACGCGGCGGGCGAAGCGGGCGCCACGGACATTGCCCAGATGCAAATCGGCCACCAGCGCCACGGTTCCACTGCGCCAGTTTGAGGGCAGGTTCGCCAGCTTGACGGTAACGCGCGTCACGCGCAGCCAGGAAGCGTTGGCCAGGCCGTAGATGCTCGTGACCATGGCGCCTCCAAAAAATGCGGCGGCAATGAGCTTCGGCTCGATATGAAACGACACCAATGCTGCCGCCGCGGAAAAGATCCAAGCCGCGCCTGCCGCGAAAAAGCTGTAGTTCAAGACCCCGAGCCAGATTGCGGACATTCGATAGCCCTGCCGCAGCCAGTAGTTTGAATAGCGCCTCGCCAACATCGTCGTGGCCACGAAGAGCAAATTGAGCGCCTGCAAAATGATCTGCCACACCGGCATAAAAGCGGTTTTCCAAAAATGGTTCCACGTCGCGCAGACGAACCAGGTTGCCGCCAGCAAAGTCGTTGAAAAGATGATCAGGAACCGAATGATTCTTGCGCGCGGAATGCGCGGTTCGCTGGGATTCGAGTCCATTATATTAACAGTCGGCTACGCCGTATTCCGAATTATTTCCAGTTGTTGATCCAGCCGCTTGGGGGAAACCGGGATGGCCGTGCCAATTTCCTGCGCGAACAGGGAAATCTTGAACTCTTCAACCATCCATCGAAAGGTTTCGATCTGACTCAGCGCCTCGGGGGATCTCGTCGGTTGGGCTTGGAGTTTCCTCAATGCGTCCTGATAAGGCGTGAGTTGGCGGAGACGCTCCTGGTTTTTCGCCGGATTCAAGACCGCCCGTTCGGCGCGAACGAGCAACCCCTTGAGATACCGCGGCAGATGGGTCAACCGGTCGTAAGCGATGCGCTCCAGAAAACGGGAAGAGACCAGATTGGATAGTTCATCGGCCAGTGGATTGATGGCGCGAATAGTGGTGTTGGATCCAAGTTGGTCGAGCGATGAGAGGGTCTTGGGGCGAGGTGCTACGGAAGCCATAGCTGCACCGATTCGTTGCTGGGCCTGCTGGCGCAGTTGCAAAATGACTCCGAGCCTGTCCAGGAATTGAGATGCAAGTCCGGGCAGACGCTGGCGCGCTTGCGCCACAGCCGTTTCAAAATGGGCCCGCGTCAATGCCGGTAGAAGTTCACCCGGGAGAATATAACGCTTCAGGTGATCCAGTGAGGTTTCCCGCAACTCGGCGCTGTCACCCAATGACGAGTAAAGCGCGTCGAAGCGGCTCAATGGGCGCAAATCCTTCTCCAACCACGCCAGGTCCTTTTGCACAGCCAGTTCCACCAGACGTTGCACGCCGCTCAACGAGGTTGTGCGCGCCAGGTCCCGGGTGCGAAGGAGGCGCACGTTCACGCTGCCTTCGGCAAACTCAATGGCGGGCCAGGCGTAGTGTGGGAGTGGCTGTCCGTCACTCACGGTGATGCGCTCGGGAAGATCGCCGCAGGTCCAATCCGTGAGTCCAAAACGTTCCCATGGTTGGGTGGCGCGGGTCCAGTCGGCCGAGTCAGGCCCTGCGACTGGCTCCGTCTTCATTTGCTTCAAGCGCTGTTGGAGCTGCGCCAAATCACGCCCTGCGGCGAGCGATTTCCTTCTGTCGTCAACCACGTCAATCCGCGGGCGCAAGTGTGCCGGCAAAGCGTTGGTCTGCCAGTCAGAGGCTTTTACCGCCACGCCGTAGCGGCGGTGAAGAAAAGCAGCGAAGTCCTCCAGAAACGAGGTTCCCGTGGGTTGAAACTCGCGAACGATCTCGGTCACTTTGGGAGGAAACGGCATCAGCTCGCGGCGGATGGATTTTGGCAAGGCCCGGAGTAATTCGCCGGTCATTTCCTCTCGCAGCCCCGGCACCGCCCATTCGAGCAACGCGGCCGAAGCGGTTTGAGCGAGTGTGAAAGGCAGTTCAATGGTCACGCCGTCGTGCTCCTCGCCAGGCGCGTATGCGTAGGCCAGCGCCACGGACTGACCGCCGACCGGCACTGCATCAGGAAATGCCGCCGCGTCATAGCCCAATAGTTTTCCGCCAGCCAGTTCGGTTTCGGTAATGCAAAGGCGTTCCGGCATCGCGGGGTCGCGTAAAATCCGGTTCAATTCGTGGAGCGACGAGACGGCGGTGATGTGCCGCGCGTAGAATGCCGCCAGCGCGGCATCCAGGTCGGCCAGGCCATGCTGGCGGACGCGCGTGCGCCAGTTCTCGATTTTCTCCCGGATGCGCCGGTTGTGGGTCAGGAACCGGTATGCCGGCGGCAAGTCCGGCTTGGCCGCGGGTTCGGATGTTAGAACGCGGACCTCATCGTGATCCGCATCGTCGTCCTCCTCGGTAGTGCGTGAGGCCATCAATTTCTCTTCCACCAAAGCCGAGCGGATGAAAATGGCGGTGGCCTCCCCGGGATTGATATTGCCGTAGGCGACTTTGCGGCGCTGCACTTCCAATCCATGCAAGGTAACGATCGCTTCCACCAGCACATTGCTGGCGCTCGCGCTCCAATGCGGATTCTGGTGGGTGAGCTTGCAGCAGTGTGGCGCGAGCTGGAAGATCCATTCCGGCTCAATCCCTGCGAGGGTGCGCGCAAAGAGTTGGGAAGTTTCGACGATTTCACCGGCGACAATCCATGGCGGTTGGTTGGATTTGGGTTTTGGAGGTGGCTTGCTGCCTTTGAGGTTTGTTTTCTTTTGGGCTTCGCCGCGCGCGTAAAGCGCCGAGCCAGGGAATACCGAAAGCAGCTTGTTGCCCGCGGCTTTGTAATTGTTTCGCTCTTCGAAACGCGCTACATGGCCGACCAATCCTGCGAGAATAGACCGATGGATCGCAGCGTAAGCGGCGTTGCTCTCGTTGAGTCTCAGCGTGCCCAAATCTTCCAGCGCGTCATGCAACTGGGAATAAACATCCTGCCATTCGCGCATCCGCACGTAGGAAAGAAAGCGCTGTTTGCAGAATTTCCGCCGCTGGCCTTGCGTTCGCAGCCGGTCCCATTCCTCGTGAACCGCGTTCCAAATGTTGAGCAGCGAGAGAAAGTCGGACTGCGGATCGGAGAATTGCTTGTGCGCCGTGGCCGCCGCTTCCTTCTGTTCCAGAGGACGCTCGCGGGGATCTTGAATACTCAGTCCGGCGGCAATGATCAGCAATTCAGCAGTGGCATGTTCGTGCTGCGACTGGAGCAGCATGCGTCCGAGCGTGGGATCAATGGGCAGCCGCGCCAGATCCTGCCCGAGTGGCGTGAGGGAGCGCAGTTCGTCCAGCGCCCCGAGTTCCTGAAGCAGCGCGTACCCATTGGCGATGGCAGCCGGCGAAGGCGGTTGGACAAATGGAAACGTCTCAATGTCGCCCAAGTGGAACGCCTTCATGCGCAGGATGACTTCCGCGAGATTGGCGCGCTGGATTTCCGGCTGCGTGAACAGCGGCCGGGCCTGGAAATCCTCCTCCGCGTAGAGCCGGATGCAAACGCCAGCCTCCACCCGGCCCGCGCGGCCTTTGCGCTGGTTGGCGCTGCTTTGTGAAATTGCCTCAATCGGGAGGCGCTTGACGCGGGTGCGCGGATTGTAACGGCTGATGCGGGCCAGACCGGCATCAATCACGTAACGGATGCCAGGAATGGTCAGCGAGGTTTCGGCGATGTTGGTCGCGATGACAATTTTGCGGCGCGAAGAGGGAGCAAAGACGCTTTGCTGATCGCCCGCGCTGAGCCGGCCGAACAGCGGGATGATTTCCGCTTCTCCGTTGAATCGGCCTTCGAGTTGGTCACCGGTTTCGCGAATGTCGCGCTCGCCCGGCATGAAAATCAACAAGTCGCCAGAGTGGGTCTGATAAAGTATGCGTTCCGCCGCCTGCACTGCCGTATCCACATAACTGATTTCGCCCTGCTCCTCGGACGCCGCGTCCAACGGCTGATATTGGACTTCGACCGGATACAACCGGCCGGAGACTTCGATGATGGGCGCGTGGTCGAAGTGCTGCGAGAAGGCCTGCGTGTCAATGGTGGCCGACGTAATGATCAACTTCAGATCCTTGCGCCGGGAGAGCAGACCCTTCAAATGGCCGAGCAGAAAATCAATATTCAGGCTGCGTTCGTGCGCCTCGTCGAGGATGATCGCGTTGTATTCCGAGAGGGTGGGGTCGCCTTGGGTTTCAGCCAGCAGAATGCCGTCGGTCATCATCTTGATGTAAGTCTGGGCGCTGGACCGATCGTCAAACCGAATTTTGCAGCCGACTTCGCGGCCCCATGAAACGTTCAATTCCTCGGCAATTCGGCGCGAGATGGAAAGCGCCGCGACCCGCCGGGGCTGCGTGCAACCGATCTTGGCTTCGATGCCCAGGCCCGCTTCAAGACACATTTTGGGGATCTGCGTCGTCTTGCCTGATCCAGTCTCTCCGGCAATCACGATCACTTGATGCGCGCGAATCGCGGCGACGATCTCGTCCTTGCGCGCGGTGATCGGCAGCTCGGATGGGTACGTCGCGGTTGGAACATTGAGCCGGCGCTCCTCCCGCAAGGCCAGGGAAGCGTGAACTTGGTGGCGCAACCGCTCCAACAGTGCCTCGCGCTGGTCGGGGTGATGACGATCGCGCAAAAGCCGGGCGAGCCGCCGCCCCAGCCGCACCCAGTCGGGCAGCAGGCACTGCGGCAGCAGCGTCTTTAGTTCTTCAATTCGGGCATCAGCCATGCAGGAGAAACATAATAGCAGAATATAGGCATTGCAGTCTGCCCAATAATCCGGCACAACTCCGCCCCATTTTGAATTATGAATAAAGAAGCAAAGAAGTCGAATGAAGCGCAACTGCTGGAACTGCTGAAGCGGGTGCTTCCCAAGGCCACGCACGACGCGCAATTGGCCGGCAAGATTTACGAGGCGATCGAACTCGAGCTCAAAACCAAGGCCCGCGCCATCGCTTTCGAGAAGTTTTGCGGCGGAATTGAGCTGCCCAACCTTGAGCAAAAGACCGTGGCCGACGTGAAACTACAGTTGGCTGCATCGTTCGGCGACGGCGACATCACTCTCAAGCCCAACAAAAAGGAACAGAGCCTGATGGTGGAAGTGGCGCTGCCCGACGGAGGCCAGTTCAGCAGTGAAATCAAGGTCGGACCGGCCGCGACCGCCGCAAACGAAGATCAGGAGTTGACCCTGAAGTTTGTGCCCTTCCCCGTCTGTCTGCCGGGCGACAAAGAACTGGTCTGGCTCCTGGCCAAGCGCGAGAACATGTCACCTGACGAGGCGGGTATCGCGCTCTCCAAGCTGGAAGAGGAGTTTTGGGCTTCCAAATCAGGGCAGAAGCTGATCCGCGACCGCGTGGAGCGCAATTTTCCTGAATTCATCGCCCGGGTTTCCGGTGGATTGTTAACCGAAGTGGGACTGAAGCGGCATTACAAAACTCCGGAGCCGCTCAAGTTGCTCCGGACCGCGCCAAAGCGTTAATGGGACAATTCAAGGCGTGATTTCCGGGCGCAGGATTTGTGGCGGACGGCCGGCGTCCGCTGCACGGCGGTTCGGATATCCGGCTGGCAAGCCCCGCCGGCACGAAATGATTGAGTTGGAAACCGAACCGGTGGTGTGGTGTTCTTTCATTGTGCGATTGACGAACCGGCTTTCCGTGAAAAGATCGATGGTGACGCCGCTGGTTGTTTTGTTGGCGTTCAGCCTTCCTTCCATCGGCCGGTGCTGCGAACCCGTCGTGCCGCTTTATCAGCTTCTGAGCGGTTCCTCGGCGGCCGGTCCGATGCTTATCATCCGTTCCCTTCCTTGGCTGTTGGCCGCCATTGCGATCAAGTGTGGTGCGTTTGCCTTTCTCGACCGTAGCCGATTGTCGTGGCGCCGGGCGATTTTCTGTATGCTCGTCGCAAATGTGGTTAGCACCATTCCTGGAATGCTCGTCGGGCTTTTCACCGCTGTATTTCCCTTTGTCATTCTGGCCATTCCATTGGTCTTCGCGATGGGATGGATGGTGCAGCATCGCGTTTCGCTTCTGGCGCTGCCTGGAGCGCAACGCTGGGTGAACGGCTGGACGTCGGCTCTGGCCTTTATCGCGTTTTTCTTTGTCTCCTTGGTGACTTTTGGACTCGCGGGAAATGCGCTCGAAAACCACAGCTACCCCACCTATTGGCTTCTGAAGTTTCTGTTCGTGGCGATGGCCGCTGGCACTGGCATTCTCATTTCCGCCGTGCTTGAGGAGTGTGTCATTGCCCGACTTGCACGCAAATCGCAGGGAAATACTTCCTTTTACACGCCAGTTCTGCGCTCGAACTACGCGACCCTGGTTGTGATCCTGCTCGTCGCGGCACTGGAGATCTTGCCCAAGCGGTTGAACGCCCCTCATTTCGTCGTCTCTTGGCTGCACTCGCTTTCGGCAGTGCTGGGGATCGGCTAACTCCTATTTCAGACCGGTGGCCCCGTCGGTGTGCAGAATGTTCCAATAATTGGATTTGTCGCGGCGTTTCAATCGTGACTTTCTCCGTTTCTCGAATCCGTTGTGCCGATGGCGCCGGGCTGTCGTCCTGTGCTACCCTTCAGATCGCTTTCATGACTGGGAACTTGGTGCAGACAACTCGCGGAATCGCCAGATTTCCCCATCAACTCAATCTAATAGCCACGAGCTCACCAAGGACGGTTGAGGTCGGGACGCCGTTTCCGGTTTTCGCGACTGCGCGCTTCCAGGCTGGGGTTTGGTGAGCTTTCGGGAGGCGCCCCTGCCCGGTTTGCCGAGGTGTTTATTGCTGTCATCTCGTCTTCGATTACCCCGAGCAACTCCTGCCGGCCCTGCCGAGTCGCTGCTGAACAGGTGAAAACCGCCGGCAGCTTTTCGAACCACGCCGAAATGCGATCGGTAAAGGCAGCAATATTCGTCTGCGCGGCGGCGGCGGATACCTTGTCGGTCTTGGTGAAAACGAAGACGAACGGCACGGTGTGGCGCACGAGCCATTCCACGAACTCCAGATCTATTTCTTGCGGCGCCAAACCGGACTCGATTAAGGCAAACACCAGGCAGAGGTTCGGGCGATTCTCCAGGTAATCGTTCACGGCTTGGTTGAATCGGGTTCTGTCCTTCTGCGCACCCTCGGCGAAGCCATATCCCGGCAGATCAACCAGCCGCCAACGGTTGTTCATCGTGAAGAGGTTAATGAGCTTGGTGAATCCCGGGGTGGGCGAGACGCGGGCCAATCCCTGCTCGCCCGCCAGCATGTTCAACAGCGAGGACTTGCCGACGTTCGAGCGGCCGATGAAGGCGAACTCCGGCAGCGACTCGTCCGGACACGAATCCAGATCCGGCGCGCTGCAGTCAAAAATGGCGGATGAAATATTCACGATCGTAAACCCCACAGCCCATTGTCGCACAAGTCCACCGTATTGATACCCGTATTGTCAGAAAACGGGCTGTTCAATCCGTCTGGCTGAACATGTGATGGGCT
>Ga0181538_10002806_pt1 | contig 17598 bp, 9 predicted proteins | sample PEATcosm2014_Bin_40_FD_119773 | JGI IMG/M metagenome (GOLD analysis project Ga0181538, IMG submission 119773) | Peatland microbial communities from MTU Mesocosm Facility, Houghton, MI, USA - PEATcosm2014_Bin23_30_metaG | ecosystem: Environmental > Terrestrial > Soil > Wetlands > Peat | place...
CCTATCGGGAGAGGCACCAAAGCGTTAAATCCTGGGGGTGCGGGGGCAAAGCCCCCGCAGGCTGCGCCGGCCACAAAACCCTCCTTCTGAGGCGCGGGCGCTCTCTCATAATGCATAATCCCGACTATCTTGGCTCCAAATTCCTGCAAACAACCTGCCGACCGGCTAGTATCTGTCGCGTTTGGTTCTTTATGATGCGTTCACCATTGGAGCGTTCGTAGGATTCGCACTATTGTCTTTTTCGATAGAAAATGAGTGTCGAGCTTGGAACGTCGAGTAACTGAACCTGGAGATGAGCCAGTTCGTTTCCTTTGATCTGCCGGACGAGAGCATGCTCGTAGGTGGTGCGAATCTCGACGTCGTACATGGCTGCGGAATCAAGGTGCCTGGGACGCACTTCGATCGACGGGAAGGGGCTCAGGGGGCGGCGCAGCAATATGACCAGCCCGTCTTTCATCTCGGGGCGATCCCATTGCCATGCGGTCCAGGACTCGGCGTCTCGGCTGTAGGGAAGTAATGAATAGAAATCGCCAAATATATAAGGCTGTACCTCGCGATATTCGGCCAGACCTTGTTTAATCCATGACACCCATTCTTGATTGTTTACGCCTGCTGCGCCGGGTCCAACACCATAGCCCGCGCTATAGCCTAGGCGCATGAGATACAAACTTTCCGGCGTGGAATATGGGCCTGGATGCTTCCATGGGACGTTATGGCCTTCTAACTCCATCGAGTAAGTCTCAAATCCCATGTTCTCAGGAACCCAATATGCGAGGGCCTGCGTTTGCGCCTGCTCGGCAAGCGTATCTGTGAATCCGTAATCGGTTCGCCATATCGAAAAACTCCGCGACATCATTTCGATATCGAGACGCCGCCCGCCGCTGGCACAGTTATCGATATGCAATCCCGGGTGCCTGGCCAGCAGGTCATCCCACATTTCATAGAGGCCTTCAATGTGCTTGATCTCAGTTATACCGATGCGATCGGGCTTGTCTGCCGCCTTCCAATAAAGCTCCGGTCTGTGATTGAAATCCTGGCGATACCAGGTCATTCCAAAATCACTGATGAAATCGGAAACCATGTCCGTAAGTCCCTGGCGGGCGGCGGGGTTTCCGAGGTCAGCCTGTAACTCGATATTAGTCATCCCCGGCTCTCTCGGCCGACTGAGAAACCAGTCGGGATGGTCCCTGGCAATCTTCTTGTCGGCCATGGTGGTTTCCGGCTCGATCCAGAGTGAGAAACCAATTCCTGCCGCTTTGAGCGCGTCGCCAAGCGGCTTGATGCCGTGCGGATAATAGAGTGGACTGGGAAACCAGTCGCCGCGATTCTTCCACCAGGGATTCGTTGGGTCCATCTCCGCGCCAACGGAGTCTCCATACCAGCCTGCATCGACTGCAAAAGCATCCAGAGGTATTTTGTTGTCATGCACCCATTGGATGTAGGCGAGTTTGTCTGCGATGGGCTCAGAACCCCAGCCGCCAAAGAGGACGGGACCGCGCATCGGCTCGCCATGATCGTGCGGCGTGTAATGCGCAAACAGCAGGCGGCGCCAGCGGTTCTGCGCTTGCTCCCAGTCGCCTCCGCTCCAACTCATGAGCACGATCCGCGGCGTCCTGACCTCTTCACCGGGATGGAGCAGGAAATGCGTTTGCTTCATGCCGCTTGCCAAACTGATTGTCTTGCCGTCTTTATCAAAGGAAAAGTCGGCTTTCCAATTGCCCGACCAGCCAATGGCTTCGATGACTCCATGATCGCCGGTCTGCAGATTGAAGAAGGGGAGCGTCATGCCGCTGGAGGACCTTCCATACTCGGGTTCAAAATGCTGCACCTTGCCAGGCGCCAGGCTCTCCATCATGGGCATGAAATCTTCTGCGCTGGCGTCGCTGCCTTTGGCATGGCGGATCAGGAGATTACCTGGGGCGGCCGGAAGCTTCAAAGTCAGCGGCAGGATTTCTTCGAGGATGGGAGTATCGGATTGACCATTATTACGAAAACGAAGGACCCAGTCCACGACTTCCGGGAACTCTGCATAGTGCCGGACCTCAGCAGTTACTTTGAGGTGAGTTACAGGGTCTGTGTAGGAATAGAGCTGCACCTGAGCGGCTGTTCCTGCCACAGTCTCACTTTCTGTCTGCCATGTTTTCAGCAGTGCAGCGGAGTCTTTACCGGCGTATTGGAACGAGAACGGAACATGCTCCGGCCTCCAAAGATCGAGAGAGGAGAGATTATCAGCCAGTGTCTGACTTAGCGCGCAGGAGTAACTCCCCACGAGAAGAAGAATGACCAATCGAATTCTCATCGAATTCGCTCGCCCGGCCGTTGCACCTCTGGCAATTGGCACGCGTTTCTCAAGTCGCGAAGCTCGAACCATGGCAATCGCTGCGCCAAGGATGTTCCGCCGATTCATCGTCATCTCCTTAACCCGCATTAATAGGTGGCCGACCCTACTCGTGGGCGCTGGTGCCGCTTGAGTAGGAGAAACGCGCGCTAACGCGCTCAGGCGGATTGCCCTCTGGACAATCCGCCTGAGTATCTTTCAGTACAATGCCGGTAAAGTTAGAACTGGTAAATCGCGGATAACTGGAACTTCCGCGGTCCGGAGGCCGTGCCGGTAATCTGGCCGAAATTCGTGGGGTTGGAGCCGATGTACGTTTCCGGCTGACCGTAGCTTGCAATGTTAAAGGCGTTGAATGCGTCGACGCGGAATTTGAGGCTCTCTTCCCGGATTGTCGCGAATTGTTTTGAAAGCGACAGATCGTAGTTTTGGAATCCCGGGCCACGCTCGGTGCCGACATGGGCGGTTCCAAAGTCCTGTTTAGGCCGGCCATAAGCGCAATTGGGATTATTCGTCGGCGCCGTACCGCGAGAAGCACAGGGCTGTGCCGACGGGTCGGTGCCAAACCACTTGAACATGCCGCCCACTGTGCCCCGCCCCGTAATCTTCATCTTGCTGTACTGGTTCGCGAACCCGAAATAGTCCTGAGTTCCGGTCGTGCCCATGGCGCAGTTGTTCTGGCACTGATTGCCGTTTTGATGAATGGTCAACGGGTAACCGGTATTGAGCTGAATGTTCGGGGATAACTGCCACCCGCCAAACGCTTCATCCGCCAGGCGATTCCAATTGGAACCAAACTGCTTTCCACGGCCAAAGGGCAGAAGATAAACCGCTGTTCCGGTTACGCTCTGCCGCGCATCGAAAGTCGAAGGACCGTAGTCGCCCCTGGGGTTATTTACATTCTGCCAGTAAGAATCGGAATCGCCGAAGCCGTCAGTCCCGAAGTATCCGGGATTGTTAGTCATCGCCTTGCCGAAGGTGTAGTTGACCAGAAACTCCAGGCCATTGAATTGGTGGCGTTGCAGCGTGGCCTGAAGAGAATTGTAGTTCGAGATTCCGCGGGAAACCGTCTCTTTTAGTGCGCCCGTGCCCACGTAATCCTCACCATTATTTTGATTCTGAGCGCCGACGAGTGCGTAGTAAGGATCGATTCCCTGATAGCAAGTATCCTGAGCCGGACCGGGGCTCATATTTTGGCAGGTATCATCCGCGGAGAATTGGTCGAGCCAGAGGGGAACCGCAAGATGCTGGCCCGTCTGGCCCACATAACCAGCCTGCACGGAGGTATGATTGTCGATCTGATATTGCACGCTCAGGTTAAATTGCTGAATTACGGCCGGGCGCATATTCGGATCCCAAGCGTAATACTGCGCGCCACCGCCTGTGGAAGCTAACGGGTTCCCCATGTAGCCCAAACCGGGAGCTATGCTTCCTGAAAAACCGGAGCCAAGCGTAAACACTCCTGTGGGAACTCCGTTGACCAGCCCACCAGGGCCGCCTGACCGATTGTTAATCGAAGGTTGGAATTGCGGGTTTTGCGTCATGCGAAGCGAGGAGCCTGTGGATTCCAGATCATCTGTGCTTCCGTATCCGCCGCGAACCACTATTCTCGGAGTAACTTTGTAGGCAAAGCCTATGCGCGGCATGAAGCCGAGGCGATAAGGGTTAATGAGTGCCCGGCTATTTGTCTTGCCCGTGACCGGGTTGTATTGGCCAGCGTACATCAGCATGGAATCGATTGGCGTCCCGGCCGGCTTTCCCTTCGCATAGTCCAGGTTCACATTGACCATCTTGTTGTTGACTTCGTAGTTGGGTTGGTCATAGCCATAACGCAAACCAATGTTCAGGGTCAGGTTTGGCATCATCTTCCAGTCATCCTGGACGAAAACAGCACTTCGCCACTGCCGCTGACCGAACGGTCCATGAAGGCCGGTGATCTGCGCATTCGATGCTTCATTCAGCAGGAACTCTGCGAATCCGAAGCCTCCGTCGTATCCATTCGGGTTTCTGGGATCATAAGAGCCGTTCCAGTTCGCGGTAGCATTGCCATTGTAGGAAAATGATCCCAGCAATCCGCCGGTGTCGCTGGTGCTTATGTAGTCCTGCTGATAGCGAAGGAAGTCAAAGCCGACCTTGATGATGTGCTTTCCGTGTTCCCAATTCAGGGTATCGTTGTAATCGAAGTTATTATCGACGGCAAAACCCTGGATAGCCGGCTCGGCACCGAAATTCTGCACATCTCCATTTCCCACGACGCTCTGGATATAGGAGAAGCCAGCAAGAGTCTGGGTCAGGCCTGTCGGCATTCCGATACCTGCCGTGCTGTTTCCTGTGAGCCCAAAGTCCTTCGAAAGATCGACCGGAATATCTCCGTTCAGAGTAATGCGAGTAAACCCCGCGCGAGCGTTGTCCACGATCGTCGAAGAGAAGATGTGGGTCCATGTGAGTACGGCGTTGGTGAAGGGGTAGTCGTCCGACTGTGGGATCACCGCTTCGACAGCAGACTGAGTGGGCAGATCCCATGCGTCGCCATAACTGAATTTGGCCATCAACGTATTACTTGGGTTGAGAGTGTAGTCCAGACGAATGTCGCCCTGGTCGTTATGGGTCTTGGAAGAGGAGAAACCCTGATAGTCGTTTGTTAACAAATAACCGGCGCTAGCCGGGTGGTTGGGCGTGGGATAGATTGACGGATGGCTGATAAGGAACGCCGCCAGTTTGTTGTTGGGGTTGATGGGGACACAATTATTTGGATAAATGACTTCATTGTTGTATCCGCCCACTACGGTGGTATTCCACAGAGTGGTGTATGCGTCGTCGGGTCCATCGATGGCCGAGAAGTCCGCCTGACCCGGGGAACAGTTCGAAGCTGTGTCGTAAGGTCCCACGGGACCGGAGATGCCGCGCATGGCCGAAGTCGGGAGAGTCGCCGTGAGCTCATCGGTTTCGCCGTGACGCATGCCGATGTAGTTGGCGAAGAAGAAGAGCTTGTTCTTGAAGATGGGACCGCCAACCGCCAAGCCAAACTGATTCTGGGTATACTTCGGCTTGATGTTGCCATCGTACTTGTTCGCCCAGGTATTGGCATCGAGCCCGCCACTTTGATAAAACTCAAATGCGCTGCCGTGGAGATCATTGGATCCGCTCTTGGTGACCATGGCCACCTGGCCGCCGTTTACATTACCGAATTCAGCATCGGCATTCCCCGTGATGACATGGAGTTCTTGAATCGAGAAGGGAGAAGGATTGTAGCCGACGGCGTTTTGCAGCGTCTCGTTGATATCGACGCCGTCGAGAATGTAGCTGTTCGATTGCTGGCGATTGCCATTGAAGGACGGCTGAGCATCGGAAGGTGCGCCCTCATGCGTTGTGTAGGCATCACGCTCTGTGCCCTGAATTCCACCCATTGCACTGGAGTTTGGGTTGATGGCTCCGGGTACGAACAGGGTGGCGAATTGAACATTCAGCCCATCCATGGGCATGTTTGCCAGCGTGTTCGCGCTGATCGATGTGCTGATGGTGGAGTTTTCTGTGTTGAGCAGCAGTGCCTGTTCTCCTGCAACCTTGACTGTCGTCGACGTCCTTCCTACCTGCAGCTTCACATCGGCGGGTACGACCTGGTCGATCTGCACCGCGAACGGCCCCACTGAAGAGGTTTCGAAACCAGGCGCCGATACTGTAACCGAGTAGTTGCCGAGCACCAGGAATTCGACACTGTACAACCCGCTTTTGTCAGTGGCGGTCTGCGTGGTTACGCTGGTACCCGTATTGGTGACAGTAACCGTTGCCCCGGCCACCACCGCGCCGCTCGGATCGGTAACGGTGCCCCGCACCGAACCGGTAATTGTCTGTGCCACTGCCGCCGCTCCACTCAGGAAAAGAGCCAGAGCCGCACAAATCGGCCACGCCACTTTGATCGTGTTCTTCCTCATGGAAACCTCTCTTTAACCAGCCTCGGTTGAATTTGAAGGTCGCACGGCCGCGGACCCTTAGCGGCCCGACGCTGCCTGCTCCTCGAATGCAAGCGGTCGGGGCTGCGCACAACGCGCGAGATTGCGGCCTGGTGATGTTCGCAACACCATAGCGCTGATAATTCACAATGTCAAGTAAAATTTCACAATTTAGAGAAAAGATGTTAAAATGCAAAGACAGAATCGATTTCCTGCCGCCGACTTGCTTGCTTCGCAAAGGAATTCGTGTATGCAGGGGTCTTGATTCGCGCTTTTTTGAATTGCGACGGATGCGGTATAGTGTATTGATATTGCTTACGTGAAAAGTTTCTCAATTGTGTTCCACCGGATTCGGCATGAAAAAATCACCTTCTCACGGCAGTAGAGTCGGCCTCAAGCAGATCGCGGCCGAGGCCAAGGTCAGTATCGCCACGGTGTCGAGGGTTATGAACGGAAACAACCGTGTCGATCCAGCCATTCAAATGGCGGTTCTAGATGCGGCTGCGAAGTACGATCTCGATCTGTTGCAGCGCAACAAGGCCAAGGCGCTGGCCTTTCTTCTCAGCAATCGTGTCATGCTGCATCCCTTCCACTCCAGGATCCTGAGCGGCGCCGAGGGCTATTGCGCCGCGCAAGGTTGGGACATCGTCTTTCTCTCCTACAACTACCCCCTCAATGCGCACTGGGACCGGCTTCACCTTCCCAAGATCCTGGAATGCCGCGACGCGATCCGCGCCGTCATGGTTGCCGGCACAAACTCAGGGAGTTTGATCGAGTTGCTCGAGCACGAGGCTTTGCCCTATGTCGCACTCGGCAATAACATCTTCAACCTCGGGTCTGTATCCAAAGGGGACTTGGTTTACTCCGATGAAACGCGTGGGGCCGGTGAAATGACTCGCTACCTCCTTGGCCTGGGCCATCGGGACATATGGTTCGTGGGAAATACCCATCTTCCATGGTTCGCGCGATGCTTTGCCGGCTATGGACAGGCGATGGACGATGCTGGGCAGCCTTCTCGCCACCTGAGTGTGAACTCGGAGGACGACGCCGAAGTCGGATACCTCGCAACGAAATCCCTGGTGGCCCGCGGTGAACGCGTAACTGCGATCTTTGCCGGTAATGACGCCACGGCGCACGGAGTATATAAAGGGCTCCGGGATTGCGGATTGAGGATTCCCGACGACATCAGCGTGGCCGGCTGCGACGACACCGTAGGCGAATGGCTCTACCCGGGTCTGACTACTATCCGTGAATTCCCTGAGCATTTAGGCAAGCAGATGGCCGAACTGATCCTCAGCCGCATTGCCAAGCCCGGGCTCGAGTCCCAGGAAATTTCCGTTCCGACCGAATTGATCAGACGAGAGTCATGCCAGCCGGTCGCAGTTAACGGCAGTGTGGCCACTGAGAACGTACCGCTACCTGCCTAGGCCGCGCTCATCGGGCGAGTTTTCTGAACCACAAGAGACACGCATCGCGACCGCCGGCGAGAACACCGGGGAGGTTCTCTTGTTGCGCGGCTTCAGCTTGAGTCCTGTCTTGAACGCAACGCCAACTTCTATGGTGAATGGCCAGCTGTTCAGTACATTGATGTCAAAACTCGTATTTGAGGCACATGGAATTTCGCATTTCTGTGAAAATTTTCTTGACATAGAGATTCGAACTGATTAAGGTTTCAATACCTGCACACAAAATCACGCTTCGAATCTGAAGTTATACAGTGAGCAGGCTGACCGTTTCATGCCAAAGGACGGAGTTCGTTCGTCGCTCGAGGAGAAAAATGACTGCAGTCACTGAAAAAGTGAGATGTTTCAGGATTGAAAACCTGTCGATCGAGGTGCACCCTAACCGAGAATCGCTGGGCGCCGCGGCGGCACTGGCTGCGGCCGAGGCCATGAAACAACTGGGCGCCAATTTGGAATCGTTTGGAGTCATTTTTGCCACAGGCGTTTCACAATTGGACACTCTCGAAGCTCTCACACGCATCGAAGGTATTCCCTGGGATCGAGTGCAAGGCTTTCATATGGACGAATATGTAGGATTGCCGATCGAGCACGTAGCCTCCTTCCGCCGCTATCTCAGGGAAAAACTAACGCAGAAAGTCCAGATGAAGGCGTTCAACGAAGTGGACGGCATGACGGCGGATCTGGATCAATTCTGCCGTCTTTATGCTGAGAAGCTCGCGGCTGCCAGTCCAAAACTCTGTCTATTGGGTATAGGCGAAAATGGGCACCTTGCGTTCATGGATCCCGCAGTCGCCGATTTCAAGGATCCACGAGACGTGAAGGTCGTGAGGTTGGACGCGGCCTGCCGGGCACAGCAAGTGGCGGAGGGCTGGTTCAACAACCCCGAGGAGGTTCCCGAGTGCGCGATCAGCGTTACCATCCCGGCGTTGCTCCGCGTCCCGAAGCTTATCGTCTCCGTTCCAGGAATCCGTAAAGCCGCGATCATGCGGCGAACGCTTGAAGAAACGATTTCAACCAAGTGTCCCGCTTCGATCCTCCGTACTCATCCTGACGTTACGGTCTACCTCGATCAGGAGTCGGCCTCTGAACTCGATGGGCTCACGCTTCCGGACTGATCTCCGCCTGCCTCCTATGAAGTCGACCCGGGCTCCCGATGTTATAGCTTGACTGTCAACATGACCACGCCGTGCGCAGCAACCCCTGCTGTATATGAACTCTTCGCGCTTCCCATATCTTCTGCCTTCCACAGGTCGCGAACCTGAGCATTCAAGAAGTCAGGGTATCCGATGTCTGTCCAATGCACCGTGATGTTCCTGGCCGTCGTGCCACGGTTCAACAGGACCACAGCGCGATACCCACCGGTCAAATTGCGCGACCATACTTCGAGATCTCCGTCGCGCCAAACGCGACGGCCGGCTTCGCCCAGCGAATCCTGGTCGACAGCGATAACTTCCTTGTTCATCAGGATCGACTTTGTGTCTGCAGACATAGCGGAAAGATCGTTGCCTGCCATCAGCGGCGCAGCCATCATGGCCCACATGCTGAAGTGGGTGCGATATTCCACCGGCGTCATGCCGCCGTTGCCGACCTGCAGCATGTCAGGATCGTTCCAATGTCCGGGACCCGCATACGGGTAGAGGGCCGCGTTCATATCTACAATGTCAATCATGCCGATCCGATAATCGTCCTTGCCTTCAAACTTGTCCGCAATATCCCCGGTTGTGCGCCATAGATTGCCGCCAACTTCCTTGCCCCAGAGATATGGCTTCGCCGCGCCCCATTCGCAGATGCTCAGAACGATGGGCCTGCCGGCTGCTACGAGGGCCTCATGCATCGTCGTATAGGACGACTCCGGGTTCTGCGTTCCTGTGTTGCACCAGTCTTCTTTCAGGTAGTCGACACCCCAGGCGGCGTATTGCCGTGCGTCCTGGAACTCGTGGCCGCGGCTTCCTGACCGCCCGGCACACGCCTTGGTGCCCGCGTCTGTATAAATGCCGAATTTCAAACCGCGGGAGTGCACATAGTCCGCCAGCGCCTTGATGCCTGATGGAAACAGCTGTGCATCCGGCTGGATGTTGCCGTTGGCGTCGCGCTCTCCCTGCCAGCAGTCGTCAATGACGACATATTGATAGCCCACCGCGCTCATGCCGGATGCGACCATGTGGTCCGCTGCGGAGCGTATCAGCGCCTCATTCACATGGCAGCCGAACTTATTCCATGAGTTCCATCCCATGGGCGGAGTCTGGGCGAGCAGGGGCTGCTGCGCGTAGGTGAGGGTCGGAAACCCGATACAGCCAAGAAGGAGAATGATCGGAAGAGAGCGGAAAAAACGCATGCGCACTCCAGAAGTTGCATAGTTGACGATTAACGTTACTAAAACCACGACAAAGTTGACAGTGAGTGGGATGCGATACGGACGGCTTACCACTCGATCGTCGCCACGCAATAGGCGTTGAGCCTGGGAACCGTAAACACGGCCTCAGAGCCCTGCATGCGAAATGCGACCGCGTCAGAGTCATCCAAGCCAGGCGAGTAAAGCCGCACAGAATGGGCTCGATTTCCTTCAGGCATTGAGCACCTTACTTCAATGTTTTCGATCAGCGCAACCTGTGCGAAGTTGTAGTTCACAAGATGAACGAGTCTGCGACGTCGCTCAGGCTGCTCGACCAGATTTGCGCCCAGAAAATCAGGCCCGGCAACTCGCATTGCAATGTCATTGCGGGCCGCCCAGTCAACAGCATCCACCAACTCCTGCCAGTTCGCGGGGCGCTTCCAAAACTTTGGAACGAGAACGAAATAGGGTTCGGACGGCGGCAACGCGCCGTCGAATTCGATCTTCGGTATATAGGCGACTCGTCCCCTGCCGAACTCCTTCCTGAGGAGCGAAGCCGAACTGGTGCGCACCACCATCTCGCTACCAGCAGGGACCTGCCAATCGACCAAGCTTTCCAGTCCCGGCGTGACTCGCTGCCGACGCCATGCGTCGTAAAGCCCAGACCGTCCCGTAACCACTAACCCTCCGCCCGCTTCCACGTATTTTCTTATCGCTGCGATTTGCTCGTCTGAAAGGCACTCGGAATCCGGCAGGAGAAGCACCTTGCACTTAGCCGGTGTGAGCTGCATAAGGTGCTCATCGGAGAGAAGGGTGAAGGGCAGGCGCGCTTGAATCAGGGCCTGTTCGGCGAGAATCGCGCACAAACCCGCGCCGGAGTTATGGTAAGTAATCGACGGGTAAGAGCGAAGCACTGCGACCGAGGCCACATCGGTAGTGCCGACAAACAACTCCCGCTGCTTGCGGTAGAAAGCAATGTATTTCAGCATTTCAGCGGAAAGCGGATCCACTCCCGCAAAACCAATCGTCTGATTGAATGCCAGGCATTCCGCAATCGCTGTTTCGCTGACGCTGTTGACTAAAGCGACGTTCTGGTACGCACGAGCGTTCTTAAACGTGCGAATAGCCGTAATCAGGCTGCCGTCGGGCAGATATGCCGGCGGCTGATCGGCTTCATCCCAAAAAACCTGCGTAAGCTTTAAAAGCCTGAACGGGTCTGTGCCCCGGGTCCAGGGCGTGTTATCGCCCGCGATGCCACCGCAATTAACTTCGATAGCGACGGCAGGGTTGACAGAATGTATGAGAGTGACCATCTGGCCCAGAGCATCGGTCATGGTCTGGCACCGGTAATCGATCCATTCCTGGAAGACCGGATCTGAGATGACGTCCAACTGTTCGGGGCGGTTCTGACTGTTCCACAAGGGTGGATTTACATAATCGACATTGTCGAATCCAAGCCGCTCTTTCCGCTGCTGCGGCGCATACCTCGTTCGCAGGTGATTTCGGAAACCGTTTTTGCAATGGTTGCAGTGACAGGAATAAGGTTCCGCCGTCAACCCGAAATTATCGAAATGAATGAAATCTGTCTTCACCTCGTTGAGCGCATAGCTCACAACCTTCTTGAGGTAATCAAGGTACTGCTGATTGGAAAAGCAGGGTATGTAGCGGAACGATTGCTGATAGCCATACCAAAGCATGATGGGCTGGCCGAAGGCATCACGCTGAATCCACTCCTGCGCCCGTGGCTCCTCGGCGAAAAAAGTTTCGTACATCATCGAACTCCATTGAATGTACGTATCGATTTTCATTCCCAGGCGATGCACGATGTCCGCAGTTCGCACCGTGTCTTCCATGTCGGCTATTTCGGTCATCAAGCCGAAGCCCTTGTAGAGATGTGTATGGAAGACTTCGACCTCTTGATCCTTGAGACGGCGAATCACTTCTTCGCTCTGCTGATGCTCGTAAACCTGCTGAGCGTCGAGGCGCTGACCACCGCAACGCTTTACGAAGATGAGAGGCTCATGCAAGCCGCCGGCGTCGATTAGTCCATCTTTCACCCACCTTCCTTGCGACTCCACATTTCCTCCTGCGGTCCCTGCGTGGTACTCATAAGGGTTCGCTATTCCCAGTTTGTTCATAGCGATATTTCCGGCCACGATTCCCATGAAGTCCCTGCGGTTGATCACCTATCCCTCCGTGCCTCATGCCAAACAGCTTGTTTCATATCTAGCAGCGACCGGTCCCGGCGAATGCCGCGCAATGAGATCAAGGCGCACAAGCCAGCGGCGCTCGAGATTTAGTGTTCGCAGGCGTTAAGAGCAGTAAGGACGAATAGTAATCAGGAAAATTATCCGGTGTCAAGCTCATAACCAGAACGTGTATGTATGTAATTTATTATCTGATAGATATCGTAGATCTCGCTGTGAGAGATAGCTCAGTCAAAGCCAGTTCTGGCGGAAAAAGCGAGAAAAGTTACGTACTACAGAGAAATATTTCTTGAAAACTTTGGCACTCTTCTCTATTCTTGTGCCGCAAGCCATTGGCCCGTTGAGGAGCGACGGACGCAATATGACACCTCTTTTGGTACTGCACCCCGATAGTGACCGAGCTACTACTGGCACAGTTTCGCAGCCGAGGCCGGCGAGAGTGGTCTCAATCGACGTGTTTCGAGGGCTGACGATGCTGGTGATGATTTTCGTCAACCAGTTGGCGGAGATGAGAGGCCTGCCCTGGTGGACTTACCATATGCCGGCGTCTGCCAATGGCATGACTTATGTGGATATGGTGTTTCCTTTCTTCCTGTTCATCGTGGGCATGTCGCTTCCTATGGCGATTCGTCGCAGATTATGCGGAGGAGACTCCATGTGGGCGCTGAGTCTTCACGTCGCCGGCCGGGCCCTAGCTCTGGTGGTTTTGGGGTTGATTCTGGCAAACCGCGACAAGGTGGACGCGCGTTTGACAGGCGTGAGCGGAGATCAATGGACGCTGATAGCCCTGCTGGGTGCCATCCTCTTCTGGATCAACTATCCCAGATCGATCAGGTTCAAAATTGTTTTTCGAAGCTTGAAAGCAGCCGGCCTGGTTCTGCTAGTGGTCATGCTGGCTATTTTCCGGCGTACTTTGTCCAACGGCCACGCCGCCTGGCTAGACCTGTCTTACTGGGAAATCCTCGGCATGATCGGCTGGACCTACCTGAGCGTTTGCCTGCTCTACATCCCCACCAGGCGATGGCCATGGGCGCAGGTTGCATGGTTCACTGGATTGTCGGTATTGAATATTCTTTGTTGCGCTCACTGGATCACCATTGCTTACCGCGCGCCGTTTTACCTCTGGCCATTCAAGAGTGGCGCGGGCGCATCCATCGTCATGGCGGGCCTGATCACTTCGCTGGTTTTCCTGACCGATGTATTTGCGACAAGTCGCAGGCTAAAAACCATGATGGCGTTGGGTTTTGCGGCGATACTCTTCGCCACTGGATGGTTGGCCATGCCTCTGGGAATTTCGAAGGTTCACGCGACCCCGGCGTGGTGCCTGTTCTCAAGCGGAGCCGCCATCTGCAGCTTCCTCGCCCTCTATTGGATATGCGATGCGCTCAAACAGGTGCGGTGGGCGACGTTTGTTTTACCCGCAGGGTCCAACACCCTGTTGACGTATTTGCTGCCTCCCTTGTGCGCGGCGGTGGTGGGCGGGCAGATTCTCTTCCCACAGTGGGATTACGGTTGGCAGGGCGTAGCGCAAGCCGTAGTGTTCACCGCGGGGATCATGGCGATCGCTGCTCTTCTCACGCGATGGAGAGTGCGCGTGCAGCTCTGAATTTGCGCCTCGGCTACGCCCGCAGACTCAATGTGGCTCGCAGCTGGTGAAGGAAAGAGAATGGATCGCAGCCTGACGAGAAGGAGATTTCTACGCAAGAGCGCTACGGCGTTCGGCGCTGCAATAGTCGGCCATGCCGCGATTGCAGGATCACCACGAGGGTCCTCTCGATCTGGATTGCAGACCGCGTTTGGCGAGGCGGAAAACCCCATCGCAGCGAAGCTTGTGATTGCGGCGGCCGAACCCGTTCGCGTGATGCGTGGCGGCATAGGCGCATCTTTTCACGCCATCGATGCCACGCTGCCAGGCATGACGCCGAGCGGCGGTTCCTGGTCGGGCAGCTCGTGGGGCGGGAACCCGGGGCCTGACGATGATCGGCGCTGGGAGGAGTTGTTCAAGCATGCGGAATGGTTGGGAATGGATTGGTGCCGCGTCGAGCTCGAGCAGCGCATGTACGAGCCGGAGCGACGAACCTTCGACTGGGACAACCGCGAAATGCGCGTGCTCTACCGCATTCTCGACTGGGCAGAGAGCCGCGGTGTGGAAGTCTTTCTCCAGCAGATGTGGAGCAACGTTGCATGGAACGCCTACCCCGGAAACGCGATCGACCCGATAAGGCGATTGCGCAGCGCGCCGTATTCGATTCCTGAATGGGCCTACGGCCTGGGAGAACTTCTGGACCACCTGGTGCGCGTCAAAGCGTACACGTGCATAAGTTGGGTCGCCGTTTCCAACGAGCCTGGGCATGACGATTTCTCATGGTGGCAAGACTCGGAGATGAAGTCTGCACCATTCACTCCGGGCCTGGAGGCGGTGCGGAGGGAATTCGATCGTCGCGGTCTAACCGTGCGTCTTTCCGGTCCCGATCGAACCGATCTTCCCGAATTCAAAGCGGAGGACGTGGATTTTGATTCCTGCATTGGCGCATACGATCTTCATTCCTATAATTGCGTTTTCGATTCCATGCGCGGTGGCTACACACTTAGCCAGGCCGAGCAACGAATGACTGATTGGGCGCAGTGGGCGCACTCAAAAAATAAGCCGTTCTTTCTTTCCGAGTTCGGTACGATGGCCTTCGGATGGGGTCACGACGACGCCGGCCCTGCCAGTTATCAATCCGGATTGAAAAACGCGTCGCTGGTAGTGCGCGGTATCAACGCCGGCGTCGACGGTTTCAATCGCTGGAGTTTTACCAATCGCGGAAACCTGGATGGCCAATGGCAACTTGTTCGCACCTGGGACGCTGATCGTAACCGGTTGCTGGACTCCTTTGTGCCACAGCCGAACGCGTACTATCAGTTCGCCATGCTATCACGCTTTCTGCCCAAGCACTCCGGCGTGCTGGCCAGCCGCATTGCAGCGTCTTTCCTTCAGCCCGATCGCAAACTGGTGGCTGCAGCCCTGGCCAGCAACGACAACATCACCATCCTGGTTGTGAACGAGAGCTATCGCCCCGTTGACCTGAAGATGGAACTGGAAGGACTACGTGCGCCGGTTCGTTTACTCCGCTATTCGCTTACGAAGGAAATCGAGGACAAGAGCCAGGTGGATCTTGTGTCGGACCGTAGCTACGCAGTGAGCAGGGAGCTATCCGACCGGATTACGCCTACGAGCATCGTCGTTTACTCAACGTACTCGTTGGGTAGTGATGCCCCTCGATTGATCGCCAACCCGCGCTGACACCCATTGCCGCTTGCAGGAATGGCTGAAGTTCCCGTACTTGAAACGCTCAATGGCAATGAAGAATCACGGGTGGCCGCGCCCATGATGGTGGATCGTCTTTAGATACTTCTGCGCTGGATCCGTCCGGGCGTTAAGTACCTCCAGAATGAAAAGGTTGAACTCGTTGACGAGCCGGATACTACGTTGATTCTTCTGTCGCGAAAAGCGTTGACATTCTCCCGCCCAGAATTTCACGTTAGAGGAAATGTCAACGTTCAAATGTGAGACCAGCTCGCATCGGATTAATCGGTTCGTTCACGAACCTATTGAGACGGGCGGCGACGTTGAGCACGGCTCGAGTGGGCGCAAGTACCTTTGTCGATTTTCTCTTTTGTTCCCCGTAATCATTCTTGGCCTTGCTGGTTGTGGCGGCGGTTTGCAAAACCAAGATGGTACTGTTCCTCTCTCTGTCCAGGTCTCTGTCTCCGTGAATCCTTCTTCGGCCACAGTCGCTGCAGGATCTACCGCCTTTTTTAAGGCCGTGTTTACACCGAGTCGCCCCAATGCAGGTTCCCTGACTTGGTCCGTCACTCCCCCCCAGGGGGGAACAATCACCACAGCAGGCGAATACACAGCATCCGCAACGGCGGGGACCTACCTGGTTGTTGCGACGTGGACCCCTTCCAATCCAGCAGCAGGCACCAGCATCAGCGGTTCGGCAGTAGTCGAAGTGCTCCCCCCCCCGCAGCTGGGGGCGGAGCTTAACACCGACTTGACCCAGGCTTCGGGCGCCATCCAGGTATTTGGCCAGATTCAGAATGCTGCAATCGTTGGCCAACTTGTCCCCTCCGTGATTTCAGTCGATCCTAGCGATCGTGTCCGAGTACGCAGCGGATTCACCATTCCGGTAGAGTGCATAGGGCCCAACAAGAGTTGTCCATAGAGCGACTCTTGGAGGTAGGTCGGGGTATGTTGCGAAACGATTCTGTTTGGCACGACGGCAACTTGCGTACAACACTTTCTGTTCTTGCGCTGATCTCGGTACTTTGCGCGGCGGACAAGGTCTCCGCACTGGTTGCGGATCCAGCGCCAAGTCCTGTATTGGCATATGAAGGTCGATTGGTCGAGGCTAACGCGCCCGTAACTGGCGCACGGTCCTTTGTGTTTTCGATCATCGATTCCAGCGGCAACGAACTGTGGAACTCGGGCCCACAAACCCTGACCGTGACCGGTGGTCTCTATGGCGTAGTGCTCGGTGCCGCCGGTATGCCGGCGTTCCCGGCCTCTCTGGCGCTTGAGACCAACCTGCACCTCCGGGTTAATGTTGACGGAGTTCAGCTCTCTCCCGATGTCCCACTTATCCCGGCACTCCAGGCCAGCACTGCATGGAATGTGATTGGCCCATTCTTCGGCGACATTAGTGGCACGCAACAAGCTATGTCGGTCGATAAGCTGCAAGGTACGCCCATCGACCTGACTGTGGCGCCTTCTAGCGGTGAGGTGCTGACCTTCGACGGAACCAGCTGGATTGCCTCGGTCCCCACGGGAGGGGCTCAGGGTCCTCAAGGCCCACAAGGCCCGCCGGGACCACAAGGACCGCAAGGCCCGACCGGTGCCACCGGCGCAATGGGACCGCAAGGGACGACGGGACCACAAGGAGCTGCTGGTGTTGACGGCAAAACCATTCTCAATGGATCAACTGATCCCACGCCCTCGATTGGCGCTGATGGCGATTTCTATCTCAATACGGCGACTATGACGATCTTCGGCCCGAGAATCAACGGAAACTGGCCGACAGGTATTTCCCTAATTGGGGCGACGGGGGCAACGGGAGCAACAGGGCCACAAGGACCGGCTGGCGCAGCTGGACCGGCTGGCGCAACTGGACCGGCTGGCGCAACTGGACCGGCTGGCGCAACGGGGCCACAAGGACCGCAAGGCCCGGCGGGGGCTGGTTACACCGCGACGTCCGCCACGCCGCTAACGATTGGGGTCGGCCCGGAGAGCTTCACCACGCAGAGCGGGCTGGCCTATTCGGTAGGC
>Ga0181538_10002808_pt1 | contig 17594 bp, 14 predicted proteins | sample PEATcosm2014_Bin_40_FD_119773 | JGI IMG/M metagenome (GOLD analysis project Ga0181538, IMG submission 119773) | Peatland microbial communities from MTU Mesocosm Facility, Houghton, MI, USA - PEATcosm2014_Bin23_30_metaG | ecosystem: Environmental > Terrestrial > Soil > Wetlands > Peat | place...
ACCCTCGATTACAACGGGCACAACTCAGTTGGCATCGGCGTTCTCCAGCTTTCCACCGCCAATGCCCTCGACGTTCACCGCAAATGCCTAGCTGAACTGGAACGCCTTTCGAAGCGCTTTCCGCCCGGCATGAAGTATGAGGTCGCCTTCGATACCACCGACGCGGTTGGCGAATCCATCCGCGACGTAGTCTCGACCCTGGGGTCTGCCATCTTCCTGGTCATCCTGGTCATCTTCGTTTTCCTCGAAGATTGGCGCTCCACCATTATTCCGGCCGTAACTATTCCGGTCTCGCTCATCGGCACCTTCGCGTTTGTCAAGCTCCTCGGCTTCTCCATCAACACGCTGACGCTGTTCGGCATCACGCTAGCGACCGGCTTGGTGGTCGACGACGCTATCGTCGTCATCGAAAACATCGAGCGTCATTTGCAGGAAGGCGAACTAAATCCCGTCCGAGCCGCCTCCGACGCCATGAAAGAAGTTACCGGCGCGGTCATCGCCACTTCATTGGTACTGATTGCAGTTTTCGTGCCAGTCGCTTTCTTTCCCGGCACAACCGGCATTCTGTTCCGTCAGTTCGCGCTGACCATTGCCTTCTCGATCGCGATTTCCGCCTTCAACGCGCTGACTCTTACGCCCGCGCTCTCGGCGCTACTGCTCGGTCGCCTGCACGGCGAAAAGAATTGGTTCTTCAAGCGCGTCGACCGTGTTCTGGCCGCGGTTAACAACGCCTACGTGCGCGCGCTCCGTACTTTTCTGCGCTTCGAAGCTGTCGCTCTGATCCTGTTTGCCGCCGGACTCGGCCTAGCCTACTTCGTCTTCCGCCAAGTGCCCCAGGGCTTCGTCCCCACCGAAGATCAGGGATACCTCATCGTTGCCGTCCAGGCCCCCACCGGAGCTTCACTCGAATACACGCGAAATATCGGTGCGCAGGTCACTGCCATTACCAAGGAGTTCCCCGACGTCTTGGGCACTTTCGCCGTCTCCGGCTTCAGCTTCGGAGGCAACACGCCCAACGCCGGTCTCGTTTTCCTAACCCTTCAGCCCTACGAGAAGCGCAAGGGCCACGATCACACCGCTTCCGCCATCCTCAATCGACTGCGTCCCCGATTATTCGGAATTTCCGGCGCAATTGTGATCGCCTTCGAACCGCCCGCCGTACAAGGTCTCGGCGAGTTCGGCGGATTCCAGTTCGAACTCCAGGACCAGGGCAATCACACGCTTCAGGATCTCGACAAAGTCACCCATGACCTCGTTCGCGCCGGCTTCGAGCGAAAAGATCTCGCTGGACTCTTCACCACCTACACCGCGAGCGATCCGCAGTTCGTGGTTACCATCGATCGCGAAAAGGCCAAGAGCTTGCACATCCCGCTCAGCCAGATCACCGACACACTCAGCGTCTACATGGGTTCGGCCTACATCAACGACTTCGATTTCAATAACCGCTCTTATCGCGTGTACGTACAGGCCGACAAACAATTCCGTTCGCATCCGCAGGACATCAAGCAGTACTACGTGCGGTCCGATTCCGGCGCCATGGTTCCGCTGGAAAATCTGGTCAGCATCACCCAGAACGTCGCGCCCCAGGTCATCAGTCACTACAACCTTTTCCGCTCAACGGAAATCGACGGCTCCGCTGCCCCCGGCTTCAGCTCCGGACAGGCCCTGGACGCGATGCAGCAACTCTCCGCGAAAATATTGCCTCAGGGCTACACCTACGAATGGTCGGGAATTTCGCTGGAAGAGTTAGCGTCGGGATCGACCACACTCATCCTGTTCAGTCTGGGAACGCTAGTCGTCTATCTGACCCTCTCGGCGCAGTATGAAAGTTTCGTACTGCCTTTCATTATTCTTCTCGCCGTGCCCATGGCACTGCTCGGTGCGCTTTCCGCCCAATGGATCCGCGGCCAGCAGAACGATGTCTACTGCCAGGTAGGGCTCGTCATGCTGGTAGGCCTCGCGTCCAAAAACGCCATCCTGATCGTGGAATTCGCCGAGCAGTTGCGCGAGCGCGGCATGACCATTCTCGACGCGGCCGTAGAAGCCGCCCGCATCCGCCTCCGCCCGATTCTCATGACGTCCTTCGCCTTCATCCTCGGCGTCGTTCCCCTGGTCACCGCCAGCGGCGCCGGAGAAAACGGTCGCCACTCCGTAGGCACAACCGTCTTCGGTGGCATGATCATGAGCACAATTCTTAACCTGTTCTTTATTCCCGTGCTCTATCTCTTGATCGAAGGCTTCCGCGAGCGTCGGCGCAAACCCAAGGCAGCCTGATCTTGTGTGGGGCGGACACTTTTGTCCGCCAACCGCCGCCATTTTTCTCACAAAGTCGTGTTCACCGCTCTTTCGCCTTCGCTATAAAAATGGGGGGTCAGGCGCGGATCCCCGGCGCAAAGAAAAAGCAACTTCTCTGCTCTTTCCAGCGTCTCAGAACTACGAAGTATCTCAGGGGATCTGACCATGTCGTAAGAAATCTTGCGTGAGGTGAAACAACAAATGAAAAAATCACTGCTCGCAGTTCTTGCTCTCCCACTGATTCTCTCAATAACGATTTTCTCGATGGTGGCTCTCGCCGGTCCCGCCCTCCAGGACAACCAACTAACTGGCGCGATCAGTCAGAAGAGTCTCGATCGCATCGTCAAGGAAGTCCGTCATGAACTCGTGATGTTGCCGTACTACGGCGTGTTTGACAACCTCGCCTACAAGGTCGATCCTGATGGTACCGTAACCCTGCTCGGCCAAGTGTCTCGTCCCACGCTCAAGTCCGACGCCGAAAACGTGGTCAAGCGTATTGAAGGCGTAGAAAAAGTCGTCAACAACATCGAGGTTCTGCCCACCTCCCTCAGCGACGACCGAGTCCGCCGCGCTGCCTACCGTGCCATCTACGGCAACAGCGTTCTGAGCCAGTACCAGCTGCGTGCCGTTCCGCCCATTCACATCATCGTCAAGAATGGGAACATTACACTCGAGGGCGTAGTCGCCCGCGCGATGGACAAGCAGATCGCCGGCATGCAGGCCAACAGCGTCCACGGCGCATTCTCAGTGACTAACAACCTGGTTGTGGAAGAACAAGAAAAGGACAAGAAAAAGTGAAGTCGCAAGTTAGGGGCGGGGCCTCCCCCGGTTTTGCTCACAGCAATTCCGCCCGCCCCTGTTTTCCTCTGTGCCCCCTGTGGTTGGCGCGCGGTTAGCGCAATCCAAGATCTGACGGCCGCAATCTACAATCGGCTATGCGCCAACCCGGCTCTCAAACTGTTGATCCCGGCGAAATCGACCGCGCCGCCCGGCTCCTCCGCGCCGGTCGGCTCGTCGCCTTCCCCACTGAAACTGTTTACGGTCTAGGTGCCAACGCCCTTGATACCGAAGCGGTGGCCCGCATCTACGCCGTCAAGCGCAGACCGCTTACGAGTCCTCTCATCGTCCACGTAGCTTCGATCGAAATGGCGCAGTCGCTGATCGCGAACTGGCCCGAGATCGCTGAGCGCCTGACCCGCCGATTCTGGCCCGGCCCGCTGACCCTGGTCCTTGAGAAGCAACTGGAAAAGCAACTGGAAAAGCAGTCCGTCATCCCCGCCATCGTTACTGCCAATCTCCCCACCGTGGGTCTGCGCATGCCCGCGCATCCCATCGCGCTTGCCCTCATCCGCGCCGCCGGTGTTCCACTCGCGGCTCCGAGCGCGAACCGATTCTCCGAACTCTCTCCGACCACCGCTGAGCACGTCCGCCAGAGCCTAGGATCTGACGTAGATTTCATACTCGACGGCGGACCCTGTGAGGTCGGCATCGAGTCCACTGTGCTCTCGCTAGTCCAGCCTGGACTGCACAAACAAGGACCGGTCCTCCTTCGTCCGGGCGGAATTTCGCGGACGGAACTGGAAGAGATAGTCGGGCCAGTCGCTTCTGCGCAGGAAGTCCGAGCCGGGGCCCATCCCGCCCCAGGAATGCACCCTCGCCACTACAGCCCCCGCACTCCTTTATATCTAGCGACCAACGGGAAAGTGCCCGATCAGGGCCAAGGCCAAGGACTTTATCTGCAGCACCAGCATCCGCCGAGCCGCACCGACATCACTATCCACCAGATGCCACAATCGGCCGCCGACTACGCTGCGGCGCTCTATGACGTTCTTCACGAGGCGGACGCCGGGAATCACAAGTGGATCGCGGTCGATCTCCCACCCACCATGCCCGAGTGGGAAGCCATCCTTGACCGTCTCCGACGAGCCGCCACAAAGGATATCTGAGCGAAGCGAGGGATCGATGTATTTGGATTCGCTATGCAGGAGATCGTTCGCTTCGCTCAGTACGACAACCCAAGCTATTTCGCGAACTTGCGGGACAGCACACTACAGCAACCCGAACACCACCAGGCTGTTGTTCGTTCCCACATACAGTTTGCCATTCGCCACGACCATATTCGCAAAGTGAGGGAGCGCGGGCAGCAGATCGCGACCATTGGGAGCCTGGCTGCTGTTATACAGTTTCGCCAGCGTAAGCGCGTCATACGCCGCCAGATATGTACCGTTGAGCTGCCACAGAATGCCCGAAGTAGTTCCGTTGGCGGAGAGCACGGGCGAATGTCCGTTCGCCGTCTTCTTCGATTGCGCGAACGGCGTTCGCGCCAGCTTCCCTTTTGTTAGCGACAGCGCCGCGATCGGCGCCGCGACCCCCGAAGTATAGATTGTGTTGTTCCAGTAAATCATCGCTCCGGGCTCGGGCGAGAATGCCGGCAACTCTTCCACGATCTGCGTGTCCGACTTGGTGCACGTTGCACAGAAATGCCCCATTTTGTCTTGGTTCAGAATATAGATCGTGCCTTCCTTCCCCACCGCGGCCAACAAATTCGGATACTCACCCGCTTGCTTTGGCAGCACCAGTACGGGTTCGCTCATATCCAGATCCCACCGGTCCAGATACGCCTCGTTGAAAGGCGTGAACCAGTCCGCCAGCTGCAGCGTATCGCCCACCTGCGACAGCTTGAATACCGACTGTCCGAGATTCATGCCCGCCGCGAAGGGTCCATCCGCGGTTGCTCCATAGATGTTGCCGTTGCTGTCGGATGAGAGTCCTCCACCCCTCATCCAGACGGCCGCCGCCGACTCCCCCGGTTCGTCGTCAAACGCGCCCACCGGTTCTAGCGTCGAAGCGTTGTAGGCCACCACCCACCCCTCCTCCTTGCCGCCGCGGCACCCGTTCGATCCAATAGCGATGTAGACGTTGCCGTTCTCCAGCAGCAGCGCAGGGCGGTTGACCTGCATCGCGGGCTCGAAAGAGTAGTTCTTGCCGTCAACCTCATAGCTAGCTGTGATCACGATGGGGCTGCCCGCTTTCTCCAGGCCGGTAGTAACATCCAGCGCGTGCAGGCGATGCACAAACGTCGAATTCTCGTAAGTCTTCGCTACCACATAAAGCGTTCCCGTCGCGGTATCGATCACCGGCGTCGAAACGATTCCGACCTCCGTCCATTGCGTCGTTGCCCCGCATCCCTGCAGGGCGATCGGAACCGTAGTTGCACCATTGATGAGGAAACTCGTGTGCCACAGCGGGCGCGCGTTGCCCCCTTTCGCACTATCCGCGTCAAACGCATAAACGCTGTCATGCATCGTCGCTACATACACAACATTATGCACGCCCGCTCCCGGAATCGTGACTCCCGGCAGATACAACGCCTGCCCAATCACCAACCCATCCACCGGCTGGGTGAAAAGCTTCCCGAACTGGTTGCTATTCACATTAAGCGGAGTCAGGATGGTTTCGTTCGGATTCGCCCCAGAACGCGCGTTATCGTAGTGCCATGTCCATACCGGCTCCTGCGCTCCGCCGATGGTCACTCCGGCAAGAACAAAAAGCAGGACCCCAACCGCGACCGTGCGAGCACGCAAAATTGCAGCAACCATATAGACTCCCAGAAGATTGAATTGAAACCCAAGATCCTCGAAAAACACCGTACAGGCTCAGACTGCGCGACCAGACTGGCATCTGCATCGAGACGCAACCTGATTATTAGACTAAGGATACTGGCGAGTTCCCGAATCGGTCAAACTCAAATAGTTCCTTTTTCCGCGGAAGATGCAAGTCATTGCAGTACATCTGTAACCTCATGCAGTCTGCAATTCAAAAACTCGCGATCTTAATCTGATTGAGTCCAGCTTCGCTCACTCGCGCAGAGGTTACTTCTGTCACTTGGGTTCCCCCGGATAACACGTTGTAATTCTCTAGGATTGTAATTTTCTAATGGAGAGCTAGTGCGTCTTCGATCAAGCTCGAGGATTTGGGCGTGGGCCGTTGTCTGCCTGGTCGCCGCGCAGATGGTCGCGTCTATGCTCCTTCCGAAATCCGATCGGCTCGCCGCGATCACCGATTGGATCGGCTTCATCCTGATGGTCTCTGCCTCCCTGGCTTTTGCCAGAAACGCCTTCAGCGGCAACCGCCGGCAACGCCTGGTCTGGATCCTTCTGGGTGTCGGCTATGCCATCGAAGCCGGCAGTCAGATTTTGTGGATGCATTGGGAGCTGGTGGTGAAGCAAACGCCCGCCATGACTCTAGGGGACGCCGGGACTTATCTCGCCTGGACGGCCCTCATTCTGGCCTTTGCGCTACGGCCGCATGTGGAGCTGACTCAGCAACATCAGCGTCTGGGAACGCTTGATCTTTTCTTACTCTTGTTGTGGGGTCTGTACCTCTACCTATTTCTCGTCATCCCATGGCAGTACCTGGCCCCCGAGCCCCAGTCCTATGGCCCAGCCTACAAGTTTCTCGCCCTGGCCCAGGACCTGATTTTGCTGGCGATCGTTCTCCACGGCTGGCTCCGCAGCTCCGGCCGATGGCGGTATTTCTACGCCCTGCTCACGGCCATCGTCGCCTTCGACACCGTCATGGAATACTTCGTGGATACGCTCGCCCAGTCCGGCGCTTTCGTTACCGGCAGTTGGTACGATGCCACGACGGCGGCCTGTCTCGCGGGCATGACGCTTGCCGCCTTGATGGCACACCGTCTGGAACCCGTATCGGAGCATGGCGATCCCGATAGCGAACGATACTGGCGGTGGGCTTCGCGTCTGGCCGCTCCCGTTACCATGATTCTGCCTCTGCTGGCGGCATGGACGTTTTTCGATCGCGACCTGCCTAACTCGGTGTGGAAATTCCGCGTTGTGTTGTCGCTCGCCGCCGTTGTAGTCTTCGCATTTGTCGGCATTTTGAAACAGGGCCGCCTCGAAAAGGAACTGGCCAATGCCAATCATGAGCTGCTCGACGCTTCACTCACCGACCTGTTGACCGGCATTCGTAACCGGCGGTACTTCGCCAAAACCATCGAAGCCGACGTGCAGCAGGTATTGCGTTCGTTTACGAGCAATCCATCCCCCGACCTTCGAAATCGCGATCTTGTTTTCTATCTGATCGATATCGACCACTTTAAGAAGGTCAACGACCAGTTCGGGCACAAGATTGGAGATCAGGTCCTGGTCGAGGTCGTCCGTCGCATCAATTCTGCCGCCCGCCTCACCGATGTGCTGATCCGCTGGGGCGGCGAGGAATTTCTCCTTCTCTCGCGCTGCACCGATCGTAAAGAAGCCCACACTCTCGCCAAGCGCGTTCTCACTTCGGTCGGATCCAGGCCTTTCCGTGTAGAAGGCGGCATGCCCGATCTGCGCGTCACCTGTTCCATCGGCTGGGCGGTTTTTCCCTGGACGGAGATCAACCCGAAGCTCGTGTCTGATGACCAGATACTGGTGTTGGCCGACTATGCGCTCTATCAGGCCAAGGGTTCGGGAAGAAATCGGGCAGTGGGTCTCCTGCCTGAGGGCGAAACTGTCCGCGGCGGAACCGTCGCTCCCACCATCTACATCAACGGAATCCCAGCCTCGCCCGTAACCACCCTGGGCCCGCACGTCGAGGAGATCTCCGAGCCCGGCCAAACCACAACGCTAGCTAAGGCCGCCGCTGCGCCTACCGCCAACTGATGTCACGGCTCGGTTTTCCCCTGGGCTCTTCCGTCCTCTGTGCCCTCTTTGTCTAAAGGTCTTTGCTGCAATCGAGCCGCACTAGCCCGGCACCCGCACCCGAATCGTCTGCGGCACCGCGCGCAACTTAGCCAGCAGCTGCTCATCGCAAGCCCGATTGATATCGTAAATGGCATATCCCAACGTCCCGCGAGTATCCAGCACCTGCCGCTCAATGTTGATCCCGCGATCCGCCAAAATGTCGTTAATCGCCCGCAAGATTCCCGGCACATTGTGGTGCATATGCGTAAGCCGGTGAGATCCTGTTTCATAATCCAGATGACACTGGGGCAGGTTCACGCTCAGTAGCGAGTTCCCGCTCTTGAAATAGTCGATCATCCGCGCCGAAACAAACTGCCCGATATTCTGCTGCGCCTCCTCCGTGCTGCCGCCGATGTGGGGCGTCAAAATCACATTCGGCAGGCCTCTCAGCGGACTGCAAAACGCACCACCACTCTCTGGTTCCTGCGGAAACACATCAACCGCCGCTCCGGCCAGCTTTCCGCTCTTCAAATGCCGGGCCAGGGCCTCATGATCCACCACAAACCCGCGGCTTAAATTGATCAGACACGCGCCATCCTTCATGGCGCGGATCTCGTCTTCCCCAAACAAATCCTGGTTCTGCGCCTTGCCATCCACATGCAGAGTGATCACGTCGGCAGTTTCCAGCAATTCGCGAAAGCTAACCGGCCGGGCATTGCCGCGCGCCAGCACATGCGCCACATCGTGAAAGACGACCCGCATGCCCAGCGCCTCGGCCAGATCCGACACCTGCGAGCCGATCTTCCCATAGCCCACAATCCCCAACGTCAGCCCGCGCACTTCATGCGATCCCGCCGACGACTTATTCCACACCCCGCTATGCAGCCGCGTGCTTGCCTCAAACGTCCGCCGCATCAGCAGGATGATCTCCCCCATCGCCAGTTCAGCCACCGACCGGCTGTTCGAGTGCGGATCGTTAAACACGGCAATCCCCCTCTCGCTCGAGGCCGCGCGGTCGATCTTGTCCACGCCAATGCAGAACGCCCCTACCGACACCAGTTCCGGCGCCGCATCCAGCACCGCCGCCGTGATGCGCGTCTTCGAACGCACCCCCAGAATCGAAGTCCCACGTACCTTCTGGATCAGCTCACGCTCGTCCAGTGCTCCCTTCAGCGAAGTCACCTCGAACCCTGCTTCCTCGAACTGCGAAGAAGCCACCCCGCTGATATTCTCCAGCAATAAAACCTTCAAAGACCCTCCGAGATTTCGACGCAAATGATTAACGAGAATTATAAAGGCGGGGGTCTCAACCCCGCCGGCGTAGAGGCGGCAGCGCCCTCGGCCGTCCAGGCCGGGGGCAGCTCGGCAGCTGCTGGCAGCCAGCAACTGTGGATTTGCGCACTCCTGAGTTTCCCGCTACAAATGTAAGGGACCGAAGGGACAACCGAACCCGCCCCGCATGAATCTTTCAATCGCACCCCGTCATCTGTAACGCTTTGGAGGAAAAGAAAAATGGCACAAACTTTGGAGGCAGTAAAAATGGCGCATGAGCTACCCCCCTTGCCGTACGATTACACGGCTCTCGAACCTACCATCGACGAAAAGACGATGCACCTGCATCACGACATGCATCACGCCGCCTACGTCAAGAACCTGAACGCGGCGCTGGACAAACATCCCGAACTACACAAAAAAAGCGCGGAAGATCTGATCCGTGACCTGAACGCGATCCCTGAGGACATCCGGGGCGCCGTCCGCAATAATGGCGGAGGCCACGTCAACCACACCATGTTTTGGAACATTATGAAGCCCCGTGGCGGAGGCGATCCCACGGGCCCCATCGGCGAAGTAATCAAGAAAACTTTCGGCGACTTCAAAACTTTTCAGGAAAAATTCAATGCCGCCGGTGTAGGCCAATTCGGCAGCGGATGGGTCTGGCTGGCGGGAGACTCGAAAGGAGAAGTGAAAATCCTCTCCACCCCCAACCAGGACAACCCCATTTCGCAGGGTCTCCATCCCATCTTCGGCAACGATGTGTGGGAGCACGCGTATTATCTCAAGTACAACAACCGCCGCCCCGAGTACTTGCAAGCCTGGTGGAACGTAGTCAACTGGGAAGAAATCAACAAGCGCTACCAGTCGTCTCTGAAGAAGTAACTGCAAGCCGCTCGTGGAGGGACGGGCGTCCTCGCCCGTCCGACGAGCCTCCTTGCCTCACAGCGTAAAATGGACTACAGATCGCAAGCCATCGAGCCGTCTGGAGGCTGCCATGTTCAAGCCCGCGCTAGCTCTTACCCTGTTCCTCCTTGTCGCTTTCTTTTCCGCAGCGCAGGAAACCAAGCCGGCTCCCAAGACGGTTTACAGCCCGGTGCCCGTCAAAGCCGCCCGGGAGCCCAATCCGGTGAAGTCCACTCCCGAGTCACTCGCGGAAGGCAAGAAGATCTACGGATACGACTGCGCTCAGTGTCATGGCGCCACCGGCGACGGCAAAACCGATATTGCCAAAGATCTGAAAATCCCCAACCTCGCCAATCCCACTCTTCTCAAAGACCGCACTGACGGCGAGATCTTCTATATCCTCAAGAATGGCCACGGCGACATGCCTCCCGAAGGCGATCGGGTCAAGCCCGAGCAACTCTGGGATCTCGTCAACTACGTCCGCTCCCTGGCCAGGAAGCTACCTCCTGCCGAACCCAAGCCGTCCAACTAGGCCCGCGGCCAGAACGACAATCAGCTTTCAAAAAACTCTCTGATCGCCGTCCAATACTTTCGAACAATCAAGTCCGTGCTCAGGTGCCCGCCCCGCCGCAGCAACTTCAGCCGTACTCCTGTAAGCCGCGCAAATTTCCTGACCGATTGATAAGGAATAACAGGGTCATCCTGCGCGTGAAACATCATGACTTTGGAAGCGGTAACCTCACGCGCGTGATACAAGGGGCTATAAGACCTTCCACTACGCAGTTTGTTCCAATTCCGATCAGACAACCGATATCCATTGCCGAACGCCTCGCGAATATACGCGGCATAGCTCGGATTCGAAGTCTCTTTCTTCTGCTCGCGCGGAAGGATTCCCCAATCCACCACCGGACAATTAGCAACAACCTTCTTCACCCGAGGATCAAGCGAAGAAAGGATCGCCGCCGCCCCGCCAAAACTCCCTCCGATCACAAATAGTTCATCAACCGAAATGCGAAATCGCCGCCCAAACGCAAGTTCTCGAAACTCTTTCGTAAGTCCGCTAATGACATCCAGAATGTCGAAGTGCGGCGATCGTTCCAGAAACTCCCCACCACTCTCCCACGCTCCCCGATACCGCGGATAAAACACCCAATATCCTTTGCCGGAGAGAAATTCAGCCAACGGCTGTTTGCGCGGGATCGAAGGCATCCCATCGCAAAGAATGATCGCCCGTAGCGTTCTCCGCGATCGGGCCGGAGGCAAAAATTCCGTAACAATGTCGTGTGAGAATCGTGTCCTGAACATCTGCATCAATACACTCCCAAGTCCCGAGCCGAAACCCAGTTCCCCGAATACTCCTTCTTGATCTGCTCCACCAGATCCGCCTCCGGCAATCTCTCCAACACCTGGTGATACACCACCAGCAACTTTGGCCGCGCCCGCCGGGCAATTTCTCCTAACTCCGCCGGAGAAGTATGAAACGTAGCGAAATATTCCTTCCAATGCTCGTCCTGCAACTCGTCACCATGCGGATTAAACACCTCGTGCAGCAACACATCGCACCCATCGCAAGCCTTCACCACTTCATCCGTGGGCGAAGTGTCGCCCGAAATCACAATCTTCCTGTCATGAGTCTCAAACTTGTACCCGTAAGCTTCCTTCCATATTCCATGCTTAACCGGAAACGCGGTGACCGTAACGTTTTCGTCGCGATAAACCACTCCCGGCTGAATCTCGTGCACGTTGACCTTATACCCAGTAGCGTTCGCCTGCTCCAGTCCCTGCCGCCGAATCCGCACATCTTCCGTCCAGGCTTTCTCGATGTGCGAAGTCATGTTTTTCAAACCACGCGGACCATAAGCCTCGAGCGCCTCTTTCCGCCCGAGCACCCAGGGCGAAAAAATCAGGTCGGGATACCCCAGCGTATGATCCGAATGCAGATGCGTTATAAAAACAATCTTCAATTCTCTAGCCTTAAGAGCTGTAATCCCCTTCTTCTCAGCCGCCGCTGCCCGCCGCACCACTCCCGGACCGCAGTCGATCAAATACGCCCGATCATTTACCACCACCGCCACCGCCGGCCCCCACCGCTCCGGATCCGCACTAGGATTCCCCGTTCCCAGCACCACTACGCGAGTCGGCGCTGCGGCATGATCCTCAGCAAACCCACTCCCACAAGAAGCAATCGCCGCCACTAACACAAGAAGGAATTTCTTCACCCGAGGCCTCCCAACCCGCGATTCAGGCTCACCATTTCCGCCATCCCCCATCCGCGCACCCCGCCTTGACACCCGCTCCCATCCCCACTAAACTCCTTGTCCACCACGGCTTTTAGCCGCGCAAACCACTTCTGGCCGAGCAAACTCTAGGAGGCCCCCCATGACCACTTCGCAGCTCTCAAAATTCGCCGCCATGCTCGCATCGCTGCTCGTGTTGTTATCCGCCGTTGCCGCCGCGCAATTCCAGATCGGCTCCGGCAATACCGCCTTCGCCGATCCGCCCGTGCAGCGTCCGCACACTACGCCCTGTAAGGTCGATCTTTATAACCAATTCACATTCGACAACTTCAATCCACAGAGCTTTACCTATACGCCCCCCGCCGACTGTCCCGGCCCTTGGGCCAAGGTCATTCTAGAAGTCAACTTGTCCATCACCAAAGGGATCCAATACGACCGCACCGCCAACATCTGGATTGGTCCCACCAACGTTTACTTCGGCACCACCGCCGAGGATCAGCCCAACGAGGGCCGCAGCTGGCACGTCGAGCGCGATCTCACCGACTACAGTTCAATCTTCACCGTAACCCAGGTCGGCACCGTCGATCTCGGTAACCTGGTGAACTCCATGTATACCGGCGTCCTCCATGGCTCCGCCGACATCCTCTTCTATCCGCTGGCGCCGAATCAGGTTCCGCCCAGCACCGCCGATCAGGTCATCGCCTTCTCCTCCGGAGCCACCGGAGGCACCGTCGCCCTCAACAACGGCACCGACCTCCTCGAGCAGACTCTAACTCTCCCCACTAACATCGAGAGCGTCTTCCTCGACGTCTTCGCCCAAAGCCAGTCCAACGACGAATTCTGGTACGCCTGCGTGCCCAACGATGTTGCCAACGAACTCGAAAGCTGCCCCGGCACTGCCTTCCGCGAATCCGAAGTCACCATCGACGGCACTCCTGCCGGTGTTGCTCCCGTCTATCCCTGGATCTTCACCGGTGGCATCGATCCCTTCCTGTGGATTCCCATCCCGGGCGTTCAGACTCTGAACTTTAAGCCCTACCAGGTCAACCTCACTCCCTTCGCCGCTGTTCTCGACGACGGCCAGCCCCACACCATCGCCCTCAGCGTCTTCAACGCCGACAGCTACTTCTCCGCCACTGCCTCGCTCCGGCTCTATCTCGATAAAAATGCCACGCAGATCACCGGAGCGGTCAACACAAACACGCTCGCCGCACCCGTGCCCAGCGTCTTTGAAAACATTAGTGTTGCGAAAAACGGCAACATCCAGGGCGCCGTCAACATCAAGTCAAGCCACAACTTCGAGATCTCGGGATATGCCAACACTTCCCATGGACTCGTAACGACGACGGTCGCTCAGGATATCAACTTCGCCAACCTGCAGTATTTCAAAATAACGAACGTGGAATACGAGCAGAACATCAACCAGACCAGCACCCTCCATTCGATAGTGACCACCGCGGACGCCAGCGGTGATACCGTCTACAACGTGAACCATAACTGGCCTCTGCTGTTGAACATCACCGTCCTGGTTGCGCCCAACGGCACCGAAACCCAGACCACTACCAGCAACCAGTACTTCGAAGAAGACGAGGCGGCGAAGCACAATGGACAGCCCATCAACTCCGCCTTGGTCCAAAACCGCGTCACCACCACCGACACCCTCAACTTCAATTCCAGCGGCGGCTTCACCGGCAACTCCAATCAGGCCAGTGCGCAAAACTACTTCACCAACAACTCCACCGGATACTGCTACAGCCGCGACCTCACCGCCGCCGCCAATGTCCTGACAGCCATCACCAACGGCCAGGGCTGCAACTGATGAGAGGACCTGCATCGTGAAAACGTGCTTTGTGAAGGCATGCTTGCTATGGCTTTTGTTGAGCACGCCTCTGTTGTTCGCCCAGTCGCCACCGGAGGGACTCTGGCAGGGATACGATGGAGAGTGGAAGCATGTTTCTCAGCAGTTGATTGCGCTGGCCGAGGCAACGCCAGCGGAGAAATTCGCCTGGCGCCCTGCCGCAGGAGTCCGTTCCACCAGCGAAGTCTACATACACATCGCCATGGCGAATTTCTATCTGTTAAGCGTAACCGGTCCCAAGATGCCGGCCGGCCTCAAAGAGGACATGGAGAAAACGGTTACGTCCAAAGCCGAAGTAATCGGCTGGCTAAAACGTTCGCTGGACGCAGTCAAAGAGGCTCATTTAGCCGCAAAACCGGCCGATCTTGAGCGTAAGGTCCGCATCGCCGACCGGGATGCGACGGTTGATGGGATGTATCTGCGCATCATCGTTCATGCCAACGAGCACATGGGTCAACTGATCGCGTACGCGCGCATGACGGGCGTCGTGCCACCCTGGTCGAAGAACTGAGACGGAGCAACATGCAATTTGACCAGGTGAGAATTACAGGCGCGATGGTGAGGTTGCTGAAAACTGGCAACTGTTCTTAAGCTGTGCGCGCCTTGTGCAAAATCCGGTCGCCGGACCCAAGTGCCTCCAACACAATTTTTCACGTGTCTCTCAAACCCCGCCGCTCGTGCGCCAATCGCAATCACCCTCGACCCAAGCTTCATCCACATTCATTACATCGAGTGCAGAAACGAGAATTCCACCGTTGCACCATTCTTATGGAATTGACCCATCTTGCGTCTGCGCGTACAGTCGCTCCACCTGAAACAAGAAATCCGCCGGGCGGTGAACCTGCTCGGTCAAAAACCGAAAGCGAGAAACGAACACAGGCCCTCCCCCGAGGGAGCAAATTAAGCTATGAAGATTGAAAGCCAATGGACCGTTTACCGCACCCGTTTCCTGGTGCGCGCTCGTCAACTCACCGAACCACTCGTCTTCACCGACGCTCTCGGCCGCGAACAATCCGGCCAGCCCGGCGACTACCTTGTCGAGTCCTCCGTCGGCGTAAGACGCATCACCTCCCACGCCCTTTTTCAGGACATTTACGTCCCGCTGGTACAAGATGATGGAGCGCCGGCCGCCCTCGCCCGGCCCGTAGCCCGCGCCGCACCAGAAGACCGTACCAGTGCCAGCGCATAAGGCCAGGTTTCAGGGGTTTGGAGGTTCCAAGAGTGCCCGCATAGCGGTCAGACCTTGAAACCTGGCCTAACTTTGCCAACTCGATACCCTTAACACTTTCGGGCCACAATCTATGGTGTTTCCCTCTTGACAGGCACCATATACGGGAGTACGTTAAGCATCCCAGAGCACTTTTTGCAGACCCCCTCAATAGAAGGAGGCTGCGACAGTAAACACAGGGGCGAGACTCAAAGTTGAGGTGACTTCGCGTCTCCTCCTTCACGGAAAACCATCCCTCCAGAGTGGATGGAAAAGCTGATGGACACAAGCGGTGACTTCCCCCGGCGCGGCTCAGCCGTTACCGGGGGAGTTAATCAACCGATAGGAGCCCCCGATGGAAGGTTTGAAAGAACTCGTTGCCGCATCCTTTGCCCGTTATGGCATCGAATGCCCAGCTGGCGATTCTCAGTTCGTGTGGGGACGGGCGCCCTCGCCCGTCCAAGCCTGCAGCCATAGTAACTCTGAATTCGCTGTAGCCCAGGCGATCCGCCCCCCTGAGCCTACCCTCACCACCGCGCTCCCAGAGCACAATTACAAAAAAGGAAGCTCGCAAGAAATCTGTCCGTAGAGACGGGGTTTGCCCCGTCTCTGAATCTTCTTAGGCTGCGGAAGACTAAAGCCTCGTATCAAGGTATCCCTTTAGCGATACCGCAAGTTTTGGACGGTTGGTTGTAACCTTGAAACCATGAAACTTTGAAACCTGTTGTTATAGATCAACCGCTCTTTGCCATCATCTAATTCAGGAGAAGGAAATGCCCGAAGTGCGCGATCAGATCAAAACTCAAACCCCCGCCGCCAATACCGCCGTCAGTAAGAAGACGAAGGCCCAAGGCCTGACTTTCCGCCGCTTTTTCACCAAGCCCGGTGTCTCCCCCTACTCTGAGGTTGAGTGGGAACTCCGCAATGCTCAGATCACCGACTCCCAGGGAGGCGTGATCTTCGAGCAGAAGAATGTCGAGGTTCCCAAAGACTGGTCGATGACCGCGACCAACATCGTCGCCTCAAAGTATCTTCACGGACAGATCGGCACCGATGAGCGCGAAACCGGCGTCCGTCAACTGGTAGCCCGCGTGGCTGAAACCATCCGCGACTGGGGCATGAAAGACGGATACTTCCGCTCCCCCGAAGACGCCGCCACCTTCCACGACGAACTCGTGCACCTGCTAATCCGCCAGCACGTGGCCTTCAACTCGCCCGTCTGGTTCAACGTAGGCTGCGAACGCGTGGAGCCGAAATCCGACGCCACCAACTGGCACTGGAACGCAACCACGCAGCAGGTAGAGTTCGGAGTCACCGGATACACGCGTCCGCAGTGCTCCGCCTGCTTCATCAATTCGGTAAAAGATTCGCTCGATTCCATCCTGACTCTAGCCAAGACCGAAGGCATGCTCTTCAAGTGGGGATCAGGTACCGGTACCAATCTCTCTCCGCTGCGTTCCTCCACCGAGGTTCTAAGCGGAGGCGGCACCGCCAGCGGCCCGCTAAGCTTCATGAAAGGCTTCGACGCCTTTGCCGGAGTAATCAAGTCCGGCGGCAAGACTCGCCGCGCCGCCAAGATGGTAATCCTGAACATCGACCATCCCGACATAGTCGACTTCATCGACTGCAAGAGCAAAGAAGAAGCCAAAGCCCACGCGCTGGTAGCGCAAGGGTACGACGGATCGCATCCCGACTCCGACGCCTACAGTTCCATCTTCTTCCAGAACGCCAATAACTCGGTCCGCGTAACCGATGACTTCATGGTAGCCGTAATGCGGGATACCGATTTCTCCACAAGAGCAATCGTTGACGGCCGCGTAGTCAACACCTACAAAGCCAAAGACCTGCTGCAGAAAATTTCCGAAGCCACCTGGCATTGCGGAGATCCCGGCATGCAGTACGACACTACCGTCAACCGCTGGCACACGTCGAAAAACACAGCGCGCATCAACGCCTCGAATCCCTGCAGCGAGTACATGTTCCTGGACGACTCCGCCTGCAATCTGGCCAGTCTGAATCTGCTGAAGTTCGCGCCCAACGGCACCTTCGACGTGGAAGCCTACCGGCAAGCCGTGGACGTGGTAATCACCGCGCAAGAAATTCTGGTAGACAACGCCGGATACCCCACGGAAATC
>Ga0181538_10002810_pt1 | contig 17591 bp, 15 predicted proteins | sample PEATcosm2014_Bin_40_FD_119773 | JGI IMG/M metagenome (GOLD analysis project Ga0181538, IMG submission 119773) | Peatland microbial communities from MTU Mesocosm Facility, Houghton, MI, USA - PEATcosm2014_Bin23_30_metaG | ecosystem: Environmental > Terrestrial > Soil > Wetlands > Peat | place...
CACCGTTCAGAACTGGTATCCCGGCGACAAGGAAGGCAAGGGCGGGATTTACAACTTCGTGACCAAGCGCGGCGCGTGCCGCGGCCGCGCCAGCAAGATCAGTTGGACGCAGGTGGAGACCGGCTCGGCGATCACCTGGAAATATCCAAGTTGCATCCTCCAGGGCGACGATAGCATCGGGGAATTTTACAGCGTGGCGCTGACGAACCATCGCCAGCAGGCCGACACCGGGACGAAGATGATCCACATCGGCAAGAACACCCGCAGCACGATCGTGAGCAAGGGGATCAGCGCCGGCCACGGTCAGAATTGTTATCGCGGCCTGGTGAAGATCCTCAAAGGCGCCAGCCACAGCCGCAACTACACCCAATGCGACAGCCTGCTGCTGGGAGACCGATGCGGGGCGCACACCGTTCCGTACATCGAAGTCCGCAACACGACCAGCCGGGCGGAACACGAGGCCAGCACCAGCAAGATCGGCGAGGATCAATTATTTTATTGCAAGAGCCGGGGGATCAGCCTCGAGGACGCGATCAGCATGATCGTGAGCGGATTCTGCAAGGAGGTTTTCCGCGAGTTGCCGATGGAATTCGCGGTGGAAGCCCAAAAGCTGCTGGGCGTGAGTTTGGAAGGCAGCGTGGGATAGCACCAAAGCCCGCGGAGCTTGCTCCGCGGGAACCGAAGGAAAAATGGCATTTCTTGAAATCCAAAATCTCCACGCCCGCGTGGCCGCTCCGGGCGGGCGGGACATCCTCAAGGGCGTGAATCTCACCATTAACGCCGGCGAGGTCCACGCCATCATGGGCAAGAACGGCTCCGGCAAGAGCACGCTGGTGCAGGTGTTGGCCGGGCGGGAGACCTACGAAGTGACCGGGGGAGGCGTCACCTTTGACGGGAAGGATTTGCTGGAACTGTCCGCGGAGGAGCGCGCCCGCGAGGGAGTTTTTCTGGCGTTCCAATATCCGGTTGAAATTCCCGGCGTGAGCACCAGCTATTTCCTCAAGGCCGCCGTCAACGCGGTGCGCAAGCATCACGGCCAGCCGGAAATCGACACCCTTTCGTTTCTCAAGCGGGTCAAGGAAAAGATGGCGCTGCTGAAGATGGACCAGAGTTTTATGAATCGGGCCGTCAACGAAGGGTTCTCCGGGGGCGAGAAAAAGCGCAACGAGATTTTCCAGATGGCGGTGTGCGATCCGCGGCTGGCGCTGATGGACGAAACGGATTCGGGCCTGGACATCGACGCGCTGAAGGTCGTCGCCAACGGCGCCAACAGCCTTCGCGGCCCGGACCGCGCGATTTTGGTCGTGACGCACTATCAGCGCCTGCTTAGCTACATCGAGCCGGACTTCGTTCACGTGATGCTGGATGGCCGGATCGTGAAGTCCGGTGACAAGGCTCTGGCGATGGAGCTGGAAGAGCGGGGATATGACTGGGTGGAGCGCCAGGTGGCCGCGGGAGTTTGAAAATGACGCGACTGGCGACGGGAAAAACATCGGATCATTCGCCCGCGCGGGAGGCCGCGGCGCGGCCGTGGCTGGAGGCGCTGCGGAGGGAGGGCGCGGATCGTTTCGCGTCGGTTGGATATCCCGGCACGGATCAAGAGGAGTGGCGGCTGACGAACGTTTCGGCGTTGGCGCGGACGAAATTCGCGTTGGCCGGGCCGCACATGAGCGACGAGGCCGCCGACCTGGCTCGGCACGCCAGCTTCGGCGCGGATGCGGTGGCGGAGCTGGTGTTCGTCAACGGACATTTCGCGGCATCGTTGTCGCGCACGTCCAGGCTGCCGCGCGGCGCCATGGCGGGCACGATCGATCACGTTCTGGCGGCCGACGAATTAATAATGGAACGGAACCTGGGCCGGATCGCCGACCTCTCGCAAAATCCCTTCGTCGCGTTGAATACGGGTTCGCTGCGCGACGGGGCGGTGGTGCATGTCGGCAAGAGCGTGGCGGTCGAGGAGCCGATCCACCTGATTTTCGTTTCCACGTGCGGGGCGGAGCCGGTGCAATCGTTTCCGCGCGTCCTGGTGGTCGCCGAAGACCATAGCCAGTTGACGCTGGTGGAAAGCTTTGTTGGCGGAGCGGGCGTTCATTTGACCGATGCGGTCACGGAAATCGCCGTGGGAAGCGATTGCCGGATGGACTACAGCCGCTTGCAGCGGGGAGGCGGCGAAGCCTATGCGGTGACGTCGCTTTGGGCGCGGCTGGGCCGGGGCAGCCAATTCATCAGCCACGCCGCCACCCTCGGCGGCAAGCTGACGAGGAACGATCTGACGGTGACCCTCGCCGGCGAGGGGGCGGACGCGACGATCAACGGTCTGGTGATCGTCGGCAAGGACCAGCATTGCGACAACCACACGCTGCTCGACCACGCCGCCGCTCATTGCCCCAGCCACGAGTTGTACAAGCACGTCCTGGACGGCAAGTCGACGTGCGTGTTCAAGGGACAGATCCTGGTTCGGCAGGATTCGCAAAAGACCGATTCGAAGCAGACGAGCAAATCGCTGCTGTTGAGCGACGAGGCGCAGATGAACAGCCAGCCCGCGCTGGAGATTTACGCCGACGACGTCAAATGCACGCACGGAAGCACGACGGGCCCGGTGGATGAGGAGATGGTGTTTTACCTGCGTTCGCGCGGGATGGGCCTGGAGGCGGCGCGGCACCTGCTGACGTATGCGTTCGCGGCGGACATCACGCGGCGGATCAAGGTCGAGCCGGTGCGCCGCCGGCTGGAGGATTTCCTGGCGGCGCAGCACGGCTTGCCGCGCGATCTGCGGATCACCGACCTGGGCCAGCACGATGAAAAGGCCAGATGAGCCAGTTTCTCCGTCCCCCGTCGCCCTAATGGACGAAACGGCCGAGTCCACCGCCGCGTTCGACGTCCAGCGAATTCGCGCCCAGTTTCCCATCCTCAAGCGAAAGGTCCACGACAAGCCGCTGGTTTATTTCGACAATGCCGCGACGACGCAGAAGCCGCAAATGGTCGTCGATGCCCTGCGGCGATATTACGAATCAGAGAATGCCAACGTTCACCGCGGCGTCCACGCCCTGAGCCAGGAAGCGACGGCGGCGTACGAGCTGGCGCGGGAGAAGGTCGCGCGCTTCATCAACGCGGAACAGTCCAGTCAGATCATCTTCACGCGCGGAACCACCGAGGGGATCAACCTGGTCGCCGCCAGCTACGGCCGAAAATTCCTGAAAGCCGGCGACGAGATCGTCCTTTCGGCGATGGAGCACCATTCCAACATCGTTCCATGGCAAATGCTGGCCGAGGAGGTCGGCGCGAAAATCCGCGTGATTCCGATGAACGACCGGGGTGAATTGCTGATGGAGGAGTTCGACCGGCTTCTGAGCGATCGCACGAAGATCGTTTCGATCGTTCACCTGTCCAATTCGCTGGGGACGGTCAACCCGATTCGGCAGATCATCGCCAAGGCGCATGCGCGCGGGGCGGTGGTCGTCGTGGACGGGGCGCAGTGGGTGGCGCACGCTCCGCTGGACGTGCGGGAACTGGACGCCGATTTCTATGCGTTTTCCGGACACAAGCTATATGGTCCGACCGGGATCGGCGTGCTGTATGGAAAGGCCAGCCTGTTGGACGAAATGTCTCCATACCAGGGCGGCGGCGACATGATCAGTTCGGTCACGTTCGAGAAAACGACGTACACCATTCCGCCGCACAAATTCGAGGCGGGAACTCCGCACATCGCGGGCGGGATCGGACTTGGAGCGGCCATCGACTTCGTCAATTCCATCGGATTGGGCAACATCGCGCGTCACGAGCAGGAACTGCTGGAGCATGGCACGCGGCTGTTGTCCCAAATCCCCCGCGTTCGGATCATCGGAACGGCCCGTGAAAAGGCGGGCGTGATTTCCTTCATCGTCCAAGACCCGCCGTTGGCGGCGCTGGACGTGGGGATGCGGCTCGATGCCGATGGAATCGCGGTGAGAACGGGGCATCACTGTTGTCAGCCGGTCATGGACCGCTTGAAGATTGCGGCCACCGCGCGGGCGTCGTTTGCGATGTACAACACGAAAGGTGAAATCGAGTTGCTGGCGGCGTCGTTGCGGCGGATCGTCGCGGCCGAATCCGCCAAGCCGCGGCCGCAAGAGCGCGTTCACTCGGATTACGAGATTGAAGCCTTGCAATACCCCCCCTCCGCCGCACCCTCCCCGCAGGCGGCGGCCGATGAGTTGATCGAGACGTTCGATTTTTTGCAAAACTGGGAACAGCGGTATGAATTTTTGAATGATTTGGGCGAGGAACTCCCGCCCATGCCGGAGGAATTGAAGACCGATTCCAATCTCGTGCATGGATGCCAGAGCATCGTCCATCTTTTCGCGCGCAAGCGCCCTAACACGCCGGATACCATTGATTTCCTGGCTTCCAGCAATGCGATCATCGTGCGAGGTCTTGTCGCATTGCTCCTGCGGGTTTACTCCGGCCAGTCGGCCAAGGCGATTCTCGCGTTCGATGACAAGGCGTTTATCCATCGCCTGGGCTTGGATACGAACACCACCATGTTCCGGCGCACGGGCCTGGAAGGAATGATCAAGCGAATCCGCTCCGAAGCGAACCGGCTGACGAATCAATAGAGAATACATTTTTGCTTTTGTATGGAACCTGAAATTTCCAATTTGGATTCGGCCCAGAGGCAGCCGTTGCCGGTCCTGCCGCATTCGGGGAAGGTGGAGCAACTGAAGCAAGAGGAGATTCGCCAGCCCGCGGCGATGGACGCCGGACGCGCTATGCACAAGACGGCGGGCGAACTGTCGCCGGCTCAGCGGGCGCTGGAGGCGACGATCGTCGAGGTGGTGCGAACGGTTTACGATCCGGAGATTCCCGTGAACGTCTATGATCTGGGGCTGATTTACGAAATCGCCATCGATGCCGAGAACCGGGTGAAGGTGAAGATGACGCTGACTGCGCCTGGTTGTCCGGTGGCCGGATCGTTGCCGGTGGAGGTGGAGCGGAAGATCGCTTCGATTCCCCAGGTGAAGGATGCGGAGGTGGAGCTGGTGTGGGACCCGCCGTGGGACAAATCGCGGATATCCGAAGCGGCGCTGCTGGACCTGGGGTTGGCATGAAGGATGAAATTGGTGGCCAGCGTTCGTGACAATTGGCGGCGGCGTCGATACATTTCGGCCAGCGTAAGGAGCAGCCGGAATGCGACTGGGGATTTTCTGGACGGCGATGCTGGGGGCGGGATTGTCGCTTGGGCAGTATGCCCTGGCGGCTGACGACGCCCCCGCGGGAACGGACCTGCTGGAGCAGGCGCAAAAAACGGACGTGGTGCTGGCGTCGGTCCTGGGGAGTCCGCAGGACCCGTTCGCCTCGCAGCAGCCCCCCCCAACGGAATGGGGCGATCAGCAAATCAACAACGGCGGGGCGCATTTCTCACTCGATTTCGCCTACGCCAACAAATATATCTACCGCGGCGTGGATCACGACTCGGTGGCCACGCACGGCAGCTCGCTGAACCTGCTGTTCGACGGCAAGCTGGAATTTGATTTGAAACAATATCCGCATCCGTTCGTGGAGGTGTTCACGAACATTTACGACGCAGACCCGCTGTCGCGATTTCAGGAAATCCGGCCCAGCATCGGCGCGGACTGGGACGTGAAGCCGTTCAATCTGGAACTGGTGGACATCAGCTACATTTACCCCGAACGCGAGTCGTTCAACCTCCCGGAAATAGATATCAAGATCACGCTGGATGATTACCTGCTGCTCGACGCGGACAAGCCGATCCTCTCACCCTACGTGCTGGGCGCATTCACCTATGCCAAAAACGAGGGATGGTACATCGAGACGGGCATGAAGCACGATTTCACGTTCGAGGACATCGGCCTGGTCATTACGCCCGAGGCGAACGTCGCCTGGATCACCGGCCTCAAACAGCAGTTTGTTTTCGTCAACACGCCCACCCAGCACTGTACCGGCTGGCAGCATCTCGAGTTGGGTCTGACGGTCAGCTATTCCTTGAACGTCCTGCTGAACGTGTCGAAGAAGTTCGGAGAATTCGACCTCAAGGGATACGGATTTTACGACGACCGGCTCTCGGCGCAGATCACGTCAAGCAACGCCTTCTGGGGTGGGTTGGGGTTGGGGTTCAAGTATTGAAGCCCAATTTGTTCGACCCCCGCCCCGATCGAAGCTCCGGATGTACATCCGAGGCTACGGGAAGCGCAAACAATTCCTGCAATCGGCATGACGTGCACCATGGTGACCGCGGTCAATATTCGGCGAATTGATTGTGCGGCACTCCAGTTGTAACCTGTCGAGACCAACCGCATTGAGGGCTGGAGGAAACGAGGCCATGAGTTATCAGCGACGGGCATTTCCACGGGCACCGGTGTGTTTCTGCGCGCTCTTTTTGCTATTGACAACTGCTGCCCATGGGCAGACTCCGTCGCCTTCGGCGGCGAGCGCGCCGCCGGCGCAGAGCGTTGACGCCGTGCAGATCGGGCGCGTCGAAGACCTGAACTCCGGCGACACGGCCTGGATGCTGACCAGTTCCGCGCTGGTCCTCCTGATGACCGGTCCGGGCCTGGCCCTTTTTTACGGCGGGTTGGTCCAGCGCAAGAACGTCCTGTCAACGATGATGCACAGCTTCAGCCTTATGGCGCTGGTCAGCGTCGCTTGGGCGATCGTCGGCTACAGCCTGGCCTTCGACGTGGGCACGCCCTGGATCGGCGGGCTGCGCTTCGCTTTTTTGCGCGGGGTCGGCAACGCCCCAAGCGAGTATGCGCCAACCATCCCGCATACCACCTGGATGGTCTACCAAATGATGTTTGCGGTGATCACCCCCGCTCTCATCTCCGGCGCTTACGCCGAACGCATGAAGTTCAGCAGCATGTTGATCTTTTCACTCGTCTGGTTGCTGGCGGTCTATTGCCCCATGGCGCACATGGTCTGGGGCAAGGGCGGATTGTTCAACGCATGGATGGGCGGCGCCATCGGCACGATGGACTTCGCCGGAGGCACCGTCGTCCATATCAGTTCCGGTGTCTCGGCGCTGATTTGCGCCTTGATGCTCGGGAAGCGCACCGCCTACGGCAAAACCCCCATGCCGCCGCATAGCGTCGTCATCTCCATAATTGGCGCGGCGTTGCTCTGGGTCGGCTGGTTCGGGTTCAATGCCGGCAGCGCGCTGGCGGCAGGCCCGCTGGCCAGCACGGCATTCGTCAATACTCATCTGGCCGCCTCCATGGGCGCCATGGCCTGGCCGGCGATGGAATGGATGAGAAACGGCAAGCCCACGGTGCTGGGCGCCATTTCCGGCGCGGTCGCCGGGTTGGTCGCCATCACCCCCGCCAGCGGATATACCCTGCCCATGTACGCCATCATCATCGGCGCCGCCGCCGGTGTGGTTTGCTATTTCTCGGCAACCACCATCAAGCAGATGTTCGGCTACGACGACACCCTGGACGCCTTCGGCGTTCACGGCATGGGCGGAACCCTGGGCGCGATCCTCACCGGCGTCTTCGCCGTCTGCGCCGTTCACTGTCCACCCGGATTGGACAAATCCGGAAAACTCGGCCTCGTCGAAGGCAACTGGATTCCCGTGACCCATCAACTCGCGGCCGTGGTGCTGACCTGGATTCTAGCCGCCGCGGCGTCGGCCGTGATCCTGGCAATCCTCAAGGCCACTATCGGCCTGCGCGTCACCGAAGCCGAGGAATACGAGGGCCTGGACCTCAACCAGCACGGCGAAGCGGGCTACAACATGGAAGAGTGATCGGGGCCGGATTCGGCTCAATTGCCGGGAAGCATCGGGCCGGCCGCGTTGGAAGGTTCGGTTGTGGGCGACACATTGCCGACGTCCAGCGCATTGTCCGTAAGCGTGATTGTCCCCCCCTTGACGACAATTTGGTTGCTCTCGATGACCTTGTCGCCCATTCGCATCTGCACCAGACCGTTATGAGCGTGCAAAGTAATCGTCTTGTCCGCGTCCTGATTCACCGCCGCGGGTGTCGGCTGATTGGCCCCGCCAGGCGGCGCCGCCTGGACCTCCGCGATCAGCTTGTCCGGCCCGCCCCTCGCGCCGAGCGGATGCTCGCCGACGTTGCTGAGATATTCAAAGCCAAACTGCTGCGCCAGTTGGCCAACGCGCGCTTCGTTGAGTTGGCCAACCGTGACCTGATCGCTCGTCCATGCCAGGCAAAGCACGGTATGGCTACGGTCCGGCACTTGTTCGAGCAGCGCCGGCAGCTTGTCCCAATTGGTCGCGGTTCCCTGGAAACTCATACCGCCGTCGGGCGCGATGACGAGCATGACGAAATGGCGCACGCGGGTCGCCCCGGATGAAATAGTTGGCTGCATGGAGGGCGGTCGACCTGCCGCGCTGAGGTCGTGCATCGACTCCAGCTTTTCATATTCGGCATTGGCAACGTCCAGACCCTGCTGCGCGTGGGCCATGTTGGCCTTCACGTCGCGAATGAACTGCGAGTATTTCCCCACGTCGGCGCACAGGGCCTTCTGCCTTTCAAGTTGTTTAGTCAGGTCGTCAATTTCCACTTCCAACGACTTGATTTCCGCTCGAACCGACGTCAGCCCCGGATTCACCTCGATGCTCTTCCGATCAATGTCCAGCCTCGTCTTGGCGTCGTCCAGCCGCGTGTAAAGTTGACCCAGGTGGCGCATGTTCTCGCTTTGGAAGGAAGCCAGGTCGTCCGTGTTGTACTGGCCTTACAATTCCCGCAATGCTTGCGCGTACGACGCCAGGTCGTTGGAATACTTGGTCTGTTGTCTCTGTAGTTCCTGAAGCTTCTGTGCATACAACTCCGTAGCAGGCTTGGTTGTCGGCTGCGTCGCCGCTTGCCGCTCTTGCCCCGCGGCCTTCATGCACGCCATCGGAATGATCAGCGCCAATGCCGCCGCGGCGGCAATCAGCACGCCCCATCGTGTCAGGTCCCGGCGATTCCGCGTCATGTCCAAAATCGCCAGCAATCTGCCTTCCAATTTGTTCGGCCGGGCCATGGCGATGGCGGCGGCGCCGAAGCGAACCACCGGCATTTCCGAGGCGATGTGCAACAGTTGTTCGGCGTATGCCGACGCCTTGGTTCCGGTGCTCAGCACCAGGTCGTCGCATGCCTGCTCGCGCTCGGTCTGCATGCGCTTCCACGCCAGCCACAATAGCGGATTGAACCAGTAGAGGGCGCGGGCCAACTGAACCACAAGTTGAGTCAGGCAATCCCAACGTTTCGCGTGAGCCAGTTCATGGAGCAGCACTGTCCGGCGCTGCTCGTTACTCCACGTGGCGGAATCCTCCGGCAGCAACAGGCGCGTTCGCCATATTCCCCAGGTCATGGGCATGGTCCGGCGAGGGCTGCTGAGCAGTTCCACCGGCCGGCGAAAGCCAAGCTGATCGCAAAGTTGCCGCATAAGAATCGGCCAGCCGCCAACCGTGATGCGCGAAGATCGTTGCTGCAACCACCAGAGGCTGGCAAATCCCAACGCCACATATCCCAGGAGCAGCGCGCTTCCCGCCACCCAGGCGAGCAGCACCCACGTTTGCCAGTTAACGTGCAGCGGCTGCGGCTCGATAGGCGTCCGCGCGAAAATCGGCGGCTGGGTTTGTGGCGCCGGTTCATACGGCAGAATCTGATTGTCCGGCACGGTGGGCGCAAGGAGCGGTGCAGGAGCCGCTATCGGCTCGGGCGCCGTAGCGTTGTCCGCCCATCTTGGCAGGATATGCCAACTCGGAAGCGCGGCGGAGAGGATCGGCAGAATCAGCAAGCTCAACGTGCCCAGAAACCATGCCAAATGCCGCGCCGCCGCCGATGCCCGGCGCATCGCCAGCACCGCCAAGCCCGTTAGCGACAGGATGACCAGCCCTTTGATGGCCGCATCCAGAAGCACCGGCAGAAGCGCCGGACCCACAGCCGAGAGACGCTCCACGTTACACCCCTTTCCGCTTGGCTTGTTCAATCAGATCGGAAAGCCGCTGCAATTCTTCGAGGCCGAGCTTTTTGGAGCGGCCGGGATCGCTCAGATGGGCCGCCACCGCCTTTTCCAGCGAACCGCTGTAAAAGACATCCAGCACCCGTCCCATGGCCGACCGCGCGGCGTGGCGGCGCGGCTGAGTGGGCCGATAGACAAACTCGCGGCCCTCCTGCCGGCGCGTCAGATGACCCTTTGTCTCCATGATGCGCAAAAGCGTGCGCAACGCTCCGCGCATGGGGGGATCGGGCATTTCCGCCAGCACCTGCGAAATCGTCGCCTCGCCGCGGGCGTAGATCACGTCCATGATCTGCCGCTGACGCTTGCTCAATTGGGAAGGATCGGACATGGGATAAGAAGTTATCCATCGGCGGGGCGTTTGTCAAGCGAAAAGGATAAAATTTTATCCGAATTCCATGGAAACTCGAAACTCGAAATTCGAATGACGAATCAAATTCGAAACTCGAAATTCGAATTTGGACCTTCGAATTTGGTTCGAATTTCGAGTTTCGAGTTTCGAATTTCCGCTGATTTATCCGTGTGCATCGGATTTTTGCCTGCGGCGAAACTTGCTCCCCATCATGGCGGCCCGCCCGCGGTGCTATATAATCATTTGTTTCGTATCACGGAGAGCGTTCATGGCGGGAATGACAATGACGGAAAAGATTCTGGCCCGGCATGCGGGCCGGAAGAGCGTTCAGCCCGGCGAAAACGTCTGGGTGAGCGTGGACATCCTCATGACCCACGATATCTGCGGGCCGGGGACCATCGGCATCTTCCACGAGAAGTTCGGCCCCGACGCCAAAGTCTGGGACCGCGACCGCGTCGTGATCATTCCCGATCACTACATCTTCACCGCCGACCAGAAATGCCATCGCAACGTGCAGATTCTGCGGGATTTCGTGAAGCAGCAGGGATTGAAATATTTCTACGATGCGGACTTCGTGAAAAACGAGCCGACGATGCCCAATCCCTATCGCGATCCCACTAAAACCAGCTACAAAGGCGTTTGCCACAAGGCGCTGCCCGAGGAAGGGCACGTGCGCCCCGGCGAGATTCTTCTGGGCACCGACAGCCATACCTGCACTGCGGGCGCCTTCGGACAACTCGCCACGGGGATCGGCAACACCGACGCCGCGTTTGTCCTGGGCACCGGCAAACTCTGGCTCAAGGTCCCGCCGACCATGAAGTTCACCTTCCACGGCGCGATCCCGGCGTATCTGACGGCCAAGGACCTCATTCTGGCAGTGATCGGCGAGATCGGCGTCGATGGAGCGACGTATCGAAGCATGTATTTCGCCGGCGACGGCATCTCCTCGCTGACGCTGGAAGACCGCATGACGCTGACCAACATGGCGATCGAAGCGGGCGGCAAAAACGGCGTCTGCGACGTCGATGAAAAAACCCTCAGATACGTGCGGCACCGCAGCAAAATCCCCGCCTGGAACGTCGTTCGCGATGACCCAGGCGCCGAGTATTGTTTCCAGGCCGAATGGGATTTGGCGACCCTCGAGCCCCTCGTCGCCAAGCCGCACAGCCCCGACAACCGCGACACCGCCCACAACTGCCGCGACGTGAAGCTCGACCAGGCCTACATCGGAAGCTGCACGGGCGGGAAGATCACCGACATGATCTTCGCGGCCAATATCCTCAAGGGCAATCGGGTGAAGATTCCGACGTTTGTGGTTCCCGGCAGCACGGAGGTCCACGCCGACATGCAGCGGCTGAACCTGCGCGGCGTCGAGAAAGGCCCCAACGAAAAGAGCGTCCAGGACGTGCTGCGGGATGCCGGCTGCAACGTCGGCGCCTCCGGTTGCGCGGCTTGTCTGGGCGGACCGGGCGACACCTTCGGCCGCCTGCAACGCAGCGAGGTCTGCATCAGCACCACCAACCGCAATTTTCCCGGCCGCATGGGAAGCACCAAAAGCGCGGTCTACCTGGCCTCCCCGCTCACCGTCGCCGCCAGTGCCCTGACCGGACACGTGACCGATCCGCGCGATTACGTCACCCAACCCATCGAGACCGGCGCCGCGGGAGTGGCGTAGGGGCGATCATGACGCCGGCAATTCGTACAGAGGATCTTGCCCGCGTCATCCGCCGCGCCGCCCACGCCGATCGCGACCTTCAAACTCGCCAGCCCGTCCCCATCGGCCAAAGCGGCGACGGCCTGGCCGATGCGATCCTCTGCACCGGGGCCGACTTCCCGGGCACAAAGAATTTGTTCGATCGCCTGCGATGGGGCGCACACCTTGTTTACGTTTGCCAGACCCCCGAAGAGGCGGATCGCATCGGCGCCCAACTGAGCGGCGGCGGGTTCGAGATCACGCAAAAGCCGCGACCGATCGCCCGCGGCTGGCTCGGCGCCCTCATCCCCTTTTTCTCGCGAAAAAATCATTATCTCGCGGCGCGGAAGGTGGAACTTGTCCAGCCGGGACAGACCACCGACCGATTCACCTATCACGTTCACCTGGCACATTCGCAAGGCGCCGCCGATTACGTCGTCGTCAAGGAGGTGCCGACCCTGGAAATGGTGATGGCGCGGCTTCGCGGCAAGTGGCCCGACCTGGCCGGTGATATCATCGAGAAACGCGCCAGAAAATTTTCCGACAAGATTTTCCCGGTATTTTTGACCCGCGAGGCGGCGATCCTCAAAATCGTCAACCGCGATTTGCCGCCGGATTACGCGCGGCGGATTCCAAAGCTCCTCGAGATGGAACAAGACGAGCGGGGGTTCGCCAAACGATTGCACTTAAGCTGGCTCCGCAACGGCGGCCAACCGTTGAGCCAGTTGGAATTCGCCCGGCAGAGCGCCGATTTGCTCCGCGCCCTGCACGACGACGTGGGGATCATGCACCTCGACTTGCGGCTGGACAATTTTGTGGTCACGCCCGCCGGGGTTGGGTTCGTCGATTTCGGATCGGCCGTGCGCGTGGACGAGAACCTCAAGCAGAGTCCCTTGCTGTCGAGTCTTTTTGAGGAACTGATGCGAACCAGCGAAATTCAACGGATGCTGTTTCGCATGACTCGAACCGGCCAGGTCACCAGCGAGGCGATCAGCGGCGGGCTGCACAAAGTCGACAAGGCGGTCGATTGCTTTTACCTGGCCGTTCAGATCAGTTCGCCCCATACCAACCCGGACCTGAAAGACCTGATTCGCTTCGACAGGCATAGTTCCGAAGCCCGGCTGTTATCGCGATTGACGGACCAGATCCTTCGGCCCGCCAACCCGGCCAACCCGGCCTTTCGCTCCGCCGCCGATATCCTTCGAGGAATCGAGCAATTACCTACTAAATTGCAAGAACCGCAACCCCCCGAACCCGCCGCGGGAAACCCGGACTTGGCGCTGTCGAAAACCTTGCCCCGCCCTTGACCGCCAATTTCAATTCATGTATATGCACGGCTACGGATGAAGCTTTAAGACCCTATTCGGCCTACAATGTGTGCCTTCAATGGGCGATCAAAGGGGCTAAGAGGTCTGGAGGTACCGCTTACTGGTTAGCACTTTTTCTTACTTTCGGAGGCCATGCGCTTTAAGATGATCTCGGCGACCTCGGCTCTGATGTCGCACGGATAGAGCCCGAGGATGGCGGCCCGAACGACGTCGGATTGAGTGGTAAACCACTCGATTACACGGCTCGTGGCGGCAATCTGGGTCATTCCCAACCGATCACACAGATCGGCCAGCCCCTTTTTCGCCTCAGGGTACAGTTCGATCCGCATGATTACACGGCGTGAAGGATTCGGATTGGCCATATTCTGTCCTCGCATTAAGTTACATAACCTAGAAGGATGCCCCCCAAGTTCTGCAACGGGTCAAAAGATTCATTGACTCTCAAATGATCGCTATTTCGAGTTTTTCCCTCGCGATGCCAATTGCTTCAGCAATTGTTTTGCAAGCCGCCGCAACTCCGGCTCTGACAGCGATGCCATCACCGCGGTTTGAATCACGTCGTCCTGCTTGACGAACCACCCGACAAGTCGCGACATCACGGCGATTTGAGTCATTCCGCGCTTGTCGCACAGTTCATCCAACTCTTCTTTGGCTCCAGCATCGAGTTGGATCCGCATGATCGCACGCCGATCTACCATTTTCTTTTACTCCCAATCAAAGGCGACGCTCAAAGCCACTCGCACACGCCGCCGGCCAACGCCGTCATCAAAAAGATACAATTTCCATGTTCCAGTCATCATATGCAGTCAAAATGTGCGCCGCTCCAGAATATTAACAAACCAAATATGCCTATTTTTCGCCTTCATGTCTCTCGTTGACTCTGGTCATATACGAATCTCCGCCCAATGGTAACAAAATGGCGAGTTTTTTTCTCCTATTCCGAGTTCAACCACCTGACTGTAACATAAGTTACATGATATTCATTGTACGACTATCTGCCAAGGTTACGCCCCGTCAGGGCACGCGCGATTGTGGATGGAGAGTTCGGAACTGATAACGGTCCATGATCATCAACCAACTGGGCCGTCAAACGTCGATTGCCCTCCACCAACGGCTTACCAATTACCTGAGCGATCTGATTTACCTCTTCCTGCTTTTGCACTAACAGCTTTTCTAATTCCTGTACTTGGACGTCCAACTCCTCGTACTGCTTAAGGGCTGATTGATATAGCTCCTCGCCCTCCCGCATCCATTCCGCAATTGATTTTGCCACAGCCGAACCCTCCCGCCGGTATTTCCTCGTCACGTTTATTCGTCCGAGCACCAGCTTTATGATGCCGCGAGTAAATGCCCGAAAGTTGGTCGGTCATTTAACCGGTTTCAGCAAAAATCGCAAGCTTAGTGTAGTCTTGCGAGAGAAGGCCGTTATTGACCCGGAAAGCCGGAAAAGCCATCAGGATTGACGTAAGGGTAACCGTGGCGCATACCGAATCCTCGCTCCCCGAAAACGCGAATACTTCGCCTGGCTCATTGGGCGAAATCGCGCGATATTTCCTCCTGCTCGGCTTCACCGCCTTCGGCGGCCCCGCGGCCCATATCTCCATGATGGAACAGGAACTGGTCCACCGCCGACACTGGCTGGATCGTCAACATTTCCTCGATCTCCTCGCCGCCATCAATTTCATCCCCGGACCCAATTCCACCGAACTGGCCATCGCCCTCGGCAGGCTTCGGGGCGGCTGGCGCGGAATGCTCGTCGCCGGAACCTGCTTCATTCTCCCCGCCGTCCTAATCATACTTCCCATCGCCTGGCTTTACGTGAATTACCACCAACTTCCACAAGTGGATGGAGTTCTTCGCGGCGTCGGCGCGGCCGTCGTCGCAATCATCGCCGCCGCCGCTTGGCAACTCGCCAGGTCAGCGCTGAAAAATCCGTTCGGCATCGGCATCGCCATTCTCGCGGCCGTGGGCCAGTGGCTGAACCACCAACATCGCTGGGCCTTCGGCGACCTGGGAATCCTCGCTTTGGCCGCGATCGCCGGACTGGTGCGGTCCAATTGGGCTTGGCCGAAGAACTCGATCACCCGGTCAATCGCCCTGTCCCCGCTGGGCGCCCTGGCGGCGATAACCGTCGGCGGTCCCGTCCTCATGGTCCTTCTGTTCCTCAAAATCGGCGCGACCCTGTTCGGCAGCGGATATGTCCTGGTCACCTACCTGCAAACCTCCTTCGTCGATCAGCGGCATTGGCTCACGAGCCAGCAAACGTTGGACGCCGTCGCCGTTGGCCAAGTCACGCCAGGCCCATTGCTGACCACCGCGACGTTCATCGGATTTGTGCTGGGACACTATCCGTTCGGCGGGGGATGGGCCATGGAAACGGGCTGCGCCCTGGCCGCAACCGCCGCCATTTTCGCCCCCGCGTTCATTCTGATCGCCGCCATCGGTTCATCCATCGACCGGCTTCGTCACAGTCCCCCGGCCCGCGCCGCCTTCGATGCCATGAACGCCGCCGTCGTCGGACTCATCGCCGCAACCTGCCTCTTCATGGCCCGGCAGGCAATTCAACCCCCGCAAACCTGGACCTCCGTCGCCATCATGGCCGCATCCCTGTTCGCGATCCTGGCGTTGAACGTGAACGCCACCTGGCTGATCGCCGCCGCCGGCGGCATCGGATGGATTTTCCTGCGGTAGCCCTTTTTTGCGGCCATTTCTTGGCGATTGGACAATCCGGAAAAAGCCGCTGATATCCGATACAATGCCCGGGTTGCGATTTTGTCGAAAGGACAAATGGCCAGCCATCAAGCGGACGATCCCTACAAGCAAAAGTTCCGGCCCGACGCCGATGCCAAGCTCGATGCCCAAATCGACGCGGCATTGGGCGGGATTTCGATGGAGGATCTCTACGGCTTCAACAAGCCGCCGGTCGCCGCCGAGCACGCCGCCGAAAAGGGCGTCCGCCGCGGCCGGATTGTTTCCATCGAAAAGGAGGACGTCTTCGTCGATTTCGGAGGCAAGAGCCAGGGGATCGTCCCGCTGCTTCAATTCCAAGAGCCGCCGCAGATCGGGCAGGAAATGGAGTTCAATGTCGAGCGCTACGACTCCGCCGAGGGATTGCTGATCCTGTCCTGCAAAGGCTCGGCCGCGGCGAACGTTTCCTGGGAGACGCTGGAGGTCGGCCAGATCGTCGAGGGGACGGTTACGGGCGTGAACAAGGGGGGCCTGGAACTCAGCGTCAAAACCATGCGCGCCTTCATGCCCGCCGGCCAGGTCGATGTCTATCACGTCCCGGATTTGTCGCAGTTCATCAACCAGAAGATGACCGCCGAAGTCACCGCCTTCGAGCGCCAGGGGCGAAACATCGTCCTGTCGCGCAGAAACGTCCTGGAACGCGAGCGGGAGGAGCAAAAGAAGAAGTTGATGGAAGAGCTGGCCGTAGGCCAGGTCCGCCGCGGCACCGTCCGCAACGTGATGGATTTCGGCGCGTTCGTCGATCTGGGCGGCGTTGACGGCCTGCTCCACGTCAGCGAAATCAGCTTTCGCCGCGTGCGAAATCCCGGCGAGGTCGTCAAGGTCGGCGACGTCGTTGACGTGAAGATCCTGAAAATCGACCGCGAAACCGGAAAGCTCAGCCTCAGCCTCAAGCAGGCGCGCGGCGTCGATCCCTGGAACGATGCCGGGTCACGATATGCCGTCGGCGGCGAGGTCACCGGGCGCGTCACCAAGATCGAAAGTATCGGCGCTTTCATCGAAGTCGAAGAAGGCATCGAGGGCCTTTTGCCGATCGGCGAGATCAGTCATCGGCGAATCAAGTCGCCCGCGGAGGTGGTCAAGGAAGGCGATACCGTCCGCCTGGTCGTGCTGTCGGTGGATCCGGCGGCGCGGCGGATGTCGTTCAGCCTGAAGCAGGCCGCGCCCGCCGAGGACACCACCGCCCCCGCGCCGCCGGCCACGAATCCGAAAAAGAAACGGCCCGAACTGCGCGGTGGATTGGATCGTTGAACCTCCTTCGCTTCATCGCGGTCTTCGCCTTCTTCGCCATCCTCCCCGGCGGCGCCTGCCTCGCGCAAACCACCCAGCCCCAAGAACCGCCCAACACCGCCGCCCGATGGGTCAAAATGTTCGACCGCGACCAGAGCGGCTTCACTCTCTTTCCCCTCGGCGAGGGGGCCAGGATCATTCTCCTCAGCAGCACCGACGGCAGCGATTTCAGTGACGGGATGCTCCGGCCCGTCCGAACACTTAAGAAAGCCCTCTC
>Ga0181538_10002811_pt1 | contig 17590 bp, 13 predicted proteins | sample PEATcosm2014_Bin_40_FD_119773 | JGI IMG/M metagenome (GOLD analysis project Ga0181538, IMG submission 119773) | Peatland microbial communities from MTU Mesocosm Facility, Houghton, MI, USA - PEATcosm2014_Bin23_30_metaG | ecosystem: Environmental > Terrestrial > Soil > Wetlands > Peat | place...
CGGAGGCGATAAAGTCCCGCGGCACCCAGCCCATCACCCTTGGCCCACTCGTCCTGCGCACCGAAACAGCCGCCATTTATTGCCTCTCAATCCTCAATTACGAATTGCAGTCTCCTTTCCTTTAGCCCCCGCAACTCCAGAGCACCGAGACATGACTACCGGTTTGGTCCCTTCTCTCTCGGCCATTTCAGATACTGCTTCGCCTTGGGCCTGTTCGCCCCTCGACTGCACCAGGACGTGAAATGACCGTCCCAAGTGTTCTGGGTGAGTCAGGGTCTGAAACTGACGCGTGCGCGCCGGAGTCCATTCTCCGAACGAGGCTTCATCCTTCCAGGTCCGCGCAGCAATGCGGGTAAGGAACTTTGCCTGAGTCAGGAAGGAGTCCGTCGTCAAGCCGGCTGATTCGCCGGCGGTTCGAATGGCAGTGAAATTGACATGAGCCGTGATGTCCTGCTCGCCGGGATTGGCGAGGACGTTGCTGCTCGGCTGGTGATGATGATACCCTCGCGCCGTGCCTTCCTTTCTCTCGGGTATGAAGAACTCATCTGCCGATAGACCATAGTCAAGCGCAACCAATTTGCCGCGCCCCAAGGCCGTCGCCGCCGTGCGCCACCACTCCTCCGCCGCCGGACATACTTCGGTGGTGAACCCGTCAGGCAGCATATCCAGTAATCTCTCTTCCAGGGGCAATTGGAAAAAGGAAGTCGAGAGAGAATTGATCGAGTGCTGATCGCTGTTTCCCAGCCCTCGGTCGAGGATTCGGGTCCAAACGAATTGCCCGGCCTGCAGCGTCACACCCCATTCAAACCAAATGCGCGCATTCGCATCCCATCCCAGTCGATGCACCGGCATAGCATCCAGTAGCTCGTTGGAGAACATAACTCCTTGAAAACCAGGAGAATGCGGCGGGCAGAACTCGGGATTCGACCCGCCAGTCAGCTCCGCCAGTTTCCCCATCCAACGCACTTTATGGCTAAACTCACGCAGGTTTTGCTGCTGCCAATCTCGCCGCCGGTTTGAAGGCTCTACGATCCCGTATTCCAAAGATTGGAACAGCGCTGGACGATGTTGCCGCAGCCAGCGCAATATGTCCCTGGCGAGATCCCCGCCATGCGCCCCTGCCTCCACAATGCGCATGACTTGACTTTTCTGACCCGCTTTACCGTCCGGGCTTGGCCTTTGCCACTCGTTCTTCGCACCCCAGCCCTCCTGGAGCCATTCCGCGACTTGAAACGCCAGCAGTTCACCAAACAGGCTCCCCACACTCACGCTGGTGTAGTAATCGCCGCGAGCTCCGATAATGTCCTCTTCCTTCTCGTAATATCCAGAATTTGGACAATAGAGCGCCAGTTCCATGAAGCGCGCGAACGAAATGGCGCCTCTGTCCCTTATCTCTCCCGCAATTCTTTGGCCGACCTCATTCATTTACTTGGAGTCTGGTGCGGATCTAGCTACGAGTCGTCAGGACGATACGGAATGTTATGGCGAAGATCGACGCTTTCTTTAATCTAATGTTCGAGCAAAAGGCTTCGGACCTCCACCTTTCCTCGGGCAATAACCCCATGCTCCGCGTCAATGGCGAACTGCATCGTGTGGACCATCCGCCGCTCGAGAACGATGATCTCAAGAAGATGCTCTACGAGATCGCGCCCGAGTATAAGATCAAGGTCTTCGAGGAAACCGGCGACGTCGATTTCGGCTACGAGATTCCGCATATCTCCCGCTTTCGCGCCAACTTCTACAACCAGAAGTATGGCATCGGAGCCGTCTTCCGTCAGATTCCAACCAAGGTCCTTTCCTTCGAGGACTTTGAGAAGTTCGACGCGCCGCTGCCAGCCGTGCTCAAGAAATTCTGCATGCTGCACCGCGGCTTGGTGGTGGTGACTGGCCCCACTGGCTCCGGCAAGTCCACGACCCTTGCATCCATGGTCGATTACGCCAACAAGAATCGCCGAGACCATATTATCACGGTCGAAGATCCGATTGAGTTTGTCCACGAGAGTAAGAATTGCCTTATCAACCACCGTGAAGTAGGCGTGCATACCAAGTCGTTTGCGTCCGCCCTCCGCGGGGCTTTGCGCGAAGACCCTGATATCATCCTCGTAGGCGAGCTGCGCGACCTGGAGACCATCGAATTGGCCCTGGTAGCCGCCAGCACGGGCCATTTAGTGTTCGGCACCCTTCACACGCCCAGCGCAGCGAAGACTGTCGATCGCATGATTGACGTCTTCCCGGCTGAGCAGCAGAACAAGATTCGTGCGACGCTTTCGGAAGCTCTCAAAGGCGTGATCGCTCAAAATCTCTTCAAGCGGATTGACAAGAAAGGCCGCGTGGCAGCGCTGGAAATCCTGGTTTTCACCACCGCTATTGCCAACCTCGTGCGCGAGGGCAAGACCCACCAGATCCCAGGCATGATCCAGGTTGGCAAGAAGATCGGGAATCAACCCCTGGACGATGCGATTATGGAGCACCTCCGGATGAAACGCATCGCGCCGGAAGAGGCCTATGACAAAGCCATCGACAAGAAGAAGTTCCGGCTATTTCTGCCGCATCCGCCGGAAGAAGACGAGAATTGATTTATGCGCCGCCCCGAACTTGACCACCTGCTTACCACCATGCTGGACTCCCAGCCGGAGGTGTCCGACTTGCTCTTCACGGCTGACAAGCCGCTGCAAGTTGAATCGTTTGGTGAGTTGAAACCCGTTGCGTGTGAGCCGCCAATTGAAAAGCTCACCCCCTTCCAAACCGAGATAGTCGCACTCAATTTAATGGGCGACAATCTATGGCACATCGGGGACTTGCTCCAGCGCGGTTCCTGCGACACCGCCTACACGCTCAGCGACAAGGCGCGGTTCCGGATCAGCATATTCTCACAGCGCGGCAACTATTCCATCGTGCTGCGCAAGCTCAACACCGTCATCCCCACGTTGGACTGGTTGAATTTCCCGGATGTCATCAAACAGATTCCGACGGAGAAAACCGGCCTGGTGCTCGTGACCGGCGCTACGGGCTCCGGCAAATCCACCACGCTGGCCGCGGTCCTCAACGAGATCAGCCACACCCGCCCTGTCCACATTATCACGCTCGAAGACCCGATTGAGTTTATTCATCCGCACGACGTGGCAACCTTCAACCAGCGCGAATTGGGCACTGATTTCGAGAGTTTCTCTCATGGGTTGCGCGCCGCTTTGCGCCAAGCTCCTAAAGTGATTCTCGTCGGGGAAATGCGCGACCGCGAAACCATCAAGATCGCCCTGAGCGCCGCCGAGACCGGCCACCTCGTGCTGAGCACGCTGCACACGGTTGATGCCGGCCAGACCATCAACCGCATTCTGGGCATGTTCGAGACCGCCGAACAGGAGCAGCTCCGCGCGCGTCTGGCCGATACGCTCCGCTGGGTCCTGAGCCAGCGGCTCGTCCCGAAGGTTGGTGGAGGCCGTTTCGCCTTGCTCGAAATAATGGGCTCCAACCTGCGCACCCAGGAAGCGATCCGTCTTGGCGAAACCGAGGGCAAGAGCTTCTACGAAATCACCGAGGCCAGCCACCCTTTCGGCTGGCGCACCTTTGACTTCTCCGCGCTCGAAGCCTACGAGCAAGGCAAGATCACGGAAGAGACCGCTCTGCTCTATTGCACCAAGCGCGGTCCCGTAACGCGCGGCATCGACAACCTCAAGAAGACTCGTGGTGAATCGACGCATAATATGCATTCATTGCGCATGAAGGCCGTTCAGGATGCCAGTCGGCAGGGAGCACAGCCCCTCTCGGCCGCGCTCAAACTCAAATAGCTTATGTCCAACAAGTTTGATTTCGTCAGCGCCACCGATAAGCCCGCCCTGCTAGCCTTTTCGACCCCGGAATGGCTCGAAGCGGCGAACACGGCGCTGACGGAACTCGGTTTTAAGGTCCACACGGCGGCGACCCACACTGACTTCCTGGTTCGCTTCAGTCAAATCCACTATCAGGTCGTAATCCTCGAGGAACGGTTTGCGGCTAACGATCTAAGCGAGAATCTGACTTTGCAGGCGCTGCAAGTCATGCCGATGAGCCAGCGCCGCCATGCTACGGTGATCCTCTTCGGCGAGTCTTTCCAAACGTTCACGCCTCTACAAGCTTTTCAGCAGAGTGTCCACGCTGTCATCAATAGTTCCGAACTGTTCCTGCTAAAGCAGCTCATCGAGAAAGCCGTCGCTGACAATACCCTCTTCCTGCATAGTTTCCGCGAAGCCCAAACCCGAGTCCATTCCAGCGCCAGCCAAGACGAGTGACAGAACGCACCGCCGCAGCGTCAGACGGAGCCCGCGAGGGGCCTGACTTCCAGGTTCGAGGCAATTGTCGAAGTTGAACGCCGAACGTCGTGCACTTGAGAACACGCTAGCACTTTTCCCTCGCGGCCCGACCACCAGTTATCGCATAATTCCAGCATGACCCGTTTGGATCAGGCATTGGTCGAGCGTGGGCTCTGCGGGAGCCGGGAAAAGGCCAAACGTGCGATCATGGCCGGCCAAGCCAAGATCAACGAACACTTTGCCCGCAAACCAAGCGACGCGGTCGAGCCCGAAGATCAACTCACCCTGACGGCGCCCGAGAAGTTTGTCAGCCGGGGCGGCGTCAAGCTCGAACACGCTCTGAATCATTTCCGCCTCGAAGTGTCCGGTCGCATAGCCATCGACCTCGGCGCCTCGACTGGCGGCTTTACCGATTGCCTGCTGCAACGCGGGGCGGCCAAGGTGTACGCCGTGGACGTGGGACAGGGTCAGCTCGCCTGGAAGTTGCGCCACGACCCCCGCGTGATAGTAATGGAGAAGATCAACGCCCGCGAGCTCACGCCGGCTAGCTTCCCGCCGCCCTTTGTCCGCCCAGATCTCGTGGTAATCGATTGTTCCTTCATTTCCCTCCGAACAATTCTCCCGCCCGCCGTTGCGTTACTCCGTCCGCACGGTAAAATCGTCGCCCTAATCAAACCGCAGTTCGAAGCTGGCAAGGCCGAAGCCGACCGGGGAGCGGGCGTAATTCGTGATCCGGCGATTCACGAGCGCGTGTTGCGCGAGCTGAACCAATTCGTCACCGCCTGCCGCGGCCTGCGGTGGCTCAGCGTAATCGAATCCCCGTTGCTCGGTCCCGCAGGCAATAAAGAATTCCTGGTGTTGATTGAAATCCCTGGCTGACAGAATCAAAAGCGTCGGGCTAATTGGAAACTCTGAGAAGGTCTCCGGCGCGACGGCGGTGAAACAAGCGGCTGACCTCATTGCTGCCGCTGGTCGCGAGGTTTACAGCGACGCTGCGACAGCCCGGCTCGCCGGACTCGCCACGCAGGTTTGCTCCAACGCAGCCACCATGGCCCGGCAAGTCGATTTGATCGTGGTTTTTGGAGGGGACGGCACTATGCTCCGTGTCGCCCGAGAGGTCGCCGGCTCGCGCACCCCGATCTTGGGGGTCAATATTGGCGGTTTGGGCTTCCTCACTGCCATCCCCTCCTCGAATCTATCGCAGGCTCTTAAGCGGATTTGGGATAGCCAATTCAAGTTTGAATCCCGAGTTCTGATCCAGGCCACCGCCCATTGCAGCGGCGTGCCGGTCGATCAAACCGCCCTTAACGACATTGTCATCGGCCGCGGCGTCGCTTCCCGGCTCGTCGAGCTGGATGTCAGTGTTGATGGTGATCCGCTCACGCGGTACCGCTGCGATGGGCTGATTGTCAGCTCGCCGACCGGCTCAACCGCCTATTCCCTGGCCGCGGGCGGCGCGGTGGTATTCCCAACGGCCGAGGTTCTTGCCCTCACCCCGATTTGCCCGCATACGCTGTCTAACCGGTCCTTAATTCTACCACTGAATGCGTCGATTTCCGTAAAGATCATCAATCCGAAGCCCGCAACCATTTTGAGCGCAGATGGCCAGGTTGTTAGCGAGCTGGCTGCCGGGGACCAGATCACGATTCGCCGCAGCAGGAGGGCTGTGCGCTTGATGCATCTGGAAGGGAGTTCCTTCTGCGAAACCTTGCGCTGCAAGCTCCATTGGCGAGGAGCCACTCTATGATTCGGCTGAAAGACATCGCCTTCCGGGCGGGCGTGTCGGTGGTGACCGTCTCGAAGGCCCTGCGAGATGCGCCGGACGTTTCCGCCACTACTAAAACCCGGCTCAAGCTTCTGGCTGAGCAAATGGGCTATCTGCCGGATTCCATTGCGCAAGGTTTGCGCACTCGCACCACGCGACTATTTGGCCTGGCTATTTCTTCCATGACCAATCCGATCTACTCGCGCGTCGTCCTGGCCATCGAGGAGCGGGCTTCTGCGCTGGGCTATGACATACTGCTGGCGCACACTCTGAATCTCCCGGAACGCGAGGAGGCCTGCATCCGCAGGTTCCTGTCGCGGCGCGTGGACGGGATATTCATCTGCCCGGTCTATCGCCTGGCTGCTGAATCGCGCATTTACCAGGAATTGTCTGCGCGCCGCATTCCCACCGTTCTGCTCGGCCATGCGGCTCCCTTTTGCAACCAGTTTGTTAACGTCGAGAGTGACGACCTGCTGGCCAGTTATGCCGTCACGCAGCATTTGCTCAAGCTGGGTCACAAGCGGATTGCGTTCTTCGCCGGACCTGCCGCGACACCCTGGACCCAGGAACGCTTCGAGGGTTATCGCCGGGCCTTGCGCGAAGCCGGCATTGACGTGGACGATAAGCTCGTGTTCCAAGCCGGCCGCACGATTGAGGAGGGGGCCAAGGCCGCCATGCAGATGATTGACGAATCCTCGGGTGCCACCGCCGTGCAGGCGATTAACGATGTCGTGGCCGTCGGCTGCGCGGAAACGCTCCTGGATCATGGCTTCAAGGTCCCTCAGGATATTTCAGTGGCCGGTTTCGGCAACATTCTGCTGGGGGGGCATTTCCGGGTGCCATTGACGACTACCCGCCAGCCTAAGTTCCGGCTGGGCTCTGCGGCAATGGCCGCTATGCAAGAACTCCTGCACGGCAAACGACCCGAATCCAAGCGTCTGCCCGCCGAACTTATCGTTAGGGCCAGTACCGGCACTCCACCTGCTACATCTCGCCTCAAACAGTTGAAACTGTAAGAAGCGAATGTTATGAAAAGAGTCCTGGCCATTGTGATCATCGTGCTGGGCGTCGCCGGTGTCCTGTGGGTGGCTAAAGCTTGGACACCCCACCGTGTTGACCCCAAGATCCTCAAATTCAATGCCGATGCCGATAATCTAATCCTCGGGCTCCAGCAGTACCGGGAATTTGTCGGCAGCTACCCCACCGGCAATAACGTGACGATCGCCAAGGCCCTGCTGGGCCGGTCCGAAAAGAAAGTCCTCATCCTGGCGGTGCGCAAGAGTGACATGAACGACAAAGGTGAAATCCTCGACCCATGGGGAACGCCGCTGCGGTTCTACTTCTCCGACAATGAAGTCATGATACGCTCTGCCGGGCCGAATAAAGTCTGGGAAGACAGCAACGTCCAAACAGCCGACGATCTTTACCGCACCGCGCCTGTGGCCAAGTGATTGACAATGAAGCCCGGCTCGGATTAGCTGGGTCCTTCACGCAACACTTTTCAGTCGCATATCCGCTTCCACGCGGCGATGCACATGCCGTTTCCGCCTGACTCCTGAGGCCGCAGAAAGAGTTGCCCGCTCGGGGTTGATGCCGGCGCCAATGGGTTATGAACCGCCAGCCGCTCAAACTCCACGCGCTGCCGGTCAAACTCCTCCACCACTCGCGTTGACTCCAAATCCGCCAAAGTGCACACCGCATACACCAGCTTTCCGCCCGGTTTCACCGCCGCAGACGCGTGCAGGAGTATCCGCTGCTGAACATTGCCCAGTTCCTTCACATCCTCTGCCGTCGTGGTCCAGCGCGCGTGCGGGTTTCGGTGCCAGGTTCCAATCCCGCTGCACGGCGCGTCCACCAGCACGCCATCGAACTTCGTCTTCGTTGGCAGGCGCGGGCCGCCGTCCCAGGCTGCCACGCGATAGTTGAATACGCCGGCCCGCGCCGCCCGCCGCTTGAGCGTTGCCAAACGCCACGCCGCACGATCGCTCGCCCAGATCAACCCCCGATTCGCCATCAGATCCGAAAAGTGCAAGGTCTTGCCGCCTTCTCCCGCGCAGGCGTCCCACCAGGTTTCACCGGGCTGGGGGACGCAGATGAGTCCGACGGCCTGAGAGCTGAGATCCTGCACCTCAAACTCGCCCGCGTGAAATTCCTTCGTGCGAAACAAATCGCCGCGACCGTGGTATTCCAGCGTATCGCCCAGCGTGCCCTCGCCGAATATGCGGCAATCCCCTAATTTCTCCGCCAGTGCCCTGCCCTGCCCTCGTCGGGCTCGTAACCAAAGCCGGGGTTCAGTTTGCAGCACCCGCACCCACGGGCCTGTCACCTTCATTACGGTTGCCAGCCAACCGGGCACCGCCCGCGCGATGAGCTCCGCGTCGGGAAAACTCCCCGGTTCGCGCCCATACCGTTCGGCCAATTCCAACGCGCCCGCGACCTGCTCCCGAAGGGGCTTCCCCTCATCCAGCCAGCCCCGCCACCGGTAAAAGGCAAACACCGCCCTGCTCACTTGGGCGCGCTCCTCCTGCCATAACCCCTCCTGCCCCTTCAGCTCCGCGCGCATCACTCCATCTGCCGGACGCTCGCGGGTGGCAGCGCCGATAATGCGTTCCGCCAGGGACAGGACCCCTAATTGGCTCCGCCGCCTCGGAGTCCAGCTCTGTGGCTTACTTCTGAACATGGGTTCCCCTGCTTTCCAGCCGGCAAAGCCACGTCATCGCTGCGCGCCGTGGCATCTATCCGCGCGGTCACGCGCGGGCGACCGCCCTCCCGGAGCCGGCGCCCTGAGCTGCCACCAACTGCCGCAGCACGAACGGCAGAATCCCGCCATGTTGATAGTAATCAACTTCGATGGGCGTATCGATCCGGCACGTCACCGGCACGGTCTCCACCAGCCCGGATGCGCGCGTGAGGCGCAAGTTAAGATCCTGTTGCGGTTTCAAATTCTGGCCCAAGCCCAGCACGTCGAACGTCTCTGTGCCATCCAGTTTCAAGGTGCGCGCGCTTGTGCCCTCCTTGAACTGCAACGGTAACACTCCCACGCCCACCAGGTTCGAACGATGGATGCGCTCAAAGCTCTGCGCGACCACGGCCTTTACCCCCAGCAAAGCGGTCCCTTTCGCCGCCCAGTCCCTCGAGCTGCCGGTGCCGTACTCATGTCCGGCAATGACGACGAGCGGCGTCGCCTCCCTCTTGTAAGCCATCGCGGCATCGTAAATCGAAACCGGCTCACCCGGCGCGCACTCGCACGCCTTGCTGGCAAAGCACCGGGTCACTCCGCCCTCCATGCCTGGAACCATCAGGTTCTTGATCCGGACGTTCGCAAACGTCCCACGCGTCATCACCTGGTCGTTGCCGCGGCGCGAGCCGTAGCTGTTGAAGTCCTCGACCGCGACACCGCGCTCAGTCAGATATCTTCCTGCGGGCGCGCTCTTCTTAATGCTGCCCGCCGGTGAGATGTGATCCGTCGTCACGCTGTCGCCAAAGATCCCGAGTGCCCGCGCGCCTTTGATTTCCCGGATTTCGCCGGCCTGCAGCCCGAACTCCTGGAAGAAGGGAGGCTCCTGGATATAGGTGCTGGTGGCGTCCCATTGGTACTCGGTCCCTGCGCCCGTCTTGATCTCGTTCCACTTCGGATTCTGCCCGGCGAAGTCCCGATAGAGCTTGCGAAACACGGCCGGGGTAAGCGCCGATTGCATCAGGTCGCGCACCTCCTGGAGCGTTGGCCAAAGGTCCTTAAGGAAAACGTCCTCTCCGTCCTTCCCTTTGCCGAGCGGCTCCCGGCTCAGGTCGATGTCCACTCGCCCCGCCAGGGCAAACGCCACCACCAGCGGCGGCGACATAAGAAAGTTGGCCTTGATGCTCTGATGCACGCGCGCCTCGAAGTTGCGGTTGCCGGAGAGCACCGACGCCGCAATTAAATCGTATTTGCCAATCGCTTCGTCCACCGCGGCCGGGAGCGGCCCGGAATTCCCAATACATGTCGTGCAGCCATATCCGACCAGGTTGAATCCCAATTGATCCAAATAGGCCTGCAGACCGGTCCGAGCCAGGTAATCGCTCACGACCCGCGAACCGGGCGCGAGCGACGTCTTGACCAGCGGATTGACCTGCAAGCCGCGCTCCACCGCCTTCCTCGCCAGCAGCCCAGCGGCGAGCATCACTGACGGGTTGCTCGTGTTGGTACAACTGGTGATTGCGGCAATCAACACGCTCCCATGCCGAATCTGGCCGCCGTGCGGCACCCCCTGGGCGACTACTGAGTCGGGCGTGGGCCGATTGTTGGCCATTTCCATTTCGGTCTGAGGGTTGGTGCCGTGCTTCCGAGCCTCGGGCGCCATCACGGGTTCCTGGCTGCCGCCGCCTGCGTGAAAACCAGGCGTGGCGGAAACGAGGAAGCTCTTGCCAAGGTCTCCCATCGTTCGGCCAAAGCCGCTCTCGCTGACCGGCCTCGTAAACGCCGCCTGGAACTCCCGCTTCAAATCCGGCAGCTTGATCCTGTCCTGCGGCCGCTTCGGCCCCGCCACGCTTGGCACCACCGTCGCCAGATCCAGTTCCAGCTCGACCGAATACTGGATTTCGCCCCTCTTCGGAATGCCGAACAACCCCTGCGCCCGGTAGTAATTCTCATATGCACGGCAATGATCTTCGCTGCGGCCGGTTGCCCGCAAATAGCTCACGCACTCAGCATCAATCGGAAAGAAACCCATCGTTGCCCCGTATTCGGGCGCCATGTTGGCGATGGTCGCCCGGTCCACCACCGGCAGAGCAGCGGCGCCAGGCCCGAAGAACTCGACGAACTTCCCCACCACCTTCGCCTTGCGCAGCAGTTCTGTGACGGTCAGTGCCAGATCCGTCGCCGTCACGCCTTCCCGAAGCGCACCCGCCAGGTGCACCCCCACTACATCCGGCGTGAGGAAATAGACCGGCTGACCCAGCATGCCCGCCTCCGCTTCAATGCCGCCAACCCCCCAGCCCACGATGCCTAGCCCATTGATCATCGTCGTGTGCGAATCCGTCCCTACCAGCGTGTCGGGATAGTAGAGAGCTGATGATTGACCGTTGACAGTTGACGGGCATGAAAGGACACCTTTGGCGAGGTATTCGAGGTTCACCTGGTGCACGATGCCGATGCCCGGTGGCACCACCTTGAAAGTTTCGAAGGCCTGCATGCCCCATTTAAGGAACTCGTAGCGCTCACGATTGCGCTTGAACTCCAGCTCCAGGTTCCGGCTCATGGCATCCGGTGTGCCGGAGTAATCCACTTGCACCGAGTGGTCCACCACCAAATCCACCGGCACGAGCGGCTCGATCATCTTGGGATTCTTCCCCAGCCGCGCGAGCGCCGACCGCATGGCCGCCAAGTCCACCAGCAACGGCACCCCGGTGAAGTCCTGCAACACGATGCGCGCCACCACATACGGGATCTCTTCGGTGCGCGGGCCGGTCGGCCTCCAGTTGGCCAGCGCGCGAACGTTCTCTTCCAGCACCCGCTTGCCGTCGCAATTGCGCAGCACGGCCTCGAGCACCAACCGGATCGACACCGGCAGCCGGGACACCGGACCCACGCCCGCGCTCTCCAATTGCCGCAGAGAATGCAGCGCCCCCTGCCGGCCATTCCCGAGATCGAAGTTCTGCAGCGTGCCAAACAGATTGTGTGCTTCACTCATAAGATTCAACCAACCGAAATATAATCGCTTCCGAAAGGAAAAGAGTGGTGTTTGAGAGCCGGATCGTCAAGCACCCGCCGGGGCTGACAACTGGGACGGGCCCAAAGTCGGCCTGCGCCTCATCCTTGCTCCTTGGCCGGTTGCCGGAGTCTCGGTTGCCACCTCTGGCCCGCGTTAGTTCCCTAAAAAGGCCAGCCTTTGGCCCCTCACCCGCCGCCACCCTCCCGGCCCATTCCCGGGGATGGGGCGGCAGCCGCCCCGGAGCCTCAAGGGAGCGTCGCCGTAGGCTCGCGCTAGTCACACTAACCCCGGGTTAGTGTGACTAGCGCGAGCCTACGGCGAGGCAACGGCGACGCTCCCTCGACTGTCCCGGGCATCCAGCACCGGTTTGGCTTATGGAACTGAGGCCGTGACTTGGGGCGGCAACTTTTCGTGTATCGTGAAAACGCCAAACTGTGGAGAAACTACGTCCTTACCCCGCTGCAATCCCGCCCTCGCGCGACCCCCTTTCGCCGGCGGCGTGCCGATCACGCCGAATGCCCCCGGCTAAGAGCGCAAGAGCCTCCCACAACACCCCTGGTTAACCGGGACAACGCCACGAGGTGTGGGCAAGGCGTTTGGCTGTTTAGTCTGGCGCAGGTGAGCTTTGGCTTCGCTTTGAGAACCGTTCGTAACCGAGAAGCTGTCCCAGCATCCATAAACTCGTTGGCACCGGCTGTGCTATGGTTGGCGTGTGAGGTTCAGACAGTCTGAGACCAGCGGGCAAGTGGTATGCCCCGGGGCTCAAAAACAATAGCTCAGGCCAAACAGATGCATATTCAAGCCGGGATTATCCCGGGACAGATCGGCGTTGGACATGTGCTGAAAGCGGTAGCTGAGGCGCCAGTGCGGAGCAAAATCCCAGTTCAACCCCACATGGCTGGTGAATTGGATATCCGTGCCGAGGCTCTTCGATTCAAATCTGTAGCTGCTCAACAATGTTGGGCTAGAACCGCCTTCCAGGGACACCGGCCACCCAGCCCGGTCTAGCACCAGGGTCGGCCCGAGGGTCCCAACGACGGCGTTCCGGCTCGAATCGCCCAACCAGCCAACCGAAAGATCCAGCCGAGACTGCAAATGCCATTCTTTGCCCAAGTTCCATCCCCACGGCAGGTTCCAATTCCCGAAGAACTCGGCCTGGTGGAATTCATCCCTGCCGCCGTTGGCGGAAAAGCCGCCGCGCACGCCCACAGACTCCAACCGGAACTCCTCCGCCCGGCCCGGGGATGCCCACAGCAAGCAGCAAGCAATCACCCCACCGGTTACAACCATCCACCGATACGTGCTCTTGGGAAAAGCCATGGCGGTTGAGAATCGCACGGTTGCTCACTCCACGCAAGTCAGGACCACAACTCTTCGCGGCTCTTCGCGTCCAGGCATTGCTGCCGGAGGCCGCGCGACGGCACAAACTGACGCCTGCCTGACGAATCCCCGGCTACCGCCGCAGAAACCTCGCCACCGCCTCGGTTCGCGTTCGGACCTGCAGCTTCTCGTAAATGCGGCGGATGTAGGTGTGCACTGTCTCGTAGCTGATGCCCAGCTTGTCGGCGATTTCTTTGTAGAGAAACCCTTGGCTAAGGCAGTCGAGCACCTCTTGTTCGCGCTGCGAGAGGTTCTCCGTCGCCTGGGGAGAGGGGCCCACTTTCTGAAAGGACTGCGTCACCTTGCGCGCGATATGAGTCGTCATCGGCGAACCGCCCTGATGCACTTCGCGGATGGCCTCCAGCAGTTCGGCGGTTTTAGTGCGCTTGAGCAAGTAGCCGGATGCGCCGGCCGCCAGCGCGTTGAAGATGTTCTCCGTGTCCTCATACACCGTGAGCATGACGGCCTGGATCTTCGGCGCCAGTTGCTTCAACTGCCGGAAGCATTCCACCCCGTTCATGCCCGGCAGGTTGATGTCCATGAGCACCACCTCCGGATTATCCTTCGGGAGTCCGGCCAGCGCCGCCTCGGCGTTCCCGTAATGGCTCACGCACTTAAAGCCTTCCGCCCGGCTAATCACGCGCGCCAGCGTGACGCGCAACTGGTCATTGTCCTCTACGATGGATACAGAGATTGGCATGATGCAAGTCGTTGATTGAGCTGTCAGCTTTGCCCCGCCGGCAACGGAGCGGTGAGCCGGACGACGGTGCCGCGTTCCGGGGCCGGGCTCATGGCGAAACTGCCGCCGATATCCTCCATCCGTTTGCGCATGTTACGCAACCCATTTCTGGTTTGCGCCGCTTTCGGATCCAGGCCGGCCAAACCTCGCCCGTTATCTTCGATCTCAAGGGTAAAGCTCGCGGCCTCCAATCGCAGGCGCAGGGTAACGGCCGAGGCCTGGGCGTGCCGGACTACATTGGTAACGCTCTCCTTGGCCGCCAGGAAGACATTGTGCCGGACTTCCGGAGAAATCGGCGTAGCGGGCAACTGCGGGGGCGCCTCCAGCCGATAGCGTAACCCCGCCACGGCCAGATATTCCTGGGCATACTTGCACACGTAGGTGATCAACCCATCGAGTGTGTCGTTCGAGGGATTGACCGTCCAGACGATCTCATCCAGGGCGCGCGTGGTTTCGAGGGCGGTCTGCTCGATTTGCCGGGCATGCCCCTCGACTTCTTCCGGGTGGTCTTTATCGCTCTCGACCAACTCCCCCAGCAACGATAGCTGCGTCAGGCTAGCCCCGACCTGATCGTGGATGTCGCGTGCGATGCGCGCCCGTTCCTTCTCCAGGGCAACCTTCTGCTGCATGGCGGCCAGTTGGCGCTGCAATCGCTGCGTGGAGACGTAGTGCACCGAGCCTACGATCATCCCAAGCACGGCCACCGTGGTCAGGCTCAGGAACCACCATGTCCGCCAGAACGGCGGCAGCACGGTGATGGCCAGAGTGGCGGCGTGCTCGCTCCAGACCCCGTCTTCGTTGCAGGCTTGCACCTGGAAGCGGTAATCGCTTGGCGGCAGTTTGCTGTAGTGCACCGTACGGACGTTCCAGGGCCGCTCGATCCAGGCGGTCTCGTGCTCGCTGAGTCGGTAGCGGAAGCGGCCTTTATCGGGCGCGGCGAGGTTCAGGCCCGTGTAAGTAATGTCCACGCCCTCCTTGCCAGCGGGAACGGTCACGGCCTGGGGCAGCGGGGCGCGCACGGTGTCGCGGTTCTGCAACCGGTCATCCACGCGCACCGCCTCGATGACCACCGGCGGCGGGTTTGTGTTGGATTGCAGCAAGCCGGGATTGACGAACGCCAGGCCCTTGGTCGTGGGAAACCAAAGCGTGCCGTCGCGAGCGCGGCAGGCGGCCGGTTGCGAACCCTCCGTGCATTCGCCGGTCGGCAGACCGTCGGACCGCCCATATACCCGCACGGAAATGGAGTTCGTAGCGCCTTCGGCGACGTCTTTCAAAGCCTGCCTTCTCGCCCGCATCAGGCCGGCGCTCGAGCCCATCCACAGATAGCCGTCGCCGTCCGCAAGCAGGTAGCCGATGTTGTTGTCCACCAAGCCCTCGAGCGTGGTGTAGGCTGTCCATTTGGCGCCGTCGAACCGTGCGAGGCCGCGGGAGGTGCCGGCCCACAGAACTCGTTCCTGATCGACGCAGAGGGAGGAGACGTTGTCGCTGGGGAATCCGTTTGTGCGGGTGAAAGAGGTAAGCCCGTTTTCGCGCACGCGGAGGAGCCCGCCGCCGTCGGTCCCAATCCAGAGGTTGCCCGCGGCGTCATCGGTAATCGCCCGCGCCGCGCTGCCTGACGCGCCAGCAGTGTTCGTGACTATACGCCAGTTCGGGTTGTCCCAGTCGGCCCAACGGACGAGACCGCCCTGGGCGCCGACCCAAATCACTCCATTCCGATCCTGATAAATAGCGGAGAATAGAGAAAGCAGCGGATCGGGTATTCCGGGGAACGGCACGGGTTGGAATCGGCCATCCTGCAATTGGAACAACCCTCCGCCGTAGGTGCCCGCCCAGACTTTCTGATCCCGCCCAACGAACACCGACCGCACGGCCAACTCTCCCCGGAGAGCGCGAACGGTGAACTTCTGGAGGGCGTTCGTGCTGAAGTATTGGACTTCCTCGCTGTTGTAGCCAATCCAGAGCCCCCCACGCTCGTCTTCGCAAACCGATTGCACGGTCAGCCCTTGTGAACTTGCCAGCACGTCGAACACCTGGCGCCTCACCCGATTCAGACCGCCGCCATTGGTTCCAACCCAAAGACAGCCCTCGCGGTCCATCACCAATGACAGGATGGAGTTATGGGACAACTCCTTCCCTTCACGGAGCCGCGTGAACCCGCCTTTGGCGTCAAACCAATAGACCCCTTCACCGTAGGTGCCGACTATCAGGTTCCCCTCCTGATCCTCGCACGCCGCCGGAATCAGCAGACCTTCCGCCCAGGGATACTTCCCCAGGTCACGTTCCTTATGATTCCCGCGCCACTTTTCGATCTGGCCATCGGCCAGCCGCCAATAGCCCCCCTGTTTGCTGGGAAGAAGAAAATCCAGCTTGCCCAACGGCGCCGCGTTCATTCGAGGCAGTTCCTGCCCGGCCATCGCCAGGCGAGGGTCAAAAGCCCACAAGTTCCCTTCCGTCCCGACCCAGAGCAGGCCAGAGTCCTCCAAGGCGGGGCCGACCCAACGAAGGGGATCGCGAGGCCCGACACTCCACACATCGACCTGCTTGTTGCGATACCGCGCAAGTCGCCCGTCGCCGGTATAGAGCCATGCTGCGCCGGCGGCATCCTCACATATCGCACCCAAGCCCGCCCCAGCTCCGATGTTGACGGCAGTGAGCTTGCCGTCGTTGCTGACCAGAGCAACGCCGGCGTTCTCCGTGCCAATCCACAGGTTGGTTTGGCTGTCCTCGAATAGTTTGAGGATGCGGCTGCTGTTTAGCCCCGGGGTGTTGCTTTCATCGAATTTCTTAAATTGGACGCCATCGAAGCGCGCCAGGCCCTTGAGCGTCCCGAGCCACAAATAGCCGTCCCGCGTCTGGACCACCGAGAAGACTACGCTTGACGGCAAACCTTGGTCGGTCTGGAAGGCGTCCCCCGTAAAGCGGCTGCCCGACCCGGCCGCCGGAGCAGAAGAACACACGCACAGCAGCAGCCCGATGGAGGCGAGTGTCCAACTGTTCCTCGGCATACCGGCTTCGTTCCCGTGGCCGCGGCGCCCCGTCAAATCTGCGAGTAAGAGGTCGGCACCAGGAACTGATTCCTGATCTTGGATACCGTATCGGCGTATCGCGGATCATTCTTGAGCTTGGTCCATGTGGGATGGGAGCCGAACGCGCCCCAATGTTTCTTGTGCTCCTCCGGGCTCTCGCCCGATACCATGTAGGTCAGGTGCGGCAAGTTGCTGCCGATGAGCGCCTGCCCGTAGAAGATCGGCCCCAGCCCCACCTGGCGCATGAGGTCAATTTCGCCTGCATTGAACATCTCCACCTTTTTCAGTGCCTTCAGTTCGCTGTGGCTCTCGTAGGTGCGCATCTCGAACATGCGCGGTTTCCGTTCACGGGAGTAGATCGGCAATTCGAGCTTCGGCAGCCCCGCGAACGCCAGCATCAACCAACTGTCAATGCGCTCGAAGGCCGGGTTGGTCTTGGGCGAGTTCAGATACTCCGCCCCCGCTTTCTGATACTCGGCATCCGCGCTCAGGCGCGCCGCCGCCGTGGCAAACACCTCGATCGACGGAAACGTCCTCAGCACCACCACGCAGTTCTCATCTCGGACCTCGGTAGCGTCTGGCGCCCCGGTCCGTTCCTGCTGCACAAACACGCCCACCGGTTTGACCCCCAACCGGTTCAGCGCCGGGATAGCCGCCTTTTCGATATAGGCATCCAGCAGCTCGTGGCTCGCGCCGGCCTTAAG
>Ga0181538_10002812_pt1 | contig 17578 bp, 20 predicted proteins | sample PEATcosm2014_Bin_40_FD_119773 | JGI IMG/M metagenome (GOLD analysis project Ga0181538, IMG submission 119773) | Peatland microbial communities from MTU Mesocosm Facility, Houghton, MI, USA - PEATcosm2014_Bin23_30_metaG | ecosystem: Environmental > Terrestrial > Soil > Wetlands > Peat | place...
GTATCCAATTTATGTTTTAATTTTTTATTTGTTTTGATGTTTGTTGTTGTTTTAATTGTGAGGGAGGGGGGGGGGGGGCGGGGGGGGGGGGGGGGTACAAAAACCTTACCAGACTCCTTACCCGCTGGAACCCGCGCCTGTCGCGGAGTCGCTTGGAATGCCGTGCAGCCTGCGAAAAAAATTTGCTTTTGATTCCTGTACACTTCCCGTGCATGCCCCCCACCACCTACCTCGAAGCCATCCGCCAGGGAATCTGGGAAGAAATGGAGCGCGACCCGACCGTCTTCTGCCTGGGCGAGGACATCGGCATCTACGGCGGCGCTTTCAAAGTCACCGACGGTTTCATCGATCGCTTTGGGCCGGAGCGCGTGATTGATACTCCGATTGCGGAGTCGGCCATTATGGGCGCTGCTTTTGGCGCTGCGCTTACTGGATTGCGCCCCGTGGCTGAGTTTCAGTTCATGGACTTCATCGGCTGCGCTTTCAATCAGATCGTCAACATGGCCGCTAAGGCGCACTATCGGTGGGGAGCGCCGGCTCCGCTGGTGCTGCGCGGGCCTAGCGGCGGGAATGTACATGGCGGGCCGTTTCATTCGCAGAATCCGGAAATGTGGTTCGTGCACGCACCCGGGCTGAAAGTTGTTTGTCCGGCGACCGCCTACGATGCCAAGGGATTGATTAAGTCTGCGATTCGCGACCATAATCCGGTGATTTTTTTCGAGCACAAGTACCTGTATCGAAGAATCAAGGAAGAAATTCCAAATGACGACTACGTGGTTCCTCTCGGAAAGGCGCGGGTCGCACGCGAAGGCCGCCATCTCAGCGTGATCACGTATGCCGCCATGCTATATACCGCGCTTGAAGCCTCGGAGATCCTGAGTAAAGAAAGAATCGAAATCGAAATTCTCGACCTGCGTACTGTCTCGCCGCTTGATCGAGCGGCGATTGCCGCCACCGTGAAGAAGACCAACAAAGTCATTATTCTGCACGAACACGCGCGCACAGGTGGACTGGCGGGAGAAATTTCCGCGATCATCAACGAAGAAGCGTTCGACGACCTCGATGGCCCTATCGTCCGGCTGACGTCGCTCGACACGCCGGTGCCGTTTTCTCCGCCGCAGGAGGAATTTTTCCTGCCGAAAGTTTCCGATCTGGTGCGGGAGGCTCGCCGCCTGCACGCCTACTAACCTCCACGCTCACGGCTCAGGCAATGATGCGTTCTGCTGCCTTCTGTGCCGCGCTCCTGTTATATATAGAAGGCAGCGCGAGCCTAATTTTCCAGGCTCTCCGAGGATCTGAAATGCGCAACTTCATTCTGGGGATGGTCATCACCATTCTGGTTCTGCTGATTGGCGGTCTTGGCCTTGCCCTGCTTGGCTTCTTGCCGACCCGCGCTAATAGCGCTCCCCCGGAGATGGAACGCCACATCGCCATGAGCGCGCTGGACAATTCGGTGGAGCGCCATGCTCCTCGCTTGAACAATCCCGTGCCTCCCACCGACGAGAATCTGATCGCGGGCCTGAAGATCTACACCATGAATTGCGCGCAGTGCCATGGCGGTATCGACCGCAAGCCCTCAACCCTGGAGAAATCGTTCTACCCGCCGCCTCCGAACCTCATTCTTCACCCACCGGATGATGCGGAATGGCACGTCTTTTACGTGATTCGCACCGGCGTTCGCTATACCGGCATGCCCGCCTGGGATAAGACGCTCTCCGAGCCGGACATGTGGAAGATTGCGGCGTTCCTTACTCGCATAGAAAAGCTGCCGCCTGCGGTGCAGGACTACTGGAAGAAATCCACCGGCGTGAACCCTCCGGCTGGCGAGGCGGAAGAACACGACCACAAGTAGAAGGTTGAAGGTTGTGTGGCAGCGGGACGTTGCCCCACCACCACAATGCAGAGATATGACGCTATCCCGGCGGATAGCTGAAGTTGATGGTGATCACGGTCTGAGTAGCGGCGGCGTGGCCGTTGACGCTGTAGGGCTGGAACCGCCACTGTTTGACCGCGGCAATCGCCGCCCGGCCCAGAATGAAATATCCCCGGACAATTTTCAGATCCTCGACGGTGCCGTCGCGCCCGATCCGCGCCTGCAGTACGACCGGTCCGTGAAGTTTTTGCGCTACCGCTTCCGCTGGATACACGGGATTCACGGTTTGGATCAGCAGCGCCCGCTCCGCTTCTTCGCTCACCGTAACGGGTTCGCTGAATTGTTGAACCGCAGGCTCTACCTGCGGGGCGGAGACCGGCATCATTTGTGCCGGACTCACCGTCACCACCAGCGGCGGCGCAATGGGCGCCGAGTTTTTCATGCTCTCCGGAATTGCCGCTCGTTGCGGGCGGATTGGCGTGGAGTCTCGATGCTCGATCACTGGTACAGGAAGCGGAAGGTCGGGAGCCTTTCGCATGAGTATGGGCGCTTCCGCCAGGGTGGACTCGCCTGCAATCACTCCGAGCGCCGGTGTCTGCGCATTGGAGTTGGCCGGATCCCGGTTGAAGTACGCGTCCTGTTGCGGGTCGCTCACGGGGGAACTGACGGTCAAGACAACCGTTTTGTTCGTCTGAAAAAGCGCCGCCACCGATTCCCGTAAGACGTGGAAACTCCCTTCCGGCGACCGCGAAAGATACTCGAAGATCTCGTGCGATCTCCACAGGAAAAATGCTGCCGCTAGCACCAGCACCGCAGCGCAAGCTCCGCGGAAGCTTATTGCATGGCTGCGTTGGCGAGGTTCTTCTTTGTAATTGTCATTCGCGATTCCGTCATCGTCCTCTGATGCATTCTCTTCCGGATAGCTAGCTGGCTGGACCTGCTGACTGTGCTCCGGTTGATCGACGGCAAAAGAAGCTGCAGGGGCGCTGTTGGCGTGGGGGTCTTGCGTGGCCGCCTCCGTAGTCTCCTCTGGACCGGCGGGTTGCATTTGCTCGCACGCTTTTACCAGCACTGCGTCGGCTTCCTCGGCAGAAATTGGACGATAGATGAGAAAATCGAGCCGGTTATCGCGCAGTTCGGCCTGCGTGGGATCGTGATCGACGATGGCGACGGCCAGCGTGCCTCGGTTCGGAGTCGACTCGCGAGCACGTTTCAACAGGAAGCTCGACTCCGGCTGGTCAGCCCAATCCGCGATCACGCACGAAAAGGCTTCTTTCTTCCCTTTTTCGATGGCCGTAAAGATGTCGGAGCAGACCTCAACGCGGATGCCTGTGTTATTGCAGGCCGCCGTCATGGCCGTGTTCGTCTCGGGGCTCTTTGAAAACAATAGGGCGCGGAAAGCCATCGCGGCAATAGCTTATCGGGACTTCCCGCGCCGCGACAGGTAACCGGCGGGTAGTGCGCCGGTGGAATCCGGCCAACCCTAGGCCAGACAGGCGGTTCCCGAAAAAAGGACTGGTGACCTTCGTAACCGGGCACTGGGCTCTGAGAATGTCAGATCTCAGCCCACTCCCCGGATAGCTCATGGCGCAGCTTCTGCTGGCGGTCTTGTATTGCTTTTTGCCCGTTCTGCATTTTCCGCTGCGCGTCTTGCAGCTTCTTCTCCAGATCTTTCCGGCACAACTGCTGCTGCGCTTTCTCCATCTGCGCGAGGGCTGGCCCCAAGCGGGCGATCTCATCTCCGGCGCGGTTGACTGCCTGCTCGGTCTCGGCTGTGAAATCGAGACCTTCGAGGCTTTCTTCCAAGAGGTTGCCGGAATCCTTTTTCTCGGGAAGAGTGAGTGTGAGATTCTGCTCTCTCTTGTCGCGTATCACCGTCACAGCTGCTGCGCCGCCCGACGACGACCGCAGAGCATGGGTGAAATCAGAGGTATCGTGGACCGGCTGGTTGTTGACCTTGACGACTACATCTCCGGCGCGGAATCCAGCCTTTTCCCCGCGGCTGCCTTTTTCCACCGAGCGTACCAATACGCCCTTGCCGTCCTTGACCCCAAAGAAATCTCCCAATTGCGGAGTAATGTTTTCCACCATCAGTCCGCTACGCAACCCCGAGTGGACGACGACTATCGAGACGGGCAAGTCGAAGTCCGGCAAATCCGGCATCTTCGGCATCTCTGGCATCTCGAACTTGCCGTTCTGACCCCACCCCGTCGACTTGTGCCGGTCGGCGAGTTGCACTTTGATGGTCAGAGGCTGACCGTCGCGGCTGATGCCGAGAGTCACGACGCGGCCTGGCGGCGTTTCCTTGATCATGCGGCGCAATTGGGCTGCGCTCTCTATCGCCGTGCCGTTAAGGCTCACGATGACGTCGTGCTCGTGCACTCCAGCTTTTCCGGCAGGAGCGTCCTGGTCGACCATCATGACCTCCGCCCCGTGCTCTTCTTTGAGCTTCAATTCTCCAAGGCGCTCCGCGGAAACGTCGGCGATGTCCACGCCAAGAAACGACGATCCGCTGCCGCCTTCTTCTGAACTGTAACTCCAGTCCCAGGTTTCGCCCGTCCGATCATAGTTCGACAAGATGTTCGAAAAGGCGTTCGACTCCGCTGGTTGCGCGCTCAATCCGAGCGGGACGACCAGCGAAAGAAGAAACATGCAAAGCAGGAAGCGATGGATCATAGACCCTCCCAGAAAAAAGCGCCGCCGCTAGCGACTGACGCGGCGGAAGTTGACATTCCCCGAGTTCGTCCGGACCTTCAGCACCGGTCCGCCACCATTAAGCTGACCCTCTGCCGTCACCGTCTTTGGCCCCCACGGTCCGCCTTCACTGGACACGCGAATATCGGAGAAGTCAGTGCGGATCGTGTGGCCATTAGCGATTTCGATCTCCGCCCGAATGGAGATCGCCAGATCATTCGCAAGATAGACGGTGATGTCGCCGGCTGAAGTCTCAAGCGTGGAATTGCTGCGACCGCCCGCGCCAGCCGAGGAGAGTAGTTTCACAATGATTCCACCTGCCGAGGTTTCCGCCTGCACCGATGTAGCGCCATCCAACTGGATGCTGCCGCCGCCGGTCTCAGCCTGCACATGTCCTTTCGCGGAAGCGAGCCGAATGCTGCCCGCGCCCGTTTCAATCTGTGCCGACCCTCCGATCTCGCCTAGATCCACGCTGCCGCCGCCGGTCGTGGCTTTCACCGGCCCGCTGCACTTGTCCACCCGAATACTACCCCCGCCCGTCTCCAGCACGGCACCTTGCAAGCCGGAAAGAACGACTACGCTTCCGCCTCCACTTTCGGCCTTGATCTGGCCCTTGGCAGATGCAATCTTGATATTTCCTCCGCCAGTCTCCAGATTCACATTGCCTTCGACGCTGCCGACGTCAATCGTGCCCCCGCCGGTTTCCGCCGTAACCTCGCCACCGATATCATCCAGGTGAATATTTCCACCACCGCTCTCGAGGCCGACATGTCCGGCTATACCAGTCGCGTTTACGTTGCCGCCCCCGGTCTCGACTTTGGCGGAGTCTAAATTTCGCGGCACATTGATTACAAAATCATCAGCACACTTGGAATCCCGCCGGCTCGATTCGGCTACGACCCACGCCGTGTCTCCTTTGACCGACGTGCTGATCCTGTATGATTCAAATTCGCGGCGGGCCTGCTGTTCTGAAGATGTATATGCCTTGCGATGAATGACGTATGTAATTCCCGCTTGTGATCCACCCTGAACGTGTACCGAACCTGCAGCCAGCTTCACCCGCAGATTCTTCGCTGCACCCAAGTCTCCAGTCATTTCCTGGACCCAGTTGCTGCCTTCGCGATACACCCGAGTTTCCTGGCATAGAGCCAGAGACGCCAGCGCAGCCACCAGTATTCCGGCGCCGGCGAGTTTGATTGCCTGCTTCAATGAGTTTCCTCCTTAGCCCGTTACTTTTATTTAGCACGCCGCTCGCTGCTCGTCGTTCGCCATTCGCAACCCTATCTCAGGCGGCGAATAGCGAACAGCGAACGGCCGTTCTCAATCCATCTCCGGCATCTGCGCCAGCATGGTGCGCGCCTGCGAACGAATCGAGACGTTCTGATCTGTCTGCGACAACCTGGTCAGCACCGATCGCACATTGCTGTCCGTTTTCATCGGCTCCACCAATCGCAAGGCCTGCATCCGCACGCCCGAGTTAGTGTCGCTGATCAACGCCCGCAAAACTTCGTCCCGCACTTGCGGATCCTGCCGCACAAAGCCACTCAGGCCATCCAGCGCCTTCAAACGCACTCCAGGATTGGTATCGTTCAGCAGGGCATACATCAGCGCTTCCCGCACGCGCGAGTCATCCGGTGCCTGGGTTAGCAAATCCACCGAGTCCAACCGCACTCCCGAGTTGTAATTGTTGTGCGCCGCAAACAACAGCAACTGCTGGATGCGCTGGTCGTTCAGCGAGCCCTGCGCTTCCTGAGTCAAAACCGTGTCGTACTTGATGCTCACCTGATTCGATCCCGGCTCCTGGGTCACCGACCGGATGCCCGCAATAGCCGATGACTCCAGCGGCGGGGTATCCGCCCGGTTCACGACTGCGACATCTCCAATACGTCCAGAAGCAAGAAAGTTGTACGTCGCTCCAATGCCGCCACCAAATCCCACGATGAAAATCACTGCTGCGAGTGCCGGCGACATCCGAATCTGCCGCAGCCACGCTCCCGGCTCGAGAATCAGCCGCTGCCCGAGCCCTCCCTGGCGCGTCGTTTCCAGCGCTTCCTGCAGCCGCATTCGCGATGCCGCCAGCAGGTTCGGAGTCGGCTCCGCCACCGCCGTCTCCGAAAGCGTCGCGTGGAACTTGCGCGTTGCTTTCAATTCGGTGGCGCATTCCGGACACCGCGCCAGATGCTGCTCTACCTCATAGCGGGCATCGTCCTCGAGCTCGTTGTACACATAGAACAGAATGTTCTGCCGTACCCAATCACATTTCATTGTCGTATCCCTTCGCGGGAACCAATTCCAAACTCATCGCATCTCCGCCAGCGCGGCTCGCAGCTTTTGCGTCGCGCGAAATAATGTGTTCTTCGCCGTCTCTTCAGTCGTATTCAGCATCTCGCCCACCGTGCGCAACTTCAGCCCGTGATAGTGCTTCAACTCGAACACCATCCGCTCGCGAGGCGTCAGCCCCGACAAGGCGACTCCGATCTTCCGACCCAGCTCCCGCCGCATCAAATCGCGTTCCGGGTTGGCTCCCGAGCGCGCGTCGGCGAACTGCTCTAACCGGCTGTACTCTTCGCCCGACGCATCCACCGCAACCGGAGCATCCTCCTTGCGCACATTCCGTTTCCGCAGATGATCCAGGCAAAGATTGGTAACGATGCGGTAAATCCAGGTGTAGAAAGAGCACTCAAAGCGGAAACTGCCGAGATTCTTGTAGGCCTTGAGGAAGGCCTCCTGATAGACGTCCTGGGCGTCGGACTCCGATCCAGTGAGATGCAGCGCCAGTCGCAGCACCGACTGATCGTAATGACGAACCAATACCTCGAAGGCCGCGCGGTTTCCCTGTTGCGCCTCGCGGATCAGACTCGTGTCGTCAATGCGGTTGCCCTGCGCTGCCAAAGAGCCCCTCATATTCCATTGCAACGTGGGGTTCCGGTTGTCGCTGCCCTGTTCCGCCCGTCTGTAACGGTAATGGTCGCCAACCGGAATTGCTACTGCGTAAGAATCGGCCGGCATTGTCTGTCGTCCTCTACAATCTGTCCTCTAGTGGTCCCAATCCTTAGTTCTTGCCTTGCACAGAAATAGACGGGGCAGCAACCCGAACGTTAGCAGATTATCAGGAGTTGGCCCTTGGCTTGCTTGACAGTTGAAAACAGCGATGAAAGCAAGTGTTCTCCAACAGGTAGCGGCCGGGCCAAACCGCTCATTGCACGCTAGGCAACTCTAGGCATACAGTGGGCTGTGGCAGCGTCCGCGCGCGCTTTCTGGGGGACGGTTGGCGAATGAAAAACAAGACCAAGATCATAGGAATCATCTGCGTCGTTGGATTCTTCGCGTCCCTTTTTTTCTCGATTTCTTTTTATTATCGTGGCTTCCCCAGCAGGCCGCAGCCAGAACTTGGCAGAATTTACCCTATCAACAACCATGGGTTTCCGTTGTACCTGACCAAGAGAGAAGACTTTGAGCAGACGTTGGCGTCCGTCCTTGCTGTGGTGCTTTTTGCGGCTGCCGGAATCCTCGACTATTTCTTCGACGCGTTCGGCAATCGCGGCCGGGAGGTCCTTCGGAGGAGGAGGCAGCCTTGGAATCATCGCTGGGGCCCCTAGCAAGGTAACCGAGTCTCATAACTGTTTCTGTGTATCGAATCTCAGCCGCATTTCGTTCGTAGCTTCGAAACCCAGCTTCTCATATAAATGCCGGCCCTCATCGCTGGCGTGCAGATTGACGGAGTGGAAGCCGTGCTCCTTGACCCAACCGAGGATCGTCAGCATGATCTGCCGCGCAATTCCGCGCTTCCGAAACTCCGGTTCCGTGTATACATTCAGGATCACCGCCCGCTGCGTACACGGGTCTTTGGGATTCGCTGGCCAGGGACACAGGAACACCCCGCCGCCGCCAGCGATGCGGCCCGAGACGTCCAACGCCAGCCAATGGCGATACGAACCATCGGCCAGAGTCCGCGCCAGCCAAGGACTTGCAACTTCCACCATCCGATCGAGCTCCTCGACCGTGCCTTCCCCCATATCGCGAAACATCGACCGCCGGTGATGAAGAATGATCGCCGACTCGCTCGCCTGTGCCTCTCGAATCGTGATGTTCGGTTGCGTCCCATCCATAAATTGTTGTCCCGGGCGGAGCTAGGGAATCGGCAGTCTTCCCGAAGTTCGCGCCCCGTGTCTCGGCGGCTCTCAAAAGGTACAATAAAACACGGCCGAGGCTAACCGGATTCATGTACGAAGTAACCGTCGAAGATACATTCGCAGCAGGGCACTACCTGCGCAACTACAAAGGGAAGTGCGAGAATCCGCACGGGCACAATTACAAGATTCGTGTGACCCTAGCCGGCGCGGAGCTCGACAAAGCCGGCCTGCTGCTCGATTTCAAAGATCTAAAAGACGTGATGAAGCACGCCATCGACCGTCTCGACCATCAGATGATCAACGATATCGAGCCCTTCACCGTCCTTAACCCCTCCGCCGAAAATCTCGCGAAATATTTCTACGACGAAACCAACACTCGATTGAGCAGCGTAACCAATGGCAGGGTGAGGGTGAAAGACGTCACCGTTTTCGAGACTGATACGACCACGGCGCGCTACAGCGAATGAAATCATTTAGTAGTTGAATGATCCGATGGTTCACTTCCATGCAGATCACGGAAATCTATAAATCGCTGCAGGGTGAATCGACCTATGCCGGCGTTCCCTGCGTCTTCGTGCGGCTGACAGGATGCAACCTGCGCTGCTCCTGGTGTGACAGCGAGTTCAGCTTTCACGGTGGACGCAAGATTACGCTGCAGGAGGTACTCAGCGAAATCGCCCGCCTAAGTCCGACCGGCGGACTGGTCGAGATCACCGGCGGCGAACCTATGTTGCAAGAGCGCGAGGTCATTCCCCTGATGGAGCAACTCTTAGACGCCGACTATCAGGTGCTGCTCGAGACCAGCGGGGAACGCCTCTTGGCGCGCGTCCCGAAACAAGTCATCAAGATCGTCGACGTAAAGTGTCCGCACTCCGGCGAGCCAAACACCTTCGCTATGGAGAATCTGGACGCGCTCCGGTCTCACGATGAACTCAAGTTTGTCTTAACCGACCGCACTGACTACGAATTCGCCCGCGACTTCATCTTGAATCACGGGCTGGCCGGACGCGTTCACGCCATTTTATTTTCTCCGGCGTTTGACAAGGCCGCTTCCGGCGCGCGCGACACTTCTCATTGCCTCCTCGATCCGCAGGCGCTAGCGCAATGGATCGTCGCCGACAACGCTCCCGCGCGGCTCAGCCTGCAAATTCACAAACTGATCTGGGATCCCGCCGCTAAGGGTGTGTAATTACGCATTGCCGAAGTGAGATTCGACTCTTCAAACAACCTATTAGATTTTGTGATCCCGAGCCACGCGAGGGATCTGCATTTGCGGCGAACTGCAAATCCCTCGCGTTGCTCGGGACGACAATTTATTGAAGGCATTGCTCGCACACCGCAATAGGCGGCAGCACTCCCTAGGCCGTCCGGGCCCGCACTCGATTCTCGGCGCGCAGATGCGCCACCACCAGCCGTATGTCTTCAAAGCTCACATACGGCGGCACCGCCTCCTTAATATCCTTCAGCCTCTCGACTCCCTGCTTCATGCAGGCCGCCTCAATCAGTGGCTGGGCATCGGGAGAAATCCACTTCGCATCCAGTTTGATTTGCCCGGTCTCGATCAGGCTGGCTACCGTGCACACAATCGTCGAGACCTGACGGGCGCGAATGCGGCCAATTTCCTCAAAGCTACGCCCCTCGTTCAAGAGCCGCAGCGTCTGTTCCGCCGGCGCGGGCTCTTTGGACACCGTCGGCGCGGCGCGCGCTCCCTCGCCGAAGTTTCGCAAAGCTTGAAGAATCTCCGCGCCATACACATCGGCTTTCTTTTCGCCAATGCCCGGCACTTGCTTCAACTCCGCAAAATTGGCCGGACGCCTGCGGCACAGTTCCTCGAGCGTGCTGTCGTGCAGAACGATGTACGCAGGCACTTTGTTCTCTCGCGCCATATTTCGCCGCCATTCGCGCAGATACTCCGCCAGCGCTGGATCTGCTTCTGCCAGCGCCGCATCCCGTACCCGCGGTTTTTCGGAAGGCAGCAGCGAGGTATAGAAGGACGGAGACGACATGGGCGGAAAATGCGCCTTTCGCGCCGCAACTTCGGGCACGACAACGGTCACGATCTCTTTCTTCAGCCATTCCGGTTTTGCGCCGCAATTGTCGCAGCTCCCGCAGCTCTCCCATTTCGGAGTCTCGCCGAAGTGCAGGCAAATCTGCCGGTGGCGGCAGCCGTGAGAATCCGCGAATCGGCTGATCACGCGTTTCCGGCCGGATGCTCGCTCGCGCTCGGCGTCATCCGAAATCTTGTTGATGAAGTATTCGAGAAGAATGTGGTCCCGTTTCTGCCAGAGCAGGACGCAATCCGCAGGACGCCCATCCCGGCCGGCGCGGCCCGCCTCCTGGTAGTACTGCTCAATCGACTGCGGCAGCGACAGGTGGATCACCGCCCGCACCGCAGGCTTGTTGATGCCGAGCCCAAACGCGATAGTTCCGACCAGCACCCGCACTTCGTCCGACATCCAGCGTTCCTGATTCTGCCGGCGCATCGACGATTCCATCTTCGCGTGATAAGGAATTGCCGCAATCCCGCTCTCCTCCAGGTATTCGACCGTCTCCTCCACGCGGCGAATCGTGGGTGAATACACGATCGCGCTCTCCCCGGCATAGTGCCGTAGAGCACGGCAGAGCAGCTCCATTTGCGTCCGCGCTTCACACTCATGGACCACGTAGCTTAAATTCTGGCGATGGAAGCTGGCGATGTAGAGATCGGGCTCGCGCATCTGCAACTGCTTCAAAATGTCGTGCCGCACCTGCCGCGTCGCACTGGCGGTGAACGCCGCAATCGGCAGCTTCGGAAAGCTCGTGCGCAACCGGCTCAGTTGCCGGTAGTCCGGCCGAAATTCGTGCCCCCACTCTGAAATGCAATGCGCCTCATCGACCGCAAAGAAACCAACCGGCACTTTCGCCAGCCAATCGAAAGTATTGCCCGCGGCCAGCCGCTCTGGCGAAAGATAAAGCAGCCGATATTCGCCGCGCGCCGCTTTCTCCATCACCTGTCGCCGCTCCGCCGAACTCTGGGAACTATTGATCACCGCCGAGGGAATGCCCATCTGCGCCAGTTGCGCTGCCTGGTCCTGCATGAGTGCGATCAGCGGGGAAACCACCACCGCCGTCTTTCCCGAAATCACCGCCGGAAGCTGGTAGCACAGCGACTTTCCGCCTCCGGTCGGCATGACCACGCATGTGTCGTGCGCGGCCAGCAGACTCCGGATAACATTCTCCTGCTTGGGGCGAAACTCGTGGTATCCCCAATAGCGCCGCAGCGCTTCCGGCAAGTTTGGAACATCGGGCATTCTTATTCGGACCTTCTGGGCAGTATAGCCTTAGACTTGTTGGCGAAGTCTGTGAGCGCTCGACGGCCAGTTTGTGATGAATTGAGATTTAAGTGTTTTTTGATAAACACGTCTTGGGAACTCTTGTGAGATTCTGCGCACTACAGGACGGCCGAGGGCGGCCGTCGCTACGTGTTTTGTGATGACTAGGAAGACAGTGATCCTCGGCGTGATCTCGGACACCCACGGCCAGCTGCGTCCCGAAGCCGTTCAAGCCCTGCGCGGATCCGACCGCATCCTCCATGCCGGCGACGTCGGCGCTTCCGAAATCCTCGATACGCTCAAGCACATCGCGCCTGTAACGGCGATCCGCGGTAATGTCGACACCGGCCCGTGGGCGCGCGCGCTTCCTGAAACCGAAGTCGTCGAAGCCGGCGGCCTGTCCATCTATATGCTGCATGATCTCGGCCGACTCGACCTGAAGCCGGAAGCCGCCGGATTCCGCGCCGTGGTGTACGGCCACAGCCATCAGCCGAAGATAGCGGAGAGAAACGGTGTGCTCTATTTCAATCCCGGGAGTGCCGGGCCGCGCCGTTTTCACTTGCCGGTAAGCGTGGGGAGGCTGAGGATTACAGCAGGAAAAGTGCGAGCGGAGTTGATGGAGTTGGAAATATAGTGGGTTCGAGGCGAGCTGCAGATCCCTCGTTCTCCCACCCCCAGCAAGTACGGCGGGCTGGGGGCACCGGTCGCTCGGGCTGACAAACAAATAAAAAAGGCCAGCTCGAAGGCCGGCCTTCTTCTTGATTCCAACTTCTCGCGGGCGAGGGCGCCCGCGCCGCATACACTACTTCTTCGGCGCGATCGCATCCTTCGCGGCCTTCGCCACGCGGAATTTTACAACCGTCTTCGCCTTGATCTGAATTGGTTCGCCGGTCTGCGGATTGCGTCCCATGCGGGCCTTGCGATGCGCCTTCACCAGGCGGCCGAGGCCGGGAACAACGAACACACCATTCTTCTTCGTCTCTTTGATCGCCGTGTCTGCGAGGTGCTCCAGAAAGGCCGCCGCAGTCTTGTTGTTGGATTCGAGCTTCTCAGCCAGGTGCCGAGTGAGTTGAGTTTTGGTCATACCAGAAGCCATGAATTCCTCCTTCAGGAACTTACAAATTTGCTTGTATCGAGCGCATAGTAACGCAATCGGCTGTGGAAAAGTAGCATTTTATGCAGATTTTATGCGGTTTTCAGTAAAATACCCCTTCAAAATGGGCGAAAAATGAGGGTTTGACAGCCGGAGCGTACCCAAATGGCCCGGTTCGGGGGTGGAAGACGTTCCCCCGCGCGCTCACAACCTCTGTCCCCGCATCACAGTAACCGCAGATCCTTCCGCGAGAAAAGCGGACTGCGGCTTACCCCGGAGCACTGCCGCAATCTCTTTTCCATAGAACTCTTCCGCATCGCCCTCAAATGCCGATCCCCGAACCTGCCAGACTCTCCACGACGGATGCGTCACGCGGTACTCCATGCAACCGCCGCCGGGTTGAGCCGCATATCCCCAGTAGTGCTCGGTGATGAACTGTTCAATCGAGTTCTCACCTGGGAGCTCAGAATTGCCGTCGGTTTCAACGTTGATCTCGTTCCAGCCTTTCCTGCTCTGCCATCGGTACGCCACCCTCAACCGATTGTCGCCAGCGGAGTGGATTTCATGCGCCATGGGGAGAGCAACATAGTTTTCGTTGTAAAACCTGCGGGCAACGAATGCAATGGCCCGGCGCGGAACCATTTCGCGGATGAAAACCACTCCCCGCCGGACCTCGTTCCCGGCTTGGCTTCTGGTTTGCCGGCGCACGTAAAAGCGCAGGTTCACTTCCTCGAAATTCGAGTGCATCGGAATTGGCAACAACCCGAACATCTTTGTTTTCAGAAATCGAAACCCGACGAGGCTGATAAATACTTTTTTGCTCCAGTGATCGAGTTCGGTTCCGGCAGGGACGAAGGGAAGAAGCAGACCGGCGTCCACTTCATAGTTCAGCATGGCCAGATGCTGCCACTCAGCAGTGAGAAAAATTCCGTCGACGCTCACATCTCTTAGGATGGTCGGACCGGCTAGCCCGGTTCACCAAAGTGAACCATTCATGGCCAACCTGCCATCTCCAGAACCTTCTGTGGAGTCATCCCGCTCTCGCGCAAATGCCGGATGCTCTGCGCATCGTGCCGTTTCGCCAGGCGTACTCCGGCGGCGTCCCGCACCAGTTCGCAATGAAAATAATCGGGAGCGGCATACCCAAGATCGGCATAGCCCAGCGCGCGCATCAACAGCAGCTGCCGCGCGGTCGACTTCAGCAAATCCGCGCCCCGTACGACTTCTGTGATCCGCATTGCTGCGTCGTCGGCTACCACTGCGAGTTGGTAAGCGGGAACATCGTCGCGCCGCCAGACGAGAAAATCGCCGAAATCTCTTCCTGCGACGTAGCGCTGCCGGCCTAGATTCAAATCCGCAAACTCGACCGCGTCGCCCTCCGGAACGCGAAACCGCCAGTTCACGCCCGCAGGATCGGTGAGCCCGGCTACGTCCTTGCGCTCGCGACAAGTCCCCGGATACACCGGCTCGTCGTCAGTATCCGCATCATTCGGGGCGCTCGCCGCCTGCGCCAGATCCTTGCGCGAACAAATACATGGGTAGAGAAAGCCGCCCTGGCGCAGCCGCCGCCAGGCTTCCAGATAGTAGGCCCGGCGCTCGCTCTGCGAGTAAGGGCCGTACGCCCCGCCACAATCGGGCCCCTCGCTCCAACGAATTCCGAGCCAGCGCAAATCTTCAAACATGGCGCGAGCGAATTCCGGGCGTGAGCGCTGCGGATCCAGATCCTCGTTCCGCAGCACCAGAGCTCCTTGATTTTCAAGCGCGCGTTGGGCCGCGACCCAGAAAGTCCGGGCATGACCAATATGCAGAAGCCCGGTCGGCGACGGCGCGAGGCGTCCGCGATAACTTGCGCGATGACCGGAAGCGCGATGACCGGAAGAAAGACTGGTAGAAATGCTGGGCGAAGCTTGCGTCACGAAAGCATTCTAGCGGGAAGTGCTGCGGCACACGGGCAGCGTGTTGCCCGGCACACGGCGTGTATGGAGTCGGACACGGTCCCGGGCCGGGTTCGCCCATAAGTCTAGCTTCATCAACGATCGCCCGGTTGGCCGCTCCGGTGCCATATCACTTCCGACTGCGCCAGCCGCAGAGGAGGTGACAAAATGGCAACCATTTGGAAATCTACGAACGAAAGATCGACGAACGAAAGATCGACGAAGCAGAGATCCACCAACCAAAATTCGACATATCAGGCAACTAGCAACGCCATTTCCGGGACGACGCTTTCGTCCTGGTCGCGCCAGCAGAAACTGGCGATGGCAACGACTGCAGGCTTCGCGATACTCGGGCTGTTACTCGCGGTGAGCGCATGCTCGAAGCAATCCGCAAAACCGGCGCTGGTCGGGGTCTCCAGCCCAGTTTCCACTCCGGCAACACCACCGGCCGTAGCCGCGCTTGTAACCACCCCAGCCGCACCCGCACCCAAAAAGAAGGCGCCCAAGAAGCGTCCCGCGAATGTCGTTTACAGCGACCCCAACTCCGGAGTTTCATTCCTCTATCCGCGAAAGTTCGCGCTGACCTCGGGCGACAAGGCGCAGCCTCAACTTGCCGGCATGGATGATGTGCCAATGAACTTCGTCCAGCCCGGCGGAGTCGTGGTCGCGACCGTTGCAGTGCCCAGCGGTTCGTATCCCGGCACCGATTTCGCGTCCGCCTTCTTCAACGTGAACGTCAATCGCCACATCTCCGAGCAGGAGTGCGAGCACTTCGCCTTCGTCGACACGCGGAATGCCGACGGTGAGCCGGTCGACGCCGAGAAGGTCAAAATCGGCTCGACCGACATGGAGACGACGTCCAACTTCACCGCCAGCGCCATCGAGCAAGCCGAAACGCAGTATTACCACAGCTACGAAAATGGGACGTGCTACGAATACGTCCTCGGTCTGGGCACTGAAGGATTTGCTACTGAGGGTGGAATTGAGCACGTCAGCCGCAATGAAGTTCTCGCCAGACTAGAGAAGATTCTGGCCACGGTGAAGATCCGTCCGGTCGAGCAGGAGCCTATCGCCGAACCGGCAGGAGGCATCGCCAGCGGCAAGGAATAAACTGAAAGCGCGCGATAACGCCAGGGCCACGCGAACGTCGTGCGTGGCCTTTGTGTTTTGGGCGATGCCGAAACTTGGCTGAATCGCGTACAATTTCGGGGGCAGCGAGGAGAGTGGAATGACGCAGAAGATTATCGAGGTAGTTGGTACTTCAAAAGAAAGCTTTGCCAAGGCGGCGGAGGCCGCCGTCAAGGAAGCGGCGAAAACCGTTCGCGGCATCAAGTGGGCGCACGTGGATTCGCTCGACATGCTGCTGGACGGAGCGAAGGTTCTGCAATACCGCGCCACCACCAAGATTTATTTCGACATCGATGCGTAGGAAAGTGAGCCATCGGATCATCGGATCATTGAATCGTTGAAAGCCCCGACCGATTTTCAATGGTCCGATGAGTTATTGCATCGTTGTTGAATCACGCTACATCTGAACGTTATCTTCATTTCTGGGAAGGCTGTCCCCGCGGGATTGCTTGCTGCTCAGGAAATCGAAAAACCACTCAAAAGGACATTGAATCGACATGCTGAAGACAGCCCAACGGATTGGTTTGGTTTCAACGATCGTTCTTCTTTCAAGCCTATCGGCGCTCGCACAAACGGCACCCTGGAACATTGACCCTGCACACTCGACCGCACAGTTCACCGTGCGCCACCTTGGAATCTCGAATGTCACCGGCAGTTTTACGAAGGTAACGGGAAGCGTCGCTCTGAACGAAAAGGACATCACACAGTCGCGGGTCGCGGCCAGCATCGACGTCAACTCGGTCGATACCCGGGTGGAGATGCGCGACAAAGATCTCAGAAGCCCTAATTTCTTTGACGTTGAAAAATACCCGACCATCGAATTTAAATCCAAACGGATTGTAAGCAGCGGCGGGAAGCTACAAGTAGTGGGCGATCTGACCATCCACGGAACCACGCACGAGGTCACGCTCGACGTTGATGGACCTACGCCGGAAATAAGCGATCCCTGGGGCAACTCGCGCCGTGGAATTTCGGCGACGACGACCATCAACCGCAAGGATTTCAATCTCATGTACAACAAGCTTCTCGGGACCGGCGAGGCCGCGGTCGGAGATATCGTAAAGATCCAGATTGACGCGGAAATAGTAAAGAAGAAGTAGGATCGATCCGTGGTGAGCAATCGCGTCGCAAAGAACAAACTACAACTTCTGCGTTCCGAGAAGCTGGGCAAACTGGCCTGGCTGGTGCATGCGTTTTCCACGCGGCCCGGCGGGGTTTCGCGCGCGTACGGCGGCAATGCGCTGAATCTTGGCTTTACGGAACTTGACTCGCGTGCAGCCGTCGAACGGAACCGCGAGCTCTTCCTCAAAGAACTGGGCGCTGCGAATGGACGAACAATCTGGCCGCTGGTTTCACTGCGGCAGATTCACTCCGATCTGATCCATCGAGTAGACGGAATACGAGCCGACCGA
>Ga0181538_10002816_pt1 | contig 17572 bp, 20 predicted proteins | sample PEATcosm2014_Bin_40_FD_119773 | JGI IMG/M metagenome (GOLD analysis project Ga0181538, IMG submission 119773) | Peatland microbial communities from MTU Mesocosm Facility, Houghton, MI, USA - PEATcosm2014_Bin23_30_metaG | ecosystem: Environmental > Terrestrial > Soil > Wetlands > Peat | place...
GAAGCTCAAGTCCGACATAACCAACATGATTCGCCAGTTCCTTTGGGCTCGATATGAAGTCGCCTCGCGTATTCACACGGCCAATGGTAGAATCGCCGAAGCCGACCTACTCAAGAAACGAATGGTCATCAACGGATTTTAGGAGTAATGCACATGTCGGAAGAGAACGAACCTGGCGATGCCGGCTACGGCGAACCGAGAGATGTGACGCCCAAAGCACATGCGCCGAGCGGCGGCAAAGCCAAGGGCGCGAGCGCCGAGCATATGGCTCCGCCCGTGCTGCATCTGGAAGCTCATCACATCGCGAAGCTGTTCAAGAACAAGATGCCGCCAGTCGGCAGCAAGATCAAGTTCAACGCAGTCGCGCACGTGGGCTCGTACAATGAGGATTCCTCTGGGCCGCCGAGCGGCGGCAAAGCGCAGGGCGGCGAGGGCAACACTAAGCGCACGATGGCGCTGCACTTCCACAAGATGGAAACCGATGCGGGCACCGAAGGCGGCGGCTTGAACGAAGAGAGTCAGCGCAACGAGCGTGCCAGCGGCGCCAAGGCTGAGATGGACAAGGCTCTAGCGCGCGAGGCCGGCGGCGGCGGCAAGAATGCCAAGATGCGCCGCAACGGCGAAGGCGAAGAGGGCACCGAGGCGAAAGACAACGCGCCGCGCGGCACCAATGGTCCCGGTTCGGGGCAGATGCGCAAGCAGAAGTAGAGATTTGACACAACTGCCGCTGATGGCCTATCATCAGCGGCACTAGTGACTGTATGTCGTGAACACGCCCGTTCGGCACCGGGCAAATTCTAGGGTCGTCACTCCTGGGAAGAACGCAATGTTTTTCACCAACGGAGTGCGACCATGCCTTTCACAGCAGAACAGCTAGCCTACGCTGGCACCGCAGCGATCAACTACTTCCTGCGGAACGATCCGATCGACCAAGTCAACATTGCTCGCCCGCTCATCAAGAAATTGATGGAAGAGAAGAAGCCGTACGTCGGCGGTCTTCAGTACGTGGTCGAGCAGCTTCGCTACAGCAACGACTCGAACTTCCAGTCGTACTTCGGCGATGCCCAAGTCACCTACAACCGCAAGCGCACTTTGCAACAGGCGAAGTACACCTGGGGCTCGTTCCATGACGGTTTCGGTCTGAACGAAGACGAGCTGACCCAGAACGGCATCGTGATGACGGACGACAAGTCCAACGTCCCGAGCGAGGCCGAGAAGGTGCAGCTCACGAACCTGCTGCAAGAGAACGCGGAAACGCTGAAGCTCGGCTTCCAGGAGAACTTCGACTATATGCTGCATTTGGACGGCACGCAGTCTACGACTAACATCCCCGGCCTCGATCTGCTCGTGTCCACGACCCCGACCGCTTCACAGGTTGTGGGCGGCCTCGATCAGTCGATCTTCACTTGGTGGCAGAATACGTCGATCACGGGTATCTCCACGTCGACTGCGGGCAACCTGACGCAGCAGATGGAAATCGCGTGGCGCGACTGCACTCGGTACGGCGGCCTGGCTCCGAACTACATTCTCGTCGGCGAGCTGTTCCTCGACGCGTATCGTTTGGATGCGAAGAACACCATCAACCGCACCGTGTACATGAAGGATGATGCGGAACCGACCAAGCTCGATGGCTCGGTTGGCGAAGGCATCCGCACCGGCATGTACTTCAAGAACGTCGAGATCATCTGGGACCCGGTAATGACCGTGCTCGATGGCCTCTACGCTCCGACGATTCCCTGGGAAAAGCGTTGTTACTTCCTGAACACGAAGTTCCTGAAGCTGCGCCCGATCCAAGGTCACTGGATGATCAATCGCACGCCTCCGCGGGTGTACGATCGTTACGTCCACTACTTCGCGCTGACGGCGAAGGCGGCACTCACGACCGGCAAGCGCAACGCGCACGCTGTTCTGAGCATCCAGTAACCGAACGCATCAAGAGAGGAAATTCACATGCAAGTCTTACTAGTTACAGGCGCCGCGACCATCACGACTGCGCTCGCCACTTACCTGCCTTACGACAAGGCGCCCGTTCCGTTCGGCGATCCCCTGGCGTGTACCTTCACGTCGTCTGCGACGGCCGTGTTCACGGTTCCCGGTTACAAGCCGACGAACCGCGACGCAGTTTCGCTCTCGATCACGGGTGCAGGCAACGTCATTTCGACCGGCGGTCTTGCGACCACGATGGTTCAGGGCAACGTCACGTACTACGTGTGTTCGGCTTCGGCCACGGCGGAGACGTTCTCCCTCACGAGCAACAAGGCGGCGGGTAGCGATTACCCGGTCGCATCGTTGACCGCGGGCGGTGCATACGCGACTGGCACCGTGTTCATCCATCTCCTGAGCAATCAGGTTGACGGTACGACCATTCCGTTCAAACCAGGCAACACGGTTGTCGCTTGGAATGGCGGTCTGAGCACCGGACTCAACAACAGCGGCAGCCCGCTGATGAATCTGTTGGGCTCACCTGATTTGAACACCACACTTGCCACCGGCACGTATGGCGCTCCGCTCGGGCCTTCCGGTTGGGTCGTAATCGGCACGTACTCGCCCGGCGCACCCGCGCTGCTCACGATCGGTTACGATTGGATTGCAGCCTCTGGTTCTACCGGAACGATGATCTTGCTACAGAACTAAGTTTCATCAACAACTCGCAGGAGGCCCCCATGCGATACGAGAGAGTGAAGGTAAAACGGGACACCAACACGGTTCACAACGTGTTGGTCCGTCCCTGGGAAGTTCCGCTGCTGGAATTCATTTTCGGCGAAGGGAACATCGAGTTTCTCGATCAGTTCGAGGAAGTCGCGGACCGTGACGGTAAACACGACACGTACCCCGAGGCTGCCGCGGAATTGGCGAGACTCGCGAAGGTGTATGGTTCCGACCCGAAGAGCGGCGTGGCACACGCCAATTCAGTGTACGGGAACGCGCGAGCTGGCGTGCGCACGCTCGCGAAGCTGATCGACGAAGCCAAGGCAGAGGATGCGAAAGCTGCCAAGGCGCCTGCCAAGAAAGCGGCCGCGAAACCCCGACGCGCTCGCAGCGAATTGGCGGAGAGTCTTCTGAGTTGAGTGGGGCTCCTATCGTATAGACAGCGATAGGTTACGGCCCCTTGGGTGTGAACTCAAGGGGCCGTTTTTTGTTTAGGAGCACGCGATGTCACTGACGATCAACGTAACTTCCACGCTTGCGAACCCTGCTCCGTTCCCAGGCACTTGGGAAACACAGGAAATAGGCTACGTCAGTACCGATTCGAATTTGACCGGCGCGATGGGCATCATCACGTCGAATCAGATTTTCGGCAACGTGATCGAGTCTGTCGGCCTCGCGTCCAATAATTCCATCCTGCCGGCATTCAACAATGCGAACGGCTCATTCCTGCTGTTGATGCAGGCCGGCTCCGTTACGAATTTGTTCAGTCAGATTACCGTCAACCGTGGCGGTGTATATTCGACGTACACCCAGTTAAGCGCGACGTTGTTGCCGGGCGGCACTCAGATCGGCCCTGGCGGCCCAATCATAGACGGCCCTTGCTACGTCTGGCCAGCGCCGGTCGCGCCGATCTTCGCGGCTGGTCTTATCACGACGTTAACCATCACTGCGCCGCTCACAGCGCCCACAGCGCCGAGCGGGAATGGCGACATCACAGATCCGGCCGCGTGGCAGGATAGTTCAGGCAACATTCCGCCGGCTCAGTTCTCGAATGTCCCGTACAACGTGAACTATCCGCTGAACGGTGACGGACGGTATTGGTTTCAGGCGAATGCTTATGCGCCGAACGTCAACGTACCGATCACATTCATCGGCAATCCGGCCTACGTTTCGACCGGCAGCGCGAACCTCCAGTGGAGTGTTGTCAGTACGGCGAATGACGGCAGCGGATTGATCCTGGCGTACTCGACGACGACAGGCACATGGGTAACGGCAACATTGCTGCCGCAGACGCAGCTCGGCGGCATTCAGAACGGTCAAGTACAAATTCCGCTTGCGGGCGCAACACAATTTCAGGTTCAAGTCTACGCGCAAGGCGGCACATCGCTTTCAACCGCGAGCTTGAGCGAAGTCGCGGTCGCGATCACGCGCAACTATAACGAAGGCATTACATGGGACGGGTTCGTAAACCCGTTCGATCCGGTCAATTACAATGCGCTCGTGGTGGACAACAACATCCCCACGGCGACGATGACGAGTCTTCAGTATCGCATGATGGTGCGCCTCGGGTTCGCAAACCAAGCGAACAATCCGCCGCCCGGCATGTCGGCACTCACCCAGGACTTTTTGACAGCGGCGCAGACGTTCTTGTACAAGCGCTACGTCCAACTTCACACGAAGCGCTTCTTCCGCTGGAAGATCAATCCCGGCCAGCGGTTCTACTCGTTGAAAGACAACGATGAGAATGTGCTCGAAAACGTGAACATGGACCCGACGAAGTGCATCGAGTGGGCCGGCATCCAAGATTCGAGGAACGTATGGTATCCAATGATCCAAGGCATCCCGCCTCAACTGTACACGATGATTACGAAGCCATGGCGCCCGGCACGGTACGAACTGCGCAATGCCATCGAAATATATCCGGTGCCGGACCAGACGTATTGGTTGTGGGTCCGGGCGCATTTCGGACTTATGAGTTTCATCAACCCATCGGACACGACGACGATCGACAGTGAACTTGTATTCCTGTGGGCGCTCGCAAACGCGAAGGCGCACTATGGTCAGCCGGACGCGAATCAGATCGCCGGCCAAGCGAACACGTACAAGGCCGAGTTGATCGCGGCGACGCATCAGACTGCGCACTATCTGCCGGGCACGATCGCTGTACCGCCCGCGGTACGTCCGACGCTCATCCAGTTCGATGCGAATAATGGCGGCGGATCGTGAGACCGTATCCGCTCACTGTTCTGAATGGCGGCATCAACCGGCTGCGCATAAAGGGCGGCGCGTCGGCGTCGAAGCTCTACGACTTGCAGAATGCCTACATCTCGAATGAGGGTACGATCGTACCCAGAGAGGGTACGACGCGCACTGCGGCGCTGAACACTAATACTGTGGGCCTCGCCGCGGCAAACGGCATCTTCAATATTTTTGCGAGCACGTATACGACAGTAGGCGTGCCGGCCGGCTACACGCTCAATGTGCTTCAGGACCCGACGAACACGACGGCCTATCCGACGACGATCTTCTTCGCAAAGCCTTTCATGGGATTCCTCTTTGTCGTTGCGAGTTTCTCAGATGGGCTCACGTTCAGCTATTGGCTTCAGAATGGCGGAACGTGGACAACGGGCGCATTTTATACAACCGCCAGCATCATCCTGCCGCTCGTGCCGAACGGGCTTGCTTACAGCGCCAATTTCACGCTCGCGTCCGGCATAACTGCCGTCCCTTGGACTGCCGAGACGACCGTCACATCCGGCAGTTTCGTCTTCCCGAATTCATACAACGGATTTATGTATGAAGCGATCGCGGTTGCCGGCACGCCGGCTCACACAGGCGCGATCGAACCCGTATGGCCGACAACCATCGCCGCTACGATTCAAGAATTCGGCGACTTCGATCAATCGACGGGCGGCGCGGCAAGCAGTCAGTACACGACAGCCGCCAGTCTATCGCCGACGATCACGGATCGGTACGGTGATTCGAATACGATCTCGAACGCCGGTATCTACGCGACCAACGGTGGAACGCTGTCCACGCTCACGCTGGCCTCGACGAAGGTCAAGACGTGGACGGCCGGCACGGCATATCCGCCAGGCTCCGTAGTCATTCCGACGACGGGTTCCGGCGGCTTCATCAATGCGATCCCGAACGGCGATCTTGAACAAGGCGCCGTCGATTGGACCTTCACCAACGTTGGCGGAGGCGGCGCGGCTTGGTCTATCGGCACAGGACGTCCGTATCAGGGTACGTACGATCTCGAAGCGGCTCCAATCTCGCTCGGCGCGGACGGCGCGTACGCCACGATGACGACCGGCCTCACGGTCAAACCTGGTCAGAGCGTTACGCTTACCGGCTATCTCGATCCGAACAACTCGGGCGCGAACCTGAACTTGTGGTTAGTTCTGCGTTGGTACGATGCAACTAACACGTTCATCAGCAACACGCTTCAGGCGGCTCCGTCCCAAGGCGGCGGTTATAGATTAGCATCTGTGACCGGAAGCGCGCCCGCGAACGCTGCGACGGTCAAAGCGGCTGTGCGGTGCGGCAGCGGCGGAGGCTGGACCAATAATGCCTATGCCGATCTTCTCTCGTGGAATTTGGAGACGCCAGCCGCGGTCACGGATTTCTTATATGAGGCTGTGCAACCTTCGAGCGGTGTATCTGCTGCGACCGAGCCCGCATGGCCGACCGTGCTTGACAATGAAGTCATCGACGGGACCGTGACGTGGCAGGCGATCGGCACTTCGATCATTACGTGGGAAGCGATTCCGCTCATGCAGGCGGGCTCCGCAGTGCCGACTTTCCCGACAGTCATAGGCAACGGAGTCTTTGCCACGAGCACCTTTACGGATGCCAATGGACGCGTTATCCCGACCGGCATCTCGTGGATCGCTGTCAGCCGGCAAGTCATTGACACCAATTCGCCGAATTCGATCGCAGTCGCGCTCGGCGCCTCGCATGTTTTCGAAGGCGACAACGACATCGTATCTTATTCGGCCGCGGTTAATCCGATCGACTGGTCGAGCACCAACAACGCCGGCTATTTGCCGACAGGATTGAACAACTATGGCGACAACCCGGTGGCAGCGCTTGCGCTTTATCGCGGCAATCTCATTGTCTTCAATGCTGGCGGCTATCAGATGTGGCAGATCGATCCTGATCCGCAGAACATGGCATTCCTCGATGCACAGCCGGTTGGCTCCATATGGCCCCGAGCAGCCCAATCGGTTGCGAACGATTTGGTTTTCCTCACAGAAGTCGGAGTACGTAATCTCGGTACTATCGGTGCGACTGCCAACATGGCTATCGGCAATTCTGGGCAGCCGATCGATCCACTGATCATCGCGCAGATTCAATCCGGCGCCTATCCGCCGAATTCAGTGTTCTCGATCTATTATCCAGGCCGCGGCCAGTATTGGTTGATCTTCGGTAATCAGGTGTTCGTGCTGACGATCAACGGGTTGCAAGGAATACGAAGTTGGGGCCGATATCTATTCCCGCAGGCGATCACGGACGCGACGCTCAATACGAATTCGATGGGTACAACATCTCTCTTCTTGCGCACGACGGGGAGTCTTGTGTGGCAGCTCGATGCGACATCGCTTCTGGATGACGGCGGTTCTGAAACTGCGTCTGCCTTCAATAGCATCGTGCAGTGGCCCTACCTTGATATGGGCGGTCTGGGTTTGAACAAGATGTGCATCGGCATCGATCTTGTTGGTGATGGCGCGTGCATCGCGCAGATAGCATTCGATCAGCAGGACGATTCGACGTTCGTTGACAACGTGTACTTCGCGACATCCACAGGGGTCACCACGCCATATTTCCTTGCGATTGATGACACGGTGCCAGGGGAGCCGCTACCATTCCCGATCAATGCGCCGAGCTACTCGCTTATCTTGACGTTCCCAAGTTGTTACGATACTGGCGGGACCCTTTCTTCAACCGGGACCTTGAATACTTGGTCATGGGAAGCGGCGAATTTCTATCTCGCACCACAGGGCGGCGGCGGAGTCACAGGATGATCCAGGTATACACAGATCCGCTTCTGCTCGACTTCATAAAAGTGTGCATCAAGCTGCCGCAGGATGAACGCGATCAGCTTGAGGCTTTCACCGGACAACCGTACAATATCGATGGCGCCGCTATGGGCAATTTCCAAATCCAAGGGCCGAAGTGGGTTGCCAAAGATTCGATCTCTGACGAGCCGCTCGCGCTCGGTGGCTTCGCGCTTCAACGCCCTGGCGTGTGGCGGGATTTCATGCTGAACACGCCCGAAGCGTGGGAGAAGAAACATCAATTTACACTTACGCGCAACTGCCGACGTTTGATGGATCTGATGCTCAATTCGAAGACCGCACACCGACTGGAATGCATCGTGCCGGCGCCGCGGATCGCCGCACGGCCTGAACTCGTGCGCTGGTATGAGGTTTTGGGGTACAATCGCGAAGCCACACTCTACGGATATTGCGCCAATGGCGCCGATGCGGTCATTTTTTCACGGGTGCAACACTAATGGGTACTGGCAATCAAGCTGCAAATCAGGCGAGTCAATACAACGCCCAACAGCAGCAGCAGATTCAAAATACGGTCAACCAGATCAATGCGGCGTACACGAATCCGAACCGCACGAATCAATATCAGGCGTATGACACCAACCTGAATAACTACTACACAGGCCAGGTGAATAATCAGGAAGCGATCAACGCGCGCAACCTGAAATTCGCCATGGCTCGGAGCGGCTTGACTGGCGGTTCGGCCGCGGTTGATTCGAACACGCAGCTCCAGAAGGATTACACCCAAGGATTGCTCCAAGCCTCGCAGGCAGCGACGAGCGGTACGTCCGCGCTGGAGCAGTCGGACATCAACGCGAAGAATCAGCTCATCTCGTTGGCCCTCCAGGGCGGCACGACCGGCACGATTCCGGGTCAGATTTCGCAAGCGCAGAACGCATCGCTGCAAGCCGGGCAGAACTACGGGAATGCGAACTCACTCGGCAACTTATTTGCGGGTACTGCCGGAATCTATCAGAATGAGCAAGTTGCGGCAGCGAATCGCCGTGCGCAGACTTCACCGTTCGGGAGTTACTATGGGTAGCGGGTTCTTTCGAAACATGGTGCCCGACGCGGCGCATTGGGTGACGGCCGGACTCATCCCCGGCCCGCAGACTGGCCGCATGCAAGGTGTAAATGGCGGCCCTTATGCCGGCGTCGCGCCGACGCTCGCGGGCGCGAACGCAGGCTATGGCGGACAGGTACAGCCGGGCGCAAGTTCGATGGCTACCGCTACGCCGATCAACAACTATCGTGCATCCACGATGACAACGGCAGGAACCTGACATGGGCAGTTCATTCTTCAAGGGTAAGCCGCCGTCAATGAGTGGCGGCAACACGAATCTCGAAGCTCGCGCGCTCGCGGCGCCCGGCTATGCAGGTCGCACCGCGGCGATCGGCGCTCAGAAAGCGTTGAGCGGTGCGCAGGCTGCCAACAAGGAAGCTATCAAGGCGCATGGCCCAATGAAGCGGAGCGCTGCTTATCCGCCTGGGCCGAAGGTGTAACATGGGTGCTGCATTCATCATTCCGGCGATCGCGACCGCTGCGCAATATTTCAATCAGCGCAACGCGAATCAGCGCGAGCAAAATGTTCTAACCGGCAATGAAGCGCAGCAGAACACCTATCGCAACAATGCGCTCAGTTTGGTCAACCAGCAAGCGAATGCCATCAAGAACAGCAATCCGAATGCGCCCGGATTGAACCCAACTGGCGATTTAGTCAAGACTCTGCGCGCCAACGTTGGGGCTGCCAACGCGCCGGCCGCGGCCGACACGAATTTCGGTGCGCCGACCAGCGCGCTTGGGAAAGTGCCGGGCGCCAGCTCGCGCTACACCAAGGATGCGGCGGCGGCAGCGGGCGAGACGCAGAAGTATGGCAATACGTACGCCTCGGAGATCGGCAACATTGATGCCGCAGTGAAGCAGCGTCAGAATGAAGCGCTTGCTATGCAGACTTTGACCGGTGGCATCAATCAGATCGGCGAAGAGTCGTATACGTCCAACTTCGTCAATCAGCTTCGCGCGCAGGCGGCCGGCCAGACCAACCCTTGGATCTCATTGTTCGCCAACATGGCGACCAAGGGCGCAACTGCGGCAGCAGCCAATTCAGGAACAGTGACACCGACCGCGGATACATCATATTACGGCGGCGGTAACATTGGCGGCGGTGGATATGGATTGCCCGGTTCGACAAGTTCCGTGCCGACCGTGAATCCCTGGTTCGATACATCAGCACAAACGGTCCCATAATATGCCTAACTCACAAGCTCTTGGCGATATACTCTCGGGCGCGGCCGGGGCGCCGGTCAACCGCCCGCAGCTCAATGCTTTCGTTGCGAACTCGCAGGCGATCAACTCGTTGCGCTCGGCGCAGACCGACGAAGCCATGCTCAACGCGCAACGCGCGCAGGATGAGCAGGTTGCCGCCGGCCAACTCGAAGATGCATTCGCGCAAAGCGGCGCGCGCCCTGCGGACGCGCATCTCATGGCTGTCGCTGCGCGCATGCACGCCGGCAGTGCGGTCAACGCAATGGATATGATGAAAGCGTACAACTCGGCACGGCTCGGAGATCCTTCGTTGCTTGGCACGCCGGATCAAACCGCTGCGCAGCAAGCTCTTTCCGGCAAGGTTGCCGAACCGGTCAATCTCCCGAACAATTTCACGACGCTTCCGGGCGCCGCGCCGGTCAATCCGCAACAGTCGACTCAGGGTGCCGCGCAGACCAAGCAGACGCTCGCTCTAACCGGCGAGGATGTTGCCGGGGCCGAGTTGAAACACGCGCAGGCGAAGGCCGTGACCAACAACGCGAACACGACCTTGAATCCTCAGACTTTGGACATGGCCGCGAGAACTGTCATGGCTGATCCGACCAAGATGGGTTCGTTTGCCGGTTATGGTCAGGCCGGACAGGCGAACAAGAACGCGATCAATAATCGCATCGCGCAAATGCTGAACGATTCCGGCATGTCGCCAGATGACATGATTCGTCAGCGTGCTTACGGTAAAGCGAGCACGGCTGGCGCGACGGGTGCCGCGAAGCAGATTCAAGTGCTCGATTCGTTCATGCCGCTCGTTAAGAACAATGGCGATCGCATCATGACGCTGCTCGATCAACTCGACGCGAGTGGCGGCGGCGGAATCGATGAGCCGATCGTGAACGGCATGGAGCGTATGCTTGGTCGCAAGTTGGGCAGCGACGATCTGGCCGAGTTGCATTCGGTCTTCGGTACGTATCAGATGGAAATCGCTCGCATGTTGGCTTCCGGCCCGTCGATGAATGGCGTGATTTCGGATCATGCGCGCGGCGACGTGCAAGGCATGGCGCCTGAGAGCATGAGCACAAGCCAGGCGCGGCGCGTTATCAGCCGTGTTGATACCGAACTCCAGTTGCGGCGCCATGGTGCGCAAGGCTCGTTGGATGAGGCGGCAGCCGCGCAATTGCCGGTTATCTCGCAGCATCAACCCGGCAATACGCCCGCGCCGGCCAACACGCAGGGCACCCAGGATACAAGTCTTCCGCCCGGCTTTCACAGGCTGAACTAACATGGCAACTTGGCAAGCTGCGGAGCCTGGAACGGTAGTCGGAGACGACCAAGGCAACTATCAGATACGACTCGGCGGCGTATGGACGCCCATGCCGAAAGGATCGCTCATCGCCGATGAGCATGGCGCCTATCACTTCGACTCTGATGCGATCCAGCCGCCGAAGCCTACGGCTGCGAAGGCCGGCGATATTGGCTCGGCCAAAGCTGCCGCGACCGGCCCAGCACCCGCACAAGATGCGACCGGCGCAGCCAACGCGAGCGCCGAGGCGACTGAGCATGGGCCGATGCAAGATGTCGTTGACATGGTGAAAGCGGTCCCGGCCGGCATACTGCCTGCGCTGCGCGGTATGCTCCAGAGCTTGGGCAACGAGAATATCCATCCAGACGCTGGCACGCACATTCTTCAAAACGCTCAGCAATTGATTCACGCCGTCGCCAATCCTGGTCAAATCTTATCCTCAGTTGGTTCGACGCTCCAGAACGCAACGCCGGCCCAAGTCGGTCAGAATGTCGTCGCGCCGATCGTCGCAGGCATGGGCGCCAGCAGAGTGGCCGGCGCGGTTGGCGGAACTGCGGGCGCCGCGGCTGGTACGCCTGAAGAGTTGGGTGTTACGTCTGCGGAAAATAGTCCGCTCTTGGCGGGCGCCGCGGGCGAGGAAGGGCGGCAGGCACTCATCAAACAAAATGCCACGAATGCGTTACGTGTGGCCGGCAACCAAGCAGGAGTACCGAGCGATGTTCCCGTCACGCCTCAATCTTTGGTGGATGCGCGTGAGCGACCGGGCGCGGTTCTTGATGGCGCTGCTGCAAGTATACCTGCTGGCCCGCTCAGTCCGGCGGCGGCGCAAGCAGTTAGAGCGGCGCGCGGCCCGGCGACGATAACCGGCGGTTCGCCGAACGTCGAAGCTCATATGGCTCGGGCCGAGCAATCGTTGCTCGATCCAAACGGGCAATTCACGGGCGAGGATATCCGCGCGACGCGCAACTCGCACAATCAGAGCGCGAACGCAGGCGCTGACTCGACCGATCCCGATGTGCGGGCGAAGGCGGCCTATGACCGCGGCATCGTCTCTGCGCTCGATCAGCATGTCGAAGACAGCATGCCGGCTAATGGACCATTCTCCGTCGATCAGGTGAAGCAAGCTCGCGCAACGCTTGCGCAGAACTACATGGTCGGCGACTTGCTGAAGGGCTCGTTCCTGGATCTCAAAGGTTTGGGCAAGATCCATGCCGACAATCCGAATTTACTGACGGGCGATCTGCGCACGCTCGGCCAATTCGCCGTCGATCATCCCGAAGTGAGCGGCTTGCCGTCGAGTCAGGAAAGATTCGCGCCAACCGGCTTCAAGAGCGGCGTTGGCAAAGCGATCGGCGCCGAGGGCGGCGACGTAGGGTCGCGGCTATCTAACATATTCGGGGTGCCGACCGGCGCGACGCGGCTCCTGACCGGCAATCCGGCCGAAATGGTCGCGCGGGCCGCCGGCCGCCCTGTGGCTGGCCTCGGCGGCGAATTCGAGCCGCGCCCCGGAGAAGCCCCAGGAGCGGCGATCTCTCCAGAAGGTGCAAGTGCCGTGCCATCAGCCGAAGGCATCACGGCGACCCCTCTCACGCAGCGCCTAGGGGATATTCGGCCTAAGCAGCGCGGCGCGGTAGGGACGCCGACCGATATTGGTCCATTGCGGCAATTGATGAACAATCCGCAGACCTATGACAATGGGCCGATCGAAATCCCTAAGGGGGCAGCCAAGAAGCCGGAAGCGGCCAATGACCAGAAGTTCGGACCGTTCAAAGGCAATCCGCAAACAATCGAAGATTTCTTGCGCGAGAACTTAGGGAACCTTTTCCGGTGAAGATGCAGCTCCCACCGATCGGCGGCGTCCGAAAGGTTCTGAAAACACAGACCGGCGCCAGCGGCACGACGATCGCTGAATTCGGCAACAACACGATCACGCTCGAACAACTCGCCGCGGCGATCTTGAACTTGCTCACCAACACGAACAGCATCGTGACTGGTCAACAGAACGCAGGCGTGTTGGTTCCGGGGCCGGGGCTCGCGGGCGGGGGCGTGCTCACTGGCAACGTGCCCATCCGGCTCACGGCACCAATCTCGCCGTACAGCCTCGAAGATGGCAGCGTGGACAACGACGCCGGCATCATCATACCTGGCCCTGTCGGCCCGCGCGGCCCGCAAGGCATTCCAGGCCAATTCCTGATGCCGGACGATGGTGCGGATGGTGATTGGGGTCCGCCCGGCGCTGCGGGCGCTGTCGGCGCGACTGGCGCCACGGGTGCGACTGGTCCTAGTGGATCAGGCAGTGGCGGCATGTCGTTGTACATTCCTTATAGCCTCGAAGATGGCAGCGTGGACAACGATGCCGGCTACTTCGTGCCTGGCCCTATTGGCCCGCAGGGTGCGACTGGCGCGACTGGCGCAGCAGGTTCCGGCTCCGCGAGCGGCGGCACAAGCGGCTTGCAGATCTGGATACCTGACGATATCCAGACAGACGAGGAAATTTATCGCGGCCCGACGAATGGTCCGGTTAACGGGATTGGTGTTGCTAACGTCATTTATGGAAACATGCTTCTCGTCAGCAATGGAGCGACCAATCCTGGCGCTGGCGGTTTGACTTCGCTCGGATTAGGCGATTTGCGCAACTACATCGCAAATAACGCCGGCATTAACATCGTGACTTCATACGCGAATGGAGTCAGCATTTTAGGTTCGACTGCTACGCTCGGAACACGATACGCAAATTTCTCGCAGAATGGAACGATCCTCGGGCCGCCGAATAGCGGACAGACAGCATTGACGTTGTTGAACAATACTGGCGGCCTAGGCGGCAATGGTTTGGTTATATCTGCCGGCAGAAACAACGTCGATCAAACTTTTTTGGCGCAAGGATACGGCGGCACGGCAGCCAACCAGTATATGGTGATTTACGGTGACGGCAGTGTGACCATCGGCACGGGCAACGTTGCGACTTTAATCGGTGAAGGTCAAGGCACGTTGAACGTCGCCAAGGGCTATTATCTGAACAACGTGCCACTGAGCGCTTCGCTGCATGCGCCTGGCATGCAGTTCGTGGCGGATGACACGTCGAACGATGATGGATTCGCAATCCCGACTACGACGCTCCCGGCGATTGGGCAAATGACGAAGCTTGCGATAAACGGACAATTTACCAATGCGCCCGGATTGCCACAAGCCTTGACCGTTAATGGTGCCGCGGGGAACTACACGGCGTTCCATCAAGGTTCACTCACGTCCGGCCAATCGTTTGGCCCTTTAATTTACGCAGGTACAACTTCAAGCGATTCTTGTTTCCAAGCCCTGAATGCTTCAGGTTCAGCTTCTTTCCTGAACATCAACGGCGACGGGCATGGCAATCTCGGAACAGGCATGACGTGGACGACGCAAAGTACGTTCAGCATAGTGTGCAGCAACGGTATCAGCCCCGCTGCTTCCGGAGCTTATGCGCTCAACGTATTGTCCAGCGGGGGGTTGGGCATGCATGTGGTATGCGGCACCGGGTCCACAGACGTCTCGTTTCAAGTTACGAAGGCCGATAATAGTGCAGATCGTTTGCTTATTTGGGGTGACGGTCACGGAACTCTTGGGCCTAGCGGCTCTAATGGGCTGGCATGGACGGCAAACGGAAATTTCGTATTTACCAGTTCGGTCGGTATTAAGGGCACGACGCCCGCGGTGACTGCCGGCCAAACCGATATAGGTGTTACAACCACGGTGACTGTTATCACCACTGCGGGCGGCATCTCGCTACCGACGCTCGCATCAACATTTTGGGTCGTTAACGTCAATGGCGTTAAGTACGGCATACCGTGTTTTGCTCTTTAATGTTCAATGGGTTAATATTCATTCACTTGGAGGATTCGGGTCATGGCTCAGAATAAAATTTTCGAATATGCACCGCAGCTTTCGACGGGAGCCTTGCTTCCGTTGGCGGTGTTCAACGTGGGTAACTCGCTCGCCGGTTCAATCGGAATCATCAGTTCGCAGCCGTATGCGATCTTGAAGCACATCCGGCTCATCAACGTGCTCACCACGACTGCGGTAGTCGTTGGGCTCTACAAGGGCGCGACTACGACCAGTCTTTCGACTCAGACGTTCGCATTCTCGTCCGTCTCGATTCCCGCTTCGTCCTACGTGGATTGGTACGGTCAGGCGCGCGTCGAGACCGCGGACTACATCAATCTGGTTGCCAACCTTGCTACAAGCACCATCATTCAGATTGATGGCGAAATAGGTATCTGCTAATGGCCGTTCCAATTATCTATCTCGAAACGTTCCCTAGTCCGGCGGCAGCCGATGGCGATGGCTCTACGCTTGCGCTCTTTGCGGACGATGGGACTAATCAACATCAAACGATTTTGGCGACGGTCGGTGCACTCCTAACTGTCGCGATCATAGCAACCGGCGCAGGATTGACTTCAGGCCAATACAACAACATCCCGATCATCACAACTGCCGGAACTGGCTCGGGCGGGACGGTGAATATCAACGTCAATGCCGCGGGGTACATTCTATCAACTGCAATCACTGTCAATATCCCTGGGTTCGGTTACACGCTAAGTTCCTTTGGCGTGAATCTTGCAACCATTGGGACGGCGGGTAGCACTTTGGCTACTTGGGCACTCAAAAGCGTGCTTCCGTGCTCCGCGCCATTCCCGGCCGGCACGCAGTTCATAGAGATGGCGGTTGATGCCAATGGCCCGGCGAACATAACGATCGATAGCACGCTCACTTCGGTCGGCATAACCAATGGTATCTTGACTACGCAGCAAGCGACGTTGACGACTACGGCATGCCGTATAGCGGCCAATGAGCGATTGGTACGGCGAGTCGCCCAAGTCCGAGTCCCTGTACAGGGCGCGAGCGGTGCCGGATTCGCATTGCCGATTTCGCTGCAGGTAATCATGGGTACAGCGGCGGCGTAATGGACGTTCGCGATTGGGTAGTGATAGGACTGATGGCCGCGATCCAAGTGGCGGCCACAGTCTTCATTTTCATGCACCCCGACGCGGTGAACTTCGCGACGTGGGCGACGATAGTGGGCGGCCTCACGACGGCCTATCACTGGATGGTGATTCAAGACTCGAAAGAGAAGGATGCTTGACATGGGTGCATTGCTGGCCCTTATTCCCACAAAGGATCTCGTATACGGGGCGCTCATCGTGATGCTGATCGCCGCGGGCATCTACGAGCGGCACCATCTCATCGCGGAAGGCCAACAGCACGAACTCGCGGCGCTGAAACTCTCAAGCGATCGTCTCGAAAAGCAAACCGCGGCGCAAACCGCGAATCTTCAAGCCAAAGCCACCATGGCGGAGCAAGCGTATGACAAAGAGCAACTTCTTATTGCCAATCAGCCTATTGATTCTGTCCGGCTGTGCGTCAACCCCCATAGCCGTATCATCGTGTCCCCGGCCGGCTCCGCTCAGCCCGGAAATGCGGGTGCCAGCGCCGCCCCCGGCAGCGTTCAGCAAGTGCCTGCGGGAGATTCTAGCGTCGCCGGCCCCGATATCGGTGGAATGCTCGACGCTCTTGCAAAGAGCGCAGACCAAGTAAGTGCAACCCTTCGGGAGTTTCAATCGAGATGAGTGTTCAGGACTACATCCCGCATGGCATGATCGCAGCATTCGCATCCGTGGTGACCTATGTCTTTCGCGATCACACGAAGCAAGACGATCGGCGCTTTGAGGAAATCAAACAAGGATTCGCCGAGATAAGCGCGCGACAAACCACGATGACCGACACGATGGCCGCGAATCACGCTGAACTGTTGCGCGTAATGTTGGAAGGCGAGCGCGAGAAGCGTCTGTGAACAGTCTAGGTGCTGCCGGCACCAAGCTCATACAGAGCTTCGAGTCATTCACCGATAGGGCGTACAAAGACCAGCGCGGGATATGGACGATTGCGTGGGGTCACACTGGAGCTGATATAGGTCCGGACTCTACCTGCACGGAATACCAGGGAGCGCAATGGTTCATCCAGGATACTCAGATCGCGGTTAATGCGGTGAATCGTACGATCGACGTTGCTCTCAACCAGAACCAATTCGATGCGCTCGTTTCCCTTTGCTATAATATCGGTCAAGGTAACTTCGCATCTTCGACGCTGGCTCATTATCTGAATAAGGGCGATTACCTCGGGGCCGCCGATCAAATATGCGCTTGGAATCATTGCGGGGGACAAGTCAACCCTGGTCTCACCCGTCGTCGTCTCGCCGAGCATGATCTATTTCTGCTTCCGGTAAGTTAGCGAAAAGGGTTGGAGGCTCGCGATGAGGGCGACTTCGGGCGC
>Ga0181538_10002817_pt1 | contig 17565 bp, 15 predicted proteins | sample PEATcosm2014_Bin_40_FD_119773 | JGI IMG/M metagenome (GOLD analysis project Ga0181538, IMG submission 119773) | Peatland microbial communities from MTU Mesocosm Facility, Houghton, MI, USA - PEATcosm2014_Bin23_30_metaG | ecosystem: Environmental > Terrestrial > Soil > Wetlands > Peat | place...
ACCGCCCAATGCTCGTCATCGAAGTAAAACTCCCTGGCTTTGCCGATGTCACCGTCGCGGGCGCGAAGTTTGAAATGTTTGAATTCTTTGGCTGGTCTTAACATAATGATCGTCCCGCGCTTTGCAATTTTTCTGGCCATTTAGATGGACAATGCTTCCATCCGTCTTGAAATGATATTGCGCCGGCACCGCCGGTGGCGCTATGGGGTAAAACCCTACCCAAGACCGAGCACGCGACCGACCGAGCGGGCAATCATCAATTCTTCATCCGTGCGAATGACGCGAACGGTGACGCGGCTGGAATTCTTGGAAATCACCGCCGCAGTCTTCGCGTTGCGCGACTTATCCAGTTCAATGCCGAGAAAGCTCAATCCTTCACAGATGCGGGCACGGACGACTGGCGCGTTTTCGCCGATGCCGCCGGCGAAGACGAGCGTGTCCAATCCGCCGAGCGCCGCAGCGAATGAGCCGATCCACTTTTTCGCCTGGTAACAAAACAGCGCCACGGCTTCCGCCGCGCGCACGTCCTTTTTTTCATGCTCAAGCAGGTCGCGCATGTCGGAGCTGGTTTCCGACACGCCGAGCAGCCCGGATTCGTGGTTGACCATTTTGTAAAACTGGCTGGTGGTCATTTGTTCGGTGCGCGACAGATAGGGCGCGAGGCCGGGGTCCAAATCGCCGGAGCGCGTGCTCATCACCAATCCCGCCGTCGGCGTGAAGCACATGCTCGTATCAATGCTTTTGCCATCGCGCACAGCGGCCATGCTTGCGCCGTTACCGAGATGCGCGAGAATTACACTACCAGTCTTTGCCGCCGGGTCGCCAAGGCGCGCGAGTTCTTCCATCAAATAGGAGTAGGACAATCCGTGAAAACCGTAGCGCTGAATTCCCTTGGCATCGAAGCGGCGCGGAATCGGCAGCAGCTTGGCCACGCGCGGCATGGTTTGGTGAAATGCCGTATCGAAGCAAGCCACCTGCTGTAGTTTCGGATCTCGCTGACAGAACGTCTCAATCAGTTCAATCTCGCGCGGCAGATGATCCGGGTCGTTTGGACTGATGCGATGCAGTTCATTCAGTAATTCCTTGGTAACAATCTCCGGCTCGGTATGTTTCATCCCATGAACCACGCGATGTCCCACGCCTTTGACCGACGCGAAATCAATCTGCTTTTCGAGCCAGTCTATCAAGAAATTCGCCGCTGATTTGTGGTCGGCGGCATCAAGTTTGCGGCTCTCCGGCTGTTTCTTCGTCGGCTCATTGAACGTCAGGTTCGTCCCGCTCAAGCCGATGCGGTCAACCGTTCCATGCAGCCCGCGCTTCAGCGGTTTTGCCGCTTCATACAGCGCGAACTTGATGCTCGAAGAGCCGCCGTTGATTGTCAGGATGGAGGGTTTTTCACTCATCTTGCGACCTCCAATCCGAACGAAGCCAGTTTCGCGCAGGTGGATTTGTACTCTGTGTGAAGGATGCTGCGAATCCCAAAACCCTCTGCGATTTGGACGAAGAGCGGGGTGTTTTCGATATAGACAATCTGCCGCGCGGGTGTCTGAGCGATGTCCAGCGCCAGCTTGAAAATACCAGCCTGCTGTGGTGTCGTTATCATGAGTTCCGGTATAGACCACGGATTTCAGCGGATGTGGCGCTGGCGGATCAGAATTGGTTTGGATATCTGAACCGAACTCGAATTGGAGCACCCGGGTGCCGGGAATCTGAAATTGATCGAGTAAAGTCACCACTTCGGGGGATGTGGCACCGAGATCATCCGCGGCGAACGGCAATGATCCAAGGGTTTCGTGGATGGCGTCGAAAAAAGCTGCGCCTCCACCCGGCTGATACTGCCCCTTCAGAGCCGTTTTGGCTGTTGCTGGCACTTCGTAGGTGCGGACAAAGCCGATAAAATGATCCAGCCGATTAACATCGAACCGGCCAAAAGCCGTCCGCAGGCGTTCAATCCACCAATGATAGCTCTCGGCTTGTAGCGCCTCCCAGTTATACACTGGTAGCCCCCAAAGCTGCCCGGTTTTGGAGAAATAATCGGGAGGGACTCCCGCAACAACTGCAGGATTTCCATCGGTGTTCAGTTTGAAAAGTTCGGGATGAGCCCAGACATCGGCGCTGTGGTGAGCCACGAACAGGGGAATATCGCCGATTAGTTGGATGCCTTTGGAGGCACAGTAAGTCCTTAACTCTTTCCACTGCACTGAAAACTGCCACTGGACAAACTCATGATAACGTATGTCTTCGGCAAAGTATTTCTGCGCGCGAATGACGGCATCCGGTTGGCGCGTTCGCAGTTCTTGGTTCCATCGGGTCCAATCCGCAGTGCCCTCTTTTTCCTGGATGGCCGAGAACAGCGAAAAATCCTCAAGCCAGTAAGACTCTTCTCTTGAAAATGTGTCGAATTCAGATTGTCTGCCAACGTGCCTTTTCTCTCCAAAATGCTCGAATGTTTTTTTTAACAAGGCCATTTTCCAGCGTGCCGCTTCGGGATAATTCACATTTCCAGCGACCCCGGAGTTTGGAAGCCCGATTTCCTGCCGGCTGAGAAGCCCTTGCTCCACCAACCGATCAGGACTTACCAGAAGCGGATTACCCGCAAAAGCAGACGGTGACTGGTAAGGCGAATTTTCTTCTCGAACTGGGCCAATCGGCAGCATCTGCCACCAACGCTGTCCACTCTCGACCAAGAAATCCACAAAGGCAGTTGCGGCAGGCCCCAGATCGCCGATGGGATAGGCATTGGGAAGCGAGGTTGGATGGAGAAGTATCCCGGAGGCCCGTTGATTCATTTGGATGCCCCTTCCTTGGTGCATTCTGGCTTTCGTGCCAGAAGTATCGCGCTGGAACGGGGTTTCACGAGGTAAGTCTGTGGATATTTCAAAAGCGGTTCCTTGTCGGCAGCAAACAAATCGTGTGGCGTTTTGCCAGAGGTATCAACTGCCAGATGCCACTGAGTCCCGTGCGTTATGTGGGGCAAATGAAAATCAACCGCATCGGCACCGGCATTGAACATGAGGCATAATGCACGCTGCTCATCTTCATGAATCAAACAGCCAAAATGCTTTTCTCTCGGATCGGTCCATTTGGGCAAGCCGCCTTGCGGGCTAAACCATTGAATCTCGGCGTCCGTGTAGAATTGCTCCTTGCTTAAAACCGGATGCGCTCGGCGGAAGGCTATCATGCCCTGGGCAAACCGATAAATCTCCTGATGCTTTTCAAGCTGGGTCCAGTCAATCCAACTGGTTTCATTGTCCTGGCAGTAGGCGTTGTTGTTGCCGCCTTGCGTCCGGCGGAATTCATCTCCACCCAATAGCATCGGCACGCCGCGCGAAACCAGCAGGGTCAGCAGAAAATTCTTGATCTGGCGTTTTCGGACGGACTCGATCCGGGCGTCCTTCGTCCCGCCCTCGCAGCCGTAGTTTCCACTGTAGTTGGCGTCAATTCCATCCCGGTTGTTTTCCGCGTTCGCCTCATTGTGCTTGTCGCCGTAGCTCACCAGGTCGTTCAGGGTGAAGCCATCGTGACAGGTGACAAAATTGATGCTGCCCTCGGGGCCTTTACCCGACTTGGAATAAATGTCGGCGCTGCCGCAGATACGTTGAGCGAACAAGCCGAGCATCCCCTCATCGCCGCGCCAGAAACGCCGGACCTCATCCCGGTAGTGGCCGTTCCACTCCGCCCAGCGCCGCTTTGAAAAATTGCCCACCTGGTATGCACCAGCGGCGTCCCACGCTTCAGCGATGATTTTCACATCTTGCAAGATCGGGTCCTCGGCAATCCGTCCGAGCAATGGGGACTTGGCCAGCAGCTTGCCGGTGTTGTCCCGGTCGAGCACCGACGCCTCGTCAAACCGGAACCCATCCACGTGCATCTCGTCCGTCCAATAGCGGAGCGCGGCCAGGATATGGTCTCGCACCACGGGATGGTTGGCGTTGACGGTATTGCCGGTCCCGGCATAATCCTTGTAGTGGCGCTTGTCGTCCGCCAGCGAGTAAAAGATCGCGTTATCCATTCCGCGGAAACAGAGCGTCGGCCCCAGCTCGTTTCCCTCCGCCGTGTGATTGAACACCACGTCCAGAATCACTTCGATGCCGGCCTTGTGAAATGCCTGGACCATTTCCTTGAACTCCAGCTTCTGCTGGCCCAGACCTCCCGAACTGCTGTAGGAAGCTTTGGGCGCAAAGTAGGCCACGGAATCATATCCCCAGTAATTCTTGAGCCGTTGATTGGTTTGCGGATTCCGGCGCGTGACCGAATTTTCATTGAACTCCTGGACGGGCATCAGTTCCACCGCGGTCACTCCCAGGGTTTTGAGATAGGGAATCTTTTCCATCAGACCCCGGTAGGTTCCCGGATGGTTCACGCCCGACTTCGGATGAATGGTAAAGCCGCGCACATGCGTTTCATAAATGACCGTCTTCGACCACGGATGCCGGGGCGGCTGGTCGCCCGCCCAATTGAAGGGATCGTTGATAAATACGCATTTCGGCATCGTCCCGGCATTGTCCAGCTTCGAGGGAGTCAAATCTTTCCCCGGCGACGACGGGTCGTATCCCAGCGCGGACGCGAAGTCCCACGGGGGCAGTTGTGAAATCGCGGTGGCGAAGGGATCGAGAAGCAGCTTTTTGAAATTGAAACGATGTCCTTTATTTGGTTCGTAAGGGCCGTCCACGCGATAGGCATAGAATTGACCGGAAGCGATCCCTTTTACCCAGATGTGCCAGACGTCGCCGGTGCGGTTGTGTGTTGAATCCAGATCAATCGCCCGCGCGGGCGCGGCGTCTTCGGGATGGTCGAAGAACTCCAGTCGAACACGGCTGGCGTAGCGGCTGAAAATGGCGAAGTTAACTCCGCCACCGCTTTCGTGGGCGCCCAAAGGCATGGGAGAGCCGGCCCGAACGTCAGCGTGCTCGGAGGTCTTCAAAATGTAATCGGGCAAATTGAGTTGCGGCGATTTTGTCATCGTTGCCATAAAATCCGTGGGTCTTCCAAAGGAATTGCTACTCCGTCGCAGCGCGGCATTACTCGCGCCGTGTAGTCGGTTGGTGGCCGCGCCGCTGGCACGGTGGCGCTGTAGACTATCCGGCTGCCAGTGCGGGCGCTATGGGGTGTTCACCCTATTTGTTTGTCACGGATGGTTGAAGTGTTTTCCGCTTGAGTCAGGGCTTCCAATGTAATTGCATATCCATCCAATGAAAAAGTTGGAGCATTTCGAACAGAAAAAGGAGTATGCGGTATTTTGTCCCATTGGAGAGTTTTCGTTTGACGAAATGGCTCATTTGATAAGCCGCGCGGTAGTTCGTTGCCGCAGGCAAAAGATCGGAAAACTCCTGATTATTACAACGGGAGCGTCCGGATTTCACTCGGCCGGAATTGCTGAACAATATAATTACATCGAAGGAATTGCTTCTGATGCAGCATCACTTGTCAAGATTGCACATGTGGCCAATCCGATTTGGGTTCGTTCACGGAAATTTAGGGTCCTGATCGCTGAGAATCGGGGACTTGAATTAGAAAACTTTAATGCGGAGTCAGCCGCTTTGGAGTGGCTGTTGCAACTGGCGAAAAATAGTCGCTCCGCCGACAAATCGGCATCACCGCGAATAAATCCGATTTAGGACGATGATATGGGGTGCTTTCCTACCGGAGATTTTTAAGATAGCTGAAACCAACCAACCGGTGACGCTCCTCATCCCAGAGCCGGAAGGTCAAGGATTTGAGGCTGGAAAACAGAGTGACAGGCGGCACGGTTTGAAACAGAGGCTCCGCCTTGTGGCATCGTTCCAGGTTGTAATTGGGAATTCGCGGGCTTAAATGATGAATGTGATGAAATCCGATGTTTCCCGAAAACCATTGGAAAACCCCCGGCAGTTTGTAGAAGGAACTGCCTTCCAGGGCCGCCGCGAGATAATCCCATTTCTCATGCCGTTGCCAGTAAACTCCCTCGAACTGATGCTGCACGTAAAACAGCCACACTCCGGCCGAGCCAGCCACAGTGACCATCGTCGACTGGATCACCAGATACGCCTTGAGGCCGAAAACCAGGCTCAACCCGATGGCCACTCCCAAAATCGCCAAATTGGTCCAATACACCGAGTGACGCTCCCGCCGGCTTGCCTGTTTGGGGCAAAATCGGTGCTTGATCAGAAACAGGAAAAGCGGCGCAATCACGAAAAGCACGAACGGGTTTCGCGCCAGCCGGTAGGCGGACCGTTTCCAGCGGGACGCTTCCAGATACTCTTGCACGGTCAACGTCCACACCGAACCCAGGCCGCGCCGGTCCAGATCGCCCGACGCCGAATGGTGGATGGCATGTTCCCGACGCCAGAGCTGATACGGGGTGAAGGTCAGCACGCCGGAGATGAATCCCCAAACATCATTGGCTTTCCGGGACTTGAAAAATGAGCCGTGGCCGCAATCGTGGTGAATGATGAATAACCGCACCAGAAATCCTCCCGCCAGGATCGCCAGCGGCAGCGCAATCCAGCACGACACCGCCAGACTGAGGTAAATCAAGTACCAGAGAACGGCATAAGGAACGAGTGAATTGACAATCTGCCAAGCACCACGCCACCGGGAAGGCTGCTGGTATCGGACAACAATCTTCTTCCAAGCCGCAGTGTCGCCTGGACATTCACCTGTCATCATGCCGGCTTCGCTCCTTGCTTGCGGCTGAAAGCCAGGACACACCAGCCGCAGAGAACGAGGATCATGGTCACCCAAGGAACATATTGGAGCCATGCCGAATAGGTCATAGCGCTTTCGTGCCCGGCGCTAATCAACGAGGAAGACACCAGGCCCATGACGTCTTGGAAAACGGCCAAAAAAACTGCTGCCACCAAAATCCACAAACCGTTCAGTTTGTATCGCCGGGCGGCGATCACCGCAATCACCAAGACGGCTGCTTGGATGGCCAGTCTGAATCCGACCGGCGTCAGATAATTTGTAGCTAATAAAGTTTGCATAACAACACAACGATAGGCGAAGAAGCGCGTGGATCCTATAGGGTGAACACCCCATAGCGTACGGCCAGTCCGCAACCTAATGTGTCACCGGCAATAAAACCAATAAAGCAAAACGAAAGAGAAAATTTTTATGACCAGGAACAATTCAATCGTGGCGATTTTCAAATCGCACATCGAAGCCGAATCCGCCGTCAAGGAACTCCAGCAATCGGGCTTTGATATGAAGAAACTATCCATCGTCGGGCGCGACTATCACACGGATGAAAACGTCGTCGGCTATTACAACGCCGGCGACCGCATGAAATACTGGGGAAAAGTGGGCGCGTTTTGGGGTGGTTTTTGGGGCTTGTTGTTTGGTTCTGGGTTCTTTTTGATTCCCGGCATCGGGCCGTTGCTCGTGGCCGGGCCGCTCGTCAGTTGGATTGTCGGGGCACTGGAAGGCGCGGCGGTGGTGGGCGGTTTGAGCGCGTTGGGCGCCGGATTTTATAGCATGGGCATCCCCAAGGACAGTATTCTGAAATACGAGACGGCGGTGAAAAGCGGCAAATATGTCGTGATCGCCCACGGCTCCGATGTGGAAACGGTTCACGCGCGCGAAATCATCAGCCGCACCAACCCGGAGGCGTTGGAAGCACATCAGCCCGCCTGCGCCAGCAAGAAAGCGTGCGCAGTGGGAGCATAATTCCCAGGGCGTGTTTGAAAACTCTACCGGGGCGCGGCTGGGTCCTGCTGCAGCACGTCGGCAAGTTCCGTCCGGCCATACGCTGCGGCTGATCCTGCGGATACAGCCGTGCTCCAGACCAAAGCGGCCTCGCCCAATTTGATAACACGCCATAAACTTCATTTAATTACATGAAAAAAAAATCAACAACGCAGCTCGGCATGATTGGTCTGGGTCGGATGGGTGCCAACATGGTGCGACGACTTATCAAGGATGGCCATCAATGCGTGGTCTTTGACCAGTTACCGCAAGCGGTTAAGGATTTGACCAAAGACAAGGCGGTCGGTTCCTCCTCGCTCGCGGACTTGGTCAAGAAGCTCGCCAAGCCACGCGCCGTCTGGCTAATGGTGCCGGCGGCTGTGGTGGATAAAACTATTGCCGACCTCCTGCCTTTTCTCGAAGCGGGCGACACACTCATTGATGGTGGCAATTCCTATTACATTGATGACATCCAGCGCGCCAAGCAACTTGCGCCGAAAGGAATTCATTATGTGGATGTGGGAACCAGCGGCGGTGTGTGGGGATTTGAGCGCGGTTATTGCATGATGATTGGCGGCGATCCGACGGTGGTTCAACAACTTGATCCCGTTTTCTCCACACTGGCGCCTGGCATCGGCAACGTCGCACGCACGCCAGGGCGCGAGAAGCTCGGCGGCACTTCCGAGCAGGGTTATCTGCACTGTGGCCCGAATGGTGCCGGGCATTTCGTCAAGATGGTTCACAACGGCATCGAATACGGAATGATGGCCGCGTATGCCGAGGGCTTGGCCATCTTGCGCGGTGCGAACATCGGCAAACAGCAAAGCGAAAAGAATGCGGAAACAACGCCGTTGCGCGAGCCTGAAAATTACCAATACGACCTGAACCTCGCCGACATTTCGGAAGTCTGGCGGCGAGGCAGTGTTATCGCTTCGTGGCTGCTGGACTTGACAGCGGATGCGTTGGCCAAAGATTCCGCGCTCGCAAAGTTTGCCGGACGCGTCTCCGATTCTGGCGAAGGCCGGTGGACGATCAAGGCGGCCATTGATGAAGGCGTGCCCGCGCCAGTGCTGACCACGGCGCTCTACGCGCGTTTCAGTTCGCGCGGCGACGCCGACTTCCAAGACAAGTTGCTATCGGCCATGCGTTACGGGTTTGGCGGGCATTTGGAAAAATCCGCGAAGTAAAGGCGACACGATGATCTGGTCCGACTTCGGCCAACTCACCGGTGCGATCCTGCTAATGGTCGGCGCTTTGCTGCCGGTCGTAAACCCACTGGGCGACGCTCCGATTTTCCTGAGGATGACGCCCGGCTGCGATGAATTGACGCGCGCCGATCTGGCGAAGCGCATCGCGTTCTACTCGTTCATTCTGTTGCTGAGTGCGATGTTGCTTGGCTCGTTCGTCCTGCGTTTGTTCGGCCTGTCAATCCCTTTGGTGCAGGTCGCTGGCGGTGCCGTAGTATGTGCGCTGGGCTGGAAACTCCTGGCGGCCGAAAATCCCAAACCGGGCGACGTTACTACCGACCTGATCCACGCCAAGGCCATCGCGCTGGGACGGGCGTTTGCCCCGCTGACCATGCCGTTGACGATTGATGCCGGGGTTATTTCGGTTGCAATTACCGTCGGGGCCAATCACGCGCACACGTTCAAACACGCGATGATCCAACTGCTCGCCTCCGTCATCGGTGCCGGCATCATAGCGCTGTCAATTCTGCTGACGTATCGCTACGCCCAGCGGGTCGGCAAACGAATCGGGCACACGGGCATGATAGTAGTGGTGCGTCTTTCAGCCTTCATCATGTTGTGCATCGGGGTGGGGATCACTTGGAATGGCGTCAAGGCGTTGCTGGCAGAAATAGGCATTCCGGGTTGAGCAACATCAGAGGGAGATCATGAAATGTGTGCCTCACCTTCCGAAACGGTTAACGGCCGTTGAAAAGTGCCAGCAGGAGTGCCAGCAAACTTCCGCTCGTATGGCCGGCGTGGTCGGGAAATTTGTACAGGACAAAGAGAGAGAAATAGCAGTATATTTTTTAACTGAATTTGTTGCATGAATGATATCCATGCAGAAGGATTGCCGAGCGCGTCCGCATGCGGCCAGAGCCGGCAGGCTCCTTCCTAGTTTTGTTCTTCCGCTTCAATTTCCTCGGTCCGCTTCAAGAATTCCATGGCGGCAAGCAATGCTTTCCCACCGGTGCCTTTGATGAAGACCCTGATCACAGGATGGCCCGCGTTCCTGAAGTTCAGATTGCGAAAGAGCCACAGTGCCGGAACAAGCAGAGCGAGGCTGACCACCAGGTTCGCATAAATATAGAATCGAGAAGCGTGGGCCAAAACGTTCACCCCGAAGAATAGATCGAAACCGAGGGCGACGTAAGCCATATAAAAAGGGAGCGAGAGAACCATCAGTCTGGCAAGCTGAAGCCTATGCAGCTTGACGGCCTCCGTCTTCCGCTGAATGACGGTGATCGGCTCCTCGAAGCTAATCTCCCCGAGTAAGATCAACTGTCGGACAGCTCCTGCTGCTGCGGCGATGGTAAAAATGTCCAGGATAAGGGCGGGAATCGCGAGCGAGGGAACGGTCAGACGATGGCGGAGATAAATACCTAGCCCGACAGCCATGAGCACGCACGTGATCAGCTCAAATACTCGGTGCGCCTTACAGCGGCCGAGCGCGGTCCGGGCCTTGTCCATTTGGGCGGATTTCAGGGCTTGGAGGTTCAGACTCAGTACCCGGTCCATCGGGCTCGCGCAGGTGGGCGATGCGGCAGGTGATTCCGAGCGTGCTGGAGTAGTCGCGGTGATCGTCTCGACATTGCTCTTAACTTCACTGACATGCTGATAACGCCGTGCGGGTTCGCGTTCCAAAGCGTGCAGCACCACTTCATCCAACCGCACGTCAATCTGCACCTTTTTCGAAGGCGGCTCGAACCGGCCCATCGGCACTTCCCCCGTCAGCATCTCGTAGAACACCACGCCGAGGGAATAAATGTCCGCCCGATGGTCCACCCCTTGGGCGTTCTGGCGCTGTTCCGGCGCCATGTAGTTTATCGTGCCCATCACCATCTGGCTCGCCGTCAGCGCGGTGTCCGGCTGGCCGCCTAGCAGCTTGGCCAGCCCGAAATCAGCGATCTTCACCTGTCCCTTCTTGGTAATGAGGATGTTTTCCGGCTTGATGTCGCGATGAACGATTTTTTCGTCGTGCGCGAATTGCAGCGCCGTGCAAATCTGCATGACCAATTCCAGCGCCTGGCGCGGCTCAAGGCTTTTGGCCTGTATAAGTTGCCGTAGATTCATGCCATCCACATATTCCATGATGAAATAATAATACTCGCGGGTCTGGCCGAAATCGTAGAGGGTGACGATGCCGGGGTGATTGAGCTTGGCGAGGGCCTTGGCTTCCCGCTCGAACCTTTCAGCGAAGGAAGCGTCCGGCAGCGAATCAATTGGCAGGATTTTGAGCGCCACCAGCCGGTCCAAGCGCGGTTGGCGAGCCTTATAAACCATGCCCATGCCGCCCATGCCCAACAGTTCGAGGATTTCCAATTGGGGAAATTGCGCGGCCAGCTCGGCGGGAGCGGGTGGAATGCGGGTGCGTGGAGCGGCGGGTTCACTCCCCAGCGCGACGCGGGCTAGACATTCCGGGCAAAGTCCTTCGGGAGAATTTTGCGGGAGGGGTTTCCTGCACTGCTTACAAATTCGTATTGTATCCATATTTCAGCCTTTCTTCTATCTCTTCACCCGTTACAGAAGAATTCGTCGGCCAAGGTAACAATGTTTGAACCATTCAATGGCTCAAGGCGCGGAAGACTTCTCGCAATTCGTCCTCCACCTCAGATTCCAAGGCGACGGTCTCGGCGATTTCCGCACGCAACACTTCGCGATAACGCTGTCTCAGGCGATGGACGGCCATTTTTACCGCCGCTTCGCTCATTCCCAGTCTGGCCGATAATTCGGCGTAAGCCACGCCGCCACGCCCCTCGGTCAGGGTGGCTTTCAACTGCTCGAACAGCTCCTGCCTGCCGTGATCAATGTATTCTTTGCGCAACCGTGCAAGGGATTGCTCCAATAGCGTCAAAGCCCAGCGCTTTTCAAATGCCTTTTCCGGTGTCTGCTCATCCGCGGGCTGGAAAGTGAGGCTCGTTTCCGCTTCGGTGAAGTCCAACGACAAAGGCGTTTGGCCGCCGCCGCGTTTTTGGGCGCGCGCCCGGTCGCGCTGATTGGATAGGAAATGTTTCAGCGAGGCCAGCAAGAACGAGCGGAACCGCCCTTTCGTCTGATCCACCGAACCAAGGAAATCCTTTTCCAATAAGCGGGCGAAAAACTCCTGCGTCAAATCCTGTGCATCCTGGCGGCTTTCCCCCTGCCGACGAATGTAAGTGTAAAGGGGAAGCCAATAAACACGGCAAAGCTTTTCCAGCGATTGCTCCGCGATGGCAAGATCCCTTTTGCCGGCTGCGGCCAAGACGATGCTCCATTGGGTCTGGCCGAATTGCGCCGCGCCGGTTAAATCGCGTCCGCCGTTTGAATGGGAAGTGGAGCTCGCCACTCCCAATATTTATCAGACCTGAATTGCGATTCCAGAATTTTAACGGCGTTGGGAAATGTTCGAAGAATTCTGTCGGCATGAGAATCTCTTGTATGCGCAATGACGTCTGATTGCCACCGGCTGCGGCGGTGTCACGCGGCTTGCCTCGTAATCGCATGCAAATTCCCCGGCAGGTGAAATATTAGGTGAAGAATGATGAGCTTGTATCAGCCACAAGCCCAATCGCCTCCTGAATTTAACCAAGACTTGCAGCCGTCGCTTGCAACCATGTCTTATTCAACAAAGGTTGTTTGCGGGACAAAAATTTCTCCACACTGCCAGTCAGCCAAGTGGTGTCATTTATCGCCTCGCGTCCCGTCCAATGCCAGATGAAATTCCTCCCCATCCCTTGAGCACACCGCATGAATTGTTTCACCGTCCATCCTAGACCTTTTATCGTCTGGTCTTCATCACCTAGCAGACAGATCAATAATCCTGAAACCGGGCCTTCCGCCGTCCCGTCCACCAATGCATCCAGCCAATCAACCAGTTTAGGTTTACACCGATCCAAGGAACTGAGCGCGACGATCAACACGTCGGCCTCGGTCACATTCTGGATCATCATTTTCCTCACCTGTTGGCTGGCATTGAAGGCATTCAGATTCCACATTTCCGCGGAAGTTTCCCAACGCGGGCGGGCCAGTTTGTTGATCGTGCTGGTTGCCCATCTGGCAGGCACCGAAGCCGCAAAATCCTCATATAGAGATAGCAAACGCAATCTCCCATCCACCTCCGTTTTCTGCTCAATCAAAGTTTCTGTGCGCATAGGCTCAAATCCGTACCCAGCCAGACTAAGTCTGAATCGTTACATCCGTATGAAGGCCATGTGCCGTTTCAGGAACTTTTTGTTCCATTCCTTTTCGCTTGGCGATTTCGCTTCGGGGAAATGAGGCGGGCGTGTGGTCGTCGCTAAAACCCTGTCGTCCCGCTGGATTCAGGGCGCATGTGGCTCCCAGGGTGAGTCCGCGGAATTCGATCGCACCGGTGTGGTTGAGTGTTTGCCAGCGGGATTAAGCCAGACCTTCCGTCTCAGTGGCCGCGCGGCCCGCTGCCGCAATGACCCTGGCTGGCCCTAGGAAACTAGCCGATGGCGCGTTCCAGTTGGCTTCCACCCGCAACTCGGTCGCACGGTTCTCCGAAACAGCGGTCTGGCGAATTTCCGGGGCCACAGATTGGAGGGGCCAGAACGAGTAGAGGGTATCTGCAAGAGCCATGAATTTATGGACGAGCCGCCTGCGGCGGTCAAAGAGAGCTTGTCTGAATGGTTCCAGCATGCACGAGGCCTCGGCGCGATGTGCGACGTAACCGGTCAGAAATCCGAGCAACACCTCCACATCCTGGATGCTGCCCATGCCCTGTTGATACTCGGCCATGGCGGAAAGCTGAGCTTCGGAAGGGCGGCCGACTGTAGCGGGCAGCGATTCGACCATGTAACGGAATTTCTTATAGGCAGTACGGACGCGATGGACAGTGGAAACGTCGTCGCGACTGACGGCGCAAGCATGCTGCACCACTTCATCGAAGGCCTGTTGCGTCGCCCGGATGATTGAATCACCCAACACCGACTTGGCAGCGAGGCGAGCGGCGGGATTCTCCAGCTCGGCTTGAAGAGCTTCCAGCCGCCGGCGCAGTTTTCCCGTTTTGAATTGGGACACGGAGTGAGAAGCCGATCGAATCAACTCCCGCTCCCGCCGGCCAAGTTCAATCCACAAGCCGCCGACCTCAGGGTGCCGGGACAGTTCAGCGGTGAGCGCGAGCTTCTGCACCTGCACATCCCGCAACTCGCCCAGCGACTTCAAAAGGCGCTTCAACGACCGCAGCACCGCGTGTAGGCTCGCCGCAGACAACGCCAACTCAACCAGCACGAGCCGGGCGATCAACCTGCGACAATGCACGCGGGTATCATGAACCGCCTCTGCAGATGACTCGCGCCGGCATCGCCGGAGCATTCTTTCGAAGTTCGCCCATTGCTCGGCGACCGCATTGGACAATTCGAAGCTGATCAAAATGTTTCGAGGCGCTATGCCCATGGCACTGACCATCCGCTCAATCCTTAGCTGTGCGAGCGAATAAACTGGCGAGGCGCGGAGGCAATTCCCAGCCCTGCCGTCATGTGCGGCAGCCGGGGACAAGAGATTACCCATCGTCTCGCCCGAAGCGGTCCCGGATTTTCTTTGTTCGAGCAGGGTCATGCTGTCTCGGTGGCGGGAGTGCGCGGGTTGGGGGCGCAGGATTGCGAATAAACGAGGTTCAAGCAGAGGCAGCCGTTGGCCTGGTATCTTTCCCGATCTCGTCCGGCAGGGCCGCCGGCTCGAAATTTGCATTAGCCGGACGTGGCTCCAGATTTCCGGCCTCGGGCTTTCCGGCCGATGCTGCTTTTTGGAGTATCTGGGCCAAGTCCCGAATGGCGTGATCCAAGCAGGCCTGCAAGTCGGCTTGGGCCTGTCTGGCTTCTTTGTCGGTGCGTTTGGCTGACTGTTTGGCGCGCTTATAGGCCTTGCGCGCGCGCTTCATTTCTTTCCGGAGACGACGCGCCTCCTCCTTCGCCACTTTTGCGTTGTGATCAGTTTCTTGGGCCAGCACGGCCCGCCGCCGGAGTTCCTCATCCCGGTTAAAGCCCGTGGGGATTGTTTTTTGCTCGGTCATAACTATCGCAATCTTCCTGACCCATTGCGTTCCCACGGCAGCGCAAAGTCGTTGGCTGCACAATTCGCGTTAATCGGCCCTCTGGGTCGGTGTCGTAACACAAACGTAACCAAAAAGGCATAATGCGCAAGTTCTTTAACCTGTGGGGATCCGCCCCGTAGCCAGTTCTTCAACGTCCCCAAACTGACACCGAGTTTTACTGCCAAATCTCCTAGGAGACTGAGCGATTATTCCCAAAGATCCGAACACGGGCTCATTCTGTAATCCAGCTTTTGATCCAGCTTTTGATTGCACAACCCGCCGGTAGTGTGTAGGCTGATGGTCCAGAACAAATTTCCGGCTTATGGCAAAAATTCACAAAGACGCACGCCTTCGGGCGCGAATAGAGATACCAATCGCTGGGGTCATTACTTACAGTGCGCCGGTGAGTGGTCACTTTGAGGGAATTCTACCGGCAGGAGAAATTCTCCGGCTCGATTACGAACCCGCAGATTCGGTGGACGGCATCTGGGTGGTGCCGGAGCGATACGCCGAACTGGAACAACGTTTCATTCCGACACAGGTGCAAACCCAAAGAGGATACAGCGGCTACGCCGTGTATTGCCCCTGCGAAAAAATCGGTCCCTGTTTTGAACTGGTAAGCAGAGCGGCCTAGACGTGCTTTGAGTTCCCTCCCTTTTTTAGAGTTTTAAATCGGTGTAAAACCCCGACGCACCGGGCGGCATTTAGTTGCCCAAACGTCACAATCCAGTAGTTGGCCGGATCGTCAATGCGAGTGAACTTGAGGTGATGCCAGAACAGGTCGCAACATCTGGACCCGATAACTGGAGTCCTGCCGGGCTGGAGCCCGGCGCGCTCGGTTCTCGTTGTTTGGTGTCATGAAGCCGCAATTCATAATTCTACTGACTGTTCTTCTACCTGGTTGCTGGATCACTTGTTCGGCTGCCGAGGTGGTTAATGGTGCGACTAACATTCAAACCAGTTTGATTGAATTCACGTCGATCTCCCGCTCGCCCTCCCGGCTCCAGGTTAAAGGCAACCGCATTGTGAATGGAAACGCGGAAATCGTCCGTCTTAAAGGCCTGATGATTCCAGACCCGGCCATGTTGGCGGGAGAAGGGCGTTACACCCGCACGTTGTTCGAGACGGTGGGGGCGACGGGGGCCAACGTGATCCGGATTCCGGTGCATCCTCAATATTGGGCAAAGGATCCGGATTATGTGCGCCACTATCTCGATCCCGCGGTGCGGTGGGCGGGAGAGCTCGGCATGTACGTCATTCTGGATTGGCATTGCATCGGCAATGAGGTGACCGGGTACGCGCCGCAGGTTCCCGAGCTTTTCTGTCATACCGATGCCATGACTACAAACTTCTGGGAGCGTGTGGCCTCTCGCTTCAAGGATGAGCCGCATGTGATCTTCGAAATCTTCAATGAACCGCAGAACATATCCGCTGCGGACTGGCGCCGTTGCGCCAACCGGCTAGTGCAGGTGGTCCGAGCGCAGCGAGCGGGGCAACTCATCATCGTCGGCGGGTTGAATTACGGCCGTGAGCTGGATTGGGTCCTGAGGGAGCCGGTTGCCGGTGAGAACATTGCGTATGCTTCACACATCTTTCCGAGCCATGCCCAATCCGGGTGGGACCACGATTTTGGGAACGTCGCGGCGCGTTTCCCAGTGGTGATTACCGAGTGGGGTTTCATCGACAAGAAACAAACGCCCAATCCAACCGACAAGTATCTCAGCGGCGATGCCGACACGTATGGTGACCCATTGATGTCTTACCTGGCGGAGCGCGGGATTGGATGGGTGGCTTGCTGGTTCGACGAGCAATGGCAGCCGGCGATGCTCCTTCCGGGCGGTAAAGGATATACCAGTTGGGGGAAGTATGCGACAGCGGAGTTGAAAAAAACCAGATGAACAGGCAACGACGAGGCCCAACAAGGACAAGGATTGTGTGAAACGTGTTTACCTGAAATTTGGTAACGATCAAATTTTTGATATGGCAAATTCTGACGAAACAGACAAATGGACGAGATTGTCCGAAAATGAGTTTTCACACAGGCTCGTGCCGATTCTAACGAACCATCCTGCCGCTGGGCCGCTGCGATTCCTCGATCCCTCCGCTACCAACCTCGTGCGCCGCTTTTCACAAAAAGGCAACGAATAGCGGTTCGTTGCCTTTGACTGTTTAGGCCGTTATTTTGCCAGCCTTTTGAACGGGCCACAGCTTACGTACGCGATAATTCGGGCGTGATAAGCAACGGTTGGAAACAGCCTGTCGCATTCCCAAAGGCTCAAATCGGCCCATTGAGAGGAAATTAATTATGAAAATGAATCGTTTACTCCTCATGGCGTTTCTGGCGGCCTTGGTCAGAGGCCGTACTGTCGGACCAAATTATCAACGTCCTGCCATCAGCGTGCCGACGCCTGGAGTGAGCCGCTGATGGATTTCGTTACGGTGGTTCAGCACCGGTGCCAGCGGGCGGACCAGATGCTGTTTGAACGGATAGCCTCCGCCTGAAAGATGCTTACATTGCGCTTTGGCCGCTGGTTCGACTAAACTCGCCGTCGGTGAGCACTTCAACCGATGCTGCTGGGTCCAACGCGCCGCGACGACCGGCGTTCGTTACCACCCACTGGTCGGTCGTGCTAAGAGCTGGCC
>Ga0181538_10002818_pt1 | contig 17564 bp, 14 predicted proteins | sample PEATcosm2014_Bin_40_FD_119773 | JGI IMG/M metagenome (GOLD analysis project Ga0181538, IMG submission 119773) | Peatland microbial communities from MTU Mesocosm Facility, Houghton, MI, USA - PEATcosm2014_Bin23_30_metaG | ecosystem: Environmental > Terrestrial > Soil > Wetlands > Peat | place...
AGTAGGCTCCATTGGGAGTGGAGAGGTCATCGGCAGTGGCGAAGGGAAGAATCCCATCATCGGTGGCCCCGTCTCTGCGTCCACCGGTCCCCGGGCGGCAAAGGAGATTAATCCAGACGGCGTTGAACCCGTGCGCCACACGGTTTGAGAAGTAGAGGTCGGCATCGGCTTCGGCGAGTTTGACCATCAGGGCTTGCGGCGCGTCGCCCGCGATCAGGAACGGCGCGCCTTTTGAATCGACTAGGTATCGGCCGTTGGCGCTCTTCTTGAGCGGATAGGCGGGAGGAGGTTGGACGCTGTTGCTGCTCGGGAGATCGGCGCTCCGCGCCTGGGGCAGCATACACAGGCTGGCCGCCAGGGCACCGGCGACAGCCACGGACGCGGCAATCCTCAGTGTCTTCATAACGAGCTTCATTGGCCGAGAGGCGTTGATCGATGGTTTGATACGGGAGGATAGTAACTTGGCCGGCCTGCGCAAGGGCGGCGCGTGGAGCAAAGGGCCGAGAGCCGATGGCGTACTGTCCATAAACTCTCGTAAAGGAGATTCCCACGCGGCTGCTCGGTAATAGTAGCGGAGCAATCCACCTAGCCGGTTGCGACAGTTAATGGCCCCCTCGTTAGGGAATTCGGCGAACTCGGGCCGGATGATTTTGTTCCCCAGCCCTTGATGGTTTCGTTCTGCGTGATAATGGAAAACTAACTCCGAAGTCGCCCGACGGAGGCTGGACTCCCCGACTAATACCATCCCGTCCAAACAGGACTCTTTGATACTCCTCACAAAACGTTCCGCGAAGGCATTCAAGTTCGGAGAACGCGCTGGGAGTCGAATCGACTCGATGCCGACGGCCTGGAGGATCATCCGGAAGTCCTCGCCGAACACACTGGCCCAATCATGAAGGAGATAGCGGCAGCCACGCATGAAACCGTCCAGACCGTCGGTCAAGTTGCGAGCCATCTGCTTCATCCAAGGTCCATGAGGTTCCGGGATGATTCCAGCGATGTGAACCTCCCGTGTGGCCAATCGAATTACGAAGAAAACGTGGTAACGGACCAGCCCCAGCGCCGTCCACACCTCCACGCTGAAAAGGTCGGCCGCGGCCAGCACGTCCCAGTGGGTGCGTAGGAACTCCTTCCAGGTCGCCCTTTTCTGACGGTCAGGCGCGGGGTCCACACCCGCCTCCTTCAACACTTTGGCGATCGTCCCGCGGCCAACCTCATGGCCCAGGTTCTGGAGGGCGCCTTGAATGCGAGTATAGCCCCACGTGCGGTTCTCCGCTGCCATTCTCAGGATCAGCGCGCGTACTTCCTCCGGCATGGACGGTCGGCCCGGCGACCGCTTGGCGCGGCCATCGTATTTCCTGGCAATTAGACGCTGATGCCAATCCAACAGCGTGCGCGGGGAGACGATAGCGGCGATCTCTTTGAGCCGTCGCAGACCAATCTGCCTGGCCTTGGCGGCCAACCTTCTGCGCTGGTCGTCGTTGAAGCGAGGCTTCTTACCCAGTTGTTCCTTTAGGACTCGAACTTCCTCCTGGAGATATTCGATGACGCTCTGCTGGTTGAGGTTGACCCAACCGGCTAACCAGATGAGGAAAAACGGAAGATGGTTCACTGGCCTATGATCGGATCTTGGGTGCTGTTTGGCCAGGGTTTCTGCCGCGGCTGGGGACAAGATCCATGAACGATACAGCCGGATTCTCGAGAATCCACGGCAAACGCGAGTTTTCGGACAGAACGGCATTTGATGCGTCGGTGCTACGAAAAGGCAACCGCAAAACGAAGCCAGTTTTGTCGCCACATTTTGGGCCTCGCCGTAGCTTGCTATGGCTTGTGATAGAAACAGAGAATTCTGGGGGAAACCCGGCGTAACCCGTTGATTCCGAACTAAATACGCTGCTGTCAAATGGTTGCGGGGGCTGGATTTGAACCAGCGACCTTCAGGTTATGAGCCTGACGAGCTACCGGGCTGCTCCACCCCGCGATCCGACTAACGGTTTCTATAATGCCCTAGCTTTGCCCCAGCGCAAGCTCTATTCCTAAATAACCTTCGTTAACCGCCTTGTCACGGCGCCGCTACGCGATAGACTGGCCACACGAATGTCAACAGGTCCACATCCATATCGAGAGGAACTCCGCATGAAGAGTCACAAACACATTGCACTGCTGGCGTCGCTGTTGGGAACGCTGGCGGTCGCGCCGGCGGGGCGTGGCTTGGCCGCGCAGAGCGAGGCGAGGTCGTCGTTTGAATTCGCGTCGGGCTTGCCCGCTTACGACCAGGCTTACCAGAAGGCCCGCCAGGTCATCGCCGCGGATGTCAAGGACGGCAAGTTCCTCGCCGGGCAGAACTGGGCCCAGGTCTGGACGCGCGACACTTCGTACTCAGTGGAGCTGGCCTGCGCGCTTCTACATCCGGATGTTTCCAAGACCACGCTGCTGGGATTGACCCAATCCGTGGCGGGCATCGGCGAATGCTGGTTTCAGGACAAATGCGGCCACTTTGCCGGCTGGCCGAATCTGACTGACGCCATCGTCGGGGCCTCAGGGGCATGGGCGCTTTACTTGACCACCGGCGACCAGGACCTGGTGCGGCCGATTTATGAGCGCACCTTGCGCAGCCTGAAACGCGCCGAGCGGGATGCCTACGACCCGCAGACCGGCCTGTTTCGGGGCTGCGCGAGTTTCATGGAATCCAACAGCGGCTACCCAGGGAAGTATGCCATGAAGGGGGATATGATCGCCCGGACGTGCGCGCTCAGCACCTGCCTGCTGTATTACCGTGGCTATGTTGTGGCCGCAGAGGCCGGGGCGCTCTTGGGTGAAGATGTCCGCCCGCTGCGCGAGAAGGCTGCGCGGCTGAAAGAGGCGATCAACACCCGCCTGTGGCTGCCGGAGAAGGGCTATTACGCCTATTTCCTGGACGAAACCGGCGCTCTGAATCCGCGCATGGAAGGATTGGGGGAGGCCTTCGCCATCTTGACGGGCGTGGCGGACGCGAAGCGCGCCCGGCAAATCCTGCGCTCGACGCCGACGACGGATTGGGGTTTCCCGTGTTTATGGCCGCAGTTCGAGGAATGGCGCGACTATAATCGGGACTTTGCCCATTACTATCACAACGGGATGATCTGGCCGTTTGTGCAGGGCTATTGGGCGTGGGCGGCGTCGGAGTTAGGTGATTCGCAGGTCTTCGGTCGGGAGCTGGATGCGGCGGTCAAGCTCTCGGAGAAGAACGACACGTTTATGGAACTCTACCGCCCGGAGGACGGCAAGCCCGATGGATCGCCTCGCCAGTTGTGGAGCGCCTCGGGCTTCCTGTCCATGGTCTATCACGGCTTATTCGGCATGGCTTTTGAAGCAGACGATGTGCGGTTCGCGCCAGTGGTACCGGCGCGCTTCCAGGAGTTGACGCTCTCGAATGTGCAATACCGCGACGCCCAGTTGCATATCGTCGTCAAGGGTGCCGGGACGCGGGTCCGCCAGTTCAAACTCGACGGCAAGGCGCAGCGAAAACCCTTCTTCCAAGCCTCGAACAAGGGCCCGCATGAAATTGAGATTCTGATGCGCTGACCGGGACCGGACCTGGACCACAACGCAGTTGGCCTGCGCACTCATAACTCCATCCAAGAACAATGACGTTTAAACAGTATTCCCTTTTCCTGGCTGCTGCCTCCCTGCTGTGCGCCACCGCGTCCGCGCAGCATCTGTGGTGGAACCTCGAAGGCCAGCGAGATGCCACCTGCCTATATGGCGAGATCACGGTGCTGGCGACACATCCCGCCATTTACTACTGCGGGGCCAACTGGCACCCGGGAGAACCCGCCGGCGGCTATTGCGGCATCCAGCACAACGGCCCCCAGGAGCGCCGGACCATCTTCTCGATCTGGGACACCTCTCCCCAACTGCACCCCAAGGTCACCGAGGCCGATCCGGACACCGTGTTCGGCCGCTTTGGTGGCGAGGGCGAAGGCGGGCATACGCACATGCTCTGGCCCTGGAACACTAACGAGACCTTTCAATTCTTTGTGCGCAAGCAGCCCGGCAGCGAGACCAATACCACCGACGCGCGCTATTACATCTACGACCGGAGCGCGAAGAAATGGCGGCATAGCGCCACCATTAACAGCCCGGACGGCGGCCATCGGAGCGTCGCCACGCTGGGTGGCGGGATCAATTCATTCCTTGAGAACTTCGCAGGGCAGGATCGCGAGGCACCCAAGCTGGCCTTATACCGGCTCTGGCTGGGGACCGATGTGGGCCAGATGAAGTGCCTAACAAACGCGCAGGGAGACGGCATCTGGGGTGAATTGCACGGGGCCTATTTCCTGGCCGAGGGCAACCGAGCCGCCCTGGACGCGGTATTCTCCGGTCTGGAAAAGGAATACGGCAAGCCGGTCTTCGGCGAGAAGAGAAAAGGGCTCGACCCCATCGAGGCGAAACCAATCCCCGTTGCCGTCCTCAAAGCCCTGAAAGACCTACCCCGGGCCAACAAGACGAAGGAACCCTGAATGACGAGCCACAGGCCCAGCGTCTATTTCTCCGCCGGTCCGATACAGTAAAGGTTGGTCGCCCCGCGCAGGAAGATTTGGCCGCGGCTGAGGGCGGGCGAAGCAAAACACTTCTCACCCAGATCGTTCGAGGCCTCGAGTTCGCATTTATCCCCGGGTTTGATGACTTCGGTGACGCCCTTGTCATTGAGAAAATAGACCAGACCGCCCGCTGACACCGGCGAGGCATGGCTGTGGCCGAAGGGCTCATGCCAACGAATCTGGCCGGTGGCCGCCTCGAAGCAGTAGATCTCATTGCCTGCGTCGCTCACCGTCAGGAAGAAACGGTCAACGGCGATCGGGGATGGGACGTAGGGCGCACCCGCCACACTCCTCCAAACGATCTTGGTTTGGGTTACATCGCCCTGGCCATCCGGTTTGATGGCCTGCAATTCCTTCTTGGGCCAACTCGAGGTGGAAAGCAAGAGGCCAGCCTGCTCGCTGAAGACCGGGGTGATCACGAAATCAGTGAAGGGGCTATCGACAAACCAAAGGCGCGCACCGTCCTGCGGGTTAAAGCTCGTTACGGCCTTGTCGCCATAGAGGATGATCTGGGGACGCCCGGCCAGCAGGCGGGCCAGGGGTTGGCCAAAGCTGTTGGAAGGATTATCGAGGACGTTCTTCCAGAGGGTATGCCCATCCACGCGGCTCAAGGCGACCAGGAAGTTGCCTTGCTTGCCTTGCGCACTAAGAATGATCTTATCCTCGTAAAGGACGGGGGAACTGGAGAAGCCATGGTCGTTTTGAAACTCGCCCGGACGGACCAGCCAGACCTGTTTACCGCTGAAATCAAACGCGGCCACCACCACCTGCTTGACGTCGAGAAAGGCCACATAGACCCTCTCCCCATCAGTGGCCGGCGTGCAGGACGCGAAGCTGTTCTCCCCGCTCTTGTTCTCCAGGTCCGCAGTCAGGACCGTCTGTTGCCAGAGGATTTGCCCGGTGCGGCGGTCGAAGCAGAGCAGGACTCGCTCCTTCTTGTCGGGCAGAGCCGAGGCCGTGAAAACCCGATCATCCCAAATGATAGGCGAACTGTGCCCCGCGCCTGGGACGGCGGTTTTCCAAGCAACGTTGCGGGTGGCGCTCCACTCCGTGGGGACGCTCGTTTCCAGGCTGGTTCCATCACCACGCGGACCGCGCCAGGCGGGCCAGTTCTCAGCCGTAACGCGTGGCGTCAAGACCGCAAGGAAGAAGGGGACTGCCAGCAAGAGACAGGGATGCTTCATGGGCGCGTAATAATATCTTTGTCGGGATCGAATTGTCCGCCGGCAGTCGTCAGCGCCAGCTATTGTCGCGCAGAGACTGGCTTTTTCAGCCGGCTGATGCAACCACCAATGGTCACCAAGCCGAAGGTGCCGATGATGATGCCTGGCAAGACCGACATGCTTCCATTGTGCCGAGCCGAACCCTTCAGGACCATCCCACACAATGCCAGATACCAAAGGCCGACCACCATGCCCAGCAGCAGCAACCAGCGCGGTGAACCCGGTCCCCAAATACCCATACACCACCCAATCAGGTAAGGCAGAATCAGCACTCCCCACCACATTGAACGCCCAGACTTGCCTCCAATGCCTCCGAGATTGCTTAGCCCCCACATCGCTCCCACCCCAATCAGAATCAGAAGGAAAACCCACACCCGGTAGGCGATCAGCCGGCGCTCGCTTTGGCCGACGAAGGTGCCCAGCGCAACCAGCCCGCTGCCGGGAAGTATGACCGCCGATCCCTCCATCGGGTCAAGCGCACCGACGAGCATGGCGATACTGCCGACCAGAACTAGAATGCGTGACCAGATACCGCGTGCGCTCGAACGAGGCGTTGTATTCATACGCATCACTTTACCAAGCCGCGGGCGAGCGCAGTAGTTGATAATTTGACTCCTGATATTGATATTCTCGATGTGCACTCAATGCTCCCGAACGCCTGAGGCAGGGCCACTGACAAAGTAGCTCAGGCTTCCAATCTGCGCTACTTTGTCCACCGCTCTGGCGTCCGAGGTCAGCGGCGCGGCGGTCAGGTGGCTATGTCTGGCACCCCTCTCCGGGGTGCTAGCCCATCCGACACCTTTCCGGTGGTCGTTCCCCCTTTGCCCTAAACGACCACCGGCTACCCTCTGCCAACCCTGCGGGTTGGCCAGTGCCACTAACTTCTGCGGAAAATGTCCAAACTCCGCGACGCGGCGCAAGCCGCGCTCACCTCACGGCCCATCTGGAAGGTGACGCAAGATCCGCTCGCCGATCGCCCCGTGTTTTGGGTTGTCGGTCAACCCGGTATCCAGCAACATCACGCCGAAGAGCACCGCCCAGCCTTTAGCGCGCTGCACCGTCGCCTCCGTGAGATTGGCATACGCTTCCACGGCTTCTTGCCGAGAGCGCGGCTCGGTGAAGAGCATCCAGATCGAAGCAAGATCGGTGGCGCAATCCCCGGACGTGATGTCGCCCCAGTCGATAATCCCCGTGATGACTCCATCCTCAACCAGCACATTACGCGGGTGCAGATCGCCATGCAGCCACGTCACCGTACCATCGAGAGGCGCGTGCAATGCCTCATTCCAGATCTGCCTGATCCGCGGCGTAATCAGGCCGGTTCGGCCCGCCAATCGGCGCATCCTTTCTTCCACTACGGGCGCGCGCTGACAGAGCGGGACGCCGCGTAACGAATTTGCAGGTGCATCCGCCGGCGCACGAACATGCAGCGAACGCAAGAATCTCGCGAATGGGACTGATTGCGATGCGCAGGGTTGACTTTGATCAGCCGTTAATCCCTTCAACCATGGAACCACACTCCACGCCCACGGGTAGCCGAGCGCCGGTTTGCCGACGCGGTATGGAGCGGGCACTGGGAGCGACAATTCCTTTGAGAGGCGAGGCAGCCAGCATTGTTCGTGGGCAATCAGGTTTGCAGCGGCAGCGCGACGCGGGAGTCGCACCGCGAGTTGATCGCCCAATCGGAACATCGTGTTGTCCCAGCCGGCGTCAGCCGCCCGCAGTGGCAAGTGCGCCAGGTCTGGATGCTGATCCACCAACAACCGAGATACGAGCGATTCGTCAATCGCATATTCGGCATCAGGTGTTCCAAGGGGTAGTGAGGGTGCTCCGTCCTTCATAGACCGTCGGCTTCGAAAGGTTCCCCGAGCCTGCACTCAACACAACTTGCAGTGACAGCCGCCGGTGAAAGCCAAAGCGGGCAACCGCCGCCCGGAACGCAAAGCCGAGCGCGGTCAGGCCATTGTCGGTGGCTTGGGGCTCTCATTTGCGCGGTTCATCCACGAAGTGCAGCAAAGGGCGAGCACCGGCAGACTCACTCCGATATCTGTTTGAGCATGTCGTTCCCTTGTCTTGTGTGGGTTGCTATGGCGGCCGAACGCACAGGCGTTGCACTGTCTTGTTCCGTTTCACTTAGGTCCAAGTTTCTCACCCCTCGCAAGCAAGGCCAAGGACTCCTTAAGCCGCTTCGCTCTTGTCTCTGGCCGTTTCGCGGTGGCGAGCCAGCCGATGAAATGCTTTTGGTAGCTCGGCGCCAACTTTTCAAAGAAAGCCTTCGCCTTTCTGTTCTGCTCAAGGGCGTCGGACAGTTCCCGGGGAGGGTCTAGGTCTATCACCGGCCGCGGGTCCATCTCCCAAATCCCCGACCTTTTCGCCGCCTCGATCTTCGCCAGGCCAAACCTGGTCATCCTGCCTGCTTTGATGGTCTTCTCCACGCGCTTCTTGTTCGAGCTCGACCATTGGCTGCCCTCCCTCCTGGGGGTGAACTTCAGGCAATACTTTCCGTCGTCCATGCTCTTGATGATGCTGTCGATCCAACCGAAGCAGAGAGCCTCCTCGACGGATGCATCATATTCGAGCGTCGGTCTGCCGGTCTCTTTCTTGTAGCAGACCAGCCAGATTCCGTTCTTTTCCTTATCGTGGTTCTTAGCCAGCCATCGCCGCCACTGGCTTCGACTTGTGACGTGGACTTGCTTCATCCACATCCAATCTCGCATTTAACCACGCTGGTCAAGGCCCGACTGGGGCCAGCAGAACCCGAAAACCAAGGTCGGTGATCCTGCCACTTGGGTAGGAGTAGTTGCGGTTTCCAGTGCTCTGAGGGATCCTCTGGGGCTCATGAGAACGCGGGCGAGACTACGGCGGACCTGCCGGCGCGACAAGATCTGATTTGTTGCGTGGATTGTAACCTTGGCCAGGCCGCCGGCGTCTCTATATTAGGAGTGCCGACTGTGGGCTGGCGCGGGGCCAAGCGGGTGGATCGGATCGGCGCCTGGGCTGAAGGCGAGAGACGGGGCCGCAGAGCACGGGTCTTGGCGTGCCGGGGGTGGCGCGACCGGGGGCAAATGGGCACAAAAAGAGGAACTAAAAAGCTAGAAACAAGCAAGGAACATCCTAGGAACATGCTTGCAACATCGTTGCAACTATGGGGATGATCCGGTGGCGCTATGGGGGGAATGCAGAAGGAAGAAGGAAAAATGCAGAAGGAAGAAGGGCGGGGGGCTCGGGTAGGCTCCGGTCTGTTTCGTGGAGTAGCACCGGTCTGGAGTTTGTTTACGCGGTCATTTGACAGCCTTACGGAGAAGGAGATACTGGCGCTGGCCATTTCCCAGGAGGAGGAGGACGCGCACATTTATGACGATTTCGCGGACGGGCTGAAGGAGAATTACCCGGCCCAGGCGGAAAAGTTTGCACAGATGCAGCGCGAGGAGGTCGGACATCGGCATGGGGTCTGCCGAGGCGCTGTCGGACGACGGCAGCCTGAAGGGGCGAGGCCATCCGTGGGCGCGCGGGACCGTGTGCGGGTTGATGACGACGCTGGGCGGGCTCGGCCACAGCTTGCCTTACCTGCTGCGTGACGTGAAGACGGCGACGTGGATTGCCGTCGCAGTGGTGCTGGTGGAGCTGGGGGTGATTTCCTGGGTGCGCCACAAATACATGAATTCCCCATGGTCATCGGCGGTGATCCAGGTGGTGCTGGGCGGGCTGCTGGTGTTCGGCGTGGGGCTGCTGATTGGAAGCACCTAAGTTGAAAAGGGCCGAGGCTGAGTCGATGTTACGGCTAGAGAAACTCACAATGTTATGGATGCGTCAGATCATGATACGGCGTTTCGCAGACTGAGCGAGCGCGAGCAGCCGCGAGGCCAGACCGGCTCGGGCGTGACGAGGCGGGACTTTCTGAAGGCGGCAGTCGCCACGAGTGTGTTGGCGGGGACGGTGCCGGGCTGGGCGGCGGAAAGCGAGGGCGGTATGCTCTATCGCCGCCTCGGGCGGACGGGCGAGAAGGTCTCGGCGATTGGCCTGGGGGGTTATCACATCGGAAATCCGAAGGATGAGCAGGAGTCTATCCGGATCATCCGGAGCGCGATTGACCGGGGCATCACGTTCATGGATAACTGCTGGGATTACCACGAAGGCGGCAGCGAGGTGCGCATGGGCAAGGGCTTGCAGGACGGCTACCGCAAGAAGGTGTTTCTCATGACCAAGATCGACGGTAGGACCAAGACGTCCGCTGAGCGGCAGATCGAGGAGTCGCTCCGGCGCTTGCAGACGGATCACATCGACCTGTTGCAGTTTCACGAGATCATCCGGATGGAAGACCCGGATCGCATCTTCGCGGCTGGCGGCGCGGTGGAGGGGGCGCTGGACGCAAAGAAGGCGGGGAAGATCCGCTATATCGGTTTCACCGGGCATAAGGACCCGGACATCCATCTGCGGATGCTGGCGGTGGCCCGCGAACACAAGTTCCGCTTCGATGCGGTGCAGATGCCGTTGAACGTGATGGACGCGCACTTTCGCAGCTTCCAGCAAAAGGTGGTGCCCGTGCTGGTGAAGGAAGACATTGGGGTGCTGGGCATGAAGTCCATGGGCAGCGGTGTGATTTTGCAGAGCAAGACGGCCCAGCCGATCGAGTGCCTGCACTACGCGTTGAACCTGCCGACGTCGGTGGTGATCACCGGCATTGACCGCATGGAGATTCTGGACCAGGCGCTGGAGGCGGCGCGCACCTTCAAGCCGATGAGCCAGGAGGCCGTCTCGGCGTTGCTCGCGCGCACGGCGGAAGCGGCGGGCGCCGGGCAGTACGAGCCGTTCAAGACCACCACCGGCTTCGACGGGACGGCCCATAACCCACAGTGGCTGGGGTGAGGCAAGGGTGTTCTAAGCTCGGTTCGGTCGCGTCCAAGGCCGAAACCCAAGGGCCGAAGGCCGAAAGAAGGCCGAAACCCGAAGTTCCTAATCCGCAGCCATCGCAGCGAAATGTCAGCCAATCGGTCCAAGCCATAGTCGGATTTCGGATTTCGGCCTTCTTTCGGTTCTCGGGTTTCGGCCTTCGGATCTCAGCGCCGCAGCTCGACTTTGGAGCAGCTCTGGGTGCAAGGCGCCGGCCAGATTTTAGCCTTGAAGGCGCGGCCGGCATGCGGCAGATTCGTTTCCGCCAGGGCCCATGGACTGTGGACTTACGAACCCCGCCAGGGCCGGAAGGCAGCAACGGTAGTTTGCTCTGCATCTGCCGTGGTCACCCTGGCATTTAGATTTTTGAATGCGGAGTGCGGAATGCGGAATGACACCAAGCCTTGGCATGGGGGTCTTCATTCCGCATTCTGCGCTCCGAACTCGGCACTAACATGAATTACCAGGTCATTGCTCGTAAGTACCGCCCGCAACGCTTTCGGGATGTTGTGGGGCAGGAACACGTGACGCAGACGCTCGCCCACGCGATCGAGCAGAAGCGGATTGCCCACGCGTACCTCTTCTGCGGCCCGCGCGGCACCGGCAAGACCACCATCGCTCGCATCTTCGCCAAGTGCCTCAATTGCGAGGGCGGCCCGAAGGTGGATTTCGACGAAGGCGACTCGCGCTGCCAGGAGATTGCCGAGGGGCGCTCGCTGGACGTGCTGGAGATAGACGGCGCCAGCAACAATGGCGTCGAGCAGGTGCGCGAGTTGCGCGAGACCTGCAAATACGCCCCGGCCAGTTCCCGGTTCAAGATCTACATCATCGACGAAGTCCACATGCTCTCGACGGCGGCGTTCAACGCGCTGCTCAAAACGCTCGAGGAGCCGCCGGCGCACGTGAAGTTCATGTTTGCAACGACGGATCCGGAGAAGGTGCTGCCGACCATTCTGTCGCGCTGCCAGCGGTTTGATTTGCGGCGCATCCCGGCGGCGCTCATCGCCAAGCAGCTCACGCACATTGCCGGGCTGGAGCAGGTGAAGATTCATCCCGCGGCGCTGTATGCGATCGCACGTGGAGCCACGGGGGCCATGCGCGATGCCGAATCCGCCCTCGACCAGCTCATCAGCTTTTGCGGGGACAAGATTGAGGAAGCGGACGTGTTATCCATGTTCGGACTGACCGCACAAGGCCAACTGCTGGACCTTTCTAAGGCCGTGCTGTCTGGTGAGTTGGAAAAGGCCCTCCGCCAGTTGAACGACCTGTCCAACCACGGCAAGGACCTCGGCCGGCTGCTGTCCGACCTGCTGAACCATTTCCGCAACCTGCTTATCTTTCAGGTCTCGCGGGGCGACTTGACCATGCTGGAGACTTCCGAAGCTGAGGCCGCGGCGCTGAAGGAGCAGTCTCCCTTGGCGAGTGCGGAAGGGCTGACGCGCATCATGGAAGTTATGGCCGAGGCGGAAATGCGCATTCGCGATGCGGCGTCGAAGAAGATCCTGGTTGAAGTGGCCCTGCTTAAAGCCATCGAAGCCCGGGGCGCCGTGAGCATCGATTCGCTCCTCAAGCAGCTCCAGAGTCTGCGCGACGGAACCGCGGCGGAAGCGCCACGTGTGCACGCGCCTGCAGCCACGGCCACTTCGAGGGCTGCAAGGACAGCACCCGACACGGTTAGTCCGGCACCAGCGCAATCCACCGCCGTGGCCGCGCCCGCCCCAGTTCTCGATACGTCCGGTGGCGCTACTCCACCAGCGGCGGAGGACGATTTGGCTGGGCTGTGGGCCCGGTTGCTCGAGGCAGTTGGCCGGGCCAGCCCCTTCACGCGCACTTACCTGCTTGAGGCGCACCTGGTTTCATTCCTCAAGAACGTATTCACGATTGGCTTTGACCCTGAGTTCGAGGATCATCTGGGCCTGGTGGATAACGCGCGCAACCACACGCTGCTGCAAACCAAGCTGACCGAGCTCGGCCACCCGAACGCGCAGATCAAGTTCGTCAAAGCGGAGGCGCCCGCCAGGCTCGCCGCCGCTTCGGCTGAGCCGGCAGCGTCGCCCGCGCCTGCGCCGGAGAATGGTGTCTCCCCGAGGGCTGCCGGGGCAAAGAAACCGTCCGCCGCGCCCGCAACTCCGGCCAGGGAAAAGCTGGCCGCGGTGCCGTTCAGTAAGGATGACTTCAAGAACGACCCCCTTATCAAGAAAGCGTTGGAAATCTTCAAGGGCCAGATCGTCGAGGTCCGCGCCTAAGTTCTGTCTAACAACCGTCAAACATCACTTCTCCAAACATGTCGAGCATTGGCAAATTAATGAAACAGGCTGCCCGCATGCAGCAGCAGATGGAACAAATCCAGACCGCGCTGGCCAACCGCACTGTCGAGGCGACCAGCGGGGGCGGGGCCGTGAAGGTCGTCGCGAAGTGCGACGGCACGATTGCCTCCATCAAGATTGACCCGCAAGCGCTCAACCCGAGCGACGCGCAGTTATTGGAAGACATGATCCTCACCGCGGCCAACCAGGCCTTGGGCCAGGCCAAAGAGATTTCCAACGCCGAAATGGGTAAAGCCACCGCCGGCTTCAACCTCCCCGGCCTGACGTGAAAGCTGAGCGCTGCGTGTTCAGAGTCGAGGCTCCGCACCCCCTTCACGCATCACGCATCACGTTTCACGTTTCCAAATGCCCGCTCTTCCCGAACCGATAACTACTCTGGTCGGCGCCTTGAGCAAACTCCCCGGCATCGGCCCGCGCTCTGCCGAGAGGATTGCCCTCCACCTGGTGCAAGCCGAGTCCGGCGTAGTCAAACAACTCGCCGACGCCATGCTGCAGGCGCGCGAGCGTGTCCGCTGCTGCGAGGTATGTGGCGCGCTCACCGAAGCCTCTCCCTGCGCGACCTGCACCGACCCGCGCCGGGACGCGTCACTGGTCTGCATCGTCGAGCGGCCGGTGGACATTATCAGCCTCGAGAAGTCCGGCACCTTTCGCGGCCAATACCACGTGCTGGGAGGCAAGATCTCGCCCCTCAACGGGGTTGAACCCGAAGACCTGCGCATTGGCGGGTTGGAGAAGCGCCTCGCGCAAGGGTCAATCAAGGAGATCGTCATCGCGCTGGCGACCGACGTGGAAGGTGACGCGACGGGTTATTATCTGGCTAAGCGGCTGGCGCGGGAGGGGCTGAAGATCACACGCATCGCCTACGGGCTGCCCGCCGGCACAGGGCTGGAATTCGCCGACGAGCTGACCTTGAGCCGTGCCCTGGAAGGGCGGCGGGAATTGTCCTGAGCTTAAACCTGAATGGATGACGTGATTATCCCGAAAGCCGTGGTCTTTGACCTGGGCAAGGTGCTGGTGGACTTCGACTACACCATTGCTGCGCGGCGGATCGCAGCACGCGGCAAGCTGACCCTCCTGCAGATTGGGGCATACATCAGCCGGTCGCCACTGTTCGTGGAATATGAGTCAGGCCGCGTGACGACGCAGCAGTTCTATGACGAAATCCGCGGGGTCACGGGTTTCCGGGGCGAACTCCCTGAGTTCTCCAACTGCTTCGCCGACATATTCACGGCGATTGAACCCATGGTCCAGCTCCAGGCAGAACTGCAACAGCGGGGAATGTCCGCCTACGCGTTTTCGAATACGAACGAGCTCGCTGTCGATCATATCCGGAGGAGCTTTCCTTTCTACAGCAAATTCGATGGCTGCATTCTCTCGTTCGAACACGGCGTGATGAAGCCCGACGCCAGGCTGTACGAGGTCGTCGAGGGCCAATCCGGCCGGCGCGAGGCGGAGCTTCTATACCTGGACGACCGTCCGGAGAACATCGCAGCGGGCGCGGCACGTGGCTGGCAGGTCATCCTGCATGAGTCCCCGGAAAAGAGCCGCGCCGCCGTTCAAAAGCTCGGGCTGCTCAACCACGGTTAGGCCGCAACTTCATTCGGGGCGGTTGGCGTCCGAGTCCGGGTTCAGCAGCGCCTCCAGGGAGTAGTTCGTATCACCGATGGAAAAGTAGCGATCAGCGATGTCGTTCAACGCGAGGCGCGTCGTCTCAAAGCGATCCGCCAGCGTGCTGAATATGCCCGCCAGTTCATAGCGGTGCGCCAGCCGATGATCGCTGGCCGCGCGGTACTGCGTCCGGCCCAGGGCTTCGTAATACTTCAGATCCGGAAACCCCCGCGCCTCGGCCCGGAAGCGAATTCGCTCGGGGAATACACCGGAGAGGAATAACGAGTGGTTCCCAATATGGACGCGGATAAAGAAACTGGTGCGGTCGTCAGCGGTCTGGAGCGCGGCCAGCATGTCGAAGAAGTAATCCAGCGGCGTCGTCTGGCCAGGAACATGGCAGCCGACCCTTTCTGTGCGGGAAAACTCCGCCAGCACCTCGGCCACATAATCTGCCACCGCCCGGTCCTGGATATCCGACCGGCGAAACACCTGCCGAACCAAAATGTAGAAGTACAGCCGGCTGGATACCCGCAGGCATCCGCGACGCTCCAGCAGGGCATGCAGCAGCGCCTCGTCATCCAGAATCAGGTCGCGTGTCTCCTCATCCGCGAGCAGTTTCACCAGGCACTCGGCGGTCCCGATCTTGCGACCGAGCACCGACAGAATGAAGTCGATGTCCTCAGCCGAGAACTGGGCCCGACAGTTTGGTCGAATCATTTTCATCGTCTTTTCTGCAACGACTCACTCACGCGCTAACTATTCGCGCCGGCCACGGCGCGCCGCCCCGCCCTACCCTGCTTCCAGCCCGCTTAAGTATATCCCATGAAGACCTTAAGCTACAGTGCGGACCTTGACCGCAAATCAGCACTTTGCGGGCGAGGCCGCAGGTCGTACCTTACCGCGACAGTGATGGCCGCATAAACGAGGCCAAGTTGAACCACAAATGGAAGCCGCGACAGCCAGAATCCCGACGCGCTCACACCGCCAGGCAATGGATTGGAGTCTTGTGCTCGTCAGCCAGGGAATTGAGACGACCATTGACCAGGCCGCGGACGGCAGCGGTTGGGGTCTGCTGGTGGCCGGGCCGGATTACGGACCCGCGATCAAAGTGATCCGCCAGTACCACCTGGAGAACCGAGGCTGGCCGTGGCAGCAGCAGGTCTTCCGGCCGGGCTTCCTTTTCGACTGGGGTGCTCTGGCGTGGGCGTTGCTCGCGGGCCTCTTCTTCTGGTTGGGCACCACCACCGACCTTAGGACCGCCGGCCTGATGGACGGCGCCGCCGTCGCGCATGGCCAATGGTGGCGGCTGTTCACGGCCATGTGGCTGCACGCCGATCTCGCCCACTTCGCCACGAATGCGACCCTTGGGCTGGTCCTCCTCGGTTTGACGATGGGCCGTTACGGCACCGGTGTGGGATTGCTCGCGGCGTACCTGGCTGGGGCCGGCGGCAACCTGCTTGCAGGGCTCATCACGTTGCAAACGCACCGGAGCCTTGGCGCATCCGGCATGGTCATGGGCTGCCTTGGGCTATTGGCGGTGCAGTCGTTGTCGCTCTGGCGGCAGACACCCCACGCCGCGAAGTTTATACTGAGCGGGCTCTGCGGAGGGGTGATGCTCTTCGCGCTCCTGGCATTAACGCCAGGAACCGACGTAATGGCCCACCTGGGCGGTTTTGTCTGCGGCCTGCTGCTGGGTGCTCTATGCAACCTCCTTCCAGCAATCGCGCAGAAACCAGTAGCCAATCTCCTCGGCGGCCTGCTCTTCGCCCTGCTCGTCATCGTGCCCTGGTGGCTAGCGTTGCGCAGCTCCGCCGTAGTGCCTGCCTAGCGCCTGCCGGGTTTCAAGGTCGTTTCAAGCTTGTTTGAGGCTTTCGAGTTTGTTTAACCACGCTACTACAACCCTCTTCCGACGCCGCCAAATCAGGAATCGAGACTCTCCCGTTCAGCGCACTCGCCGTCATTTCGACTGGCCATCGGCTCGGGAAGCCGCGACATTGCCGCGGTCACATGACGAGCAATCACTCGACATCGCACCTCAGCGACTCCACCCAGGCCGGACTGCCTCCGTGGCTCAGCCTTGCCCCACTGCTTGGGTCAGCCTGGCTAGCGCTGACCGCCACACCGGCTTTGGGCTTCGATGCGCGTGGCGGCCAGTTCATCGGTTTCAAGAGCTTCTCCTCTTTCGAGCAAACGGCCGGCGCGCTCCGCGGCGAGGTAGTGCTCACCTCGCCCCAAATCCTGGCGCGCATTGACTGGGATGAGCTGATCGCCTCCTGGAACGCCGAGACACCCGACGGCGCCTGCCTCAAAATCGAAGCGCGAGCCATCTACCCATCGGGCCCGACCAAGTACTACGTCATGGGGTTATGGTCGGCCAATCCTTCGCGCCATCCGCGCGAAAGCGTGCTCCATCAGAAAGACGCCGACGGCGACGTGGCGACCGACACCCTCAGGTTGGAGCGCCCCTGCGACCGGCTGCAAATTCGTCTCACCCTGGGCGGAGACGAGGGCCGGAAGCCAAGGCTGAAGTTCCTCGGCCTCAACTTGACCGACACCACTATCACCCCTTCGAGCCTCCCGTCCGACCTCGCTGCCTTGGGCCGCACGCTTCCCGTTCCTCAGCGCTCGCAGATGGCCTATACGAACGGGAGTGTCCTTTGCAGCCCAACTACTGTATCCATGATCATGTCATTCTGGTCCCGGCAGCTCAAACGCCCGGAGCTTGACCGCGACGTGCCGGACATCGTCAAGGCCATCTACGATGCCAAATGGAAAGGCACCGGCAACTGGCCGTTCAACACCGCTTACGCCGGTTCCTTCCGCGGCATCAGGGGCTATGTCACCCGAATGACCGACCTGGCCGAAGTGGAGGATTGGATCGCCGCGGGGATCCCGGTGGCTCTGTCCGTCTGCTCCGACCGGCTTCACCACCG